>Ga0118677_10005416_pt1 | contig 22330 bp, 14 predicted proteins | sample AliMusrvi5mmetaG_FD_86154 | JGI IMG/M metagenome (GOLD analysis project Ga0118677, IMG submission 86154)
TTTATCAAATATGAGTTTACTAGGCGCCACATCAAACCCTACCATGTAACAAAAATTGGACTCATTTATTTTTTTCCCTTTTTCAAGGTTCCAACTCAATTTCAGGTAGTTGTCCATAGTATCTATAATGAGCACTTTGAAAGGGATATTGTACTGCTCATCTCATACCAAGACATCCAGATCCCCCGCATACTCTATCAATGGAATCATATAATCATGCTTCGTTCTAGTTATTCAAGTCTCTTGCCGACTTTTATAGACCTCATTTTCCAATCTTTCCGCAAAAGCGAATTTTTTATATAGATTTACTTTTATATCATTAATATTGGTTGTTTGAGCTTCTTTTAATCATGGATATTTTTTGATGAGGTTTCTATCTGATATATTTCAGATATTTCTTAAAATAGCATCGAGCTGCAAAGTTATTTTCTCGATACTACTTGATAGGGCTCAGGGGCACAATAGAGATTCTACTTCTTTGAGGAAATTACGTATTATCATATTGCTTCCATAATAAATCAAAAATTGTCTTGAGGCTATTGTAGAGATTTTGGCTTTCTATAAGCAATCCAGACATTTCGTTCTTTGAGAACATCGCGATAAATACTTTATGGCCATCGTACAAATTGATCTCACTTTCCATAGCGAAATGATTGTCCTTGACGAGCAATGTTTTTCTGTAAGACGCCTTATCTCTGCTTGCATACACCATATTATCTTTTGAATAAGGGACAATGACTTTGGCGAATACTTTAGCTTTTATTCTCTTAGGAATATATTCATTATCTAGATAGTGTTTTAATTTCGGTTCTATCGATTGTACTCCTAGAAGGGCATAGATATCGCCCTTGGACGTCAATACATCCTCATATGCTCTTTTGAGTCCTTCTAATCACTCATAACACAAAATCTTGGCCTGCACTCATCACTTATTTACGATCTTCGTAAATAAGTCAGGTTGAAGAGTTGTATTCAAACAAAAAAGGAGGTTCAAGATGAGTTCAAGAAAAATTATTGCAGTCATACTGGTCACACTGGGTATCGTGGTGCTCGCTTATTCAGGAATCACCCTCAGGACTCCTGGAAAGCCTGTCGATATCGGCCCAATACACGTGGAAACCACGGAACGCCACTTCATCCCGCCTGTCGTCGGGGCAATCGCGCTCGTCGGCGGAATCGTGCTGCTGGTCGTGGGAAACAAAGAGATCTGAAGAGAAGATTTTCAACGCGTTAGTCTGCTAATCAACCCAACAGGCTTAGCTCAAGTTCTGTTTTGAGTTTCTCCCACTGAGGGAGATTGGATTCCAGCAGCCTGTAAAAAGCACTATTGTGCTTTTTATGTGTCATATGGCACAGCTCGTGGATAATGACGTAGTCAATATACCGCGTCGAAGCCTTGATCAACTCCTGGTTGAGAATGACCCTATTGGTCTTGTGCGCATAACTGCCCCACCGTCTTGCCATTCGCTTTATCATCAGGGTTGGCGACTCGCTGCCGTCGAAAAGCCGGAGACATGCCGACAACTGCCCGGCAAACACCTTTTGCGCCTTCTCCCTGTACCACGCATCTATGAGAGCCCTGATGCGCGTGTGTTTCTCCGGCAATGCCGTGAATACTGTCATTGTCCCGTGCTGGAGAGAGACCCTTTCGGCCTGTGCGCTCTTACGAATCAGAAGTTTGTGTGACCGGCCGCGATATCGAAATGTCTCCCCGCTGACATAGCGCTTTTCGGGATGCGCTTTGAATTGAGCGAAATAGCGCTGCTTTCGCAAAATCCAGCGGAACTTTCTGCGCAGGAAATCGTGAATTCGATCATCACTGGCCTCCAGCGGGGCTTTTACGACCAATGCCTGCGTCGGAAAAACCGTAGCCGAGACTGTCTTTCGGTTCTCCAGAATCAGATAGAAGTCAAAGGACACGTTCTGATAGACAAAATGCCGTTCGATTGCCCCAGCCACTTTGAGGTCCGTGTTCACTTTGCCTTATTCTCCACTGCCAGATTCCACACCAGGGTAATGACAGAGTCTATCTCGTCCGCTGCCAAGGGCACACCGTACTCCGCCTTCACCACGTCAAAGAGGTAATCTTCCATATCCATCCGAACCTGACGCTCCACCTCGATATTGCGATGCCAGTCAATGATCTTGTGCTTCTCGATCAGTGCATACATGGCCTTGACCATCTCACAAAGCCGATCAGAAGGTATTGAATGCGCCTGCAGCTTTGACTTCATGTTTCGGAAGAATGGGTGGTATTCTTTTGCCTCCTTGATCGACTCGGGAATATCGCTGGCCTCATAGTCTGTCACCTGCCCCTGGTACTCGCGTGCCCGGCCAAGGAGCGCCTTGAGGTCCTCCTTCGTGGCGTCGCGCAACGCGGCAATCAGTTTCTCTATTTTCTCGCTGAATCGTTGATAGAACTCCGGATCACGGAAATAATTCTCACTGATCGTCTTCTTCGTCTGCGCCGCTATTGCTTCGGCTTTCGATTTATCCGACAGGCCGCGCTCTGCATTCTCAATGTATTCGTTAAATTCCTTTGACTCCCTGATCTGCAGGGGCTTGGACAATTCAACCACATATTCAGCGGACACATACTTATCCAGAATACGGCGGATCTGGTCTTCGTATTTGGAGAAATCAACTACTTCCGCGTTTTTGATCTTCTGGATTTTCTTCAGTTCCACGAATTTCTTAAGATCCCGCTGATACCGGCGTAGTTTGTCGGCATCAAACTTCCGGGTGAAATCATAGAGCATCTGGCATGTGGAGAACTGCTTCACGAATTCGTTCGTAAGTTCATAGAAATGCTCGCGCGTCTCGACATCTTTTTCCAGCACACGAATATATTCCTCGGTGTCCTGCCTGTTCTTCACCGCATTGAAGATCGCGTGCAATTCCTGGTACACCCGCTCAAGATCCTGGATCTTCTCATCCGAGTTCAAAAGAGCCCGCTCGATGTCTTCCGGGTCATAGCTCGAAAACAGCTCCATCGCATCGCGGAGATTCTTTGCGTTCTTTGAATAATCAATGACAAACCCGTTCACCTTTGCCTCACGGCCCTCGTCGCCGTCGAACAGACGATTCACGCGCGCAATAGCCTGCAGGAGATTGTGATCCTTGATCTGTTTAGCCAGGTAAAGGAACGTATTCCGCGGCGCATCAAAGCCGGTAAGAAGTTTGTCCACCACGATCAGGATGCGTACACCTTCGGGGTTCTCCTTGAAATCCCGGATCAGATTCTTCTCCCGCGCCTCCAGCGACGACCCGTGCTTGTGCTTCTCATTCTTCAGCCACTCCGCCACCATCTTCTTGTGCTCCGGCAGTTTGTCGTCCTCCTCCTTGTCTGCCGTATCCGAGATAATCACCTCGATAGCCACCTTGTCCTGCAGATCGAATGCCTTCTGGAACATTACCGCCGCATATTTCGACGGCGCCACCACCTGGGCCTTGAGCCCCGTATTGATAAACTGTTTGTAGTGTTCCAGGATATCCAGCGCGATCGTTTCAATGCGCTGGGAAGTCTCTTCTATAATCTGTGACGAACTGAACTTCTGCTGCAAATCCTTCTTCTGTGCCTCAGTAAGGTCCTGGGTGATCTGATCATAGAACTTATCCAGCAACGCCTGCTGAACCCTCTGCTCCACATACCTTGGCTGGTAGATCAATGGAAGCACCACGCCGTCATCCTCAGCCTCGGATATCGTGTATGCATCAATAATAATGCCAAATTTCAGCTCGCTGGCTTTGATGACTTTTCCGGGAATATCCTTGTTCCTTCCTTTCTCATGCTTCATCAGCGGCGTACCGGTGAAACCAATCTGGCACGCCTTCGGCAGGAACAGGTTTAGCTCGATATTCGCCTTGCCTGCCTGCGAACGGTGCGCTTCGTCAATCAGGATGAAAACATTCGGATCTTCATCAATGAAATCACGCATAAAACTGGACGCTTCGAACTTGTGGATCAGCGATGTTATAACGCGTTGATCCTTCTCTTTAATCAACTGAAGCAGTTCTTTTGCGCTGGAGGTGCGTTTAACCTCCTTCTTGATATTGCACGCCGCAAACGTATCGCTTATCTGCTTATCCAGGTCCCGCCGGTCCGTAACCACAACAACCCGCGGGAGGATGATATCCGGATCGTCAATCAGGCATTTCACCAGCATCACCATAGTCAGGCTCTTGCCGGTGCCCTGCGTATGCCAGATAAGACCGCCCTGCCGCTTGCCGAACTTGTCGAACGTCTTAAGCCGCGCCAGTGCCTTCTTGATTGCGAAATACTGCGGATAACGCGCGATTTTCTTCACATTGTTGTCATAGAGAATGAAATTCCGGGTAAGATCCAGAAGTCTTTCAGGGCTCAGGAGACTGTAAATGCCGCGATCCTGATTCGTAACCGCGCGATTAGTTTTCTGAGCATAGTTCTTCCTGATTAAATCCCCGGCAATCTGCTTTACAACGTCTTTCAGTACCGGCTTATTGACGATTGCGGCCACCTCAGCGTCGTATTTCTTCTGATCCGCATCCTTTTCTTTCCAATGCGTGTAGAACCGTGACGGGGTCAGCATTGTGCCGTATTTAAGGTCGCGCACATTCGTGGCAACAAGGATTTGCGGATAGAGGAAGAATTTCGGTGTTTCACTGTGCCCCTGGTTATGCACCATCTGCGCTACAGCATCATCCACCTTCACCGACTCCTTCTTGTTTTCGATCACCGCAAAAGGGAATCCGTTCACAAACAGAACGATATCCGGCCGCCGGTCATGGCCTTCGGAGAGTTCAAATTCAGCGCAGACATGGAACGTATTACTGGCTGGCTCCTTGAAATCCACGAACTTCATCTGCGGCGACACCCGGCGCCCGTCAATCAATTCAGAAACCGACTTTCCTGCCAGCATCAGCGAATACACTTCTTCAGACGCCCTGAACACGCCTCCACCCATTTCGATCTGTTCCGCCTCAAATATCGCATCATGTATGCTCTTATCCGATATCTTCTCGCCGTTGATTCTTCTCAATGCATTGTACGCAATATCACGGAGCACATATTGCGAAGTACCCTCCCGCATCTTCGTGATCTCTGCTCGCGGAATGTAGGTGTACCCCAGATTAACCAGTTCCAGTAGAGCCGGAATCTGGCTCATAGACGCCTCATCAAAATCAGGCAAATCGTAGTCGTGGCTCATTGTTCATCTCCATTAGCTCGCTTGTTGGATGCAAATGCAAATTCCGGTTCGGATATCATTGATGCGACTGGGGTGACCGGCACCATCACTTTAACAACAGGCCAACTTTCTATCACCGATGGAGTGACCATATCTGGTCCAGGAGCAAATTTATTGTCTGTTTCAGGCAATAACTCCAGCCGTGTTTTTCAAATCTCCGGTGGAGTCACAGTTAATATCAACAATCTTACCATAACCGGGGGTAATGTATCTGACAATGGTGGCGGCATTTTCGTTAATGGCGGTATTTTGAATTTAAATAATTCTGCAGTTTCAAATAATTCAGCAAACAGTGGCGCTGGCATTAGCATTCTACCATATAATTTAATAGGATCGGTAAATATTACCAATTCCACAATCTCCGGCAATACGGCAAACGTTGGTGGCGGTATTTTCACCGGCTCTGACGGAACTGCTTGCTGCACATTAACAATAACTAACTCAACCATCAGTGGTAATTCGGCAGGTTCGGGTGGTGGAATTGCCACCTATTGCCCTGGTTTCGGTCAGACAACACTTACAAACTGTACCCTTTCAGGCAATACTGCCACCAGTAGTGGAGGTGGAATATTCAATCAGGCTTCCGTAACGCTTATCAACACAATTGTAGCTAACAGCACATTAGGAGGTGATATTGTTAATGTGGGTGGTACGACTAACGCTCAAAACAGTTTGATTGGAGATGGACTGATCGGTATCAACGGAACGAGCAGTAACAATTTGACTGGCAATCCGCTACTTGGCCCATTGGCCAACAATGGCGGACCCACACCAACAATGGCACTTTTATCAGGCAGCCCGGCCATTGATCAAGGAAGTACTGTTACTGGCATAACTACAGACCAACGTGGAATTATTCGCCCTTATGATAATCCCTCTATCGCTAATGCCTCGGGTGGTAATGGATCTGATATTGGCGCTTTTGAACTTCAATGTATATACAATCCGGTTGTCACCAATAGTAATGATACAGGTGCCGGAAGTTTGCGTCAGGCAGTACTTGATGCCTGTTCGGGCAGTACGATTACTTTCGATATGACTCAGGTAACAAGTCCAATATCAATATCAACCTATATCCTGATCAATAAAAACCTGATTATCCAGGGGCCTGGTGCAAATGTTCTCACAATTAAGAATACGGGGCCAAATAATGATTCAAGAAGTTATGACTTCAATATAAGTCCAGCAGTTAATGTTACGATCAGTGGACTGACGCTTTCAGGTGGAAATACTACCTTTACTAACTATAATAACGGTGGTGCCATCTCAAATTCTGGTAATTTAACTGTTGATCGTTGCACAATCTCAAACAACAGCGCATGGTGGTGCGGCGGCATTTTAAGCTATAGCGGCACTGTATACATAACCAACTCTACAATAACCGGAAATAATGCCACCGGTTACAATTCCGGCGGCCTTGAGGTCAACGGAGGAACAGTGAATGTAATCAACTCCACTATTTCCGGAAATACGGGTAAAAGCGGTGGTGGAATCCAGGTCCAGAACGGCACACTGAATATAACCAACAGCACGATTTCGAATAATACCGCTCCATCAGGCGGAGGTATCATTTGGTTTAACGGTACAATAAATGTCAAAAATTCTATCATTGCCGGAAATATAGTAACTACAACTGGCCCAGATTATTTCGGTACGGTAATTTCACAAGGCAATAATCTTATTGGGAAAACGGACGGAAGTTCCGGCTGGGTAGCTTCAGATTTAACCGGAACCATTGCTGCACCACTCAATCCACTTATTGCGACTCTGGCAAACAATGGAGGCACTACTTATACTCAGGCATTGTTGCCTGGAAGCCCGGCCATTAATGCAGGAACCAATACTGGCGCACCGGCTACCGATCAGCGTAACATTGCACGTATATTACCAACCGATATAGGAGCCTTTGAATCACAGGGTTTTACAATGGCAATTTCAGGAGGCAATAACCAGAGCACCACAATTGGCACTTCATTTGCCAATCCATTGTCAGTAACAGTTGCCAGTGCCTTCAGCGAACCAGTTGATGGAGGACAGGTACTATTCACTCCACCGGCAAGTGGTGCCAGCAGTATGATATTGGGTAATCCTGCAACAATATCAGGCGGTATTGCAACGACGGGAACGATTACCGCCAATCTAACCGGAGGTGGCCCATATACAGTTACCGTAAGTGCAAACGGTGTACCGACTCCTGTTAATTTTAGTCTTACAAACAGTGATCCATGCAGCAACTTTTCCAACAACAGAGCATATGTAAATGCAAGCGCAACCGGTGCCAATAATGGAGGTAACTGGTCGGATGCCTTTACCAGTTTGCAATCAGCCTTAGCAGTAACCGGGACATGTGGTATTACAGAAATATGGGTAGCCAAAGGCACATACTACCCTGATGAAGGAACAGGACAGACAGATAACAACGTAAACTCAACCTTCGCTTTGATAAACGGAGTGGCTATTTATGGGGGTTTTGTAGGAACAGAAACAACACTTGGTGACCGCAACTGGAGAACTAATGTTACAATACTTAGTGGTGATATCGATAAGGATAATAACATAGCCAATAATGCATATCATGTAACGACAGGCTCAGGAACTAATAACACTGCTGTCCTCGACGGATTTACCGTTATAGGTGGAAATTCTATTTGTACAGTCAGTTGTGGTGCAGGTGGACAATCGGGAGGTGGAATGCTTAACATTTCCGGTTCTCCCACAGTAAGCAATTGTATATTTACAGGGAATATAGCTGCACAATTTGGTGGCGGGATGGCCAATATTACCTCCTCCCCAACTATAACTAATTGCACCTTCTCCGGTAATTCCTATTCACAGGTAATTGTCGAAAGCAATGCCGGTGGGGGTATGTACAACGAGGGATCCTCCCCATCAATGGTTAATTGCATTTTTTCTGGTAATTCGGCAGTTACTGTTGGCGGCGGGATGTATAACACCAAGACAGTAGTAGGCATCCATACATTTATTTACTCTTTCCCATCAATAACAAATTGTACTTTCTCCGGCAATTCAGCTTATTTTCCCAGCAGCAGCTCTGCGGGCGGAGGGATTGGGAATGACTCAGGCAGTTCTTCAACATTAATCAATTGTATTTTATGGAATAACAGAGATAATAGTGGTACAGGGACGTTAAGTTCATCTATTTACGGGACATCTGTTATTACTTATAGTTTGGTACAAGGGCAAAACCCTGCAGGTACCGGTAACCTTGATGGCACCAATCCTGCGAATAATCCTCTTTTTGTAACAGCTGTTGACCCGACAACTGCTCCAACAGCAGCAGGTGATCTGCATCTGCAAACAGGATCACCAGCTATAAATTCTGGCACTAACACTAGTGCACCAAGCGCTGATATTGAAGGAAATCCCCGTCCACTCACCGTTGCCAATCCTGCTGATATGGGCGCTTACGAATATCAATCTACATGTGTAACCAACCCTGTTGTTACTAACAATTCAAATGCAGGCCCAGGCAGTCTGCGTCAGGCCGTGATTGATGCCTGTCCGGGCAGTACCATTACTTTTGCTAATTCGGTTGCCAGCCCTATATCGCTCTCTGGCGGGCAAATAATAATTGATAAAAACCTTACTATTCAAGGGCCGGGTGTAAACCTGCTAACAGTTCAAAACACAGAATCATCGAGCGCCAAAAGCCGCGTGTTTTACATTAATAGCAGTGTTACCGCAACTATTTCCGACCTAACCATTTCAGGTGGGAATATTATTTTTGCCAACCCCGGTGGCGGAATTTGCAATTTTGGCAATTTGACTGTAAATAATTCCACTATCTCTAATAATTCGACTAACGACGGCGGCGGCGGCATTTATAGTGCTGGCACTTTGATGGTTGTCAATACTTCAGTTTCAGGCAATTATGCTAACGCTGGTGGTACTGGCGGCGGTATATTAATTGACAGTGGCACAGCTACGATAAGTAACTCAACCATCACCGGTAATGATGCAATAGGACAAGGCGGCGGCATTCGGAATAATGGTACGTTGACGGTAATAAATTCAACTATCTTCGGAAACGGGGGCACTTTGGTATCCACAGGAGGGGGCATTTATAATGGAGGCACTTTGACGGTATCCAGTACCACCATTTCAGGTAACTCAGCATTCGTTGCCGGCGGTGGAATTTATAATTCTAATCCGGTCAGCCCGGGCAGTCTTACAAAACTTGGTAATTCTATTGTTGCGTTAAACACAGCTCAGTACGGTCCAGATATTTTTGGTAGCGGTGAATTGATTCTAACACATAATGACTTAATTGGGACCAGCTCCGCTTTTGTGTTAGCCAGCCCTACAAATTTAATCGGTTTGAATCCTATGCTTGGTCCGCTTCAGAATAATGGCGGACCTACCAAAACCATGGCATTGAATACTGCCAGTCCGGCTATAAATGCTGCTGCATCAATAGATAGTTATCTGGGTTACACGCTTATGACTGATCAGCGGGGCCTTGCAAGGCCAAATTTAGGAAGCTATGATATAGGCGCTTTCGAGCTTCAATGTATAAGCAACCCGGTTGTAGTGAACAACAGCGATGCCGGACCCGGCAGTCTGCGACAGGCTGTGTTTGAAGCATGTCCTGGAAGCATAATTACTTTTGATATGAGCCAGGTAGTCAGCCCTATATTACTCTCTGGTGGGCAGATAATCATTGACAAGAACTTGACTATACAAGGGCCGGGAGCCAATACTCTTACCGTTCAAAATACTGCAGCAGCGAGCACCACAAGCAGGATTTTTTATGTGAATGTGGGTGTGACTTCTACCATTTCAGGGCTGACCATTACAGGAGGAAATACAGCAAGTACCGGTTTCGTAGAAGCGTCTGGAGGCGGTATTTACAATAATGGCTCATTGACCTTACTAAACAACGTTATGAAGGATAATACTTCAAGCTATGGCGGTGGAGCAATTTTTAATTATGGTGGTAATCTGACTGTTAATTCCTGTACTATCACTGGGAGCGTTAATGCCATTCGGACTTATGCTGGTGTAAGTAGTTTGCCTACAACAAATATCACCAACTCAACAATAACGGGCAATTCTAATAGAACAATTCAGAATGACTTCGGGACTTTGACGATGACAAACTGTACTGTTTCAGGGAATACTTCCGGCCCGGGTATCTATAATGGCCAGTTCGGTGGAACAGCAAGCTTATACAATTGTACCATAACGGGGAATATTAACGATATCGGCTCAGGCATATACAATACCGCCGGGTCATTTTATATTAAAAACACAATCGTTGCGGGGAACATTCAAACTATTACAGGTTTTTATGAACCTGACATTGTAGGCAATGTGATCTCAGGGGGCTACAACCTGATTGGCAATATTGGATCAACTCTATTTACCCCTGCAACCGGAGATTTGGTTGGGACTACTGCCAGCCCTATTAACCCATTATTTGACCCTATTGGTTTACAAGACAATGGAAATACTGGCGGAGTTCAAACCATCGCATTATTACCAGGCAGCCCTGCTATTGATCAAGGAAGCGCTGTAACTGGTGTTACAACCGACCAGCGTGGATTTACCCGTCCTGTTGATATTCCTTCAATTGCAAATGCTTCAGGTGGAAATGGTTCTGATATCGGTGCCTTTGAATTTGTTTCACCTCCCGGACCTACTGCATCCGTTTTAAGCGTAAACGGACCTTCAACCATTTGCAACGGATCTTCTGCCAATTTAATAGTTACCATTACCGGTGGAACTTCACCATATACAGTCGTGTATACTGACGGAACAAATAACTTTACTGTGAATACTTATATAAGTGGTTCAGACATTCCGGTATCACCCACTTTAAACACAACCTATTCATTGGTTTCCGTAACAGATGCCGACTCCAATCCAGGAACTGATAACAGCGGAACGGCAGCCATTACAGTGAACCCTGTTCCTACACTTGGGCAGATAACGACATTACCTGTCTGCGATGGCAGCAATGCGATTATTACACTACCTGGCGTGGGAGCTGGTGGTTTACAGGTGACGGTGAATTATAATATAGACAATGTTATTCAAACTTCTGTAATTGCAGTAATCAACCCAGACGGCAGTGTCACTTTCAATACACGTATTCTAACCAATGCTGCTGATAATAATAAAACTTTAGAAGTCACAAACATCACTTTTAATGGCACAGGATGCACCAACATTTTCCATACCAGACCAGGTAACGGTGCCAATGTTAATGCGGTAACATTATCAGTGAACCCACTACCAACTGCAACAATCAGTGGCACTACTGCCATTTGCAATGGTCAAAGCACTAACCTGAGTATACAGTTTACGGGAACCGCTCCGTTTGCATATAGCATTAATAATGGTACAACGGTAGTTACAACAAATAATCCCGAGACAGTTTCCGTATCTCCGTCTTCAACGACAGGCTATTCCGTAACTTCTCTTGCCGATGCCAACTGTACAGCTATAACCGGCAATTTCGCAGGTATTGCAACTGTTGTTGTTAACTCTACGCCAACTGTAATAGCCGCTCCATTATCCCAAACAATCTGCTCTGGTTCATCCATTACAACCATTGTATTGACTGGCGGTGTAACCGGAACAGTATTTAACTGGACAAGAGATAATACAGTTTCAGTAACTGGCATTGCTGCCAGCGGTGCAGGTGATATCAGCGGTGCATTAACAAATACAACAGCTGCTCCAATAACAGTAACGTTTACAATTATACCAACAGCGAATGGTTGTACTGGTGCAGCAGTCACAGCAACAGTTGTTGTTAACCCAATACCAAATGCGGTAGCCACACCATCATCCCAAACGATCTGCTCAGGTTCATCCCTAACAACTATTGCATTGACTGGCGGTGTAAGTGGTACAGTATATAACTGGACAAGAGACAATACAGTTTCTTTAACAGGTATAGGGGCAAGTGGCTCTGGTTCAATCAGCGGGACCTTAACCAATACAACCATTACAACTCAAACAGTAACTTTTACCATTATTCCGGTTGCGAATGGCTGTACAGGTACTTCCATTACTGCAACGGTAATAATAAAACCAACCCCTACTGCTGTGGCGACGCCATCATCACAAACCATCTGCTCAGGATCGTCTATAACAAACATTTTATTAACAGGATCACTGAGCGGTACAACCTATAACTGGACAAGAGACAACACTGTTACCTGTAGAGACATAGCAGCCAGTGGAACTGGGAATATATGCGGTACATTAACGAATACTACCTCATCACCTGTGCTGGTTACCTTTACCATTACTTCATCTTTTAATGGTTGTACAGGTACCCCAATTACTGCTACTGTAATGGTTAACCCGAAAACAAATATCTCCGCTAATCCGGTTAATCAGTCTATACTTACCCTGAGTAATGCATCGTTTAGTGTAACGGCAACAGGTACATCGATTACATATCAATGGCAGATAAGCACCAATGGAGGTACAAGCTACAACAACCTTTCAAACGGCGGAGTCTATTTAGGTGCAACCAACGCAACACTTAGTCTGACGGCTGTTCCTTTAGCCATGAATGGCTATAAGTACCGTTGTGTTGTAACTGGTACCTGTACCAAAGTTACTTCATCCGCAGCATTATTAATAGTGAACGACCCCTGTCAGAATCCGACAAGTTTAACCACTACTAACATTACCTCTTCAGGCGCCAGACTTAACTGGAGCGCTGTATATGATCCTGTTCAATGGGATGTGCAGTATAAGACAACTAATACCGGATCGGTATGGAAAGATGTGCTGCTGGCAGGAAACCAACGATCACTCATCCTTTCATCGTTACTTACCAATCAGAATTACAACTGGCATATAAGGGCTAAGTGCGGAACCAATTGGTTGAGTTATACCGGTACCGTAACCTTTAAAACTTTGATAACTACAAAAGCTGCACACATAAAGACAGAAGTCGATTCATTAAATATTAAGCAAATCCAAACGAATGAATCCTTTCAGGTATTTCCAAATCCTACGAGAGGAGAGTTTACTTTAATATTGCAAGGTGAGGATAACATCAATGCCAAAGCTAAAATAAAATTGGTTGACATGGTGGGTAAAACCCTTTACGTAGAAGATGCTGAGATGGTTAATGGCCTATTGCAAAAGACAATTCTCACACCCTCTTCGTTTGCAAATGGGATATATGTTGTAATGGTGATTATTGATGAAAAGCTTTACACAAAGCATTTGATATTAGACAAGTAGATCAGCTTTTTCAATTGATTATAACCCCGGGTGCTTTTTTGTGCCCGGGGTTTCTGTTGTTTAGTTATATGCTTAAGTAAGGAATTGATATCCGGAAATTTTGACCCTTTAGAGAAGTCTGGATTTATATTATTCCAGATTTCATACTAGTGTTAAGTTAATATTGATATGACGTATATTATTTGCATCTTTGCATCAAAAACGGCAAATGATACTCTACACGATCAATCTAAATCAAATTGAGGTTGAAGAGCTCAACAAAGTAATCAGCAAAGGGAGCCATACCTCACAAGCCTTTCGCGCAGCATATATTTTATTGAATTGTGATAAGGGCGAATTTTCAGAAAATACAGAGATCACAAATGTAGAAATCTGCAAGATTCTCAAAGTAGGTGAAAGAACAATAGACCGGGTAAAGAAAAAGTTCATTGAAGAAGGATTTGAAAGTGTTTTGGAGAGACGTCCCTCAATCCAAAATTACACCAAAAAGGTCGATGGTGATATGGAAGCAAAATTGGTGACACTCTGTTGCAGCGAACCACCCAAAGGATTTGCCAAATGGTCACTGAGGCTCTTGGCCGACAAAATGGTAGAATTGAACTATGTTGACTATATCTCACATGTGACAGTGAGAGAGGTTCTAAAAAAAACGAACTTAAGCCTTGGAAAGTAAAAGGCTGGGTTATTCCGCCGGAACAAAGCAGTGAATTTGTATCCAATATGGAACATGTGCTGGATATATACAAACTGCCATATGATGAAGATTATCCGGTTATTTGCATGGATGAATCGCCCAAGCAGCTGATCGAAGAGGTAGCATCGACACCGATCAAGCCAGGCCAGGAAGCCCGACTGGATTACGAATACATAAGACATGGAATGGTTAATGTCTTTATGGCAAATGAACCTTTGAAGGGAAACAGACTTGTTGAAGTTACTGAGTTTAAAACGAAAAAGGACTGGGCAAGGTTCATAAAACGGATAGCTGATGAAATGCACCCAACGGCAAAAAAGATAAGATTGGTAATGGATAATTTCAAAACACATGATGCTTCAGCTTTCTATGAAACATTTATACCAGAAGAAGCCAAACGACTGAGAGATCGATTTGAATTTATATTTACACCTAAACATGGAAGTTGGTTGAATATGGCAGAAATTGAATTACATGTACTGAATGGACAATGCTTAAACAGATATATCGCTACAAAGGAAGAAGCAATAACAGAAGTGGAAGCATGGCAAAATCAACGTAATAATAAAAATGCCAAAATTAATTGGCAGTTTACAAATGACCAAGCACGTATAAAACTTAAAAGACTTTATCCGTCAATTTTAAATTAACGCAACACTAGATTACAAATATGTGACCACCGACCAGTTTTTTGGTATCGATATCAAACCTTTTGCAGTGGAACTTGCAAAAGTGACCTTGATGATTGCCAAAGAAATGACCTGGCTCGAAAATAAAGAAGATCACGATAATAAATCAAAGCCTTTGCCTCTAGATAATCTGGACCAAAATATAGTGTGTGCTGATGCTTTGATTGATGAGAATGGAAAACCACGACATTGGCCCGAAGCCGATGCCATCATCGGTAACCCGCCCTACCAAAGCAAAAACAAGATGCAGCAAGAGTTTGGTGAGGAATACATGTACCATTTACGGCTAGCTTACCCTGAAATTCCAGGACGAGCCGACTTTTGCGTTTACTGGTTCCACAAAGCACACCAGCACCTGAAACCTGGAAACTTTGCAGGTTTGGTTGGAACCAATACTATCAGACAAAACTACAGCCGGGAAGGAAGCCTCGATTACATTGTCAAAAACGGCGGAACAATCATTAATGCTGTTTCGTCGCAGGACTGGAGCGGCGATGCTGCTGTCTTTGTATCAATTGTAAACTGGACAAAAGGCGAATACAGATTTCCAAAACAATTATATTACTTCGATGCTAAAAACCATTTACAGTGCAAGGAACAACAAGAAATCAGCAGCAGCCTGAGTACAAAAACCGACGTTGCAGGTGCAAAAGTTCTTGCATGCAACCGAAAGCCCAAAAAGGTTTTTCAAGGGCAAACCCATGGGCACGAAGGCTTTTTGCTTAAAAAAAGCGAAGGACTTGCACTGTTGAAAAAGTATCCTGAATATGCTGAGGTTTTAAAACCATTCCTGATTGGCGATGAATTGATATCTAATTTCAAATCTCAACCCGACCGTTTTGTTATTGATTTTAGTCATCACGATCTGATCCAGGCTTCTACTTTCAAATTCCTTTTTCAGCATCTAGAGAAAGAAGTTCTACCCGATATTGAAAAGAAAGCAAAAGACGAGAAAGAAGGAATTACCAAATCCAACGGTCGGATGGCACAATTAAATATGTGGTGGAAAATGTGGCGCAAACGGGAAGATATGTTAAAAGAGACATCAAAATTGAATCGCTATATTTCCTGCGCCAGAGTAACCAAACGACCCATCTTTCAATTTGTTTCTTCAGAAATCAGACCAAACGATGCGTTGATGGTTTTTGCCTTGGAAGATGATTACAGTTTTGGGATCATCAATTCCGTGTTTCATTGGAATTGGTTTATTGAAAAATGTTCCACGTTGGAAGATAGATTGCGTTATACAACCGATAGTGTCTGGGATACCTTTCCTTGGCCACAACAACCAACAGCCATCCAAATTGAAGCAGTTGCCAAAGCTGCCAAAACCCTGCGAGATGAGCGCAACCGAATTACGCAGGAAAACCATTTGAGCCTTCGTGACCTTTACCGCATCGTAGAAAAACCGGGTAAGAACCCTATCCGTGATTTACAATCCATATTAGACCATGCAGTTGCTGCTTCCTATGGATTCAGTGAAAAGCAAGATATGCTAGCGCAGCTTCTGGCACTGAACTTATCTGTTTCAGCCCGTGAAGAATTTGGCGAACCGGTGCAATCGCCTGGGTTACCTGATTGGTATGCCAATAAAGAAATGTTGATATCTGATGATTGTGTGCGATTTGAAGTTCAGTAAATGAAATGAGAATGATGTCTCAGAGATGTTATGAAATATATTATCGCCTTCCCTACTGTTTTGATATACTACGCCATAAATAAGTTAGTAGTATTGAATTCCATGGCGATATTTGGCTTATTCATATCTACAAATCCCTCTCTTACCTTCAAAAGCTGAAGCAACACAGTGTAAATATGAAACAACTATACAAGTTGTGCCGCTTGTAACTCGTTTCCCGCATAGTGAAGAGCATTCTCAATTTTTTTAACCTGTTCTTCCGAGATATAGGTTAATCCCTGCTTGTATTGCCGCATTAACGAGGCGTTAATTCCAGCTATTGAGGCAAACTTTGTAACATTAATCCAATTGTAGTAATCAAAAATTGACGCCACATCGTATTTGTAATCAAATTCAATATCCATTAGTTCGACAGGTAGTTCCTTCCCGCAATCGGCATATGATGCAATCACCTCTTTTACCGAGTTTTCAAAATCAGCTTTTGCTTCGGTCACACTATTACCTTCCCCAATTATGGTGCTTTCAATGTCGGGAGTAAAAATTCCAAAAGTTCCGTCCTTGCCTTTTTCTATTATTGCTATCGTTTTCATCTCTCCTGTATATCGCTAATATTCTAAAGTTATCTTTTACAAATTTATAACAGATACGTTATACAAACAATGCCTAGAGGCACTTTTTACTTTAAGATTTTTAAATACCAAACAGTTCGGAAAATTAACTACAAGTAATACAATCCGAAGGTTATTGTGGAGTAATAAAATGATAGTACTGGATGAATTAAAGAATCTACCTTCACAGAGAGTAGATTCTTTAATTTTTGTAACTTTGAATCAAATTAATACGAAATGGAAACAATTACTATTAAAATAGATACCAGGAACGACAAAGGAAAATACCTTTTGGGGCTGATAAGAGAAATGGCGGAAACAGAAAAAGAGTACATTACCATTGATTATACGCCCAATGCTGAGACTTTAAAAGCATTAAAAGATTCAAAATCGGGAAGGGTGGTAAAAACGAAAAGCAAAGAAGATTTCTTTTCAAAACTAAACAGTTGATGTTTACCTGCAATTTCACCAATAAGTTCAAAAAGGATTATAAACGTGCAATTAAAAGAGGCTGGGATATGAACCTTTTTGAAAACGCCTATGACTTACTGGCGGAAAAAGGAGAACTTCCTCTAAACTACAAACCACATGCGCTCACAGGTAATTGGGAAGGTTACATAGATGCCCATATTAAACCTGACTGGGTGCTTATTTATAAGATCAACAAACCAGAACTGTCAATTGATTTTGTTCGTATGGGTACACATACCGATTTATTTTAACCAAACACAATTTGGTTGGCTTTTTTATCCAAACCCTTCCAAATTAATCTAAAAACAAGCATACAACCAAGTTCATTCCTACCCTATTTCACCAGTTTCGAGATCTCTTTAAACTCAATGGTATCAGCGCTTCGAGTCAGTTCGAATAGAACCGACTCCATCGAGGTTATCATAATCCCTTCATGGCGGAAACGTTCCGAGGCCAGGTCAATAGAATCGAACGAGCGTGATGAAACACAATCCATTACAACGATTGGATGGTATCCTGCTTCTTTCAGATCAACAGCCGTCTGAAGTACACATACATGCGATTCAATGCCGCAGATGATCACATTCTCCGCACCCGACAGTGCGAGCTTTTCAGCAAAAACAGCTTCACCGTAACAACTGAAATCTTTCTTCTCGATGGGATTAAAATCCTGAATGACCGATTTAATCTCCTCGATGGTCTCACCCAAACCTTTGGAATACTGCTGTGTGACCAGCAGCGGAAGACCCAGTATTTGTAATCCCCTGATCAGCCTTGAGCAGTTCTCAATCAGTTGTTCCTGTTCCTCCATCACCGGAACCAATCGCTCCTGCATATCAATCACCAATCCTATGGTATGTTCTCTTAAAATGCGCATGGCTCAAGTTAAATGTTTCTAAGTTTCAGATTTCAAGTTTAAAGTTCCAGGTTCAAAGTTCCAGGTTGCGGGTAAGGCATTTAATCATTTCCCAAAACACAATATTCAACTAATGAACTGGATCTTGGAACTTGGAATTACTTATTCATCCCCGCCTGCATCCTCGACTTATCTCCCAGATAGCCGCCATGATGCCGTTTGGCGTATTCTTCATTGTTAAACCCGATGCGTTTCATCAGCATCACCACCAAAACATCGCCGATAACCGTCATGACAGTCGTGGAGGTACTTGGGGTCAGGCCTAGAATACAAACCTCCTTTGGATTGCCTGTTTCAAGGCAAACATCGGCCACCCGGGCCAATTGCGAATCCTTGTTACTGGTAATGACTATCAGCGGCAAATTTTTGTGAAGATTCTCGGCAAGGTCAACCAGTTCCAGAATCTCACGGGTCTTGCCTGAGTTCGATATCAGCAACAGCACATCATTGGGCTGAATCACCCCCAGGTCACCATGCTGGGCATCGCTTGGATGCAGAAAAACGGCAGGAGTTCCTGTCGAACTGAAGGTAGTGGCAATGTTCAGGGCAATCTGTCCTGCCTTACCCATTCCTGAAGCGACCAGTTTTCCCTTCATTTTGTGCACCCGCTCTTCAATAATGTTGATGGCCTTCTCGAACGAATCGTTCACTGGGATATTCTGAATGGCTTCTGCCTCCTGACGAAGGACCTGTCTGATTTCTTCAAGCATGGAATATGTTTTTATGCCTGCAAAAATAGGCAAAATGTTTAACCAGATGTAAATACTGAAGGCTTTTTAAACCATTGGATAGTTAATCTACCCTTTAAACTACTTTTCTTGCCACAAAATCTCCAAAACACCAAATCTCATCAGAAAAGTCTATTTAAACGCAAAGACACAAAGACACAAAGTTTTAAATTTTATAAAATAAGGCTGGTCAACATTCTGTATTTCTTCGTGCCTTAGTGTCTTAGCTTAATTGTCGTTTGTTGGATTTTCGGGTTGATCACAACTCTTCTAAATCAAACTCATCCTGCCCTTTCTCCTATTTCTGCCGGATTCTATCTTTTGTTCAAAACCAAATTCCATTTGAAGTGTTTCTATGTTTTTAAAATGCAACAAATCCAGCTTGATTGATCCAATTATACAGCTATTTGGAAGTTGATATAAATCAGGCGATACCGACAGATTATTATTGAAATAACTCCAAATGATTTACACGAAACCTCTATATTTGAGCGTTAGAACTGATATAGTACCAAAAATCAATCATACTAATCAATAAATCCGTTTTGAAATGAAGATTCACGAATATCAAGCCAGACAAATTTTCAGGAATTATGGCATTCCTGTCCCCACTGATGTATTATGCTATACCGTGAGGGAGGTAGAGAAAGCGGCCGTCGAAATCGGCGGCATGGTCGTTGTAAAGGCACAGGTACTAACCGGAGGCCGTGGCAAAGCCGGTGGTGTTAAGCTTGCCCGCAACGTTGAAGAAGCCATCAATGCAGGGAAACAGATCCTCGGAATGACCATCAAAGGTCTTACCGTCGAGAAAGTAATCGTTACCCGTGCGGCAGACATCGAAAAGGAATTCTACATTGGTTTTGTCAACGACCGCAACACCAAGACGGTCACCCTGATGGCCAGCGCCGAAGGTGGTGTTGAAATTGAGGAAGTGGCTAAAAACAATCCTGAGAAGATCATCAAGTATCCCGTTAACCCTCTCACCGGTCTGTTGAATTACCAGGCCCGAAACATTGCCCTTCAGCTCTTTGGCAACATCAATCAGGCTCAGAAAGCAGCCTCTATCCTGGTTAAATTATACAAGTTGTTTATTGAAACGGATGCTACCCTTGCTGAAATCAATCCCCTGATCCTGACAACAGATGGCGATGTCCAGGCCATTGACGGGAAGATGAATTTCGATGACAATGCCCTCTACCGCCAGCCAGAAATACTGACCATGCGCGAACCCGACGAAGAGGAAATACAGGAAATTGCCGCACACGAAAAAGGCCTGTCCTACATCAAACTCGATGGAAACATCGGCTGTATGGTGAATGGTGCCGGTCTGGCCATGGCAACCATGGATATGATTAAGCTCTATGGCGGTTCACCTGCCAACTTCCTGGATATCGGAGGAAGCTCCAATCCACAGAAGGTAATCGATGCCATGAATATCCTGCTGAGCGATAAAAATGTAAAATCAGTCATGATCAACATCTTTGGAGGGATAACCCGTTGCGATGATGTGGCCCGTGGACTAATCAAAGCCCTTGAGATCATTATTACCGACGTCCCTATCGTGGTTCGCCTGTCAGGAACAAATGCCGAAGAAGGCCTTGCAATCCTGAAGGAAACAGGTCTTCCAACGGTAAGCTCCATGAGCGAAGCTGCCAAGAAGGCAATAGAGTTAAGCAAAAGGTAGACGGAAGACGGAAGTCGGAAGATGGAAGGCAGAAGTCAGAAGATAGAAGACAGAAGACGGAAGACAGAAGACATAAGACAGAAGACGGAAGTCGGAAGTCGGAAGACGGAAGAATGGAATAAGGAAAATGGAAAATGGAAATACATCGAGCATCATGTTTCGGACTTCGGTCTCCGGTCTCCGGTCTTCCGACTCCCGACTCCTGACTCCCAACTTCTTAAAAAACATAAACCAAACATCAATAACATACAAAAATGAGCATATTAGTCAATAAAGATACAAAACTGGTTGTCCAGGGGATAACGGGTCGGGATGGTAAGTTTCACACAGGTCGTATGATCGAATACGGAACCAATGTCGTAGCTGGTGTTTCTCCTGGTAAAGAAGGCGAAACCGTTGACGGAGTTCCTGTTTTTAACTCTGTCGAGAATGCCGTGAAAGCCACCGGCGCCAATACATCCATCATTTTCGTGCCTGCTCCCTATGCAGCCGATGCCATACTCGAAGCTTCGGAGGCCGGTATTAAACTGGTTGTTGCCATCAGCGAAGGGGTTCCTGTTCAGGACATGATCCGCGTAACACCTATCCTGAAGCAAAACGGCACACTGCTGATCGGGCCTAATTGCCCCGGTCTCATCACTCCCGGCGAAGCGCTCATCGGCATATTGCCTGCCATGATATTCAAGGAAGGAAACATCGGATTCATTTCACGAAGCGGTACTTTAACCTATGAAGTCGTGAACCTGCTTACCCTTAGTGATTTTGGACAAACTACCGTCGTAGGTATCGGCGGAGACCCTGTTGCAGGACTCTACTTCATCGATCTGCTTGAAATGTTTGAGAACGACCCTGCCACTATTGCTGTAGTACTGATTGGCGAAATTGGTGGCGATGCCGAAGAACAGGCTGCCCGCTTTATTGCCGAAAAGATGACTAAACCTGTTGTGGCCTTCATTGCAGGACAGACAGCCCCTCCGGGAAAACGTATGGGCCATGCCGGCGCCATCATCTCAAGCGGAGCAGGAACAGCAGCAGAGAAGATTGCCGCCTTCAACAAGGCCGGAGTCCCTGTAGCTAAAGAACCTGCTGAGATACCCGTGTTGCTGAGGCAAAAACTGGACGGAGTGATCTAGTGGTTGTAATTGGTTGTCTATGGTTGTGGAGCCCACATCGGAAATGATATTTCTTGCCACCAAGACACTAGAACACAAAGTTTCACTAAACCTGCTGTCTGAATTGAATTTTAAGGATCACATGATATTGATGTGAGGAAAGCAAAGTCAATGGTGAGTTTTTAAAAATCTTAATTTTTTATAAAATCTTAGTCCCTATGTTTGTAATAAATGCTTCGCAATAAAAGCATAAGCCAAAAGAGTATTATTTTTGATTTTAGGATTCACCAATAAAACTCAAAGACTTATGCAAACACAAAGGACGCAAT
>Ga0118677_10005417_pt1 | contig 22327 bp, 16 predicted proteins | sample AliMusrvi5mmetaG_FD_86154 | JGI IMG/M metagenome (GOLD analysis project Ga0118677, IMG submission 86154)
GGCTGGTATCGCGGCCTCTATACCGAATACAAGAAGTCCGTCGAAGAAGAGATGAAGAAGGTCAAATACTTCTTCCACGCCGAATGGGGCGGCGACAGCCACGCCCGCCGCCACTCCGAAAACCCCGACGCAGGCATGGCCAAAATCGCCATGGGCCAGGGTACCGACGAACGCGGCCTCGACTATCTCCTCACCGGCGGCACCGCACGCGCCTCGAAAGACGGCGACTGGTCAGAGACCTACATCTGCAACCTCTTCGACTGGCACCTCAAAGAGCAGGACACCATGCCCTACCTCACCGGCGCCGCGCAGTGGATCTTCAAGGATTTCTCCACGCCGCTGCGCCCGGAAAATCCCGTGCCTCGCATGAACCAGAAGGGCGTGATCGAACGCGACCACACCCCCAAGGAAAGCTACTACGTCTTCCAATCCTATTGGGCAGAGAAGCCAATGATCCGCCTCTACGGACACACCTGGCCGGTCCGTTGGGGCGACAAGGGCGAAACCAAACTCGTCAAGGTGTACTCCAACTGCCCCAGCGCCGAACTCTTCCTCAACGGCAAAAGCATGGGCGTGAAAAAACGGAACAGCCAGGACTTTCCGGCCGCCGGCCTGCGCTGGCCCGTGCAGTTCCTGGAAGGCGAAAACCGCCTCCGCGTGGTTGCGAAAAAGAACGGAGTCGAAGTTACAGACGAAATCACCTTCCTCTACCAAACCGCCAAGTGGGGCAAGCCAGCCAAACTCGACCTGCGCGAAGTCAGCCGTAAAGACGGCAAGGTCACGGTCGAGGCGCGCCTGTTCGATGCAAAGGGAGTGCAATGCCTCGACTCACGTCAGCGCGTCCGCTTCGGCCTCGCCGGTGACGGCCTGCTGCTCGATAACCTCGGCACCTCAATTGGCTCCCGCGAAGTGGAACTCTACAACGGCCGAGCCATGATCTCTCTCCGCACCAATGGCGGAGCCTCCCAGATGAGCGTAGCGACGAAGGGCGCCAAAACGGTCTTTCTCCAGATCGCCTGAAGAAAACGCACGCTTCCGCCGATGAATTCGGGTATGACCCCAGATGCAGACCGAATCTGCCAGGATTGCGGCCGCAACAATCCAGCAGATGCCCTCGTCTGCGTCTGCGGCCACGCGCTCTCCAGCATGAGCCTGCGGGAAACGCCCGCCTCCAAGCGCCGCCTGCCCCTCTGGCTGGCCGTGGTTCTGGGCGGCGTGCTCCCCGCAGCCTTCCTCCTGCGCGCGTCATTTCAGTTCGGACGCGTCGTGGGCGGAATGGAGTTCGACGACCCCCTGCCCTCCACCGCGGAAACAAACCCCTGCGTCATCACCCATAGCGTCACCCAACATACCAGCGAATTCTGGGTCCGCCACAAAGACCCCAGCGAAGACGACGAAGCAACCAACGGCCCACGCGAAACAGCCAGCGTCCTGCGCGGCCAGGTCCAGAACAACTGTCCGGAAAAGCAGAAGCACGTCCGCCTTCACTTCCGCGTCACAGATGGCAAGCAGCGCCTGGGAACCGCGACACTTGACGTCTACGATATCCCCGCCGGCGGCTCCAAAGAGTTCGAGCGAGCCTGGATGGGCCCCATCACCTCGTGGGATATCAGGGTGGCGAAGTAGCCTCCAAACCCTCTTGTTTGCCCACGCGCAGTCTTATATAATCCCTGCTAGTGTGTCCGCGGCTAACCGCTTCGGGCCAAGGGTCTGCCTTAAGGAGTAATATGTTAACGATCAGGTTTTTAGCCGCATGTGTTTGCCTGTCCGGTATCACGTGGGGTCAGGATTTCCGCGCCACCATTTCCGGCAGCGTGACTGCCAAAACAGGTGCTGCCATCGCCGGAGCCGTCGTCCGCGCAGTCCAGCGCAACACCAATGAAGTGAAGGAATCGAAGACAGACTCTTCAGGCTTCTATGCTCTCCCCTTCCTCCAGCCCAGCACCTTCGACCTCGAGGTCACGGCAAATGGCTTCAACAAAATTCGCCGCACCAACGTCTCGCTTCTGGTCGCCGAAAAGCTCGACCTCTCCTTTCAGCTGGAAGTCGGCAACGTCACCGAACAGGTGACAGTAAGCGCCACCGCCGAATCTCTCCAGACCGCCGACGCCTCGGGCGGCGTCAACTTCGATTCGCTCCAGACCTCCGAGTACCCGCTCAACGGACGCCAGGTCTATATGTTGATGGACCTCTCCCCCGGCGTGCTTTTCACGCAGGAACAGTTCGGCGCCTCCGGCTACTCCGGCACCCGCGGCTGGGACACCTCCGGAGCCTACGTCATGAACGGCGGCGTACAGGGCACCAACAGCTTCTCGCTCAACGGCGCGCCAATCAGCCTCACTGGCACCTGGCAGGTTGCTCCCAACGTCGACGCCATCCAGGAATTCAAAGTCCAGGTCAACACCTATGACTCCGCAGTTGGCCGTACCGGCGGCGGCAGCGTCAACACCACTTTGAAGTCAGGGTCCAACCAGTGGCACGGCACGCTCTTCGAATTCATGCGCAACCAGATCCTGGACGCGAACTACACGCAAAACAATCAGGTGGGCGCGCCGCGCGGCAAGCACATCACCAACCAGTTCGGAGGCACGGTCGGCGGCGCCATCCGCAAGGACAAAGATTTCGTCTTCTTCAGCTTCGAAGGTTTCCGCGAACGCGTTCCTTTCCCCGTAGTCGCAGACGTTCCCCCGCTCAGCATTCGCGACGGCCAGCACTTCAAGGATTGGGGCGAAACCATCTACGATCCGCTCTCCCAACATCCCTGCCAGAACAACGTCGGCATCACCGGCAACTGCCGCAGCGCCCCCTCGGTCCGCAACCCCTTCCCGGGCGACGTACTACCACTTAACCGCATCAGCGACATCGGCAAAAAGATCCTCGCCTTTTATCCGACGCCGAATATTGCAAACCAGCTCACGCAGAATCTGGTGGCCTCCAACAGCACCGGCAAGTACAACTACAACCAGCCCATGGGCCGCTGGGATCGCGTCATCGGAGAAAAAGATCGCATCTACGCGCTGGTCACCTTTCAGCACGGCCAGGAATACCGCAATCAAAACGGCATTCAGAATGACGCCGCTGCCGGCAACATCTTCTCTCAGCGAACCAGCCAGAACTACATCGCCGACTGGACCCGCATCGTCTCGCCCAGCGCCGTCCTCGATGTGCGCGCTTCCTTCGGCCGCTTTACTTCCATCTTCCCTGACAACGCCTACACCAGCAGCTCGCTGACGGCAAAAGACCTGGGCATGACCAACATGATCCACGCTCCCACCAGCACCACCGAATTCCCGCCCCGCTTCACCTTTGACCAGTTCTCCAACATCTTTGGCAGCGGCGCGAATCTCTTCACATGGGGTTCGGAAGAGCAGTGGAACATCGCCCCCACCCTCACCATGACCAAGGGCAAGAAGCAGTGGAAGATCGGCTTCGAATTCGTCTATGCCATGGTGCCCTCAGGCAATGTGGGCCGCACCAATGGCCAGTTTACCTTTGACCGCTCCGTCACCCGCCAGTATCCATTGGTTGGTGGCGTAAATAGTTCTGAGGGTTCCAGCATGGCCGATATCCTGCTCGGCCAGCCCGCCTCCGGCCTGCTCGATTGGAACGATACCTACTATCGGACCTGGCCCTACTACGCTGGCTTCGTCCAGAACGATTGGAAAATCCGCCGCAACATCACCCTCAACCTCGGTCTCCGCTATGACGTCCAGGTACCCTGGGTCGAACGCTGGAACCGCGCCAATACAGGCTTCGACTATACGGTGAAGAACCCGCTCAGCGATCAGATCATCGCTGCCTGGACCGCCAACAAAATCGCCTACGACAAGAACAAGCCGACCTATCCTTACCCGGCCGTGCCGGCGGCGATCTACGGTGGCAAGACCTTCATTCAGCCCGGCGGTTCGCGCCGTACTTACAATACCGACTACTCCGACATCCAGCCCCGCGTTGGTCTGGCCTGGCAGTTTGCACCGAAGACTGTTCTTCGCACCGGCGGCGGCATCTATCACCGCACGGCCACCCAGACCGGTTACACTGACGGCTTCAGCCAGCAGACCGTATACAACGCCACGCCCGACAGCGGCCTGACTTACCCCGGCCTCAGTAACCCCGGCGGCGCATTCTCGCTCGTCAATCCGTTCCCGAACGGGATCATCTCGCCTTCCGGCCGCGAACTCGGTTTACTCACCAACGTCGGCAACGCCATCAACTTCGATGGCGCCCAGCGCGTCATCCCACGCACGTTCCAGTACTCCTTCGGCCTTCAGCGTGACTTCATGTACGGCATCAATGTCGATGCCAGCTATGTCGGCAGCTATACAAACAAGGTGCCGATGGCATACAACTCCGACTACCTGTCCTACGACACGTTCCTTCAAGGACAGAAGACTCCGGCCTCCCTCTCCACCTCCGTGCCAAACCCGTTCTACGGAATCATCCCCAAAACGGCTACCTTCGGCGCCTCGTCCACCATCACCATTCAAAACCTGAGCTATCCATATCCCCTATTCAATGGCATCACCGTCCAGACCAACCCTTGGGGCTACTACCGTTACGACTCGCTCCAGCTCAGAGTCCAAAAGCGCTTCGGCGGCGACCGCTCGCAGGGCGGCGCGTTGACCACCATCTTCTCATACACCTTCTCCAAGAACATGCAGTCCGTCAATCGCCTGCAAAACTGGAACCTCAACGAGGCTCCGGTGCATGAACTGGTCAGCTACGATAAGCCCCAGAACATCGCCTTCAGCGGCGTGTGGGACTTGCCCGTTGGCAAGCGCCGTCACTTCTTCAACAGCCCGAATATGGTTGTGGATAAGCTGATCAGCGACTGGAATATGAACTGGATCTATCGCTACACTTCCGGCATCCCGGTAGGCGGCATTGATGCCTTGTTCTCCTGCCCCACTTACCTCGTCGATAACCAGGTCCACGATCAGTGGTTCAACAACACCAAGTCGTGCTACAAAGGCCGCGCTCAGTTCACGTTGCGCACTGCGCCCGACCGCTTCCCGTGGCTACGCCAGATGGATAACCTCAACATGAATCTGGCCATCGCCAAGGACTTCCGCCTGCCCTTCGAAAACATGACCTTCAACCTGCGTGGTGAAGCGTTCAACCTGATGAATCACCCGCTCTACGGCGCACCCGACACTGGCTATACCAACGCCCGCTTCGGCATGCTCCCCGTAGGCCAGCAGAACTTCCCGCGCCTGATCCAGGTGTCGATGAAGCTCCGCTTCTAAGGTACTGCAAGGTGGGGCAGGCGGTTTCGCCTGCCCTTCACAAACTCATCCCACTGCCCTTCAAGAGCCCCATCCGTGGGCGCTCCCGCATGCACATAGACCCCATACCTCAGCTTGAGCGGATCCTTCTTCGTCGCCACAAAATCCCGGTCCATCGAGAGCATCGCCCCCATCCAACCGTCCGCGCGCACATGAAACGGCGACGGATGCCCCGGGTTCATGGGATGATCGAACAACGTCAGCCCTTCGCGCACGCCCGTGGCGATGGTCCCCGAATAGTCGGTCCACTTCGCGGGCTTGCGAAAGATTGCCGGCTCGCCGCTTGCACCCGCTGAATTGCGAATCACTCCATCGCCAAACTGCACCGAGAGTTGCTTCGCCACGCGCACTCCAATTGGCCCGAATGCCGCCTTGCCAAACACCACATCGACCGATGCCGCTTCGAGCGTCAGATCGATCACCAGCAGCCACTCATCCGCAGGCAGCGGATAGGCATAGGTTTCGCGCTGCTCTTTGAGCAGCACCTTGCCCTGAGGCGCAACCCATTCGGACCGCGTGATCACTCCGCACAGCGCGTCCTCATCCACCAATCCCACAACTTGCTTCGTCACGATGCGGCCGCCATCGGCTTTATGATCGGCCCAGAAGTCCACGCCGTTCACGCTGCTATGGCTGATCCAGATCGAATTGTGATGGCTGTGCCCATAGGGATCGCCCGGATGCCCCATGCGCGTCAATCCGCGCCCCGAAGGACCAATCACCGGATACACGAACGGGCGGTTCAGCCCCGCCCCAAAATGAAATCGCGCGATCTCCTTCTCCGCCCGCCGCAACGAAACCTGGTCATACGGTTCCGGCACAGCCTGCATTTTAGGAACACCGCGCGATTGCGAATAAAGCGGCCGGGCCGCTGTCGCCAGCATAGCCCGCCGCGATAGCATCATTTTCAATCCTCAATAAACAACTGCATGTCCGCGATCTGCGGCGGGCCGCCGGCTTCCAGAATGTTCAACCGGAAGGTCTGCGCCTTCACCGCATCGAAAGACTTATTGTAAGCCCGCCCGATGCGCGTGCCTTCGTAGACAGTCTTCCACTGCTCGCCGTCTTTGTATTCCAAGCGGAATTTGGCGATGGTTGCATTGCGTCCGGAGGTCTCCAGAATCGCAACGGCGCCGATGCTCTCCGGCTTGTCGAACGTTACTTCCAGCCAGCCGCTCTTCTCGCCCTTCGCTGCTTTCCAACTGCTGCTCTGGTCCTTATCGAACGCCATCGCCGGGCCCGACTTCGCATCGAGCGATGACGATGCTTTGCCCGCCTTGCCCGTGGTGGGGATCGGAGGCGCAACCGGCTCGCCAACAAACTGCACGGCGATCACGCTATCGATCGCATCCGGCGCCGAGGCCGGCAGTTTGATCGAAACATGCTGCCCTTCCTGCTTGGCAACCAGGCTCTTCTTCGGATCGGCGAGCAGATATGCCTTCTTGATCTTGTTCTGCAGCGGAACGTTCAACGTACCATTTGACGGCCAGTTGAACACATGCAGATACAACGTCTGGCCTTTGCGCGTCGCGCGGCCCCACTTCAGATACGCAAACGGAGAGGAGGAGGTGCCGTAGACCGACTCGCCATTCACCTTCATCCACTTGCCCACTGCTGCCAACCGCTCCACGCTCGGCTCGGGAATCAAGCCCTCGGAGGTCGGGCCTACGTTCAACAGGAAGTTGCCGCCCTTGCTCGCGATATCGGCCAGCTTGCGGATCAGGTCTTCGGTGCTCTTCCACTTGTCGTCGTAGCTCTTGAAGCCCCACGTGTCATTCATCGTCATGCAGACTTCGAAGTCTTTACCAGGTGTTCCGGTGGCTGGGATGTACTGCTCCGGCGTCGAGAGGTCGCCTTCGAAGCCACCGCCCAGGCGATTGTTGGTGATGATGCCCGGCTGGAGTTTCAATAGCGGCTGGAACTTCTCCGCACGTTCTTTGGTCATGTTGGTGGGCGTATCCCACCACAGCACGGAGATGGGTCCGTACTTGGTCAGGATCTCTTTCACCTGCGGCACCGCGATCTTGTCGAGATAGGCGTCCATATCGCCCGCCTGTGCCGGATCCCACTGCCCGCCATTGGCCGCGCCGCCCGCATGATGCCAGTCCTGCGCCTGCGAATAATAGAGCCCCAGCTTCATGCCATGCTTCTTGCACGCTTCCGAGAGTTCTTTGATCGCATCGCGCTTGAACGGCGAGGCATCGAAGATGTTGTAGTTCGAGGCGCCGGACTTGAACATCGCAAAGCCATCGTGGTGCTTGCTGGTGATGACGATGTACTTCATGCCGGCGTTCTTCGCCATCAGCACCCACTGCTCAGCGTTGTACTTCACCGGGTTGAACTGGCCGGCGTACTTCGCGTATTCCGCTACAGGAATCTTGCCGCGGTTCATGATCCACTCGCCGATGCCGGCGATCTGTTTGCCGTTGTAAGTACCGGCAGGCACCGAGTAAATGCCCCAGTGGATGAACAGGCCGAACTTGGCTTCGCGCCACCAGGCCATGCGCTGATCGTGTTGTTGTTTGGTCTCCGTCACCTGCGCCTGAAGAGAAGCAAAGGCGAGCAGAACGGTAAGAATAATGATGACAGGCTTCTTCATAGGACTCCTCACTGCTAGTTATCGTTTACTACTACAGTATCTAACAATTTGAGGATAAAAAGAGTAACAGGTCAAGACTGAAGGTCACGCGCATCGCCACGGCGGCCTCTGCCTGCATGGGCCGGTAGACCGAATGGCGCAGGTCTTCCACCGCGGCGGCATCCAAATCAGCAGCCGTCGTTACGCGGCGTTGAGCGGATAAAACAAAACCTGGCGCAAAGGTTTCCACGGTCCTCGACACGCGGTCTCGTCCTTCGCCGCGCAGTTCGATCAAGTCATCCGGCGCAGGAATTGCGACTAAGAGGCGGCCGTCTTTACGCAGTACGCGGCGGAACTCCGGAGCATTCATGCGCGCCGTGATCGACATGACTACAGAGAACGCAGCGGCATCATAGGGAATCGCGCGGTCGGCATTGGCGACGATCCACTCGCACTCCGGATAGCGCTTTGCGGCCGCGTCGACCGCCGGGATGGAGATGTCCACGCCGTGTCCGCGAAAGCCAATCGTCCACGCCATCCCTCCCAGATATGAGCCCTCGCCGCAACCGGCGTCGAGAACGATGTCCTGCTCGGAGAGTTGAAGAAACTCGGCGATGCCCTCGCGCAACGGAGCGGTCACGCCGAGATCATGCAACCGCCTGCGGCCCGCCACCGCGGCCACGGTGTCGCCGGGCTGCTTCGATTTCTTATCCTGCGGCTGCAACAGATTCACGTAGCCGCTGCGCGCCACATCGAACGAATGGCCGCTCGTACACTTGAGGCTCCGCTGCCCGCGCACTAACGGCAACTGACATTCCCGCACCGGACACAGCAGCATGCCTTGAGTTTACAACCTTGCCAAGGGCGCGGAGGCGTCGCCGAAGTGATCGAGCTTCACACCCATGCGATCCATGATGGACATGTACAGGCTGCACATCTTGCGGTTCGCTTCGCCGTCATTGAAGTAGTCGAGCGAGCGGCCAGTCTTGAGCGTGCCGCCGAGTCCACCTGCGAGCACCAGCGGCAGGCGGGCGTTATCGTGCTTGCGGCCGATCCAGAGATTCGACAGGAACATCAGGCAGGAGTGATCGAGCACGGTGCCATCGCCCTCTTTCATTCCGTCCAACTTGGTGGCGAGATAGGCGAGCGAACTCAAATGGAAGCGGGCGATGCGCTCGTAGCCATCAGAGTTGTTGTTGTGAGACGCGGCGTGATGGCCTTCCTTCACTTCGAGGAACGGATAGTACAAGGCCGAAAGATCACGCGCGAGCAGGAGCGTGGCGACGCGGGTCTTGTCGGTTTGAAACGCGATGGCGATGATGTCGCACATCAGCTTGGCGTGTTCGCGAAGATCTTCGGGCAAACCATTCGGAGGGCGGTTCGTGGCTTTGGCCGCATCCTCGGCCACTGCCTTGGTTTTGCGCATGCCATCGACACGTTTTTCCACTTCGCGGACGCTGGTGAGGTACTCATCGAGCTTCGACTTGTCGCCGGAGCTGATCTTCTTTGTGAGCGCTTCGGCGCGATCCTTCACGCGGTCGAGAATGCTCATGTTGCGCAGGCTGCCGCGGTTTTCGAAGAGGTTATCCCACGCGAGCGACGGATACACTTCGTTCGGCACCGGTGAATCGGGCGTCTGCCACGAAATGTGGGAGCTGTACGCCATGGAAAAATTGGTCTCGTGATAGCCGGTCATCGGCTGTTCGCAGGCGAGCACGATGCTCGATTGCGGCGTGTCCTGGCCCACGCGATTGGCGATCATCTGGTCAACGGTGATGCCGGCCTTGATGATGGCGCCTTTCTGAATCGCCGCGCCGGAGAGCAGGCTGCCGGTCTGCGCGGGGTGGATGCCCTGCCCGGTGGCGGCCTTGTTAAAGAGTCCGTTGATGACGTTGATCTTGTGCTTCAGCGGTTCGAGCGGCGCCAGTGTGCGGCTCAACTTCATGGCCGCTCCATCGCCCTCGGAGCCCCAATGATCTTCGTTGATGCCATTGCCCATGAACAAGACGGCGAACCGTTTGGGGAATGCCGATGCCGGCGGCGTGTCAGCAAACGCGGACATCGATTCGAGCCAGGGCAGCGCCATCGTGACGCCAGCGCCACGCAGCGCAGTGCGGCGGGAAATGCGATTCGACATGATCATTCACCTTTCTTTGTCAGGAATTGGGGACTCGTAACGATGGTATCTACCAGCGTACTTATTTTATAATGCTCCGCGGCCAAACGGGATTTCATCTTCTCGAGGACAATTTCATCCGATAATAGCAACGACCTGCTTAAGGAATAGGTCAGCATTTTGCGGCACAGGTTATCGACGAAGTCTTTCTCGCGATGATCGCGGATATAGGACTGCAAGCCTTCGAAGCCGCTGCCCGGGCCGGCGCCGCGCGGAAAGTCGACTTTGGTATCCACCGGACGCCCGGCGAGATCGCGCGTGCGCGCTTCGCCAACCGGACCGTAGCCTTCATAGGCCAGCCCGAAGGAATCAAAGCGGGCGTGGCATGACGCGCAGACCGCATTTTCACGATGCTTGGCGAGCGCCTCGCGCAGCGGACGTTCGGACTTCGCTTCATCCTGAGGCAGTTCCGGGACATTCGGCGGAGGCGGCGGAATGGTTTCGCCGAGCACGCGCCGCACTACCCAGTAGCCGCGCTTCACTGGACTGGTGCGCAGCCCAGGCGAGTTCTGCGTGAGGAAAACTGACATTGGCAGGATGCCGCCGCGGCCGAACTGATTGGCATCGTCGACGCGCACCCACTCGTCTGGCTTCGCCTTCATCTCCGGCATGCCGTAGTGTTTGGCCAGCACAGGATTCACAAAGGTGTACTTGGCATACAACATTTCGAGGATCGATTTGTTGCCGCGCAGCACGTCGGCGATGAACCGGATCGGCTCTTCGAACATCGCCTGGCGCAGGTCATTATCGAAGCTCGGGAAGCGGCCGCGGTCCACGGCATTGTGGGTTTCGAAGCGGCGGAAGTCGAGCCAGTTGCCGGCGAACTCGGTCGCAAGGCCGCGGGCGCGCTCGTCTTTCAACATGCGATGCGCCTGGGCGGTGAGCACCGCAGGATTCTGCAGGTCTCCAGCCGCCGCATGGTTCAGGAGTTCCTGATCAGGCATGCTCGACCACAGGAAGTAGCTCAAGCGACTGGCCAGCGCATAGCCGGAAAGCGGCCTTGCGGCGGTCCCGCGCGCGGTGGCGGCGGCGTCGAGCAGATCGATGCGGTAGGAGAAGTCCGGCGACATCAACACGCTCACGATCGAATCGCGCATGGCCTCTTCATGTGTGAGGCTGTTCTTCTCGCGCAGCGTGTGATAGTAGGCGAGCATGCCATCTCGCTCCACCTTCGTCAAGGGCCTGCGGTAGGCACGGGCCGCGAATTTCAGGAGTGCGTCCAGGTGCTTCGGCTCCACGTGCGCGCGCTGATTTTCCACGTAGCGGATGGTAGCGTTGACACGCTGGAAGTGATCCTTGATGGCCTGCACTGCGATCGGATTGTCACTGGCGACGGCTTTGGCGATGTACTGATCGCGCAGGCCGAAGATCACGGACTCGGCGGTAACAGGCCGGTCCGTAGGGCGCTCCGAGCCCGACTCGCGCCCATTGCCGCGCACTTCGCCGCTCTGGTTGAAGAAGTACTGCGTGTAGGTGCGGATGGTGTGGTCGCCGATGAAATCGAACTCATCCCAGAGCTTGTCGAGCTCTTTCCTGCCCTTGTCATCGAGGATTAGTTCGATGAGCGGCGTGTCGTCGCGGAAGTAGCCCATCACGTTGTGAAAGCCGGCGCTCAACAGTCGGCCCTTATCCTGCGAATCGTCAGGGAAGAAGCGGCCACGCTCCTTGATGTAGAAGACGTCGGGGAACACTTTGGAGAGTCGGGCGAAGGCGGCCTCGTACTGAGCGCGCTTGCCCTTCGGAACGATCAGGTCTTCGTCACCTGCGCGCGCCTTGATCATGAGGGCCGCGGCGCGATTGGCCGACTCCTGGCCCAGGCCCGGATACCGCGGAACCGTGGGCACCGTGGGAGGCGGCTCGCCTTCGTTGCGCAGGGCGTTCTTATCGAAGTCGCGGCGGTGTGCGGCGAACTCGCGCAGTTTCCAGTTCATCAGCGGCTGCGAGGTGGCACTTAAACCTCTCACAACCGGGGCGGCGAATTGGACCGCCGTATGGCTGCGCACCTTTACTACAAAGTCACGCATCTCGACGCATTTGGCTCGGCGAGCTTCGGACTCGGCTGGCAGGGCCTTCCACATCGCCTGCAATTTGGCGATGGGGCCCGCGACGTCCTTGGGCTCTTCGAGAATCTGCCAGACCTGCGGCAGGTACTTCGCGCTGAGCTTCATCTCGGCGGCGATGGCGGCCAGGGTCGTGGTTGGTTTTTTCAGGGCGGCGCGGTTTTTGTAGCGCCAGGCGGCTTCGAAGTAGTCGGCGTAATCGGTCGGCTGGCTGAGATAGAAGTTGACGATGCGCTGAATGGCGTACTTTTCGCGGTCGGTCTCGACCAGCATCGGATGCGGGGAGAAGTTGAAGCCTTCGGGAGTGAGGACCATGTGGTCGCCGACTTCGCGGGCGGCCTGCATGTACTTGTTGAGCAGCGCGGGCGACATGGTGAGCGACTCGCCGGTGTTATCGAAGCCGGCCTGATTGGCGGGGTCGACCGGGAATTCGCGGGTGGGGCGGATGTCGACGCCGGTGAGGTCGCGGATGGTGTAGTTGTACTCGGAGTTGCTGAGGCGGCGGACGAGCACCGTGCCGGGGTCACCGGCATGGCGGCGCGCTTCGTCCATGCGCACGGCCTGAATCCATTCGATCACCTGTTTGCGGGCTTCGTCTGGCGGCTGCGGCAAGGGCTTCGGCGGCATCTCTTTGGCGGCCAGCCGTTCCAGCACCAGTGCCCAGCGTTGATGATCGTTGACCACTGAATCGGCGGTGGTGTAGGGCTTCAGATCGAGTTGCGAGGCGGGGGACGCGCCGCTGTGGCAGCCGATGCAATTCTTGGCGAGGAAGGGGCGGACGGTCTGCTGGAACTGTTTCTCCAGGGTGGGGCTGGCGGCGTGGGCGACACCAATGGCAGCGAGGAACAGCAGGGGGGGAAAGCGAAAATGCATCAGGCTAACATCATATTACGAATTGGTTCGGTTGGCGACTGAGTTAGGTTCGTTTGGCACGCTGGGGTGCGCGGCCTTGGGCGGGTGGACGCGGCAAGGCCGTAGGTAGGTTTGTGCGATCATTTTGATTTCAAGGAGCCGGCGGCGGGGATTGGCTACCGTGGGAGGCCTATTCCACCGTTATGGTTTTACCATGGGTGGGCAAGGGTTTTGGGCGGTGGAGGTTGGGATTGCTTTTGTTTGGTGGGGGTTAGGGGATATTAAAGTGCCGTGATTGAAGACCGGCCAAGCGCAAAAAGGCGGGGTTAGCGCGGGGATGATGCCATGACTGCGGGCCGGGCCGTCGAATTGAATATACAATAGTGTTATATGGAGACGAGATTCACCTGGGATCCGGCGAAGGCAGACAAGAACCTCCGGGTACACGGGATCTCCTTTCAGACTGCGACGGAGGTGTTCAGCGACCCCAACCAAATCACCGTCGAAAACTACTTCATCCGTGATGAGGGCGAACAGCGTTATGGAATGATCGGACTGACGCACGGTCTGATTCTATTGCTTGTGGTGTTCGTGGACCGCACGGCGGCCGATACCGAAACCATTCACATCATTTCGGCAAGAAAGGCAGAAAAGTATGAAATCAAAATCTACAACTCGCACCTCGAAAATTGAGATCACGGCGGACATCCGGAAGGCCTACGGGCAACGGGACCAGACTCTTGATAAGGACCCTGACGCACCTGCGATGCCGCCCGAGTTCTGGGCCAAAGCCACGGTTGGGAAATACTACCGGCCCATCAAGACCCAGATTTCCTTCCGCGTGGACAACGAAATTCTGGACTGGCTGAAGTCGAAAGGCGAAGGACACCTCTCTCGCATTAATGAGATCCTGCGGGAGCAGATGATGCTGGAGCGCCGCGAGACACACCGGGGATAAGCGGAGTTTCAAACCATGGCTGGCTTTTCGAGACTGCCGTGGACTTCACGCCCGACCTCCAATCCCTCCGCATCATGCAATTCCCAGGAAACCAGCACCATACCGAGCGTTAGGGGTAGGACCTCGAAAACGCATTGGATTACCACGTCCTATCCTCAGCATCAAACCGCGCCGGGACGTCGCGCATTCGAACCCGGTCTCCCGTTCCGGAAACTCATCTCGCACGACGAGAGAAGCCGCTTGAAGCTCTTGCCAATGGAGCGCAAGGGAACTTCTGTCTGGCATGACTTGGGGCTTGGAGTGGAACCGCGATTCCGACAATGGTGCAGGCCGAGGAACCTGTCTAATGGTCATCGGTATATTGGCCGAGCCTACAGGAGTAGCCTTCCGGCGACGGGGAGTGGCTACCGTCGGAGGTCTATTCCACCGTTATGGTTTTACCATAGGCCGGGAAGGAATTCGAGCGGTGGAGGTTGGGAATGCTTTTGTTTGGTTGGGGGGTAGGGGATTTTGAGGTGCCGTGACTGAAAATAGCCGCCGTTGGATCTGGCCCGTGTGGAGGTCCTTCGGTACGCAGTGCTTGCGGGGAATAATCACGGATTGCGTTGGATGAGACTTCAATAAACTGCGCCTTCATGCCAGATAGCTACTTGGAATCACGGGCCACGTTGAGTAGAATTGCGGGTACCGGTTCAGAACGATTTTCCCTGGCGATTGGGGTACAATCCGCGATTGCGCGAAGATGTATACAAGTGAGCAAAACCGATGACAGAGACCCTCTCCATCCGTATTGATTCAGAAACAAAGAAGCGTCTCGATAGTCTTGCGAAGCGCTCGAAACGATCGAAGTCATTTCTCGCGGCTGAAGCAATTGCCGCCTACGCCGAGTCCGAAGAATGGCAGCCTGGCGAAATTCAGTCTGGTATCGCTGAGTTGGAGGCAGGTCAGGACATCAGCCATGCGCGGGTTTCGAAGTGGCTCAAGTCCTGGGGCAAGGCGGATGAGACGAAAGCCCCGCGATGAAGGTAGTCCCGGTAGAGTCCTCGGGACACGAGAGCTTGTGGTGCGCGAAACATCTTACATCATTCCATACCGCGTTCGACGGGTTCAGTTGGAATTGATTGCCGTTTTCCACGGACGCCAAAAGTGGCCCAGCAAGCTCTAAGAGGACTTCCTGGTTTGCAGATCGGGGCACGATCAAGGCGCTGCTCCCAAGCTGCTCCGTTAATCTAGCACTTTGGGCAGGCTATTGAAAGCCGGGTGTTTTTCATCGCCATTCATCCTAGAAAAAGCAGTTGAGCCTTCTGAATGACGGCTTGGGTGAGCTATCGGCCGGGGCGGTCTCGTGCTGGGCAAACCGGGACGTCGGCCCACAAAGTTGATGAAAAACTGCGGACACGCGAAACCGCCTGTCCCACCTCGTGCAGTCAATCTGGCGATTCGGGACGGAGTTTTTCAACCCAATCCCGCGGTTTGCAGCGTCTCGAATCAGGCAGGAGGTTGCATCAACTGCTTTTCAAGGTTCATTGACACGGGAGACGCCGTCACCGGCCCCGACGGAAGGCCAAGAATCCAACCAAGGCAGCGGCTGCAAGCGCTCCGCTGGCGGGCTCAGGGGTTATGAGTGGGCCAGCCACAGTATAAAGGTTGCTCACGTCTGTGGCGCTCAAGGCCGTATTGAACAGAGCAACGTCACTGATGGTGCCATCAAAACGACGTAGGGTATTTCCAACTCCGCCAATGTGTACGCCATTCGCCGCTAACGTCGGCGCCACGGTGTTAAATGTTTTGGCATTACTATAAACCTGCACACCATCGATGTACTCATCGATCGCGCCGGAGGTTGCGGAAAGCACAACCATGTGCCAACCGGTTGGTGTAGTGGCGGGAGCAAGCGTAGGTGATACCGACCCAGTGTCGGTAAACACACCACTGCTCCCCGAACCGGACGCCGTGGCCGTTTGAAGGTTCACGTATTCCACACCATTCCCTCCCACAATCGCTCTCGGGCCAGTGACGCCGGGGACGGTTTGATACCACGCAATGACAGTAATCGCCGGAGTGCCACCCCAAACGCCGGGCACAACCACCACCGCGTCACTTCCGTTGAAAGTAGCGCCAGTGGCGCCCGCCAATGGCCCGGCAACTCCCAGGGTGTATCCGCCGCTGATCGTGCCATCATGGCCGTTACCTGTCACATCCGAAATCGTGGTGCCAGTCAGGTTGGAAAACGTGTAATAGGCAACCGGATTCAAGGCCAGAACTGCCAGATCGTAGGCATTCGTCGCCGAAAGTTGTGATGGCAAAAGTGCCGCCATCGTCATGAGCGAGGCCGCGCCGAGTACCTGTTTGAAGTGCATCAAGAGTAAATCTCCTTTTGCGCTGTAAACGTAGCCGGAGACAAAAACCCGCCAAATGAATCTGTTTTTTTGAGACTGACAAGGCCCTCTTTCCAAAATCCCGAAAAGCGGCCAATGGTGCAGGCCGAGGAACCTGTCTAATTAATAGTGATCGGTATATTGGCCGAGCTTGCAGGAGTAGCCTTCCGGCGGTGGTGTCAACCTGAAGCCGGCCGGATCGGAGCCTTTGGGAAAGGAGGCGAGTGTGGTCAGTGCCCACTGATTAAACGCCTGGGTATTAACCTGGGGCCACATGTGACCGTGGCCGGCGGTGCAGGCGACATGGACGACATTCGGCATGGAGCTGAAGTAGTTGGAGCCGGCCTGGGTGGTGGGGCGGTAGTCCGAGCAGAGACCAATCGGCGGACCGCAATTCCAAAGATCCCGTTCGCCGCCCCAGACGGTGATCACGATCATCGGTCCCAGGGTTGAGGGGAGTGGGAACGGGCCCACTCTTCCCTGATGGATTTTGGCCGGCGCGGTGCGCACGGCTTCGCGGGCCTGCCGGAATGGCAGAAACGATCCGTCGTCCCGGGTGGTGTACCACTCGCCGGAGATCGGCATGCCTCCGGCCCAGAAATCGGAGCGAAATATGAGGGCGCGGTTGGTCATGGTGGCGCCGGAGGAGATACCGCCCAGATAGAGGCGCGAACTGTCGAGCTTGTATTTGGTGCCGACGCACTCGACCATGGCCTTGAGGAAACTGGAGTCCGGTCCCTCGTCGTTTTTCCAGCGATCGCCCGCTGGACCGCCGGCGCGGCCTTCGAACCAGGGGTTCCAGTTCCAGCCGTCTTTGCCAGGGCCGTTACAGGGGCCGCCCCTCAGGTCCGGGTCCTGGTTGGCGCAGGCGCGAACCGGACCGATCACCATGAAGCCTTTCGCTGCCATCAAGGCGTTTGCGCCGCTGCGTGCGACCGTCAGGTTGGCATGCGTGGACTCGACGGAACCGGTGAGGGGCACCCAGACGGGCGCGGGTTTCGAGAGGTCTGGCGGAGGGTACACGATGAAGGCCCGCATCAGGCCCTTATGTGGGAAGTTGGTGTTGAGCCCTGGTTTGACTTCGTAGTCTGCGGGGCAGGCCCAGTTAACCTGCGCGCCTATGGCCGTTGACGCCAGTAGAATTGTGGCGGGGATGAGTGTGCGCAATGGAATCGTGCCGGTCATAAGGACATGTCTCCCTGCTCCGGGGGCTGTTTTCCTGGGGCGCGGAGCCAGATGCCTGATTGTATCGCTCTCGCGTCCGGTGCGTGCTGGCCTTTGTTGCGAAACAGTGCGGTCGCTGGCGGTGGGACAGGCGAAACCGCCTGTCCCACCATTACAGATACAGGCTTTTCGTGGTGGGGCGGGCGGTTTCGCCTAATGCCGCATAGTTTTCGCAAATCACCAATTGGCTTCTGGTGAAATCGTGGCGCGGACATTCATGTCCGCAGCGTCGAGATTCTTCTCGACGTGTGTTTTCAACACCAAGCCAGACCTCGACACGAATGTCGAGGCGGCACGCAAAATGCGTGCGCTACGAAACTGCGAAAACTATGCGGCATTGGGCGGTTTCGCCTGCCCTTTGGCTCACTTGTTTTCCATGAGATCAGGAGTTCGGAGACTTGTCTCGAGACGTTTGGAAGTTGAGAACAACGTGTCCCGATGAGTCGGGACACGGCAGACACGAGTGTCCGCGCTACGATTTCGCCGAGATTGCAGTCGTGCTTTGCGAACACTATTTCGCAGTGGGAGGTTTCGGCTGGCCAGACGATAATAAATACAGACCCATGAAGCGATCAAAAAAGACGGAACTGATGGTGCAGGCGATCGGCGACGATTTCAACGTGGAACTGGTGGCCGAAGATGAAAGCTGGCTGCTTTTCGTGAGTGAACGGAAGGACTTCTTTCATTTCGTGGAATACGATATTGAGGAGCAGATCCTTAGCCAGCACCACGTGCCTCACCTGGCTTTCGCGCGGGCCTTGGAGCGGGCGGCGGTAGAGGGCGACGAGAGCGTGATTCCTGTCCAGGAAGGCGTCGGCATTCTGCCGGGGGAGGAGAGCTTCCTGATGCTTGGGGATGGCGCGGTTCCGTTTTCCGTGCTCGGAGAGGGGTTGAGTCAGCGGTTGTTGAAGACAGCCAAGGCGCTGGCGGCGGCACGCAAGAAGGTGGTCTTCGAGGAGGGCGCGTACACGATTCCGGAAGCGGCGACGAGTGAGGGCAACGCTGTCCTGTCTGCGTCGAAAGCGTTGATTGAGGGGATCGCGATGGAGAGATCGCTGCGGCGGCGGTTGAACGCGCAGGATTTTGGGCTGTATTCGGCCTTTTGCACGCATGTGGATTCTCCCTGTGCGCTGGACGAGATTAGCTGCCTGAAGGATCTGCTCGGTTCGCACTTTGCGTTTTATGAAGACGATTTTTCCGATAGTGGCATGGTGGACGCCGCGGCGGAGGTACAGAGGCAGTTGTTTCCGTATCCGATCTGGGGCCCTGACATCGCGGTCAACGCCGCCAGCAGAACCAAAGCCCTGAAGGCGGCGGTGAAGCGGTTGACTCCGGCGCAGGCAACGCAGGTGGTTCTGTTGAACGGCATGCACGAGGCCAATGTGTTCGTGGCGCTTGGGGTTGCCACTGGAATCATCTCTTATGAGTGGTACAAAGAGCTGCAGACCGTTTCATTTGAGCCCGATTCGGAAGAGGAGCAGTTCGTACGGATATCGGCGAGCTTCATCGAGCTGTTTGGGGCCGTGACGGAGCAGAAAGCCTGAGTGCTAGCGTTGGCGGATTGACGCGAAGGCTGCTTCCCAGATTGCGTTGGCCACTTCGGGGCCGCCGATATCGTTATGGGCGCCGGAGAAGCCGTCCATCTTGCAGATGAACTTGCTTGATTCGAGGTTGTAGATCTTGCCGCATTCGAAGTTATAGCTTTCGCATGCGGTGAGCATGGGAGCATCGACGCAACGACTTTCCGGAAGACCTTGCAACCCGAAGCGGCCAATCGCTCCGAATTTCGGATAGTCCGCGGGAACGAACGACACCTGGTTCGAGACACGCGATGCCATTTCGTAAGGTTTGTTCACCGCCTTGTCGTGCCGGGAACGGGTGACGACGAGCGGTCCGCGGATCTTGTTATCGCGGATGACCGGATGAAAGTAACCTGGGACATTTCCTGGAGCCGCTGAGGCATACGACCAGAGCGAGACCGCGCCCTGCACCAGCGCCACGGAATCGATGGGGCGCACGAGCGGCGCGGCAGCCGCCGGTCCGCCGATGGCGGCGGAGATCACGACGCAACCAAAGCTGTGGCCCATCAGATGAATTGGCGTGGCAGGGCCGGCGGTTGCCTGCTGAAGCCGGTTAAGGAAGGGATGGAGTGCGTTTTCTCCGATCTTGCGGGCGCGCTTCTTCATTGACCAGTAGGACATCCTCCGCAACACATCCATCAAGCCGTCGCCGATGCCGCCGAAGGAGGCGGCTTCCGCATCCTCAAACATAGCGTCGGGATCGAAGGGGATGCCATCGGCATCCGGGCCGGCGGTTAGGCCCAACTCTGCATCGAGCAGGAGTAGCGCTTCTCTCGCGCGGCTGGAGAGCGTATCCGCCGCGGCGTGCTTGCGCGCTTCGTCGAGGATAGTTCTGACGGCAGCTTGTGTGCCGGGGGTCTCGCCGAGACGGTCGAGGTAGCCTGCGGTCAAATCATCCAGGGAGATGGATTGTGAAGCGGCAAATGAGGTTCCGCGAAGGTTCTCGTCGCCCCAGGGCCGGCTCGGCCAATGGATGCCGACGTAGAGCGGCTTGAAATCGGGAACGTTGCGCGTGGCGCGCAGCGCGTCAAAGGCCCCGATCCATAGATCGTATTGGCGGATGGCTTCCGGGACATCGCCCATCCAGCCGTGGCTGAACCAGAAGACGTTTGAGAACTCGCCGCTTGCAACGAGTTCCAGAATGAGCTCCGACATCGAGCAGTCCGGGTCGTCGTGGCGCTCCTGGCCCTTCGGATCGAAGCTGATGAGCGCGTATTTGGTATTCGATTCCGGTATGGTGCGGAGGTGCATGGGATCAAAGCTCCGGGATACGGGTGAGATCGAGCCTGACGGCTGGATCGCCAAAGACGATGTAGTTGCGCGCGTCATCACGTGCAATCCACTGGGTTGCGATCTTGCGCGCGAGTTTGTTGTCCTCGAAGCTGAATTCCGGCTTGGCTCGCATTGACCAGGTCCCCCGCAATTCGCTAAGCAGCGAGGAAAGAATCGACCAACGCTGGTTGAATTGATCCATCGCGTTGCCGACGCGATCGCCGCGCAACAGACATGCGGCCGCATCGCGGAAGCTATCGATCTGGGCGACCTTCTCCTCGGAGCGGAAGGAGTAGGCCCAGGCGCGGTCGACGTGGCCGATGACGGCGAGCGCACCGCCCTTGGGATGCGCGAGCAGCGCTTGCGGAAGCCTGGCGAGCATGGGCTTGGGTGAAATCGGCAATTCTTCGCCGAGGCGATTGAAATTATCGGTTGCGGGCCAGCCGGCGCCATAGCAGGCGAAGAAGAAATGGATCATGCCGTGGACCTTCGCCTGCGCCGGCAGGTTCGACGCCGCATAGTAATGTTCCGGTTCAATCCTGCCGTAACCTTCCCAATCCTGGCAAAGAATGGCGCCCTGGGCCGCTTGTTGAGCGTCTAGTTGCTTGTCATCGCCGCAGGGGAAAGACATGCCGTGACTGCCGGTGAATACGAGGGAGGGTGCGCCATTGGGGATGTCGCCACTCCAAATGCGATGGAGGTTGGCGCGGGTGGCTTTGTCACTCAGGAACGGTTGCACCGTGAACTTCCGTCTTTTGCCGATTGGGTCGGCCGGATCGACCAGAGGCTTGGCAACGTGGGTCACAAACAGTTGCGTGGCGCGGTCCAGTTCATGCTCCGGCGCGAAGACGGCAACCTGCCTGGATGTGGAGACTTCGTTTTTCTTCTCGTAGCGGACTACCGAATCGGCGTATTGGGCGAATTCCTCCACGGTTGGGAACCAGATGCGGCCAACGGCCCATTGGATATCGAGCGAGTATTGAAACTCGAAGGAGATTTCATCGGGGGGAGCCACGATGAGCACGTAGTAGGGTATGCGGTCTTTCTTTGCCGGGTCTACTGGCTTTGTTGGGTCTACGGGTTGGTCCAACGTGACACCGTAGTCTTGCACCCATTGATAGACGTCCTTGCACTTATCGGTGTAGGGCAGGACCTTGAACAGATTGCCCGCCTGCTCACGGCGCATATCCAGCAAGGGCTCGAGTGCCTTCTGAATCGCCTCTCCGGCGCTGGAGGAAAACAATACCGCCCAGCCGGTTTCGGCAAGATTGTTGGGATCGTCGACTTTGTCACGCGAGGTACCTAATTTCGGTGCCGAGTCCTTAGCCTTGGCGGCAAGCGCCGCAGATTCGGGGCTGGCGGCTTGCTGCTCTTCCCGTTGCTGAAAGGCGGCAAAACAGGATTCGTCGAGGCCTCTCAGCAACTGGCCGGTGGAAGCGTCAACGCCAAAGGGAACGGGAAGGTTCCAGAGGTCATTTGATTCAACGGGCATCCCTATGTTTCCTCTCGTTCGAAAAATGTCTGACAAGTCTATTGGAAAGTCCGTTCCCAAGTCAAATTAAACACCGACAACGGAAAGGGGTTCGAGTATACTGTACTTCACTGGTAATCGGACATGCATGACGACGACACGACACGGGCCGACGTGGGCGATGGAATGTCCGCGAATCCGTTTGTCTCCTCATTCAATTACCGGGGACCGTTCGAACTTCGCTAAAAAGTGGGGGAGGGCGGATTTGGCGAGGTGCACCGCGCCTATGTCACGGTGCTGCAACGCGAGGTGGCCCTGAAGGTGCGGCATCCCAACGTGGTTTCCATCCATGGCGTGGATACGCATTCGTGGCTAGCGAGGTCTTCGACCTCAAACCGACAAGATCTGGGATTCCGCAGGTTCACTGATTTTCTTTGCGTCCTTGCGGCTTTGCGTGGGCCTCTTCTTCCAGTCCATTGACGATACGGGAAAT
>Ga0118677_10005419_pt1 | contig 22319 bp, 8 predicted proteins | sample AliMusrvi5mmetaG_FD_86154 | JGI IMG/M metagenome (GOLD analysis project Ga0118677, IMG submission 86154)
GCACATGGACCACGGCCACACGCGAAGTGGGGCACGCCGGCACGGGCACGTTGGATCTAACTGACGGGGAGGTGCTCGTTGGCAGCGGCAGGGGGCCCCTCCTGCTCGCCGCACAAGCCGGATCGGTGGGCACGCTCAACCTCGGTCCCGGCGGTGGCCTCTATGCGTCCCGTGTGGATACGGGCCTGGGCACGGCAAAGGTGACGTTTTGGAACTATGAAGGCACTGGATTTGCCTCCATCCCGCTCGGTGGCGCTCTCAGCGTGGAGATCATGGGATGTTGTCCGAGCTTCAGCTTCGCCAACAGTTACAGTGGTGGCACGACGATTCGTGACGGTGGGGCCCTGATCATCGACTGGGACGCGCAGTTTGGCAGCGTGCCTGCCAGCCCGACCTCCAACATCACCCTTGATGGAGGTCTGCTGATGAGCGGCGAAAATGGGGATGCCAACCTGCACGCCAACCGCGGTATCACATTGGGTGCCGGCGGCGGCTACTTCCAGCCCGCCTTTAACAACATTCTCAGCGTCAATGGCGCGATCAGCGGCAGCGGTGGCCTGGGTGTGGCCTGGGATTGCGGGGTGGTGGTCCCGAATGGTTCCAATAGTTACACAGGTGCCACCACCATCGGCACCACCGCCATCAACTATTGGGACGTCCCTCAAGCCACTCCCACCTTGCAACTCGGTCACTCCCATGCCTTGCCAGGCACCGACCTGATCTTCGGCACCGGTATGGACAATACCGCGACTTTGGATCTCCATGGCTATGACGCCACGGTCGCGGCGCTTGCCGGCGGCACCACCGCCATCGTGGATGTGATGGGAGGAGGCGGATCAAGCACCCTGACCGTCGGCAACGGTGATGCCGATGGCACCTTCCAAGGAGTGCTCAAAAATACCGGCGGCATCCTTGGACTAACAAAAATCGGCGCCGGCACGCAGACGCTTTTGGGTAGCAGCATCCACACGGGTGGGACCACGATTCACGCGGGGCGGTTGGCACTTGGCAACAGCGCAGGCCTTGGCACGGGAGTCGTGACCCTCGCCGGTCGCGACGCGGAGACTCCCGCCACCCTGGAATACACTCTTTCTAACAGCAATCTGAACGTGGGAGCGGTGAGCCTCAACGGGTTTGCAAGCATCGTAGTGCCGCTCAACGGCGCCATCCAGAGCACGGGAGCCGTTAGCATTAGCGGGACGGGCAACTCGCTTGTGATCGCGGGGGATGCCTGGAGTCCGGGGAAACACACGCTGCTTGCCGGCACTTCGCTGACGATTGATGGCCTCGGGGTTTTTACTCTAACCGGTCAAGCCCTCAACGGCCAATCCTTGACTGTGGGCGCGTCGCTCACCATTGGCAATATCACCTATACATTTCTTGCCGACGCCACCTCGCTCTACCTGCAGATTGGCTCTCTCAACTCGCTGATCGCATCTGGTGATTGGAGCCTTCCGGGCAACTGGAGTTCCGGGGTGCCGACCAGTTCCGGTGCCACCCGTATTGACGGCAATTTTGCGGTCACGGTGGGGACGGGAGTGACAGGAATTACCGACTCCCTTTGGATCGGCAGTGCCGGCATGGGAACTTTGTCCATTGAGACCGGTGGCGCTTTGACCAGCGGCGCTGCCTCTCTGGGCTATGCTGCTGGGTCCAACGGCACGACCAGCGTTAGCGGTTCGTGGGAAACGAGCACCCTCGAAGTGGGGCGGGCCGGCACAGGAATCTTGAATCTAACGGGTGGGGGGGTGTCCATTGCCGGCGGCAGCGCACCCCTCATCCTTGCCACCCAAGCCGGATCGGCGGGCACGCTCAATCTCGGCCCCGGCGGCACCCTCAACGCATCCCGGGTGGATACGGGCCTCGGCACGGCCACGGTGAATTTCCTCCCGGCGGCTGGTGCCGACATGGTTCTACAATCATTCATACCCCTCTGCGGCACGCTCAGCGTGAACGTCAGCGGTGGCAGCGTGTACTTCACCGTGCCTAACAGCTATCGCGGTGGCACGATGGTCCGTGGCGGCGGGTCCCTGATGATTCATGGCGACGAGCAGTTGGGCACCGTGCCTGCCAACCCGAGCGTCAATATCACCCTCGACGGCGGCCAGTTGCAGAGCGATAACACCACGCTGGGAGTGGCACTTGATGCTAATCGCCAGATCGATCTGGGGTCCAACGGCGGCAATCTCCGGGCAGGTTACGCTGAACCATTCAGCATCAACGGCGAGATCAGCGGCAGCGGCGGCCTGGGCGTGGCCTGGGATTGCGGGGTGGTGATCCTGAATGGTTCCAACAGTTATGCGGGTGCCACCACCATCGGTACCACTGCCATCGGCTATTGGGATGACCCCGGTGCCACTCCAACCTTGCAACTTGGCCACTCCCATGCCTTGCCCGGTACCAACCTGTTCTTCGGCACCGGCTGGAGCAACACCGCGACTTTGGATCTCCATGGCTATAACGCCACGGTCGCCGAGCTTGCCGGCGGCCCCAACGCCATCGTGGATGTGATGGGCGGAGGAGGCTCAAGCACCCTGACCGTCGGCAACGGTGGTGGCGATTGCAACTTCCAAGGCGTGCTCAAAAACACCGGCGGTACTCTCGCTCTAACAAAAATAGGCGCCGGTGCCCAGAGGCTTTCCAGTGCCAACACCTACACGGGCGGGACCACGGTTTTGGCGGGGCGCCTGGTGGTGGGCAACAACGCCGCGCTCGGCACGGGGGGCGTGTCACTCAGCGGCAGCGGCGCGAAGGCTCTGGCCACCATGGATTGCGCGCTTACTAACAGCACGCTGAATACGGGAGTGGTGACCCTTGATGGCTTTGCCAGCATCATCCTGCGGACCAACAGCGGGATCCAGAGCACAGGTGCCGTTGCCATTCACGGCTCGGGTAACATGATTGTGTTCGCGGCGGGTGCATGGAGTCCGGGCACTCACACCTTGCTGGCCGGCACTTCCCTGGATCTTGACAGCCCAGCGGCACTCACTCTCACCGGGCCAGCCCTCAACGGCCAGGTGCTGGCCGTGGGCGCATCGCTCATCATTAACGACACGACCTATGCTTTCCGCGCCGACGCCACCTCGCTCTGCCTGCAGATATCTCCCCCGAACTTGCTGATTGCATCCGGCGATTGGGATCATGCCGACAACTGGAGTGGCGGCGTGCCGGGTGCCTCTGGCATCGCCTCGGTTGACGGCGGCTTCAGGGTCACGGTGGGGAATGGCGTGACAGCCAACGCCGATACCCTCCGGATTGGCGATGCCGGCACGGGGACCTTGGATCTAACTGGCACCGGAGTGCTGACCCTTGCCGGTGGCAACGGTCCCTTCATGCTCGCCGTGCAGGCCGGCGCGGTCGGCACGCTCAACCTCGGCGCCGGCAGCACCCTCAATGCCTCCCGGGTGGATACGGGCCTCGGCACGGCCACGGTGAATTTCTATCCGCCCGCCGCCGCTGACGGCACGGTCCAACAATTATTCATACCCCTCTGCGGCACGCTCAGTGTGAACGTCGTTGGCGGCGGCGTGTGCTTCAGCGTGCCTAACAGCTACAGCGGTGGCACGACCGTTTGTGGTGGCGGGACTCTGAACATCGATAACGACGACCAATTGGGTGCCGTGCCTGACACGCCGGGCACCAACATCACTCTTGATGGCGGTTTATTGATGAACCGCAACACCACGCCGGGAGTGGCGCTTGATGCCAAACGCTTGATTTGCCTGGGATCCAACGGTGGCATTCTCCGGGCAGGCTATGCTCGCCCATTCAGCGTCAACGGCACGATCAGCGGCAACGGCGGCCTGGGCGTGGCCTGGGATTGCGGGGTGGTGATCCTGAATGGTTCCAACAGTTATGCGGGTGCCACCACCATCGGCACCACCGCCATCGGCTATTGGGATGACCCTGACGCCACCCCCACCTTGCAACTCGGCCACTCCCATGCCTAGCCCGGCACCGACCTGTTCTTCGGCACCGCCCTGAACAACACCGCGACTTTGGACCTCCATGGCTATAACGCCACGGTCGCCGCCCTGGCCGGCGGCCCCCATGCCGTCGTGGATGTGATGGGCGGCGGCTCAAGCACCCTGACCGTCGGCAACGGCGGTGCCGATGGCAGCTTCCATGGCGTGCTCAAAAACACCGGTGGCACCCTCGCTCTAACAAAAATAGGCGCCGGCACGCAGGCCCTTTCCGGCACCAATACCTACACGGGAGGCACCACGGTTCTGGCGGGACGGCTAACAGTTGATCACAGTGCCGCCCTGGGCACGGGTGCCGTGACGCTCAGCGGCAGCGATGCCAACACTCCGGCCACCTTGGAAGTCACCTTTTCTAACAGTCCTTTAAGTGTCGGTTCGATGTCCCTCAGCGGCTTCGCAAGCATCGTGCTTCCGGCCGGCGGTGCCATCCAGAGCACGGAGGCCGTGGCCATTCACGGCACGGGCAACTCGATTGTGCTCGCTGCGGATGCCTGGAATCCCGGGACCCACACCCTGCTTGCAGGCACTTCACTGGTGCTTGAAAGTCCTGCGGCGCTAACCCTCAGCGGGCCCGCCCTCAATGGCCAGGTGCTGGTGGTGGGGGCTTCGCTCATCATTGGCGACATGATCTATACCTTTGGCTCCAACGCCACCTCGGTCTTTCTGCAAGTCGAGTCGTTCGACTGCCTGCTTTGGTCCGGCGCGGCAAGCGACCAATGGGACACCACCAGCAACAACTGGCGGGCATTGGCCGAAAGCGGCGAGCCGATGGGGCCGGATCTGGCTTTCTTCACCGGTGTGGGGGTTTCCTTCATGGATGCCGGCAACATCACGGTGACCTCCGCGGGCGTGCGTGCCGCGGAAATGCGGGTCGACAATGCCTCCGGCAGCATTGCTTTCAACGGCGGCGCCATCGCGGCAAGCTCGCTCACCAAATCCGGGGCGGGTAATTTGTCCATATCTAACGGATTCAGCCTGGACGGCGCCTTCCTGAACACCGGCGGCGGTTCGGTGCTCCTCGGCGGAGCCATGAGCCACGGCGAAATCATCCAGAACGGCAGCGGCACCCTCACCCTGGCTGCATCCAACCCATACAGCGGGGCCACCACCGTCAGTGACGGGACGCTGATGCTGGCCGATGCCAATGCCGCGCATAACAGCACGCTGACACTTGGCGGAGGCAGCGTGCTTTTCGACAACTCGGTGAGCGGGCACGCCTTCACCTTGGGCGGACTGGCCGGCGCGATGGGAAATCTTGCGCTGCAGGACAACGCGCTCGCACCCAACGCCGTGGCACTGAACATCGGTAACAACAATGCCAACACCCTCTATGCGGGCGACCTGAGCGGCAGTGGCAGCCTGACCAAAGAAGGCACAGGCACGTTGACGCTCACCGGTCAAAGCGCCTATCAGGGAGCCACCCTCATCACCCATGGCGAACTGCTGGTTGCGGGTGGCGGCGCGATTTCCCAGACCAGCAGCGTCACGGTGGATAGCGGCAACATGACCGCCACCGCGGCGCTCACGGTGGATGGCCTGCTGCCTAGCAGCATCGTTGCGTCTGGCAACATGACCGTGGGTGGGGCCGGCAATGGCGTGCTGACCCTGCGCAATTGGGGGATTGTGGATGTGGGAGGAAGATATGGCAAGGGGACATTGATGTTAGGTGCTTCCGGAGGGAGTGGCACGCTCCATATCGGCAGCGGCGATGCCGCGGGAACACTCAATGCCGCGCGAGTGACAGGTGGTGCCGGCGCGAATGCGGTCGTGTTCAACCATAACGAGGACGGTTACATCTTCACGCCGCAACTCACCGGCAATCTGGATGTCGTGCAGCAAGGCGGCGGCACCACGGTTCTAACGGGCGACAACACATACACCGGCACCACTTCCATCGCGGCAGGCACCTTGAGCCTGGGTTCCGCCGGGGCCCTCGGCACGACGGGTGAAATCCGCTTCCAGGGCGGCACCCTCCAGTATGGTGCCAACAGCACGACCGATTATTCCAACCGCCTGGGCCATGATTCCAACCAATCATGCCAGGTCGATACCAACGGCCAGAGTGTGACCTGGGCGTCGCCATTGACGAGTGCGGGCGGCACCTTGAGCAAGACCGGCGCGGGCACGCTCGCTCTAACAAACGCGAACACCTACACCGGCGGCACCACCCTCAATGCCGGCACGCTGGCTTTCGCCAACGGGGCACTCGGCACCACCGGCACGGTGGCCATCACCGGCGACGCGTGCCTGCAATGGCTGACGGGCAATATGCAGGACATCTCCAGCAGGTTGACAATCGTGGACGGCGTTACGGCCACCATCGACACCCGGGACAACGACGTGACCTTCACCAGCGCCTTGCTAACCGGCGCGCTCGCCAAGGCCGGCACGGGCAAGCTCACCCTAACAAACGCGAATGATTACACCGGCGGCACCACCCTCAATGCCGGCACGCTAGCTTTCGCCAACGGCGCGCTCGGCACCACCGGCACGGTGGCCTTCGGCGGCGACGCCTGCCTGCAATGGCTGGCAGGCAACACCCAGGATCTATCCGGCAGGCTGACCATCGGGGACGGCGTCACAGCCACATTCGACATCTCGGGCCAGCCCGTGACCTTCGCCAGAACGTTATCAACCGGAATGATGCACAGCGGCGCGCTCGCCAAGACCGGCACGGGCATACTCACCCTAACAAACGCCAATGATTACACCGGCGGCACCACCCTCAATGCCGGCACGCTAGCTTTCGCCAACGGGGCGCTCGGCTCCACCGGCACGGTGGCCATCGCGGGCAATGCCTGCTTGCAATGGCAAGTCGGCAACACCCAGGACCTATCCGGCAGGCTGCGGATCGAGGACGGCGTCACCGCCACCATCGACACCCTGGGCAACGACGTGACGTTCGCCAGCGCCTTGCTCACCGGAAGCAACCTAACGGGCGCGCTCGCCAAGGCCGGCACGGGCATGCTCGCCCTAACAAACGGAAACGACCACGCCGGGGCCACCACCCTCGATGCCGGGACGCTGGATCTAGCAAATTCCGCCGCGCTTCACAACAGCACCCTCGTCATGAATGGCGGCAACCTGCTTTTTGATTACTCGGTGAACGGGCATGCATTCACCCTTGGCGGATTGGCCGGCGCGGTGGACATTGCGCTGCAGGACAACGCGTCCACACCCAACGCAGTGGCGCTGAGCGCCGGCAACAACAATTCCAACACCCTCTATGCAGGTGATCTGGGCGGCGGTGGCAGCCTGACCAAGGTTGGCACCGGCACGTTGACGCTCACCGGTCAAAGCACCTATCAGGGAGCGACCGTCATCACGAATGGCGAGCTGTTGGTTGCGGGTGGTGGCGCGATTTCCCAGACCAGCAGCGTCACGGTGGATAACGGCAACATGGCCGCCACCGCGGCACTCACGGTGGATGGCCTGTTGTCTGGCAGCATCATTTCGCTGGGCAACGTGACCGTGGGTGATGCCGGCAACGGCGTGCTGACCCTGCGCAATTTCGGGGTAGTGGATGTGGGACATGGCGCGGGGACCGTGATGTTAGGTTCTGCCGGGGGGAGTGGCACGCTCCATATTGGCAGCGGCAATGCCGCGGGAACACTCAACGCCGCGCGAGTGACCGGTGGTGCCGGCACGAACTCGGTCGTGTTCAATCATACCGAGGACAGTTATATCTTCACGCCGCAACTCACCGGCAATCTGGATGTCGTGCAGCAAGGCGGCGGCACCACGGTTCTAACAGGCAACAACACTTTCACCGGCACCACTGCCATAGCGGCCGGCACCTTGAGCCTGGGGTCCGCCGGGGCCCTCGGCACGACGGGTGAAATCCGCTTTCAGGGCGGCACCCTCCAGTATGGTGCCAACAACACGAAAGATTATTCCAACCGCTTCGGCAGCTTTCTAAACCAGTCGTATCAGGTGGATACCAACGGCCAGAGTGTGACCTGGGCGTCGCCATTGACGAGTGCGGGCGGCACCTTGAGCAAGACCGGCGCGGGCACACTCGATCTAACAAGCGCGAACACCTACACCGGCGGCACCACCCTCAATGCCGGCACGCTGGCTTTCGCCAACGGCGCGCTGGGCACCACCGGCGCGGTGGACATCACCGGCGACGCCTGCCTGCAATGGCTGACGGGCAACACGCAGGATCTATCCAGCCGTTTGAAAATCGAAGACGGCGTCACGGCCACCCTCGACATCAAGGGCAATAATGTGATCTTCACCAGCACCTTGCAAACCGGAAGTAATCTAACTGGTGCGCTCGCCAAGACCGGCGGGGGCGCTCTCGCCCTAACAAGATTGAACACCTACACCGGTGGCACTACCCTCAATGAAGGCACACTGGCTTTCGCGAAGGATGCACTCGGCACCACCGGCACGGTGGCCTTCGGCGGCGACGCCTGCCTGCAATGGCTGGCGGGCAACACCCAGGACCTATCCGGCAGATTGCAGATCGGCGACCACACGGCCACCATCGACACCCAGGGCAACGACGTGACCTTCGCCAGTGCCCTGTCAGGCGCTTCACTCGCCAAGGCCGGCACTGGCACCCTGGCGCTGACAGCGAACAACACCTACAGCGGATCCATCAAAGTGGGTGCCGGCACCCTGCTCGTCACGGGTGGCAAATCGAGCACCCAGGCCGACAGCATCACCGTGGACGGCAGCATCCCGGGCACCACGCTCGTGGTCACTGGCCGCGCCACGAATAGCGACGATCAAACCATTGCCAACATCACCTCGGAATCCATGACGGTTGGCGATTCCGGTTCCGGCACTCTTTCCATCAGCGAGCATGGCTATGCCTTGGTTAACGACAAGGCCTACATCGGCCATGACACAGGATCCAGCGGACTCGTTACTGTCAACCACGCGACATGGTGGATGTATGACGATCTCAGCGTGGGGCACTCCGGTGCCGGCGTCTTGAACGTCAGCAATGATGGCTATCTTCACAGTGATGCCAAAGCCTACATCGGCTACAATGCCGGATCTAACGGACATGTCACCATCGACGGCGCATCGTGGGATGTCTACGGCAACCTAAGCGTGGGTTACAAGGGTGCCGGCACCCTGAACATCACCGGCGGGGGCAGCGTCGCGACCAACTCCAGTGTTGAAATCGGCGGCGACGACGACGCGGTCGGGACGGTCACCGTGGACAACTCCACATTGACTTGCAATCAGACAATGATCATAGGGATGCTCGATACCTTCACCGTGGGTTCACACGGCACCGGCACCTTGAACCTCACCGGCGGGAGCACCGTCAAGATTGACCCCATCACCTATGTTGGCGACCAGCGCGGGTCAAGGGGAACCGTCAACGTCGGTGATGGCTCGAAATTGGAACTCTTCAACAGCCTATTTGTCGGGTATGCCGGAAGCGGCACTCTGAACATCACCGCTGGCGGCACGGTCGAGGCTGCATCCTGCTATGTCGGTGACGGCAGCCTTGTTGGCGCAACCGGCCAAGGGTTCGTGACAGTGAACGACTCCACTTTGAAGTGCACGGCCGGACTCCTCCCGAAACCTGCATACATCATCAACATCGTCAATGGCAGCACCTTGGACATCAACCATAAGGGCAAGGTCGAGAGCGACTCCGCCGCAGTCGGAGCCTCAACGGTGACGGTGTCAAACGAGCACTCGTCTTGGAAATGCAACGGAGCGTTCAAAGTTGCTGACGGGGGCAAGGTCTTTCTCACCGATGGCGGCGAGATCAGCTCGCAGGACGGATCCATAGGTATTGAGGATGAGATTAAGCTTAAGGTTTCCGGATTCGGAGTCTTTGGTGAAAGCCAGATATCCGTCACCAGTGGCGCTGCGATCACTACGGAGACCTTCGAAATCACGGGTGGCAGCCAGGTGTCGGTCACCAGTGGCGGCACGATCACGGCAAAGTCCGTCGAGATCAAGGGAAGCAGCCTTGTCTCCGTCACCAGTGGCGGCACGATCAAGGCAAAGTCCGGATCCATCTCTGACGATGCCACCGTCACAGTGGACGGGACGGGTTCGCTCTGGGACATCACAGACACTTCGCTAACAGGCACGCTGAGCATCGACAATGCCACGCTCAGCCTGAGCAACGGAGGCAGTGTGAAGGTGGGAGATCCGAGCGATACTTTTTCCATCTTGAATTTGGGCAACGGGCTGTATGTGTCTAGCCAAGGCACGCTCAATATCGGCAATGGTGGCGTCGCGGGCACCCTCAGTGTCGGATATGTTTTTCCCGCCATGTTAGGAACGGGCACTGTCAACTTCAATCATAACGAGGCATCCTACACCTTCGCGCCATCGATCCAAGGTGCCATCGCAGTCAACCAGATCGGCAGCGGCGTGACGGTTCTGAGCGCCGAAAATACCTTCACCGGCGGCACGCACATCGAGGCCGGCGGCCTGCGCCTGGCCAATCAGAATGCGGCCTATAACAGCATGGTCCATCTGTCCGGTGGCAACCTGCTTTTTGATAGCTCGGTGAGCGGGCACGCCTTCACCCTGGGTGGCTTGGCGGCAAACTCAGCGGGCCCGGGATGCGATATTTCGCTGCTGGACAATGCGGGCACACCCGTGGCGCTGAGCGTCGGCTACAACAATGCCGCCAGCACCTATGCCGGCGTTCTGAGCGGCAGCGGCAGCTTGATCAAAATTGGCGACGGCACGCTCACCCTTGCGGGTGGCAACACTTACAGCGGTGACACAACCGTTAGTTCCGGCACGCTGGCTTTGACCCATTCGCTCGCCTTGCAGAACAGCACGCTGGCCATGAGTGGTGGCAACTTGGAATTCGACAACTCGGCGACCGGGCACGCCTTCACCTTTGGCGGCTTGGTGGCGGATGTGGGTCATGATATCATATTACACGACAATGCCGGCAATCCCGTGGCGCTGAGCATCGGTAATAACAATTCCGGTACCACATACGCCGGTATCCTGAGCGGTGCGGGTTCGTTGACCAAGATTGGCAGCGGCGCGTTCACACTCACCGGCGCCAATACTTACACGGGTAACACCACCGTGAGCGCCGGCAAGTTGATCCTGGCGCATCAACTCGCGGTGCAGGACAGCACGCTGCGCCTGTCCGGCGGCGCATTGCTTTTCGACAGCACGGTGAGCGGACACACCTTCACCCTGGGCGGACTGGCCGCGAGTTATGCAGGGCCGGGATATTCGATTGCACTGCAGGACAATGCGCTCACGCCTGCCGCCGTGGCGCTGAGCGTCGGCCACAATGATGCTGACACCCTCTATGCGGGTGCCCTGACCGGCAGCGGCAGCCTGACAAAGGAAGGCGGCGGCACGCTGACGCTCACCGGTCAAAGCACCTATCAGGGTGCCACCCTCATCACCCGAGGAGCCATCATCGTTGAGAGCGGCGGCACGATCACCAAGACCAGCAGTGTCACGGTGGATAGCGGCAACAGTGCCACCACCGCGGCGCTCACGGTGGATGGCCTGTTTCCTAGCAGCATCGTGGCGCTGGGCAACATGACCGTGGGGGATGCCGGGATTGGCACGCTGACCCTGCGGAATTGGGGCATTATGAATGTGGGCGGCAGATACGGCAGGGGAGTCCTGACGCTGGCGAACGGTGCTGGCAGTGTTGGCACGCTCAATATCGGCAGCGGCGAAGCCGCCGGCACGCTCAATGCGGCGCAAGTGACTGGCGGCGCTGGCACGGCAAGCGTCACCTTCAATCATAACGATGACGGTTATATCTTCCTGCCGCTGCTCACCGGTTCACTCGCGCTGAACCAGAACGGCAGCGGCACCACCGTGCTGATTAGGGCAAACACCCATACTGGGGTCACCCGGATCAATGCCGGCACCTTGCAGGTGGCAAATGGCAACGCGCTGCAATATAGCACGTTGACCATGGGCGGAGGCAGCGTGATATTCGACAGTGCGGCGTCCGGGCATGCCTTCACCGTCGGCGGCCTGGCCGGCGCGGTTGGCAACATCACCCTGCAGGACAATGCCACCATGCCCACCGCCGTGGCGCTGAGCGTCGGAAACACCCGCACTGATACCGCCGTCTATGCCGGCAGCCTCAGCGGCACGGGATCATTGACCAAGATCGGCACCAGCACCCTGGTGCTCAACGGAACTAACAGCTACGGGGGACCCACCACGGTCACCGCCGGCACGCTGCTGGTCAATGGTTTCAACACCGGCACCGGCGAGTTCAACGTCGCCGCAGGCGCGACCCTGGGCGGCACCGGTTCGATTGCCGGCGCGCTCAATATCACCGGGAAGCTTGCGCCGGGTGCTTCGATCGGCACGCTGACCTCGGGTGCCCTGACCTTGGCCAGCAATTCAACCTACCAATACGAGGTCAATTCCAGCGTGACTCCCACCGCAGGTGCCGACCTTCATGTATCCAATGGCGCTTTGACTTTGGGCAGCCTCGTGACCCTGGCCCTGGTTGATCTTGGCACTGGGAATTTTGCTACAGGGACCGTGTTTTCGTTGATTAATTACGGCGCCGGAATGTGGAACAATGGCCTCTTCACATATGCCTCTCAGGTTTTGGCCGACGACTCGACCTTTAACTTTCTTAACAAAATCTGGATCATCGACTACAACGCGAGCGGCAAAGGTGCCAACGTCACCGGAGCTGAGTCTGGCAATTACGTCAACATCACCGCCACCGACGCCTACACCCTCTGGATCAGGACTCCCGCCTTCGCCATCCCCGCCGACCAGCAAGGCCCCGCCGATGATCCGGACGGCGACGGGGCTAGCAACCTCGAGGAATTCGCCTTTGGCGGCAGCCCCAACGATCCGACCAGCAAGGGCCTGGTCTTCGGCAGCCGGGCCGATAGCTCCGGTGACGGCAGTGCCAAGCAAATGATCCTCACCATCGCGGTGCGCAGTGGCAGCACCTTCGCCACCCCCGGCAGTCCCGCAGTTTCCGATGCCATGGTGGATGGCTTGAATTACACGATCCAAGGAAGTTCGGATCTAACAGGCTGGACGTCGCCGGTCACTTCCGTGCCGGTGGTCAACCCTGGCTTGCCGACACTCCCGCCAGGTTATGAATACGTGAGCTTCGTCCTCAGTGGTTGCAACGGATTGCCTTCGCAAGGGTTCCTCCGTGCCATGGTCGAGATGCCGTAACGTGCGGCAGTTGTGGTGCGGGGATGAGGGCGGCGAGCGCGATGATTTTCCAGAGGAGATCGGCGTCTGACATGGAGGGAAATTGAAATCTGAAAGTTGAAAGTTGAAAGTTGAAAGTTGAAATCAGTTCCACCGGACGGCCCACGGCGGGAAATCGATGCAACCGGCGGAGTTGTGAGGGGCGACCTCAAAGTGTTCGGTCGAACGGTTTGCGGGTAATCGCGGCGTTAGCCGTATCGATCTGCCAGATTTCGGATAATACACAGAACCTCAATCCGTGCGCGGATAAAAGCGGGATCCGCACGGTTTGAGTCCTTGCCAAGAGCAATCAGAAATGCCTATTACCCCATATGGTTGCTAGTAACTTTCTGAGACTCAAATCCTCGGAGCAGCGTGTTGGCTGCTTTCTCATCAAGCTGGACGGTCGTCTTGACACGACAACCCATCAGCAGCTTTCAGCGCTGTTGGATATGATTTTCGGCACCCCGGTGCGGGCCATCACGCTGGACCTGGCCGACTTGGAATACATGAGCAGCATGGGGATGCGCGTGCTCATGCAGATGATGAAACGCCTCGCGGCCCAGAACGGCAGCCTGCTCATTTCCAATGCCAGGGATTCGATCAAGGCTGTGCTTGAAATCGCCAATGTGTTGCCATCAATGTCACTCTTTGCCAGTGTCGAGGAAGCGGATGCTTATCTGGATACCATCCAAAAGAACGCCTGATTTCGCGGTTCAACCCAGTGTCCGCACGTGAGACCCGTCCACTCTTCCCTGGCCCGACGCATGGTCGCCCTGATTCTGCTGGGGGCCGGCCTGGTGGTGCTGCTGGTGCTGGGATACAGCTATCTGGCGCAGCGTGATCGGCTGTTAGTGCAGGCGGTGCGGGAAGGCGGCGCACTGGCGCAGTCCGTCGCGTTCCAGATCGAAGCCACGCTCGGGCGGGCGGAGGCGACGGTGCGGCAAACCGGGTTGACCCTAGGCGAGCGGGATTTGCGGCGCGTGGGGAGCGCCGACTTGATCCGACGCACGCTTGAGGCCAACCCTGAGATGTTCGGGATGGCTGTGGCGCTGAATCCAACGACCGCCGCAGGCAGTGACTTTCAGATTCTTTACGGCTGGCGCGACGGTGCGGGCCTCTCCGTGCTGGACCGCCCCGCTCCGGACGAGGATTACCGCAGCGACTGGTTTACCGCGCCGTGCAAGCTTAACAAACCGGTGTGGATAGAGCCCTACTACGACGAGCAGGCGCAGGTCACGATGGTGACCTACTCGGTGCCGGTCATGCGAGGCGGCAAGGTGGTGGCGGTGGTTACTTGTGACCTTTCGTTGACCGGCATCCGCAGGTTGTTAGGCAGGCTGGATTTGGGTGAGGGAGGCATGGCCGTGCTGCTTTCGACTCGTGGTACCTTCATTGCCCATCCCGACCATTCGGATATTGAGATGAAGCAGAGCATCTTCAGCCTGGCGGATTCACAAGCGGACCCGGAGGTGCGCGGGTCGCTGCATGAGTTGGGCAAGAGGATGTTGAGCGGCCAACCCGGCCATATGAGTTACCGCCGACCGTTCGGGGACACGATGAACGTGGCCCACATGAATTATCTCACCATCCCCTGCACCGGTTGGGCGTTGGGAATTTTCCAACCTGAGGCGCAGGTGCTGGCCCCGCTGGTCCGTTTGAACCGTATCAGCATGCTGGTTGCGGTGGGCAGCCTGGTGTTATTGTTGATCCCCGCGCTGGGTATCGCCTGGTCGATCACGCGACCGCTGCAACTGCTGGCCCATGCCACCGAACGGCTGGCTACCGGCGATTTTGGTGCGGCCTTGCCGCAGGTGCGGCGGCACGATGAAGTGGCGCAGTTGACCGAGGCGTTTGAGCAAATGCGCCGGGATTTGCGCCACTACATTGCGGACCTTACGGCGACCACGGCGGTCAAGGAACGGATGGCGGGCGAGTTGTCCGCCGCGCGTGAAATCCAGATGAGCATCGTGCCCAAGTTGTTTCCCCCGCTACCCAACCGCCCGGACATTGATCTCCATGCGATGCTGATCCCGGCGCAGGAGGTCGGCGGGGATCTTTACGATTTCGTGCTGTTGGATGATGAGCATCTCTATATTGCCATCGGTGATGTTTCAGGCAAGGGGATTCCGGCATCGTTGCTGATGGCCGTCGGCAAGACCCTGATGAAATCCACGGTGCAGACCGTGCGCACTCCGGACCGCGCCTTGGCACAAGTGAACAATGAACTCGCCGAGGACAACGAGTCGTGCATGTTCATCACGATGTTTTGCGGGATTCTCAACCTCAAGACCGGGGATTTCATCTACGCCAACGCGGGGCACAACCCACCGCTGCTCGTCCGCCTGGGTGGCGGTATCGAAGCCCTCGACGAGCGCCCGAGTCCGGCGCTGGGGGCCTGCCTCGGCGCGTCCTATCAGAATCACAGCCGGCGTCTGAAGCCCGGCGATTTGTTAGTGCTATATACCGACGGGGTCACGGAGGCCATGAGCCCCGCCAACGAGATGTTTGGCGATGATGGCCTGCTGGACTTCGTGCGGCGCGAGGGGAGTCAGGATGCCAAACCGTTGTTAGATGGGATGGCGCGGGCGGTGCAAGCGCACGCCGCCGGCGCGGCGCAATCCGATGACATCACAGCGTTGGCGGTTCGCTGGCGTGCCACGGTGGGTGCCCTTGCGGAACCGGTGGGAGAGGTGAGCCGTCCGCCTGATGCCATCCTGAATTTGCGCAACAGCCTTGAGGAATTTCCCCTCCTGGTCACCTGGATCGAGGAGCAGGGAAACGTCCTGGAGTTGCCTCCGATGTTCGTCACCACCCTCAATCTGGCCCTCGAAGAGTGGGTGGTCAATGTGATTCAATACGGCTACACGGACGCTCATGAACACCGGATCGAGCTGCGGCTTTGGCGCGACGTGGATCAGGTGCGGGTCGTCATCAAGGATGATGGCCGGCCGTTCGATCCCACCGCCCAGGCTGAGGCGGACACCACATTGTCCGTGGCGGAGCGCCCGATCGGCGGCTTGGGCATTCATTTCATCCGCAAGACGATGGACCGGTTCAGCTACCGTCGCGAGGGCGGCCACAACATCGTCACACTGGTGAAGGCGATCGATTTGAAACCACAGGGACAGGGGGAGTCTGCGCCATGCTGAAGACGTTGAAAGGGGTTTGGCTGGGCCTGTTGCTGATTGCGGCGGCGTCGGCGTTGTTGTTATACTCGGATCTGGATCGTCGGCAAAGCAGCACCCACCGCCGCGACGCTCACGCATTGCCCCGTTTGGCGGTGCTGCAATGGAGTTCGACCGACTTGGCGGATCACACGGTGGAGGGCTTCGTGGAAGGTTTGCGTCGGCAGGGTTTCGAACAGGGTCTCAGCGCCGACATCCGGTTCCTGAATGCGTCTGGTGACAACACCACGGGCAACGTGATGGCACGCGACCTGACTGCCGGGCAATACCAGATGGTTCTAACCGCCAACACGCTCGCCTTGCAAGCGGTGGCCCAGGCGAATGCACAAGGGCGGGTGCCCCACCTGTTTGGTGCGGTGACCGATCCCTACGGCGCCGGGGTGGGCATTACCGGCCCTGGGGCTGGCGAGCATCCGCCGCATCTGGTTGGAGTGGGCACGTTTCAACCCGTAGAGCGGGCGCTTCGCCTCGCGCGGCAGATCCATCCGGCCCTGCGCCGGATCGGCGTGGTCTGGAACCCCGGTGAAAGCAACTCCGAGGCCTGCCTCAAAAAGGCGCGAGCTGCCTGCAAGGAGTTGGGCATCGAGTTGATCGAGGCCAATGCCGGCAGCACCTCGGAGGTTTCAGAAGCGGTGCGCTCGGTCCTGGCGCGCGATGCGGAAGCCCTCTGGGTGGGTGGCGATACGGTGGCGATCGCCTCGATCGGAGCGATTGTTTCCGCGGCGCACGGGGCGAAGGTTCCGGTGTTCACCAACGATCCGAGTGATGCCGCCCGAGGGGCACTGTTCGGCGTGGGTGCGTCCTACAAGCAAGTCGGCATTGCGGTGGGCGAGATGGCTGGAAAGATCCTCAAGGGTGCGGTGCCTGGCAACTTCGGGGTGGAAAACCTGGTCCCCGAGGTGCTGGCCGTCAACGAAGGTGTGGCCAAGGGGCTCGGCACTTGGACATTCCCCGAAGACGTGCTCGCCCAAGCCCGCGCCGCCGCCAACCCGGTGGCGGATTCGCCCGCTGCCACCCACCCGTGGAAAATCCGGGTGGTACGTTACAACGACGCCCAGTTTTCAGCGGACACCCTGCGCGGCGTCCTCGATGGCTTGAAAAAACAGAATTTGCAGGAGGGGCGTGATTACAACCTGCGCTGCCTCAATGCGCAGGGCGATATGACCACGCTCACCAGCATCGTGACGAGCATCCGGGCGGAGGAACCTGACCTGGTTTTTGCCATATCAACGCCATCCTTGCAGGCGGCCCTTCGCCAACTCGGGCGCCTGCCCATCGTGTTTGTGAGTGTGGGTGATGGCGTGCGCTCCGGGGCGGGTCGCTCCGAAACCGATCACTTGCCGAATGTCACGGGGATCACGACCCGTTCGCCGTTTGAGGCCATGGCGCGCTTGATCAAGGAATCCGTTCCCGGGGTGCATGCCGTTGGCACCTTGTTCACCCCGTCGGAAATCAACAGCGAACTCTACCGGGGATGGTTCGCCGAGGCCCTCAAAAAAGAAGGGATCGAACTGGTCGCCGTGCCCGTCAATACCAGCGCGGAGACATCCGAGGGCATGATCGCCCTGCTGCGCTCACCGATCCAGGTCGTGGGCCAGATCGCCGACAACGCGACCCGTCCGGGGTTTTCGCAAATCACCCGCCGGGCGCGGGATGTGAAACTGCCGGTGTTTTGTTTTGATACCGCTGAAATGGCGGACGGCGCGACACTGGCGCTGGCACGCGACTATTATGAATCCGGGGTCGAGGCGGCGGCCGTGGCGCTGCGCGTGTTGCGCGGCACCCCGCCCAAAGACATCCCCTTCTCTAACACCCGCACCGAAACACTCGCAATCAACCCGGTCCTGCTGCGCCAATACGACATCGTTCTGTCGCGGGAAAATGCCGCCAAAGCCAAGATCATGACCGCTTCCAAACCATGAAAATCGAATCGCACATCCAGGGTGCCGTCATGGTCGTGCAGGTGAGCGGCCGCTTGGATGCCGCGTGGGCCAACCTCCTGTTAGGCTCGGTCCAGGATCTCGTGCGGGAAGGTCATCACCAGGTGCGCCTGGATGCCTCGGGTTTGGAGTATCTCAGTTCTGCCGGGATCCGCTCGCTGCTGAAAATCCAGCGCGAGCTGATGGCGGTCAGCGGATCGTTCGGCATTGGCCCGGCAGCTCCATTCGTGCAGGAAACCCTGCGGATGTCCGGACTGGCGGGTTTGCTGTTAGATGAGGGCGCTTCCGCCGACGAGGCGCAGCCCGCTGCCACTGATGACACCGGGGCAGGCGAAGAACCGGTCACTGGCGCCCCTGGCATGCGTTTCGAGTGGCACGTCTTGGAACCGTCGGCAACCGTCACCGTCACCGCCCATGCCGGCTGGCGCCCCTGGCAACCATTGTTAGATGGCCGCTGCCTTGAAATCTCCCTGGCCCGGCCACGTTTCGGCCTTGGTATCGGAGCCGCCGGGCGGGATGCCTCAGATGTCCGCAGCCGCTTGGGCGACTTTGTGGCGGCTGCCGGGTCCGTGGCCTGGCTGCCAAGTGATGGTGTGGACCGCCCCGATTATATCGAGCAGTGCGAGCGCTTCCTGCCGCGCCTGCACGTCATTCAGGCGCTGGTAGGCGAGGGGAACTTTTCCCACATGTTGCGTCTCGGCCCTGCGGCCAAGTGTGCTTGCGTCAAACTATCCGAATTGTATGAACAGGTGCTGCAGGCGACCCAGGCCGATGCGGCCGCCATGGTCTGTCTGGTCGAGGTCGAGGGACTTGTCGGCGCTGCTCTGGCCCGCTCGCCTGGATGGATTGGGGCGCCTGACCGTCCGGGAGAATTTCCCGAATTGCGCGAGTGGCTGTCCTTTTGCGGTGAGCGGGTCCATCGCCAGTCCCAGGCGTTGGTGGTGGCGTTTCTTAGCCGCGACCGCGCCCATCCGTTAGCCGCGCATCTGACTCCGGTGCCGTCGCGGCCCGGGTTGCTGGCCCATGCCCATGCGGTGGTGTTTCCATTCCGGCCTTTGCCGCAGGGCGTCCTGGATTTGGAAACGTCGGTGGCTGCGGTGTTTGAGGACAACACGCCGCTCGGGTTGTTGCATCTCATTGAAGACGACCGGCCCATCGTCGGTCTTGGTGAGAGTTCTTTCATCCGGGGTGCCTGTTGGTGCGCTCCGGTCCACGATTTACCGGAAATCATGATATGACCCTCGTCATTGGAGCACTCACCATCGGTCTGATTCTATCCCTTCTTTCGATGGGCGTTTGGATCAGCTTCCGTGTCCTGCGCTATTGTGACATCACCGTGGAGGGATCCATCTCCCTGGGGGCCTCGGTGGTCGCCATCCTGCTGGTCAAGGGTTGGTCGCCGTGGACTGCCACCCTCGTCGCCACCCTGGCCGGGACCGCCGCCGGCATGGTGACCGGCATCCTCCACACCCGCTTCAAGATCCAGGAACTCCTGGCCGGCATCCTCGTGATGACCGCGCTCTACTCGGTCAACCTGAGGGTCATGGGGCGCAGCAACGTGCCCTTGCTCGATGTCGAAACCCTGGCCTCGCCGATGGTCCGGTTCATAGCCCGCTGCACCTCTAACACCGATACCCTGTCGGTTTGCGGCTGGCTGGTGCCCATCCAGGATGCGGCGATGCTGCTCACGGTTTTGTTAGTCACGGTGGCTGTCGCGCTGGTGATCCGCTGGTTTCTGCTGACCCATCTAGGCACCGCCCTGCGGGCGACCGGCGACAACCCGCAGATGGTGCGTGCCCAAGGCGTCAATCACAACACCATGGTCGTGTTCGGCCTGGCGGGTGCCAATGGCTTGGTCGGCATGTCCGGGGCCCTGCTGGCGCAATACCAAGGGTTTGCCGATGTGCAGATGGGTATCGGCATGATGGTCTGGGGTTTGGCAAGCATCATCATCGGCGAGGCGCTGGCCGGGCGGACCACGCCCGGGTTGGCGTTGTGCGGTGCCATCATGGGCACGATCCTGTTTCGCCTGTTGGTGGCCATTGCGTTGCGCTGGGGCCTCAACCCAAACGACCTGAAATTGGTCACCGCCCTCTTCGTGTTTGCGGCGCTGGTGCTTCCAGACAGCGTGAAATCCGCCATGCGTCGATTCCTCAAACGGCAACGCCATGCTTGACCTCCGCCAAATCCACAAGACGTTTTTCCCCGACACCCCCAACGAGGTGCAGGCGCTGTGCGGGATCGATTTGCTCATTCCAGAGGGGACTTTCGCCGCCATTATCGGCACCAATGGTTCGGGCAAAAGCACCCTCCTCAATGCCGTGGCCGGAGCCTTCGAACTCGACCGGGGGGGGATCCACATTGCGGGACGGGAAATCACCACCTGGCCGGAGCACCGGAGGGCCGAACTTATCGGCCGGGTGTTCCAAAATCCCTTCGCTGGCACCGCCGCCGATATGACCATTGCCGAAAACATCGCGCTGGCAATGCGCCGTGGCTGCCGGCGCGGACTTGGCCTGGCATTGCGCCGAACGACCCGTGCCGAAATCTCCGAACGCGTCCGCTCCTTGAATCTGGGCCTGGAAAACCGCCTCGATAACCCGATCGGCACGCTTTCCGGCGGCCAGCGCCAGGCACTCACCCTGCTCATGGCCACTTGGCGGCGGCCCCGCCTGCTGCTGCTCGATGAACACACCGCCGCCCTCGACCCCAAAAGCGCCGCGCAGGTGGCCGAGCTCACCCTCGCCATCATCCGGCGGGAAAAACTCACCGCCCTGATGGTGACCCACTCGATGCAGCAGGCCGTGCAACTGCCCGAGCGCATCATCATGATGCACAAGGGCCGGGTGGTGCGCCAATACGAGGGTCAGGAAAAAGACCGCGTCCGCGTCCCTGATCTGTTAGCCGCGTTCGACCAGGTCCGTCGCCGCGAACAACTCGATCCGGCCGTCGCCGCTTTGCTCGGCAACCAATACGGCTGAGCCGCTCTGTCAGATCCCCCACGCCCTGCAACCGGACCTCATAGGCCTGTGGTCTTTGATAGACCAATCCGCCTCATATCATGAAGCGGGATTCATGGCCCGCGATTAGTCGGCCGCAGGAGGGATTCGGGCAGGATGTTTTCACGGGATGGGCGGGACGGGTTGGTTCTGATATACCTTGACCCAATCGATCTCCATCTGCACCGGAAGCTGCGATTCGTCGATGGCGCCGACCCAGGCACCGCCGAGTTGCATGTCGATGAGCAGATAAAACGGTTGGTCAAAGGGCCACTGCCCCGGCTTGTCGGTTTTGATTCGCGGATAAACAAATGTCTGTTTGCCGTTCAGGGTGAACACCAGTTTGTCGGGGAACCACTCCAAGCCGAAGATATTGAACTCACCGGGATTCAGCTTGGCGGTGCCCGAATGCGGGGGCTTGTCCTTCCCACCCAGGTTCAGCGTGTAGTTCGAATGCACGGTCTGATAGAACAGCTGGTCGGAGTTGAGATGTTCCATGAGATCGACTTCGCCGCTGTGCGGGTAGCCGCCGTACACCGTGCTGTTGGACAACATCCAGAACGCGGGCCACGCGCCCTTGGAGCAGCCGAGTTTCGCCCGTATCTCCACCTTGCCATAAGTGAACTCGAACTTGCCGTTGGTGGTGAGACCGCCGGTGATCACCTTGACCGGATCGGCCGGGTCCGGGTTGCGGATTCCTTTGAGAATGAGCTTGCCATCCTTCACCTCATAACATGCCGGATCCTTGCTCATGTGCCGGTTCCAATCCGATTTTCCGCGCCCGACCTTGACCCATTTCGCCGGATCGATGAAATCCGCCTTGGCGAAATCATCCTGCCACACCAGTTTCCACTCGGGCGCGGCCGCCTGCACGGCGCCACGAAACTGGATCAGGACGAGGCCGAGAAACACCAGATGGTGGCGCATGGTGGTATGGGTAGGGCAGGGGTACTTCTCCGTCAGTTACGCGCGTCGCCCCGCCTGCCTTTCGCCAACAATACCGCGTACAGCCCGGCTGCGGATGCACTGAAGCCATGATGGCCGCTACAAATG
>Ga0118677_10003121_pt2 | contig 22317 bp, 14 predicted proteins | sample AliMusrvi5mmetaG_FD_86154 | JGI IMG/M metagenome (GOLD analysis project Ga0118677, IMG submission 86154)
GTCGGCAGGAAGGTCGGCCGCCGGGAATCATCAACATTCACAATCGGAATACCCGGGGGGATGCTGCTGCGGGTGGCCTGCCAGAAGACATTCGCCACCACGCCATCCGCCTGCACCAGGTCGATGTTCTGGCGCAGCGCCAGCCCTGGATGCGGCACATGTGTTCCGGTCTGACAGACCTCCAGCCGCAGATGCGGGTGTCGCTCCTGATAGCTGACCATGCCGCGGATGACATCGCCGGCCAGCAGTTCGCTGGTGTTCATGCTGACCAAGACACTTTTGGTGCCCGGCATGGTGCCTCCGGTGTGGGCCACAGGGGATTCGCGGCCGCACGCAGGGCGCACTGCGACACGCCGCAAAATGTCATGTCTGATGCGCATTATTGTATTCTCCACCTCTCCGGGTCAAGTGGTACCTTGAACCATTAAGAGACCATCCACGCACGATTGGCCATGGGGGAGGGCTGCAACATGCCGGTTCGAAAGCTAGGCAACCTGCTGGCAGCCGGGATGCTCGCAGCCGCGGCGCAGTGTCCGGGAGCCGGGCAGGACCTGACAATCCTGCGCATGGCCAAACAATGGACCGACCCGGCCAAGGATTGCGGCGGCACGATCTGGCGCTATTACGAGACCTGGCAGACCGATGTGGCGCGCTCGGACGCGGGCACACTGGTCCCGGTCGAGGCGGGCTTCTGGCGAAAGAAGGCGGCTGGCGGAAATGACCGCACCGGTCCCTTTGAACTGGTGCCGGCGAAAAAAGCAGTCGGGTCGGAGTTCCCGGCATCCGGATGGGAGCAGCCGGATTTTGACGACAGCGCATGGACGCGAAATCCGGGCCCGTTCGACAGCTATTACCGCAGCCTCGCGATGCTTGCTGTGCGGGGCAAGTTCCAGGTCTCGAATCCCGACAGCGAAATGGGCCTGACGGTTTCGTTCCAGGGCGGCGCCGTGGCTTATCTGAACGGAAAGGAGATCGGCCGCGAAGGGCTCCCAGCCGGCAAGATTGCCAACGACACGCTGGCGAACGACTATCCCAAAGAGACTGATGATGGCGGCAGTTCCAAGATGACGTTCGGCCTGATCGCACAGGGAGGCTCAGCCGAGGTGTTCCACAAGGAAGAGGCCGACAAACTGTGGGGGGTGAGTGCGAGCGACAAGGCGACTGTTGCCGAACACTACCGCCAGCGTTTCCGCACGCTTCAGGTCAAGGTGCCAGCCACGGCATTGCGCAAAGGCGTCAATGTCCTGGCCATCGAGGTGCACCGTGCGCCTGCGCATTCGATCATGTTTCTGGCGCCGTACTCCAGTTCAGATATTTTCAAGTTTGCATGGAACCGGTGCCTGATTGACGACATCCAGCTGACCGCCAAGTCTGCCAACGGCATCATCCCCAATCTTGCCCGGCCCGCCGGTGTGCAGGTCTGGAATGCATCCACCCTGACAAAATTGCTTCCCTCGCATTTTGGCGATCCAAATGAGCCTGTGCGGCCGGTCTGCCTGGCCGGGACCCGCAATGGGACTTTTTCCGGGCAGATTGTTGTCAGTTCGCCCAGCGCGATCAAGGGCGTCGGCGCCACGGTTACAGACCTGAAATCAAAAGAAGGACAGACCATCCCGGCATCGGCCGTGCTGATCGGGTGCCAGCAGTGGGACGTGTCCTCCTTTGGCCCGGACTTCGGCGGAACCGCGGGGCAATCATCCAGCAGGTTCGGCCTTTTCAATACGCTCAACACCCAGGCGCCCAAGGACGTTGCGGTTGGCAACAAGAGCGCAAAGATCGGTTCGTGGTCGGTGCCGTCCTATCCGGTTGCCATGCAGCCGATCTGGGTGAGCGTGCGCGTGCCAAAGGATGCCAAGGCCGGGGAGTATGCCGGGAAGATCGTGGTCACAGCTGATGGGAAGACAACGGAGGTGCCGCTGCGGGTCAAGGTGGCGGGAGAATGGGCGCTGCCGGATCCACAGAAGTTCAAGACCTTCATCGGCATGGTGGAGTCGCCGGACTCTGTGGCGCTCAGGTACAACGTGAAGATGTGGTCGGAGGAGCATTGGAAGCTGCTCGACAAGGTCTTTGCGCTGATGGGCGAGGTTGGCGTGGATGATTTGTACATTCCGCTGCTGGCCAAGTCCAATCTGGGCAACGAAGAGTCCATGGTCAGATGGGTCCAGCAGGCAGATGGCTCCAGCAAGCCGGATTTCAGCATTGTGGAGCGGTATCTCGATACGGCAACCAAATACCTCGGCAAACAGCTTTGCGTGGTCTGCTGGGTGCACGAGATGCCCTTTTCCCGCGGCGGATCCTCGCGAACATGGGCCGGAAAGGCGATTGCCGTGAACCGGGGGGATCCGGCCGCGATGGCCGGGGGGTTCCCGATTCCGTATACCCGGGTGGATGCCACGGGCAAGGCCTCGGAACAGGAGGCGCCGCAGTGGGGGACGCCGGAATCCAAGACGTTCTGGAAACCGGTAGTGGAGGGAATCAAGGCCCTGCTGGCCAGACGCGGCATGGAGAAGGCGCTGATCTTCGGCTGCGCGACGGACGGCGCATTCATCCCGCAGTGCAAGAGCGATTTCCAGGCGCTGGCGCCGGATATCCGCTGGTATTCGCGCGCGCACCATGTTTACAACATCAAGGATCTGGCTTATTTCAACTGGGGGGAACACCCGCCCGGCGGATCGGATGTCATGACCGTGAACTGGTCCCCGGACACGAGCGACACTCCGTATTACCGCTGGCGGGTGCCGGCCTGGAAGAGCGTGATCCCCACGGTGACCGGTGCATGGTCCATGAACCAGACAGCGGAATACCCCCTGTTTCTGACAGCGGCGGAATCGATTTTGATTCACAAGAATGGCTGGAGCGGAAAGGAAACCACGGAAGTGGTGCACGGCATTGGATGCCAGGGCGCGGACTATTGGCCGGTTGTCAAGGGACCAACTGGTGACAATTTGTACATCCTGAACCGCTACACCGACCAGTGCGCCAACATGGATCATTTCTCCGCGACGTATGCCTTCCTGGGCGCAGGCAGGGACGGCCCGGTTGCCACCGGCCATCTGCGGCTGCTGCAGGAATCGCTGCAGGACATGGAGGCGCGTATTTTTGTGCAGGACGCCGTGCTGGACCAGAAAGGCAGGTTAAGCGCCGACCTTGTCAAACGGTGCAACGAAATTTGCGACGAGCGCACCCGCCGGCTGTATTACTATTCGACCTACCTGGAATCGAAGGAGTCGTACCGGCTGGCCTTCCCGCGCGATGCCTTTCACGAGGGGTGGTATCGACAGAACACGGAACAGTTGTACACGCTGGCCGGCGAAGTGGCCAACGCGCTGCGGCAGTAAGGAATCCGCCGCTTGCCGGACGGAAACAGGAAAAAATCATGAACCGCAGGATGAGAATCTTTGTGTCCCGGCTCTGGCTCGCACTCACGATTACGGCCGGATCGACCGCCCTGGCGCAGAACCCCAAGGCATCGCAGCCAAAGCCGGACCCGAAACCAGCTGCCACCACGGCTGCGGGAGAGGTTACGCTCACCGGCGTCTTGATCAGCAAAGGGGCGTACGCGCGGGGCTTATCAGATGAAGAGATTAAGAAGGAAAATGAAGTGCCGCTTTTTCTGGCATTTGACGGCACGCCCGAGATTGCGGCCGCCTATCAGGATGTTTTTAAGGAACTGATCGCCGGCAACAGCCTCAACTACCAGCAGGCAAGGGCCATTGATGACGGGATTGATGCGAGATTGAAGTTTTTCATCACCCCCGGACCGGCCACGGACACGATTAAAAAGGAGTGGAGTGGCGGCAATGTCGGCGGTTGCTCAAAGTCCGTGACAGGCGTCATTTCGCAAGAAGGCGGAAAAAAATGGATCACTCCCAGCGCGATCACCAAGCTTCCTCCGCCTAAATATCCGCCGGGCATGTATGCGCCGGACAAACCCTTCAAGAAACCCGGCGACAAACCGTTGATCCTGAATGTCACGGACAAACTCACGCTGAAGTGCATTCTGCTGCCGCGCGGCGAATTCATGATGGAGGTGCCCAACTGGGTGCTGCTGCGTTATGCGGATGAAGCTTCCCGGCACATCACGCTGACCAAGCCGTTCTGGCTGGCCGAGATCCCGGTGACCCAGGAGATGTGGGACGCCGTGATGGGCGCGGAAACCGACCACGCCACGCTCACGGATCCCAAGCGACCAGCCCGGAATCTTGTCTGCGCAGATGTCCTGAAGTTCCTGAAGATCCTCTCTGAGAAGAACGGACGGACCGTGCGTCTGCCCGGGGAAGCCGAATGGGAATACGCCATGCGCGCCGGCACGTCCAACCCGCCGTTCCGCCAGAAGTACAAGGCATTCTTCAGCACCGGCGGGGCCGGCGAATGTCTGCCCGTCAAGTCAAAGGAACCAAACGCCTGGGGCCTGTATGATATGAACAGCGGGGCCTTTGAACTGGTGCGGGATAAAAACGTGATGCGGTCCGGCGACGCCGTGGACCCCTATTACTCCTGCGAGGCGGAGGAAGCCGCAGGCAAAAAACATAGTCACTGGAGCAAGAGCGGCGGCGGACGCAGTGACCTGCCCACCTACCATGAATGGGCTGAGTCAACCGGTGGCAAAACAGACGTCGGCTACGGCAGCACCAAGATCCGCATCGCCGTGGACGCCACAAAGGAGGAGATCGCGGAGATGGAGAAGCTGGAGAAGCCGGAGAGTGCGGCGGCGAAGAAGTGACGGGCCGCCAGCCAAGATCACGCCGGCTCCGTTGACCAACAGCGGCCACGCGGACAGCGCGCGCAGGCACAAGGGAGATTTCTCGTCATGACGAATCACAGTCAATCACTCTGGCTTTCCACAGCCGCCATCTTCCTGTTCGGATGGCAGGCGGCGCACGCCCTGATCAATCCACAGTTCACGCCGGTGCACCTGGTCCTGCAATCAGATGTGATCCTCCAGCTGCGGGCGAAGCCCGGGCGCACAGCCGGATGGGTGACGTTCTCCGTGGACCGCGTCTGGAAAGGAACCGAGGGCGCCAGGGAACTATCCGTGGATCTTGCCACCGCCTTGACGCCGGACCGGGTGGACGCCCTCGCCCGCGTGCTGAAGGATGCCAGGGAAATCCCGGCGCTCATGTTCATCGCCGCCTGGCCGGAAATAACAGGCGACACGCCGGGAGCTGACGAGACCGCAAGCCGAACAGCATATGTCCATCTGAACGGAATGTGGCTGATCTTGAAGCAGAACCAGGCAGCCTGGAATCTGGAAAAGGAGAGCACTGACCTGCTCGGAACCTGGAATGGCGGATCCGATATGCTCCTCCGGGCGGTTCAGTACATTCTCGACGATCCGGATGCCGAGGTGCCGGTCGAAACCAGCATCAAGTGGGGCGCGGTGCACAATCTGGGGAGAGTATCCGGGAAAGTTTCCGGCATGGCAGCGGTGGATCTGGCGGGCAGCGGCGTTCCGCTGCTGTTTGTGGCTTCGGACGCAGGCGACCAGCTCTACACCCTGGCAGGAGACAAGCCCGTAAACCTGACCGCTAAATTGAAATTGACGTCCCACTCGCTCCTGTTTGCCTGGGGGGATTTTTCCGGCGACGGGTTGTCTGGCCTGGCCAGCTGGGACGGCAACGCGCTGTTGTTGTACCGGCAGAACAAAGACGGCACGTTTGCCCCCCCATCCGCCGGGGCAAAGACAATACCGGAGTGCCTGGCTCTGACCACTCTGGATATCGGGAACACGGGCAAGGCCGGCCTTCTGATCAGCACCCGGGCAGCTCCCCTGCTGCTGGCTCCCGGGGCAGATGCGGTCCCACGCCCGGTTACCGATGGAGCATGGCCCGGCAAAAATCTGGGCAGGGTTTACCCCTGCCTAGTTGCGGATTTTGACAACGATGGCCTGCCCGACATTGTGCAGCCAATGGCCAAGGGCGGACTGTTTTACAAAGGAAAGGCGCCCGGCCTCTTTTCCGCGCCAGTCCCCTGCCCTGTGGCCGGAGGCGACAGCGCCGGCACTGCCTGCATGGGCGACTGGGATGGCGATGGAAAACTCGACATTCTGATTCCCGGAAGCGACACCTTCCGCCTGTGGACAAATCGTGGCAACGGCGACTTCGCCAATGTGGCACAACTCACAGGCGAGATGTCATACAATGCCAGGAGTGCGCAGATCGGCGCCTGCCTGTGCGACCTGAACAATGATGGCCGGCAGGATGTCCTGCTTCTGTATTCCTCCGGCGCTCCCCGGGCGTTCTTCAACCGGGGGTTCCGCAGTTTTGGCGTCTCCTATTCGCTGGACATGGGCGCAGGAGAGCTTCTGTCCGGAATTGAGAACGGACAAGTCGCCGGCTGCATGGCAGATTTTAACGGCGATGGGACCGAGGATCTGGCCGTGGTGTTGACCAACGGCGTTTGCGCAGTTATCACACGCGATCCGGCTGGCGCGGAACAGTGCGCCCGGGTGGTTTTGTCGCCCCAGGCCGGGAAACCGGGGCCGTTGCGCCTCTACGCCACGGCGGGTAAACGAGTTCTTGGCGCATGGAACCTGACTGCCGGGGCGGCCCCGGCCTTCGTGACTCGCGTGGAGGCAGGCGCCATCCAGCTCACCTGGCAGTTCCCGGGGAACCCGGAGGGAGCGAAAGAGATCATCCTCGAGAACAAACCCCAGACCGTGGTAATCGGGGCAGCCGCGAACTAAAGCACGGGCGGAGTTCTATTTGTCCGCCCTGAGCAGTGCTCCGTGTCCCGCGAGCATCGGGGACATACTCTCACGATCGACTTGCACATTGATGATCGAAGGCTTTGCGTTGGCCGCAGCCCGTTGAATAGCAGGAATGATTTCCCGGGGATCTGTGACAGCCTCGCCGTGTCCGCCCCACATCGATACGATCTTCTCGTATGCCCGCCCAGGTGCGAGTTCCGTGTTCGCATGCCCCCTCTTTGCAATCTCATCGGGCCGGTCACGCCCCTGCCGTAGACGGATCATGCCCCACGCGGAGTCGTTGGAGATCACGCAGACAACCGGGATTCCGAGCCTGGCCATGGTGTCCAATTCCATGGCGTGAAACCCGAAACTGCCGTCGCCGGTGTACCACAATACCGGTTTACGGTTGGCCACCCATGCCCCGATGGCCAAGGCGGCACCGGTGCCAATTGTGCCGTTTGCACCGGTTCCATGCAGCTGTCCCGGGCGGGTGGCACGCCATCCGAGCCGCAGCCAAGCCCCCGCTTCGCCTCCGTCGCGAATCACATCCCAATCCCGCCCCTCTTCCGAAAGGAATCTGATGACTTCGCCCGCACATCGGGCCGGGTGCATCGGTGTTCCTTCCGAATGATAGGCGCCGGGGAGATTCTCGTACACACGACCAACGGGCAGATTGACCCACGCCCTGCTCGCCGGCTTGGGCCGCCTGCTTTTGACTGCTTTCACCAACTGACTCGCGACCGGACCCGCTCCTCCCACGATGCCGACATCGACCCTTACGTTGAAACCGATCAGCCGGCTGTCGGTGTGGACCTGGATCAGCTTGGCGTCTTTCGCAATGTTTTCTCCCATTCCTGCTCTCCAATCAAACCGGCAGCCCAACGCCAGAACGACATCCGCCTTGTCCGTCGCCTGACAGGCCAATAAGGGATTATCTATCTCATTGCCGAACAATCCCCGGCAGAAAACTCCGAGATCAGTTACCGGCATCTGCAGGTAATCCGAGAGGTCCGCCACCGATCCCGCGTGGTTTCCGATGTTGAACCGTGCCCCGTCGTCAATCACTGCGGCGGGGCGCTTCGCGTTGGCAAGAAGCCCGGCGGCCTCTTCAATCAGCGCCGGATCGCCGAAGGGGATCGCATCGGCATGGTAGGCGGCTGGATAGACAACCTCATCTTCCCCGGTTTCTTGATAGACAAGGTCGATCGGCATTTCCAGGTAGACCGGTCCGGGAGATCGCGAATCAATGGCGTGCCGGTGTGCGAGCGAAATATATTCGGGCACACGTTCCACCCTCGTGAGCTTTCTTGCCCATTTGGAGCAGACGGCCATGAGTTCGAGTGTGTCCATGTCTTGCAGGTCCCCGGCGTCCCGCTTGTTGGACTTCACCGCGCCGCCGATATGAATGAGCGGAACGCCAAAGGCCTGTGCCTCCATCATGCCGGCCGCCGTGTTCGCCACACCGGGCCCCGCCGTAGTTACCACCACCGCCGGCTTGCCAGAGGCCCGTGTATAGGCGATCGCCGCGTAGATTGCTGCGCATTCATGGCGCGTATCGATGATTTCTATCCCGTGGCTTCGCATGCCGTACAAAATCGGCATAATATGCTCGCCGCACAGCACAAACGCCTTCGTGATACCTGCATTCGCCAATGCCTTTCCGACCAGCGCGCCGCCATCCACGATACCCATGGTAAGTCTCCTCCGAATGCTGACAGGAACAGATGCTGCTATTTTGGTGATTCCTTTGCCTGGCATCTCACAGCTGAACTGCATACGGGAAGGCCCCGGGAGTCCGGCGCCCGCGCACAGTGACTGCACCGGCGCCGACCGGAATCATCCCAGAGCAGCCTTCCAGCTGCAGATCGGCAAGACGCAGCACGACGCGCCGGCTGACCGCATCCAGTTCCCGGAACGCCTGGAATCTGTTTCATGCGATTCGCCCGTTTATGCTACTTCCGAGGGCTCATCCCGAAGTGACGCAAAAAGAAATCAAGGTCACTCTTTTCCGCACCCGTGCTGACGCGCTCCGACGGACGCGGGTCGGCAGGAGATTGCGTCACGAGTACGCACTCGACCCTGGCCGCATCCAGTTTCTCCTTGAGCAGGATGCCCATCCGGACGTGGTGCATATCGCCCGGTTTGTCCTTGTCTTCCATGGATGCCCGTTCGTACGTGATCATGACGGGTGGAGCTCCGGCGGCAATCTGGTTGATGGGTGCGCCGTCCTCCATCAGCCTGGCCTTGTCGGGCGGCGGATTGAGGATTTCATTGTCTTTGAGGCCAAATAATTGCGAATTGCAGCCGTCCCGATACGCGTTGCCGGGAATGTGTTCTTTGATGAACCGGGGGTCATAGGAAGCCTGTGCGTTTTCCACCGCCACGCAGGTCAGGCGCGTGGATTGACGGGCCACCGGGTCATCACTCCGGGGTTCGGCAAAATCCTTGTGGAAGGCAATCCACAACGCCATGCCCGCGCCAGCGGACCGCCCGCCACCGGCCACCCGACCCGCGTCCAGATTCCATTTGGCGGCATTGGCGCGCAGGAACTGAATGGCCCTGACGCAGTCCATGAAGGGCGCAGGATAGATGACCTTCGGAGTCAGACGATAGTTGGCGGAAGCGAAGGAAATTCCATTTTTGGAGTACTGTTTGCCCCAATTCTCCATCCCGCTCTTGTCGCCCCCATAGAAACCGCCGCCATGAAAGTAGACCACCAGCGGCGTCGGCTTGTCGGACTTGGCCAGCCACAAATCCAGCACATTTTCCGGATCAGGACCATACGGTACATTGGTCAGGCACGTGAAATTGTCCGCAGCAACCTGTGGTTTGTTCGCATCTGCGGCAAGGCCCATTTCTGAACAAATCACCGCCAGAAACCCGCACACCATCGCGGTCCTGATTGACATCTGCCTGCCCCCCTCCCCTTGCCGCCTTTTCCCGCCTTTGTCCATGCCGCAGACCGGTTTACTTCTTCGACTCCTTCGCCAGCGCGGCAATTTCTTCCGGCGTGGCATCCACACCCACGCGGAATTTCGTATTACCGTAGGCTGTTCCAGAGCCATCGCCTACTCCTTCATGATTGGCGACCGTCCAATGCCCCATTGCAATATTGCCCTTGCCAAAATGTTTATGCTTTGTACTGGGACCAGGATTACTCTCGTCTTCTAGAGAGTGATTCGGGTCCGTCTCATTGCTACGCAAATCCATCATCCACTTGTCGCTGGTCATTTCCCACGCGCAACTGGGCATATCATAAAGGCCCCACGCATTCGGCTTTTTGGATTTCACCGGTGGCAAAGCGCCTTTGCCGGCTCCTCCCACACTTAATTGATCACCGTATTTTGACAGAAACGCCGGATTGGAGGTGCCCACACGCGCCGCGTATTCCCATTCGGCATACGTGAGCAATCGAACTTTACGACCGCCGTTCTTTGCCGACAGTGCCTCGCAGAACTTGTGCATGTCGATGCATTTCAGCTGCGTGACGGGTATCTGGGGCCCCTTTTGTTCGCTGGGATTGCTCCCCATCAGCGATTCGTACATCTCCTGCGTCACGGGAATCTCGGACACATAGAAAGGCTTGGTCAGCGTCACCAGGTAGGGATAGGAGTCGTTATACCGCGGGATCACGTAGAAGGAATCATGCATCATGAATTTGCCCGCCGGCAGCAGGATGCACTTCAGCGACAACGCATCGTTGACTTTCAGAATCAACGGCTTGGAACCAGCCGGCAACAGTGGTTTATCCGGCGCCATCATCTTATCCGGATACTTTAGTGCCGTTTCGGCATACTTCCTGTTTTGCGGAGTCAGCTTCGTATCGATCTTGCTGGCCTTGATCCATTTCTTCCCGTCTTTCTCGGAGATGACGCCTGTCACAGCCGCCCCCGGGTTGCCATTGCCACACTTTAAACCCGCGGTGGCGTCTCCGGGGGTAATGTAGTATTTCAGTTGCTTGATGAACGCATCCTGGATCTTCTGGGCCTGGTCGCCATCCATGCTGTCGCCCGGCCAGTTCTCCTTCATGACGCTGTCCAAGGCGGCGGCCACTTCAGAGGTGCCCTCAACGGCAAAGAGTACAAGCGGATCATCCGATGGATTCCCTTTAGGGACACAGCAATGTTCATTCATCAATACGCCCTTGAGAGTCACCTCGCCACCCGCCGCGGCTGGAGCCGGACCAGGAGCCGGCGCTGGCACCGGAGCTGGTGTTGGTGCCGCCTTCTTCCCCTGTGCCACAGCGACGCTCGCAACCGCCACTGTCAGCACAAAGCTTATTCCCGCCACCAACCAACCGATTCTGTTTCTCATGCGTTGTTGTTTCCTGTCGTTGCCACCATCGATTCGTCAATATATTACGCTGAATACTATTCTATTGGAAGCCAGTGCTGCCGGGCCAGCTAGCCCAGCCCGCAAAACCCGGCGCAGATGATTGACGCCGGACAATGAGCAGAAGTATGCTTGCCTTGTTGGCCACGATCGGAAAGATCATCCGCATGGATGAGCGCGTGCTGACCGGACGTTATGCGAGATACGGTCGCAGCATGTCGTGGAAAGAAAAGGATGCGTTCACGTATGAAACATTGTCTGGACTCACAAGGGCTCCTCATGGGCCTGTTCATTCTGGCAGCCGCCATGCCGACGGCGTCCCTGGCAAAGGATTGCACCATTCCGGTTTGCAAAGACGACGCCAACGGAGTGGCTGCCCATACGCGCTATTTGGAGAAGGTCCAGAAAGGGGAATGCGACTTCCTGTTGATCGGCGATTCCGTCACCGGCGGGTGGAATGAAGACAAGAGATTGACCTACTTACAGGCATATTGCGGCAGCGCACGGATTATGAACTTGGGCGTCGGCGGAGACATGGTGCAACATGTTCTGTGGCGGCTGGCCAACGGCGAACTGGAGCACATTCAACCCAAGGCGATCATGCTTCTGGTTGGCATCAATAATTCCGGAAAGGATCAGCCGGAGGAAATCGCCACTGGCATCCAGGCAATCCTCCAATTGCTCAAGCAAAAGCAGCCTCAGGCAAAAGTTCTTCTGATGGGAATCTTTCCCTCGGATATCGCGGAAATAAAAGAGAAAATCAAAAAGACCAACCAGCTCATTGCCAAGTTCGACGACGGCAAGAATATCCGCTTCCTGGATATCGGCGAAAAGCTGGCGCCCGGGGGCGTCATCTCCCAGACGGTCTATAACGGCCCCATTCACCTGAAGAGCCCCGGATATGCGATCTGGGCGGAAGCCGTCAAGCCCCTGGTGCTGGGCCTGTTGGGCACTGGCAGCCAAAAATAGCAATGCGGCGCAGAACGCTCTCGCCGGCAACCGGTCGACGCTAGCCATGGATTGAGATCGCCCCGGCCTGTCACGGCATCTGGAAGCGTGATCGCGCTATTTCCCGGCGCCAAGCGGCTCGAGCAGGACTGTTACCGGCTTGTTCTCGAGCACGATGTCTTTTGTCTGTTCCGCCTGTCCGGGAAACTGCCACTTGATCTTCAACGGGCCCGCGTCCGACCGGCAGAGGAAGGCCGGAGCCGCGCCCCTGGACAGGTTCCACGCTCCCAGTATCCGGTTGTTCAGCAGCGACCACACCCGCACCGGGCCCACGCAGCCGGACTTGGGCGACACCACGGCTCTCGCGCACAGGTCTTCGCCGGTGCTTGCGCGCGTCACCAGCACGCACTCCCCATCGCCCAGAACCACGGCCAGATCCTGCGCGCCATCGCCATTGAAATCCGCCACGCAACCGGCGATCTGCCCGTCTGAAGCGGCCGGCAACACAGGTGTTCGGCTCAAGTCCATGGAAATGGAAAAACCGAAGCAGCGATATCCGCGGCTGAAGAATATCTGCGGCGCCGCAGTGGAATACAGCAGCAGCACATCCTGGCGACCGTCGTTGTTCAGGTCACACGCGCTGGCAATGATCGACGCGTCCCTGGCCTGATAACTCATTTCCCCCGTCAGCTTGTTTTCATCGGAGAAATTGCCCTTGCCGCGATTCTCCCACAACGTACACTTGTCATTGCCCGAGATGATGATGTCCAGCAGGCCGTCCTGATTCCAATCGCCCAGACACGCATTTCCCGGCGCTTCACCCGCCGCGACCTGACAGGCAACCGGCGCAGCGAAAACGCCCAAGCCAGTCCCCTTGTAGAACAAGCCGCCGCGTGCCAGGGGCTGGATGATATCTGGCACCCCATCGTTATCAAAGTCCGCCAGAAGGCACGCCATAGCCTTCCCCAGGTTTTTCCCCAGCCATTCGCCCTCGAACACGCTGCGTGGCGTCGCTTCCGCGCCAGGAATGAGCAACAACGGAGCGCCCGAGGTGCTCACCAGCAGCCCAGGCTTGCCCATAGTGCCGACGTCCAGCGCCACCAGACCCAGGCATTCGGCAAGTCCCCTGGCACCGGCCGCACCTGTGAATGTCCCGTCAGCCCCCTGGGTGTAAATCGTCAGCGCCTTGCCATCCCAGCTGGCCAGATCCAACCGCCCGTCACCGTTGAAATCGCCCCAGGCGAAGACGATTGATTTGGACTGCAACTTGCACTTGGCGGTCAGGTCCTCGGCCTTTCCATCAACAAAGGAGAACAGCCGGTCCCCTGTGTCCGAAGCCACAAACAACAGTGGCACGCCAGTACCCAGGAGATCGACCGGAACCGCACCTGCCACTTTTCCGGCAATCTTGCCGGCAGAAATGGCGTGCCCCCAGTTGACGCCGGTCCTCACCGGAACCTCCACGGTCGGATCCTCGAGGATGCACTTGACCCATTTCAACAGCATGTCCGTGCCGCCATTCCACGTGGTCAGCATCGCCGTGCTCATCTGGTCGAATTTCCACGCCGGATTTTCTCCCGACAGCGCAATCCATGAGCCCTCGATCTGTATGTATATTTTCTGTTCTTCGGCAGAACCTTCCCCGATGAACATGAGGGCCAGCCTGGCCCCGGAGCCCCTGGCCATGGCGGCGGCAAATTTTGCCTGGTCCGGATAGGATGTTGACGTGAGGTCCACTTCCACCTTTTTGCTGTCGAATTTGCCTTTCAGCACGCTTTCGACGGCAAACGCCAGCTTCGCATCTCCCGGTTCGGGCAAAATCTTCAACTGCAAGACAACGGCCGAGCCGCCGACCAAATGCGCCGGCGTAAATTGGGGATTTATCAGCGCGAAGGCGTTTGTTGCCAGCCCGAGCGCCGACATCGCCAGTATTCGAAACGCCAGAGGCATCACGGATCGCATCATATTCACATCCCTTTCGTGGCCATCAACCGGGCTACTTTCTGCCCAACGCCTTGCCGACCTCAGCCGCCATCTCGTACAATTCCTGCGAGAGTTTCTGCCATTTGCCCTGATCAAACATGAAATGAGATTCTTTCGGCACTTTGCTGCTGCCAAACAACGTAAACTCTGAATCATAACGCATGGCCCACAACCGCCGGTTGCACATCTCCTTGCAGCGCTTCGCCAGGTCAGCCGGAAGCTTCCCTTCCATCAGCGCGTTCTCGCAGAGGATGTGCGCTTCGGCTTCCTGATCGCTTTCCCGCAACAACTCGATCCGGATGCTGGAAACCGGCCCTGTTTCGCCATCGCCCACGAGGTACGGCGTCTGGTCCGCGTTCAGTCCCACCGTGTACCAATAGGAGCGCGATCCGGCGCCGGCATTGTCGCCGAAACGAGCGATAATGTCGTTCCATTTGCCATTTGCGCCCAGGACCGGCCAGAAATCCGCTCCCCACGGCCCGAACCCCTTTGAGCCTTGGAAGCTGTCACGGCCAAACTGGCCCGCGATGTCAGCCAATCCGAATGAGGCGGCAGGCCCCTTCCGAAGTCCCGCAAATAGAATCATTTCCGCAGCCATGCGCGGCATGCGCAAGGGGGAACCCTGCACAAACACATCGCGCGTGTACATAATCACGGGATTCGGATTGCGCCAGCCGAAGAACGGCTTGTCCGCATCCGGATTCCACAATACGCCGTAGTTGCCTGCCACCAGCGATACCCGGTGATACGGGTTTCCGCCCGGGCCACTTTCCATTTTCTCCACGCCGTGAGAACCCCACATGTGCGCCAACTTAACCCAGCCAGCCTTTGGCGCCACAATTTTCATGTCCGCGACACACTCTTTCGACGGCTCGGGTCCGCCGCCGCTGACGGCATGCGTGGCGATCGCCAGGGATTTCTCCATGCCGTACTTCGCCAGGATCTTGTAGATCCCGTCAAACGCCGGCTTCCAGAATGCCACGGCCGCGGGCGTTCCCCACGCCGGCGCCGTTCCATCCTTGAGTTCCTTCGTCGACGGATTGTATTCCGTGATCCATGGCCGCCGCTCCTTATCCTGCTCAATGACGTAAAAACTGATCGTCGGAATCTTGCCGAGGCGCTTGGCCACGATGTCGATGTACTTCTCCACGTTGTCCAGGTACGGCTCATAAGTTCCGTCCGGTTTCTTCACAAACCACACCATGCCGTGCTCGTTTCCAAAGTGCGTTTTGCGTACGAGCGTGATGTTGGTATCTTTTGTGCCGATCAGTCCCAGGACCTGGTAGCACTGGTCGATCAATTTGAAGTGCTGCTCCGACCACATCGGCACGCCATACCGGATTGACAGAGACTCCGGTGACTGGATGAACGCCATGTACACGTTGAAATCCCTGGGATCCGGAATGCTCCAGTCGCTGACATGCAGTTGCACCGGGACGGCCGTTAGCTTGAGGCCATCTGCGCTGACGCTGACGGTCCCGGCATAATCGCCAGCCGTTGTCTCTTTGGGCACCTCGATTGTCAACCACACCGGCTGAACGCAGACTTTGTCCGGCGCATCCCGCATCTGCAGAACGGGAATCTCGGCGGGGACAGAATTCTCCAGGGCATCAAAGCCGATTCGGGTATCCCGCAGGTAGTACCGCGGATAACGAATGCGCACAGACGTCTTCGGGATGATCTGGCCAGTGGCGCTTTTCAGATCGGTCACTTCCGCCTTCAATGCCTTGATCGGGCTGCGCGAACTCACCACCACCTGGCCGGCAAACGCGCCGTTTTTCGCACCGACCAGCCGGATTGGGAAAACCGGCTCGTTCGGGTCGCCGTATGTATTGAGCCCCACATGCTTGGCGGTTGGCCAGTTCCAGAGCTGCACGCCGGCGGGACGCGTGACGTTCGCAACAACCGATTCAGGCGAAGCCTTGGCGGTCAACTTCACACCATCAATGTCTGCCCGATTCCAGAACCAGTCGTAGTGTTCCGTCAGGTTGTAGCCCATCAATTTTGTTTTGACCTTTGCAAACATCCCTTCCAGGGCCGGCGCCCGATGAACCTCCAGCGCCAGGACGTTGACGCCCTTGCGCAGCAGGTTCGCGGGTATTTTCAGGCTGATGTGGCGAAACCTCTTTTTGTACCTTTCCGGCAACTCAGCGTCCTTCCGGCGTGTTGCGAGGGCATCAATCTCCTCTTCTTTCACCGGCGTGGAACTGCACCCTCCGGTCCCATATGGCGGGGTCAACGCGAGCAGATCACCGGACGACGTGAAGAAGGCTTCCGGCGGATAATTCTCGGCCGGGGTGTCATTGGCAATCTTGCCTTCAGGAAGAGAGAAGCGTCCCGCTTCCTTTCCGTTGATATAAACCACGGCACCGCCCTGAATGGATGCCGCCAGGGTGAGTTCCGTCACGCGAGCTGGGTCGTTCACGGTGAACTTGCCCCTCACGCACAGCAGGCATAGACTGCGATAGCCCATCTGAATAGGGGTGGCGGTTCGTATCCACGCGCTGTCGTCAAAATCGGGCTGGATCCAGTCAGCCGGAGGGAATGCCGAACCCATGATCTTGTCCGTCTCGCGGAGCGGAATCCCGGTTGTTTTGGCGTCTCCGGAACGATCCGCCTTCCAGAGCTTATCGAAATCAACATCCGCGCGCGGGTTGAGAGGATCCACGCGTACAAGTTTGCCGTCGTCTTTGCGGACAACTTCCGTCTGCCATGTCTCGAAGTAACGCCAGAACGTCCCACGTCCCTCTTCGCGTACGACGCCCAAATTCCCCTGGGCGGCACCGCATGGCTGGACTCTGCCAATGATTTCCAACAGTGTAAGTTCGCCCCCGGCCGTGTCCGCCGGCTTCGTGCCCGGAGCCGCGGCCTTTGCCGCGCCCAGGAACGCCCCGATTGTCAGCACCGCGACAGCGGCCATCTTCATCCTGATCTGCGAGATCACCATCTTCGCTTCCTCCGCTACCCGGCACCGCCCAAGACATCTAACCGAGCGCTAACCGTATACTTTTCGCCTGCCGGCTTTCAACCATTTTCGGCCTTTGCTGGTGCGATTCCCCTCTCTCCCGCCGGCAGTGGAACAATTTTGGGAAGCGGCACGCGCGGATGCTCGCCCTCCCGTACGATTGCGAACGGGTTGCTCAAAACTGGGGCGAGCGTCCTCGCGAGCCGCTTTCTTTTCGTACTGAATACACCACCCTCCTACCGGCTCGCTTGCCAAGCCTGCCGCAGTCTGGTTGAATGGCGGGGTTGGTCACGCGCACATTCGGGGCCGTCATCGCATGCACGATATTGTCGCCAAAGTCCGGTCGCAGGAAACGCTGTCAGCCGACTACCGCTGCCTGGTGATCGAGGCGCCGGCCATCGCACGCGCGGCGCAGCCCGGCCAGTTTGTCCACCTGCGCGTCTCCGGACTCGAGACTTCCGCCCTGCGCCGACCCTTCAGCATTTACCGCGCCGAGGGCGACCTGCTCTTCCTCCTCTACAAGACCGTCGGCCGCGGCACGGAGCAACTCAACCGCCTGCGCGCCGGCGACACCTTCGCGCTCATGGGTCCGCTCGGCAACGGCTTCCCGCTCGACACTGGCGGCCGCACGCCCATCCTCGTGGCCGGCGGCTACGGCGTGGCGCCGCTGGCCTTCCTCGCCAGCCGCATCCCCGCGCGCGGCCTCGTGCTGATCGGCGGCCGCACTGCGGCCGACATCCTCTGCGAGGACGATTTCACCGCGCGCGGCTGGGAGGTCCGGACCGCCACCCTGGACGGCAGCCGTGGCGAGAACGGGCTCGTCACGCTGCCACTGGACAACTGGCTCGCCGCCCACCCCGCGTCACCGGCCGTGTTCTTTGCCTGCGGCCCCTACGGCATGCTGCGGGCCGTGGCGGAACGCGCCGCAAGCGTCCTCGCCCCCGGCTGGGTCTCGCTCGACAAGCACATGGTCTGCGGCGTCGGCGCCTGCCTCGCCTGCGTGCAGCGCATGCGCCGCCCGGACGGGGCCACGTGGATCGCCCGCGTCTGCCGCGACGGCCCCGTCTTCCCAGCCGCCGAGGTCGTCTGGGAGGAACCGAAATGAGCGCGCGGCCTGATCTTGCCATCGACCTCGCCGGCATCCGGATGAAAAACCCGGTGACCGTGGCCTCGGGCACTTTCGGCTACGGCAAGGAATACGCGCATCTGGTGGACCTGCGCGCGCTCGGCGCTGTCACTGTCAAGGGGATCCGCCTGCAGCCGTGGGAAGGAAACGCGCTACCGCGCCATGTGGAGGTGCCCGGCGGCATGGTCAATGCCATCGGCCTGCAGGGACCCGGCGTGGTCGGTTTCATCCGCGACTACCTGCCGTTCCTGCGCGAGACCGGCGTACCGGTGATCGTCAACATCTGGGGGACCAGCCAGGATGAGTACGCTGAGGTCGCCGCGCGCCTGAGCGACGTCGAGGGGGTCGCCGGCCTGGAGGTCAACATCTCCTGTCCGAACGTGAAGGAGGGCGGCGCGTCGTTCGGCGCGGACCCACGCACCGTGGCCGCGCTGGTCGCCGCCGTGCGCCAGCGCACCCGCCTGCCGCTGATCCCGAAGCTCGCGCCCAACGTCCCGAGCATCAAGCCCTTTGCCCAGGCCGCGGCCGACGCCGGCGCGGACGCGCTCTCGCTCATCAACACCATCCCGGCCATGGTGATCGACATCGAGACCCGCCGCCCCGTGCTGGCCAACCAGGTCGGCGGCCTCTCCGGACCCGCCATACACCCTGTGGCCGTGAAGCTCGTCTGGGACGCGGCCCAGGCCGTGCGCATCCCGATCATCGCCATGGGCGGCATCTCCGGCCCCGAGCAGGCCATCGAATTCCTCATCGCCGGTGCCGCGGCCGTGGCGGTCGGCACAGCCACCTTCTCCGACCCCGGCACCGTGCTGCGGGTGATCGCCGGCATCGAGGCCTACCTCGTGCGGCATCGAATGACCAGCGTCCGGGAGCTGACCGGGTCAGTGAGAATATGAGGGGTCATTAATCATTGGTCATTCGTGGTGGTTAGGGTCTTAGGGGTTCAGGCTGTAGGTTGCCGTTTAGTGTCAGATGTCTGGCCCAAATGACCCATGACGGAGTGGAATTTTATGCCTTGGTATTGCATCGCCAACGACACCCAGCGCGGCCCCCTGTCGCTGGACGAACTACGCGCGCTGATCCGCGAGGGCACGCTACACTCCGACGACTACGTCTGGAACGAATCGTTCGGCGAACAGTGGCGACTGGCGCGCCATGTGCCGGAACTGGCCCTGCTGCCAGACCTTCCGGCGTCCGAGCCGGCGTCGAGCCCGTTGCCGGGCGAGCCGACACCTCTGACCGGCGTGCCGGGCAATCGCCCCAGCTTTTCGCTGGCCCTGCAGCAGGCGTGGGATCACACACGGGAGATCCTCTTCCGCCACACCAGCTTCCTGCGCTGGATGGGGATGGCCTTCTGCGTCTGGATTTCAATCGTCGGCCTGTACGAACCCAACCTGGCAGTCGAGGCACTGATCCAGAAAGTGCAGCCTGATCAGGCGGTCCTGCAGGCACAGATCCAATCGTGCACCGCGCCGGATCAGATGATCGCGCTGCTCCTGAACGTGTCGGAAAAGAGTAAAGATCGCGTTCTCGCGCTGCTCACGCCGGAACGCGTCCGGGTTGCCGCGTGCGCCTGGCTGGCTCTGGCGATTGTCACGGCCTGGCTGCGCGCGCGCGGCGCCTTCCTGGTCATGCAGCGCTGGCACGCGCCGGATGCCACCCTGTCGCAAAGCTGGGCGGCCGGCCGCCGGGTCGGCTGGTCGCTCTTCCAGTTCCGGCTGATCTTCCACACGCTCATGGCCATGCTGACCGTTGTGCTGTGGCTCGACCTCGCCGTGCGCGTCTATGCGCCGATGCTGCGCGGGGCCGGGTTCGCGGGGCCGATGGCCGGACGCGGCTTCCTGCTGCTGCTGGGCTTAAGCGTGGTGCTGACGCTGTGGATGACCGTCACACTGCTGGTCAACCACTTCGCCATCCCGATCATGCACTGGCGCTGCGTGGGAATCACGGAGGCCTGGCGCGTGGTCGTCGAGTTCTGCAACGAGCGCCCCGGCGCCATGACGATCTATCTCACCCTCTACGTGCTGCTGCTGCACCTGCTGCTGGCCGCGGCCTGCTGCCTCTGCTGCTGCGGGCGGTTCCTGTTCTTCCTGCCGTTCGTCAACGGCATCCTGCTGCTGCCCGCCACGATCTTCGTGCGCGGCCTGGGAATCAGCTTCCTGCGGCAGTGGCGGCCGGATCTGGAGCGGGGCGGAAAAGAATAAGTTCCGCATGCAGACAAGGGCTGGGCCACCGGGTGTAGCGGCGCGTGTGTCACACGCCGACGGCGGCTGGCACAGCTGCCGCTACAGCTGGCGAAGGAAGCACCCGCCAAGCCTCCGAAGAGAGGCGTACATTTGTTCAATCGGGAACTCAGGAAAACAGGAAGGTTCCGTTGGCAACGCCATTGTCGCCGCACGTTTCTGATTTCCTGAGTTCCAAATAAAATCGGGCGACTCTGTCGCGGCTGCTGTTGCGGCAGCCACGCCGCTCACCGCTCCCCGAGCTTGCGGCGGGTGCGGCGCGGACGGACGGGTTCGGACTCGACCTCGTAGGGCTTGCCGAACACCTCGAAGAAGTCGTAGACGCTGGCGAAATCCGCGCGGGAGTCCTTCTCGGTCTTGCCGAGCCTGCCGGTCTCGACGAGGTTGAAGACGATCTCGCCAAAATCCTCCGTGCGCCGAATCCCCCAGGCGCGCAGCACCGTCAGCGTCATGGGGCCGAACTCCTGCAGCGCGTACTGGCGCAGGCCGTCGGAAAGTTCCTGGCCGGTGACGTGCCGCTCCGGCCCCTCTGCCGGCTTCTGGAGCGCCTTGACCGTAAAGTCCAGCCCCTCGCGCAGGAAGTAGTAGCTCTCCGCGGCATAGCGCGGATCGCGGGCGCAGACTTCGGCCACGGTCTGCTGGAAGGATGTGTCACTCATGCGGTCTTCATCTCCGCGCGCAGGCTGAGAGCCAGGGTGTGCGTCTCTCCGGGCGGCAGCGTCAGCGCGGCCTGCATGGCGTTGGCTGTCTCCACGCAGAGCATCCGGGGGTATTCGTCGGCACCGAAGTCCGGCAGCCGTCTGGATTTCTCGATCCAGGGGTTCCAGACCACCGTAGAGTGGCTGTTGCGTTTGGCAACCACGATCTGGCGGCCCAGGCCGGGGTCGTCCACGAAACACGCGGAGCCGGTATCGTGATAGACGCGGTCGGTCTCTCCGTGGATGTGAATGTTGCCCTTCTGTGCGGCATGCTTGCGGTCGGTCAGGGAATCGTAATACGGCACGCCGTCGAGCCCGCCCACGCTGACCTGCGCCACGTCACGCACCTGCAGGTACGTATGCAGCGCCTCGGTGATCGTCATGGGTTCCTTGTCGCGGTTGGCGGTTGTCAGTTCCACCCGCAGCGTCGTGTCCAGCACTACCCGCAGCGTGAGGTCGAATGTGTGCGGCCAGATAGACCGGGTGTATTCGCTGTCGGTCAGGCCGAGCTTGATGTCCGTCATCTGCGAGCTGTACTCCGCCGTCAGCACCGACCACATCAGCAGGCGCGCGAAGCCGTGCGCGGGCTTGCTCCTGGCCGTCGGATGCGGTCCGAACCACGGCCAGCAGACCGGGATGCCGCCACGGATCGGCTTGCCCGCCTCGTAGACTGCCTTGCGGCTGACGAACAGCACGGGCATCTGGCCGGCGGGCTTGTACGCCAGGACATGGGCGCCGTAGAGCGACACCTCGCACGAGCCATGCGGCCCGGCGAGCGCCGCCATTGGCAGACCACCGGGGCCGGCGCGGAAGGCGATGCGATCGGCTGCGCCGAACCGCTTGTTGAGCTGGGTGATATCAGGCAGGGACATGCCGAACTCCTGTTCCAAGTCGAAGATTATCGAGTTTTCGCAATCAGCATCGCATCGAGGTCGGCGTCGCGATCGGTAGCGGGGTCAAACATGCAATCGATACCGATGCCGATCGCGACCCCGAAAAACTTCCCGCAGCCATTGGCAAAGAAAGATTACGTGGTCACTCCTTCTGCGAACGATCGAGAAACTCCTCCGGCTCCGCAAAACCAAAACGCAATTGATGCGGCAGCCAGTCGGGATTGACCAGCTCGGCCGGATTCGTTCCGCCCGCCAGTTGCAGCAGCGCCCGCGCCAGCCGGTCGGGGATCTCCAGCAGGCGCCCGCCCTGAATCCCCTTCCCTGCCGGCGTGAGCGGCGCGTGCACTTCCGGCAGCAGCGACGCCAGAATCCCCATGAAAAGTCCCGGACGCAGCGGACGCTTCAGCTCCAGCCAAGCCACATCGAGCAGCCATCCCT
>Ga0118677_10005421_pt1 | contig 22317 bp, 26 predicted proteins | sample AliMusrvi5mmetaG_FD_86154 | JGI IMG/M metagenome (GOLD analysis project Ga0118677, IMG submission 86154)
CCCGGACCGATCCAACAACCGGCGGGTTTGCCCGGCCGTTGAGCCACTCCGTGAAACAACCGGGTGCAACCCATGGCGTTCAACATGCCCGGCAGGAAATCGCGTGCCCCTTTGGACACCGCGCCTGTCAGAACGAGCCACTCGCAACCGGCTAACGTCTCTAGCAGGACCTGCATGGACGAACCGTTGTCATCGCCGAGCGTGCCGACATGACTGACCTGATAGCCGGCGCGATGCAGGGCGCACCCGATGGCATGGGCGTTGGACTGCCGTATCTGGTGGGCGGCGGGTGATTCATCCACGGCCACGAGTTCGTCACCGGTGGCAATCACCGCGATCTTTGGCATGCGCGAAACCTCAAGCACAGCAGCGCCGCACGAGGCGGCCACTCCGATTTCCCGTGATCCTAACAAAACCCCGGGCCGGAGCAACAGGGTGCCAGCAGGCGCATCGCTGGCGGCCGGATGGATGAAGCGCCCGGCAACCGCTTCAAAGGAATCGTCAATGCGAATTTCACCGGTGGCTGGCCGTGTCACCTCTTCCAGTGGAACAATGCAGTCGGCTCCAACCGGCAGCGGTGCGCCGGTCATCACCTCGACACAGGCACCTGCCTCGTCTGATAGATCAACCGTCGGCTGTCCGGCCGGGGCGCATCCGGTGACCCGGAATGTGCGATGGCCCGTCTGCCAGTCGGCCATGCGCAGCGCGTAACCATCCATCATCACGCGGTCGAAGGGCGGAAAGTTCCGGTCGGCGCGGATCTCCTCGCGCAACACCCGGCCGGCTGCCTGCTCAATGCGACAGCTTTGGGCTGCCAACAGCGGGGTGTGTCGCAATAACAGGTCCAGCGCCTCGCGAAATGATAGCATGGATTGGCAATGATGTTAGGGGATTACGAATTTGGCGGCGGCCACCACCAACACTGCGGCGAGCACCCGCAACAATGCCGGCGAACCGGCGCGGCGGCTGCCCCAGTGCGAGCCAATCCACCCCCCGGCAAGCACGGCGGGCAGCAGCAGCCACGCGAGTGGCGGGACGCTGCGACCCGTGGAGAGGAATCCCGTCAGTCCCGCCAACGAGTTGACGAAGATGAAGGCGGCGGAAATGGCGGCGGCGGGTTTGGCCGGGCTCCAGCGCCACAGAACGAGCATTGGTGTTAGAAAAATTCCGCCACCGATGCCGATCAGCCCGGAGAGGAAACCGATGGCCAGCCCGAGCAGCAGCAGTGCGGGCTGGTAGGGCTCGCGGAGTGTGGCTTCATCCGCCTTGCAACCGCAGACGAGGCGCCACGCCCCGGCGATGAGGGCTGCGGCCAGAATGAGTTTGAAGACCGGTTCAGGGGATTGCAGCCACCCGCCGAGCAGCGCGGCGGGCACCGAAGCCACCGCCAACGGCCAGAACAACCGGGGCCGGAAATGCCCTGCCCGAGTGAAGGCGATCCATGCCAACAACGAAACGGCGATGTTGAGTGTAAGCGCGATGGGTTTCATCTCCGTCGGAGCCATGCCGAGGAGTCCCATCACCGCCAGATAGGCGGATGCGCCACCATGCCCGACCGAGGCGTAGAGCGCCGCCGCCAGGAAAAACGCCAAGCCAAGCGCCAACGGAAAATAGGTATGCAGAGTGTCGGCCGGCATGTTTGGAAATGATTCTTATGGGTCTTCTGGTATCGTTATTTCCCTGATTACATAGGTTCAGCCGCCAATAGCGATCATCGGGCGTTTGACCTCGAAATCATCGGCAAAGGAATGGTGTTCCGGTTTGTTCGCAATCGCGTCACTGATGGCATCGGGGAGGGCCGTAGCCTTTTGGGTGTTAGAACGCAGCGCGGGAAGCAGGTCGATTTCCCCGTGGCGACCCAGACAGGGACGGAGTTTGCCGTCGGCTGTCAGACGGAGTTTGTTGCAGGTCTCACAGAAATCCGCACAGGTCACCGCGCCGATAAATCCGACCAGCGCTCCGCTGTGACGGAGACAAAAATAGCGAGCGGGTCCGTGGCCGACGGGTTTTGCCCCGGCAGGATCCAGTGGTTCGTGCGCCGCCAGTAGCGCCATCGCCTCGGACACCGGGAAAAAATGCCGGTCGTCGATGGGGCCGCCGGGAGCCAGCGGCATGAGTTCGATGAAACGCACGGGCATTCCCAGGGCGGCACCGAATTCCACCAGCGGGATGATTTGATCTTCGTTGATGCCGCGCAGCAACACGCAGTTGAGCTTCACGCATTCGAAGCCCGCGGCGGATGCGGCATGGATACCCGCGAGCACGGCGGCGAGACTGCCGCCAGTGAGACGGCGGTAGGCTGCGTCATTGAGCGTATCGAGACTGATATTGATGGATCGGACGCCCGCTTGTTTGAGCGGCAGGGCGAGCTCCGCGAGGCGGAGCCCGTTGGTCGAGAGACCGAGCGTTTGCACCCCGGGCAAATCCCAAATGCGGCGGGCGATTTCCACAATGTCGGCGCGGACCAGCGGTTCGCCGCCGGTGAGGCGGAATTTGCGAAACCCAAACTCGGTCGCGGCCGCCGCGATGCGCACGATCTCATCCGCCGTGAGATGGTCGGCCCGCTGCGCCCATCCTTTGTAACCTTCGGGCATGCAGTAAAGACAGCGCTCGTTGCAGCGGTCGGTGACCGAGATGCGCAGATAATCAATGTGACGGCCGAAGGGATCCATGAATGCGGGATGGTGGTGAGTCGCGGCGACCTCAGCCACCGACGCGCCCGACAAACGCACCGCAATCCCCGGTCCACAAGAAAAAATCAATTCACGCATGTTTATTCTTGAATTACTCGCGATTTCCAGAAGAATCACCGTCCGTGACGAGTACCGCCTTGTGATTTGTCACCCCCATGCTTCCACCAGCGATTAGCGCAACACCCCTTATGTTCACCTACGGAAAAACAGCCACCAACGCGATTGCGGTGATGAGTTACCTTGCGGCGACAGCGCCCCGCCGTGTCGGATCGGCAGTCATCGGCAAGGAACGGGACCTCTCGCCGGTGTTCACGGCCAAGTTGCTTAGCCGGCTTGCAAGCGCCGGGTATCTGAACAGCCAGCCCGGGCCGGGAGGAGGCTATGCGCTCACCAAGGACCCCGCCAGGATTCGTCTGATCGAAATCGTGGCATTGTTTGAGCAGATTGATGAGGGCTCGCGTTGTCCGTTTGGCGCAAGTTGGTGTGGCCACGGTGAGCCTTGCCCGCTGCATGACACCATCATCGACCTGGGCACACGGAATCGCAGGTTTTTGGAAGAAACCCGGCTATCGGTTTTCCAGCAGGCACCCGTGGCCAGCAAGCCGAAACCACGTAAATTAGCCAAGAAGCGGCCGCGACCATGATCAGCACCCTCAACCTCCGCGCCGCCGCGGTCGCGGCATTGGCGACCTTCCTGCTAGTGGCAGCGATCCTGCTGGGGTCACGGAATTTGGCGAATTTCGACCCGGCCTTGGTGGCGTATTTATTCGGTTGTATCTTCGCCTGTTTCGGGGTGGTCTATCGTTATTGTGTGTGGTTGCAGCGCCCGCCCACCTGGCGTTACTTCGCCCGCGGTTGGCAACTCTTTTTCTCCCGACGCATGGTCGTTTACGGGTGGGAACTGATGAAACATTTCGTCGGCGACCTAATCGGCCAGCAGTTTATCCGCAACCGTGGAATGACGCTTGGTTATGGCCACCGCCTCATGGCATCGGGCTGTTTCCTCGCCTTCGCCGTGACCTTCCCCCTCGTCTTCGGCTGGATCCATTTCGGCCTCAAACCCGGGGGCATCGACACCTACGAAATCTACACTTTCGGTTTCAAGACGGGTGAGTTCCCGCTGCACACCTGGATTGCGGAAGTCATTTTCAACGCCTTGAACTGGTCGGCCATGTTGGTCATTGCCGGGGTGATGTTGTTGATGCGCCGCCGCCTGACCCATGCCGGGCAGATTGCGATCCAGACGTTTGAAGGGGATTGGCTGCCATTGATCGTCCTGTTGGCCATTTCCGTAACCGGCCTTGGAATCACCCTCGACTACAAGTTCATGGGCGGCCAGGCCCATCAATTCATGGCCATCACCCATGCGATCACGGTCATTCTGTTCCTGATCTGGCTGCCATTCGGCAAGTTCTATCACATCATCCAGCGGCCGGCCCAACTTGGTGTCGCCATTTACCGCAAGGCCGGCACCGAGGGCCCGCCCGCCATCTGCCCGCACACCGGCGAAGTCTTCGATTTTAAAATGCATATCGACGATCTCAAGGATGTCACCGCGGAACTCGGCTTCGATTACACGCGCAACGACGGTACCTCCCACCTCGACTTGAGTCCACGCGGCAAGCGGGCCGCCCTCGCCACCGCCCATTTGAAAGCCCGCGAACAATCCGGTTCCTTCTTCGGTTAGTTCATGCACCACCGTGCCTTGCGCACCATCCCCACCCACGCCCATCCTCACCCCGATTCCGCTGCGTCCATTCTAAATCTCTCCCACCATGGCCACTCTGCCTGTTTCCGCCGAAAAGCTGATCGCTTCGTTCGGTCCGTCGCTCAATTTCCCTCCTCAGGAAGGGTTTCCCGGTCGTGATGAACCCGACGATGTGATCAAGACCCATTGCTGCTTTTGCGGCATGCAATGCGGTATCAAATTGCTGGTCAAAAACAACCGCGTGGTCGGCTTCGAGCCATGGGAAGAGTTTCCTTTCAATGAAGGACGGCTTTGTCCAAAAGGCGTCCAACGCTACCTGCAGAACAACCATCCTGATCGATTGATGGAACCCTTGGCGCGGGTCGAGGGAACCGGCTTCCGCCCCATCGCCTGGGACACCGCGTTTGACCAACTCACCGCCAATATCCAGCGCATCCAGGCACAACACGGCCCCGATGCCTTTGCCATGCTCTCCGGGGTTTCCCTTTCCAATGAAAAGAGTTACCTTGTCGGCAAGTTCGCACGCATCGCCCTCAAAACCAAAAACCTCGATTACAACGGGCGCTTGTGCATGGTCAGTGCCGGTGCCGGCAACAAAAAGGCCTTCGGATTGGATCGCGCATCCAACACCTATGCCGATCTCGCCCATGCCGAGGTCGTCGTCATTTGCGGTTCCAATGTGAGCGAAACTTTCCCGACGCTTACCCATTGGATCTGGCAGGCCCGTGACAACGGGGCCAAACTCATCGTGGTCGATCCGCGCCTCACGCCCATTGCCCGCACCGCTGACCTGCACTTGCCAGTCCGCCCTGGGCGGGATTCCGCCCTCTATGGCGCGATCCTCCACCAGATGATCAAGCACGACTGGCTGGATCACGAGTTCATCGCCAATCACACCAGTGGCTTTGAGGAAGCCAAGCAAGCCGTGGCCGACTATGATCTCGAATGGGCCGAGCGCATCACCGGCATTGCCAAGGAAAAGATCCTGCTCGCCGCCCAGTGGTGGGGCCCGGCGAAAACCAGTTTCCTGTTGCACGCCCGCGGCATCGAACACCACAGCAAGGGTGTGGAGAATGTGTTAGCCTGCATCAATCTGGTGCTGGCCAGCGGCCGCCTCGGCAAACCCTACTGCGGCTATGCCACCATCACCGGCCAAGGCAACGGTCAGGGTGGCCGCGAACATGGACACAAGTGTGACCAACTCCCCGGCAACCGTGACATCGAAAACCCGGAACACCGGAAGTATATCAGCGAGGTCTGGGGCATCGAGGAAAAGGATCTGCCCGGCAAGGGCCTCACCGCCTATGAAATCATCGAGGCCATCGACCGCGGTGAGATCAAAGGATTGCTCAGCATTTGCTTCAACCCGCTGGTCTCCCTTCCTAACAACAATCTCGTGCGCCGTGCTCTCGATAAACTCGAATACTATGTGTGCATCGACTTTTTCCTCAACGAGACCGCCCGCCATGCCGACCTGGTTCTGCCCGGTTCGCTGCAAGAAGAGGAAGAAGGCACCGTCACCACCGCCGAAGGCCGGGTCGTGCGCATCCGCAAGGCGGTCAATCCGCCGGGCAACGCCCGCAGTGATACCAGCATTCTGCTGGAAATCGCCCGCCGCCTCGGCGCCGGCAAACACTTCGATTTCAACTCGGCGGAGGAAATCTTCAACGAGCTGCGGGTCGCCTCGAAGGGTGGCACCGCCGACTACTTCGGCATCACCTATCAGAAGATCGAGGACCACATGGGGATCTTCTGGCCGTGCCCGAGTGAGGATCATCCCGGCACGCCGCGGCTGTGGGAAGACCGCAAGTTCAAAACCCCAGATGGCAGGGCCCATTTTCATGGCGTGCCCTACCGCGATCCCGCCGAAATCACCGATCCCGAATACCCCGTCATCCTAACCACCGGACGGGTCGTTTCCCAATACCTCAGCGGCACCCAAACCCGACGCATCGGCAAGCTGGTGAACCAATATCCGGAACCGCTGCTGGAAATCCATCCCGGCCTGGCGGCCAGCCTGGGCATCCGGCAACGCGAGTTGGTCAGGGTGGTGACCCGGCGAGGCGAAGCCGAATTTCCCGCCCAGATAGTTGAGACCATCCGTGAAGACACCGTCTTCGTGCCCTATCATTGGCCGGGCCGCAAATCCGCCAACCAGCTCACGTCAGGTCATCTCGACCCAGTGTCGAAAATCCCCGAATTCAAAGTCTGCGCCTGCCGTCTCGTGCCGACCGGCAAACAGGCACCCGCATGGGAGGAAACCAAGGCTTACGCCAGTCCATGATCACCACCACGTTTAGAACCGATCAGGAGTTCTTCCTCGATCCGCAGCGCTGCATCGGGTGCCACGCCTGTGAGATGGCCTGCGCCGAGTGCGAGACCAACGGCCATGAGCCGATGATTCAGGTCGATTATGTGGACCGTTTCCTGAGCCCGCAAACCTCGGTCCAACTGTGCATGCACTGTGAAGACCCGGTGTGCGCCAGAGTGTGCCCGGCGGACGCCATCATGAAGGATGAATTCGGCATCGTCCACTCGGCCAACACGGCGCGCTGCATCGCCTGCTCCAACTGCGTCCAAGCCTGTCCGTTCGGCGTGCCCAAGAAGATCGAACCGCTGCAACTCATGATGAAATGCAACATGTGTTACGACCGCACCAGTGCCGGCAAGAAACCGATGTGTGCCACGGTTTGTCCGAGCGGTGCCTTGTTCTATGGCACCCGGGTGGAAATGACCACCCGCCGCCCTAACAGCACCCCCGTGAACCAGTTTCGTTTCGGCCGGCAGTTGGTCAGAACCAAAGTCAACATCATGATGCCCAAAGGAGCCACCGAATTGGTCGTGGATGGAGAGGAAGCAAGCCCATGAATACACCCGAGTTACCGCCCAAACCCGCCTATGAAGTCGATTTCCCCATCGAGCGGGTCGAGGCCGAGCACGTTTCGCGGCGCGAGTTTGCCAAGTTCTTGTGTTTGGTTTCCGGTGGCATGGCGGCGGGCACGGGCTGGGTGGCGGTCAAGGACCGTTTCCTGCCGCCCTTCAAGTTAACCGGCGAGGTCCGGGTGTGTCTGACCCATGAGTTGCCGGTCGGCGGCACCCACCCGTTCCGGTTGGAGGGCACCAAGATGCCCTTTATCCTGGTCCGCCCGAGCGAACACGAGTGGTTTGCCTATGAGCAGAAATGCACCCACTTGTCGTGCGCGGTGTATTATTCGCCAGCCACAGATCGCATCGAATGCCCGTGCCACAAAGGGTATTTCGACGTGCGCAGCGGCAAGGTGCTGCAGGGTCCGCCACCGCGCCCGCTGCACCGCTTGGACGTGGTCGTCAAAGGGGTTGATGTTTTCGTCAGGGAAAGGAGCCAGGCATGAGCAACTTCCGCGAAGCCCAGCGCCAGGCGCACCCAAGCAAAACCAACACGCTGTTGTTAGGGGTGGTCTGTGTTCTCATCCTGATTCTGATCATGCAGATTTGGCTGTTGACGGCCGTCCTCAATGTTTCCCTCGAAGGAGTGGAAACCCTGAAATGGCCGGCCTTCATCGCCTCCACCCTACTCTTTCTCAGCGGCGTCGCGCTGCTGCGCTACCTGCCCAACCCGATCCGCCAAGCCAGGAAAGCCCGTGAGGCAGAAGCCGGCCGCAAGTCCCTGTGAATTTTCCCAACCATGAGCCAACCGCCATCGCCAGCCACCGCCATTTGCAACCCCGCACTCGAACGTCCATCACTCTCCACTGCGGATTACCTTCCCGAGTGGCGCCCGGAGGATCCGGTTTTCTGGGAAACCACCGGCAGGAAAATCGCCTGGAAAACCCTGTGGATCACCACCCTGTCGCTGATTTTATCGTTTGCCACCTGGTTCGTGATGAGCGCGGTGGTGGTTCGATTGCCGGGCATTGGTTTCAAGTTCACTGAAATGCAATTGTTCTGGCTGGCCGCCATGCCAGGCCTGGCCGGAGGCACGTTGCGTTTGATCCACATGTTTCTGATCCCGATCTTCGGCACCCGCAAGGTGATCGCCATCGCCACCTTGGCGAAGATCCTGCCCTGCGTGGGTCTGGGCTTTGCGGTGATGAATCCAGGCACGCCGTTCTGGGTGTTTCTTGTGTTGGCGTTGCTGTTTGGCATGGGCGGAGGCGACTTCTCCTCCTATATGCCAAGCACGAGCGTGTTCTTCCCGAAGCGCCTGCTAGGCACCGCGTTGGGCATCCAGGCGGGCGTCGGCAATTTCGGCGTGTGCGTCACGCAGTTTATTACTCCGTGGATCATCACCTTCGCCATTGGTGGCGGGGCATTGGGGGTTTCCCAAACCTTCACCAAGGCGGGGAAAACCAGCCCGTTGTGGTTGCAGAACTCCGCCTTCTGGTATGTCCCGTTGTTGCTCGTGCTCGGCATCATGGCCTGGGTCATGCTGCGCAACGTGCCAGTCAAGGCATCGTTCCGCGAACAGCTTGATATTTTCCATAACAAGCACACCTATTTCTGTACCATCACCTATGTGATGACCTTTGGTGCGTTCGCCGGTCTGTCGGCTGCCTTTCCGCTATTGATCAAGACCGTCTATGGCGGCTTTCCCAATGCGCCGGACCCGCTGAAGTATGCCTTCTACGGTCCGCTCATCGGATCGGCTATGCGTGTGGTGGCAGGTCCGCTCACCGACAAGTGGGGTGGCGCGATCTTCACTCAGCTTTGTGGTTTCGGCCTCATCGCCGGTGCCGCAGTCCTCAGCTTCGGCGGCTTGTTGACGCCGACCTCTGTGGACCAGTTTCCGCTATTTGTGGCGGTGATGTTAGGGATGTTCTTCTTTACCGGGATCGGCAATGCGGCGACTTTCCGCCAGTTTCCAGTGATATTCGCGCATTCGCCGCGGCAGGCGGCGGGTGTCATCGGCTTCACGGCTGCCATCGCCGCCTATGGACCGTTCGTGTTTGCCACCTTGATTGGCCAAGCAAAGGGGATTTTCGGGTCGCCGGTGCCGTTTTTCCAAGGCGTGCTGGTCTACTGTATCGCCGCCACCGCCACCAACTGGTGGTTCTACGCCCGCAAGGGAGCGGAAAAACCTTCCTAGCAAAGCCACTCCGACTGTCATGCCCACTGTCCCGCTCGCGCACCGCCTTGTCACCCCAGGCCTTCATGCAGGCTCGCATCACGCCGCGCAGGCCGTCTGCGGTTTCTATGATCTGACGGTCGACGCCATTCTTCAGCAATACCCACACAACATAACAAAACGCGCAATATTATCATGGGCCATTCACCCACCATCATTTCACCGTCAGGAACTCCCATCACCGAGCGCACTGTCGGCGAGTTGGTCGCCGAGCGTCCCGGACGGTCACGCGTCTTCCAACGTAACAGCATCGATTTCTGCTGCCAAGGCGGGCGCACCCTCGAAGAGGCTTGCACGCTTATGAAGGTCGCGCTCGAACTCATCGTCGATCAATTGGAAGCCGAGCTTGCGGATCCATCCGCGCCGGGATTCAACCCGGCGGAGTTGACGCCTCACGAGCTTGCGGAATTCATCGTCGAGACCCACCACGAATTCCTCAGAGAGGAATTGCCCCGCCTTCACGCGATGGCAAAGCGGGTCGCCAATGTGCATGGCGGCCACACGCCCTCGCTGGTGAAGGTGTTTCAGATCGTGGTCAATGTGGAGGCGGAGTTGACCAGTCACATGGCCAAAGAGGAACGCATGCTCTTTCCTGCGGTGGCGGCGATGAGCCGGGGGGAAACCATGCCCATGCCGCTGGATGGCCCCATCAGTTGCATGATGTACGAACACGATGTAGTCGGCAATGCTATAGCCCATCTGCGGGAATTAACCCACGACTTCCAACCACCGGCTGAAGCCTGCAACACGTATCGGGCGCTGTTCGCGGGACTGGCGGACCTGGAAGAGGACCTGCACCGCCACATCCACCTGGAGAACTCGGTGCTATTTCCAGCCGCGCAGGCCATGATGATCTCATGATTTGCACTCATGGTGGCTGGGAAAACCATTCACTCGCATGCGGGCCAATCCGCCGGGCATGGCAGGCATCGCGCTTTAATCGACCCGGGCACCACGCCTTCCACCCCACCCATCGCCGCCGCGCCATGGCTCACTCCGATGCTTGACATCCGCGCCCGCTACGAGTTCGCCGACGTCGAACACAAGGATCCATTCAATGCCTTGACCGTGCGCGAGCGTCTCGGCGTCCAAAGCCAGGCATGGAATGGCCTGAGCGCCTTGGTCGAGGGTGAATTCACCGAAGTAGCGGGCGCGGACTACAATGCCAATGCCGGCCCGCTGGACTATCCCTATGATCGTGCCAATTCGACCATCCCCGATCCCCGCAATGCCGAACTCAACCAGGAGCTGCTGCAATACGAGGGCTTTGACACGACCGAGAAAGCAGGTCGCCAGCGGCTCATTTATGACAACGCCGCGTTCATCGGCAACGTCGGCTGGCGGCAGAACGAGCAGACATTTGACGCTATTTTCATATCCAACAGATGACGCATTCCGACAGGAACCGCCCGTGGCTCTCACCCGCAATCAGGATTCTACGCGGCTCGGGAAATTGACCGAGAAATGCCACTCGTCTGCGCCGCAATTTGCCACTTACGGCGACATATTCCATCGTTTGATAGAACAGGGGCCAGCCGGTCGAAATTCATGGCGCGGCACTCCCGTTGCGCCCGCCCGCAGCACCCGCCACGCGCCCGCTCGCCAGAACACGATGCAGACGAAGGAGATCGTCCTCGCTGATATCCACGAAGGTGTCGAGACTTCTCAAAGCCTCAACGATGTCCTCATGGGACGGTGTGCCCGGCAGTGCTGGAATGTCGAGCTGACGCAGGCCCGCCGGATATCGCCGCCACCCGAAGCACATGTTGAAGGCCACGGCAATGCAGATCATCAACACGCTGTCCACCAGCACCGGGATGATCACGAAACGGAAGCCCATCTCACGGATCGCGTCGCCCCCCAGCACTGCGGTGAGTGCCGTTGCGGTACCCGGCGGGTGGATGCACTTGAGTTGGTGCATCATGCCGATCGACAAGCCCACCGCAAACGCCGCGGCAAACTCGGGCAGCGGAATCCAGCGCGCACAGCTCACACCGATCAGCGCGGAAAAGACCTGTCCGCCAATCACCGGCCAGGGCTGGGACAGTTGACCGTGTGGCACCGCAAACAATAGCACTGCGCTGGCCCCCATCGAGGCCAGCACCGCCAGCGTGCCAGATAAATAGAACATCCGCTCGTTCACCAGGATCACCAACAGGATGGAAATCAAGCCACCTGCCATCGACACGATTTTTTCACGGTGGCTTACCGCGCTGAGTTCGATTCCAAGCAGGGAGTTCAACTGATTCATCTAGGACGGAAGGCATATTTGTGGCCTGAACGCTTGATTTATATCGCGGCACGACATAAATCAAGGACAGATGTCCACTGCCCGCAAACTCTCCGATGCAGATTACGCCCGCCTCGCTAATTTCCGCTACGCCTTGCGCTGCTTTCTGGAGTTTAGCGCTACCGCCGCAGCCCGACAGGGACTCACTCCCCAGCAACACCAGGCCTTGTTGGTGATTCGGGCCAGTCCTGCCGCCGCAGCGCACGTCGGACGCTTGGCCGAGCGGCTCCGGATCCGCCACAATTCTGCCGTCGAGCTGGCCAACCGTTTGGAGGCTTTGGGCCTGCTGACTCGAGAGACATCCACTACGGACCGCCGCTCGGTGGTACTCAAGCTCACGCCTGAGGGTGACACACTGTTGGAGGACTTGACTCTCGTTCACCGGCAGGAACTGCGCCAACTGCGGCCGGAAATTGTCGCTTTGTTCAACAGCATTGAGACCGCATGACGAGTTCCAGCCTCACCTACACTGAGGACACTCTGAGGTCCCCGTAGTCGCAGATTCTTGCCAGTTCATTGGGTGATTGCACAATCCTTGGATGCTAATCGATGTGACATCCCGAGAAATCCATGGCAGCAGCAAAACCCGCTGCCACAATGCTCACCCTTAGCTTATGCGCGGCCCTCAGTCGCCCAGATTGCGCCGCAGCAGGGCGTCCAGTTGCAGCGGGTTTACGGTGACGGCACTGCCCTTGACGTAAACCAAATCGAGACTGCGCCATTTTGCCAGAGTGCGGGAGAGGGTTTCGCCGATGGTGCCGAGCTCGCCTGCCAGCACCCGCTTGGTGCGGTCGAGGCGGATTTCGACGGGTGCCTCAGTGAGAGGACGCGGACATTGTTTGAGCAGCCAGTGGGCGAGCCGCGACTCCACATCCTTGAGGGTTAGATCATCCAGGCGGCCTACCAACTCGCGCAGGTGGAGGCTCATGGCGCCCAGCATGCGCAAGGCCAGCTCGGGGTTGCGACGCAGCAGGTCGTAAAACGGGATCTTCGGAACTAACAACACTGCCGCCGTCTCCACCGCACGGGCATTGGCGGGGTAGCCGCCAGCACTGGCCAGCGCCGCTTCGGCGAACGATTGACCCGCCCGGAACACGGCAATGACATGTTCCTTGCCCGCTGCGTTGACCCGATGCACGCTTACCGCGCCGCTCTGGACAACGTAAAAGCCCTCAGCGGGTCCGCCCTCGTGAAACAGGAAGTCACCCTTGGCCAGGCGACGCGGCACGCAGAGTTGAGCGACGCTTTCCAAGGCTTCGGGGGGCAAACCGCTGAAGAGTGGGCATGCGCGCAAGGTATGGGTATAGGCGGCTTGACGGAGAATTTTAGCACGCGGGGTGGTCACGGACGGGTTCTAGTCGAAGGCGGGAGCGCGGTCAAACTCACAAAAGTTTGACCTACGTCAAGGCTGGTTCCCTCCCGCCACGCCATCTTCACAGTGCGCATGGCGCTGCCGCCCTGCGGTTTCTATTTACCTAACAACCACAACCAATATCCAATCATCATGTTCTGCTTCCAATGTGAACAAACCTCCAAGGCAACCGCTTGCACCACCCAAGGTGTCTGTGGCAAGAACGACTCCACGGCCTGTCTCCAGGACCTGCTCTTGCACGCGGCCAAAGGCATCGCCCAATATGCATCACGCGCCGCCAGGCTCGGTGCCATGACCCGCGAGAGCGACCACTTCCTCGTCGAAGCTCTTTTTCTGACCGTCACCAACGTGAATTTCGACGACGAGCGCTTCCTCGGAGCGTTGCAGCGGGCCGTCACGGTGCGCGACGCCGTCCGCGGCGCTTATGAATCAGCCGCCCGTGCTGCCGGGCAGGAACCGGAGGATGTCAGAGGACCGGCGGCTTGGCGCCCGGCGGAGGATCTCGAAGGATTCATCCGCCAAGGTCGTCAGGTGGCCATCCTCTTTGATGCTGATCCGGCGGGACGCGGACATCAGCGGACTCAAGGAGTTGCTGACCTACGGCATCAAGGGCGCGGCGGCCTACGCGGAACACGCCGCCATTCTCAATTATGAGTCGGATGAGATTGCAGCATTTTTCCGCGATGCCCTCGCGGCGCTGGCGGATGGCGGCCTCGGGATCAATGAGTGGCTCGGCCTCTGCCTGCGCTGTGGTGAGGTGAACCCGAAAGTCATGGAGTTGCTAGACGAGGCGCATACCCGCACCTTCGGCCATCCGGTGCCCACTGCCGTGCGTGTCGAGCCGATCAAAGGCAAGGCGATTCTGGTTTCGGGTCACGACCTGAAAGACTTGGAAGCCCTGCTGATTCAAACCAGCGGCCGCGGCATTCACATATGCACCCATGGCGAGATGTTGCCGGCGCACGGCTATCCGACGCTCAAGGCATATCCGCATCTGGTCGGTAACTACGGCGGTGCATGGCAGGACCAGAAGGTGGAGTTCGCGCAATTCCCCGGTGCCATCCTGATGACAACCAACTGCATCCAGGAACCTCAACCAAGCTATATCGAACGCATTTTCACCGCCGGGCATGTCGGCTGGCCAGGCGTCAGGCATGTGACCAACCGTGACTTCAGTCAGGTGATGGAAGCCGCCCTGGCGGCACCTGGATTTGCCGAAGACGGCTCGGATCATACGCTTCTAACCGGATTTGGCCGCAACGCGGTGTTGGGTGTGGCGGACCAGGTGGTGGCCAGTGTCAAGAGTGGCGCAATCCGCCATTTTTTCTTGATCGGCGGGTGTGATGGCGCCAAATCCGGCCGCGACTACTACACGGACTTGGCACTGGCGGTACCGCAGGATTGTGTCATCCTCACCCTGGCCTGCGGGAAATTCCGTTTCAACAAGCTCGACTTCGGCGACATCGGCGGTATTCCGCGCCTGCTTGACATCGGCCAGTGCAACGACGCGTATTCGGCCATTCAGATTGCGGTGGCGTTGTCCAATGCCTTCGGCTGCGGCGTCAACGATCTGCCGCTCTCGATGGTGCTGTCTTGGTATGAGCAGAAGGCTGTGGCTATCCTTCTCACATTGCTCCATCTGGGCTTCCGCAACATCCGCCTCGGCCCCACTCTCCCCGCATTCCTAACACCCGCGGTGCGGCAGGTGCTCGCGGATACCTTCAACCTCATGCCCATCGCATCAGTGGAGGATGATCTCAATGCGATTCTTTTTCCGGCCGCGTGAGGCGTCAAGGATCGGTCGTTTCATGCCTTGGGCCTCCCCCGAAAATCGCATCCCGCGTTTCTGGTCCGGGCATGGAACGTTCCGGATCGAAGCGATCAAGGGCATCATTCAGGTGCAATCGGCGACCCATATTAAATAATGACACATTAGTCTTGTATTCGTGCCACCACCACGCATGCTCGCGTCAACCCGAAGGGGACCCATGACCATGAATCGCAAAGCTATTCTCCTGTTAGCCAGTACCGGCGTATTGCAAGCCGGCAATTCCGATCCCGTAGTGCAGGAGCCAGTTGCGTCCGACTGCTGGCTCACGCCGATCCTTAACATCCGCGCCCGCTACGAGTTTGGCGACGTGGACGGCAAGGACTCATCCAACGCCTTGACCTTTCGCGAGCGTCTCGGGCTGAAAACCAAGGAATGGCATGGATTCAGCGCTTTGGTCGAAGGTGAATTCACCGAGGTGGCAGGCAGCGACTACAATGCGAATGCCGGCCCACTGGCCTATCCCTATGATCGTGCCAATTCGGCCATCCCCGATCCCCGCAATGCCGAACTCAACCAGGCGCTGCTGCAATACGAGGGCTTTGACACGACCGTGAAAGCAGGCCGCCAGCGGCTCATTTATGACAATGCCGCGTTCATCGGCAACGTCGGCTGGCGGCAGAACGAGCAGACATTTGACGCTATATCCCTATCCAACAAATCCATCACGGGCCTGACACTCAATTACGCCTACCTCAACCAGGTGAACCGGATCTATGGCGCGGAAGCGGACTCGCCGCTGACCACCAAACCGTTGTTTGACAACGTTCAGGACATTGCTGCCAACGTCAATCTGTTCAACGTGTCTTACACCGGCATCAAGGGGGTCACACTCGGGGGCTATGCTTACCTGATGGATTTCCGGGACAAGCCGAATTGGAATAACAACACCTTTGGACTGAGCGCCAAGGGTGATCTTCTGGGGTTGACACTCTATGGCGAACTCGCGTGGCAGGATCACGCGGGTTTCAATGCGAATGATCAGGCGTCCTATGCTCATTTCATTGCCACCAAATCCTTCGGGGAACAAACGCTCGCACTCAGTGTCGAACACCTTGGCGCCGGATTCAAAACCCCGCTGGCCACAGTTCATGTCTTCAATGGTTATGCCGACGCCTTCGTCGCTGGCCGGGTCGAAGGCAATCACCGCGGACTGACGGATGTCTCGCTTTCCCACACCCTGCCGGTTTTCTACGGCATCCAGTGGACCAATGTGCTCCACGCCTTCGGTGACGATACGATCTCCACAGACTACGGCTGGGAATATGATTCGGTGCTGGTGAAGAAATTCGACGAGCACTTCACCGCGCTCGTCAAACTCGCGATGTTCGAATCCGAAGGCGATCCCTTCGTGGGCACTGCCAGCCTGCCGGCCACCACAAGGATCTCGATGGAACTGGATTACACGTACTGATTTCCGCCTTGCCGGCGGCAGGAACTTACCGGCTTTTAATTCACGCACGATTTGTCGTGATTTCGCTTGCAAGTTGGTTTCCCGCGGGTAAACTACCCTCACTTATGAATCATTCATCAACCGTATATGCTCCGGCGGGAACTCCCATGATGCAACGAACCGTCGGCGAACTGGTCGCCGAGCGTCCTGGTCGTTCACGCGTTTTCCAGAGTTTAGGAATCGATTTTTGCTGCCAAGGCGGGCGCACCCTGCAAGAGGCCTGCGAGCGCCGTCAGATCGCAGCGGATCTGGTGGTCGAACAATTGGAAGCGGAGCTGGCCGACAAGGCGGCACCTGCGTTCAACCCGGCTGAATTGCCGGCGCACGAACTCGCGGCATACATCGTTGAGACCCATCATGAATTCCTGAGAGAGGAGTTGCCGCGCCTTCATGCGATGGCCGAGCGGGTCGCCAAGGTGCATGGGGTACACACCCCTTCGCTGGTCGAGGTGTTCAGGATATTCCTCAGGGTGGAAGAGGAATTGACCAGCCACATGGCGAAGGAGGAGCAGATTCTGTTTCCCGCGGTATCCGCGATCAGCAGGGGGGAGGCCGCGCCCATGTCCCTGGACGGGCCGATTCACTGCATGATTCACGAACACGATGAAGTCGGAAACGCACTGGCCGTTCTGCGGGAATTGACCGGCGGTTTCCAGCCACCAGCCGAAGCGTGCAATACCTACAGGGCATTGTTTGCGGGTTTGGCGGATCTGGAAGACGATTTGCACCGGCACATCCACCTGGAGAATTCCGTGCTGTTTCCCGCCGCGCAGGCCATGATGGTTTAGTACACTGCGGGTGGGAATGAAGAGTTCCGTAAACGAGCGCTGCGGTGAATGTGTTTTTCATCTTCATGGTTTTGTCCCTTCTGTGGTAATCATTTTCAAAAGGCGGCGATGCGTTGGATGACCCAGAACATGGCCAAGCTGCCGATGGCGTAGGGCGGGATGAGTTGCGCCCAGCGCGGCGTGGGGAGTTTCACGCGCACCGCCAAGGCGATGTGCGACAGGACGACGCCGATGAACAGGAAGTGGCCGATCTCCACGCCGATGCTGAAGAATAACAACGCCGTGGGAATATGTCCGTCGGGCAAACCGGCTTCGCTCAACCCACTGGCAAAACCCAAACCGTGCATCAGCCCAAAGCTGAACGCCACGATCCACGGGGCGCGAGCGGCGAGTCCCATGCGGCCCTGCCGGCCATGCAAAATTTCCGCCGCTACAAACACGATGCTCAAGGCAATAGCGGCTTCGACCGGCCGTTGCGGGACGTGGATGTAACCCAGCGCCGCCAGAGTGAGGGTAATGCTATGGGAAATGGTGAACGCGGTGACGGTTTTCAGGAGTGTCCAGTGGCGGGTGTCGAGGGACAGGTGCAACGCCCTGATCGTTGTCACGCGTCCCGGGCCGCCCGTCCTCAAACAGATGAGGAGCAACGCGAGGATGAATAGCAGATGGTCAATGCCTGATAGAATGTGCTCTACGCCCAACACGGTGTAAGTGCGGGCCACCTCCGACGCACGCGGCGCGGCTTCCACGACAAATGACGGAGCGGACGGCGTGAGGCGCGTGACTTGCGTGGTACCATCCAATCGTTCCAGCCGAACGAGCACGTCGGTCATCGTCGAAGCCAGCCCGGCGATGTGGATGGTGCCGCCGGTTAGTCCGCCCGGGCACTTCACTGTCCAGCGTTCGGTGTAGGCGTTGTTGACCATTGTCGCACGCGGCTCGGTGAAGTTGGTACAGCCCGCCGGAAGTTCCACGTAAAGTCCGAGGCGTAGGTTTTCGCCAAGACCCGGCACCTTCCACAGAGCGGCGTAGGTGTCCGTTGCGGTCTGGCGTAGTTCGAGATACGCGGGGCGCACCTCGTGCGCGGATGAAGACGAGGAGAACAACGACAGGAAAAGAATGAAACAGGAGCAAACGGAGAGAACAGAGGAGGGGCCACTGATTACTGACCACTGATTACTATTTACTGACTTGTCTGGTGCCTTGTTCATCGCCGCACCTCCGCCAGTTTCTTCGGCTCCTTCGCAGGTTCCAGGCCCTCGATGGTCACGGTATAGCGCTTCAACAGTTCCGCGTAAAACGTTGCGTTCGCTTCCAGCCGCCGGGCGTTCGCCCACTCGCGCCGCACCACGTCGCGCACGGCCGTCAACTCGGGCTGGCGGCCTTCCGTGCGTTCGCTGACCAACACCAGATGCACTCCATAGCCGGACTCAATCGGTCCCTGCCATTGGCCGGCCTTTACCCCACCCAACGCCGCCGCGAATTGTTCGCCAAACTGTTTCGCGACTTCACGCGCCGGCACCGCCGCGAATTGATTTTCCAGCATGAGCGAATCGCCCAGCGCCGTGACATCGGTCTTGCCACCGGCCTGCTGCAACTTCGCTAGCAGTTGCGCGGTGTCGCGGGCGAGGTGGTCGCCGTGTTTGGCTGGATCGAGATACACTTGGCGAAACGTGAACCGTGGCTCGACATGAAATGATTCGGGGTGCGCCTGCAATTAGGCGCTCAAGTCCGCGTCGGTCGGCTCGGTTTGGGCGGCGATGTCATCGCACACGAACTCCAGTTTTTGCCGCAAGCGGCGGCGGATGACTGTGTCGTCCTTGTCCAATCCCATCGCAATGGCTTCGCGTGTTGCTATTTCCTCGCGCACCCAATCGTCCACCAGGCCCTTGATCTCGGCGTCGGTGGGTGCCCGCGTCAGACGAGTAGGACGTGTGCAGATGCGTGTCGCCGAAATACACCCGGTTCGGGAAGGTCTTTTCCGGGTAGGGCGAGTAGTTGACTTTGCGGTCGCTCGGTCCGGGGCAGTCTTGATCCGCGAAGGCTGGCAGCAAGGAACCCGCCAGACCTCAACGCAAGGCTGAGGACGGCACGTCTGGCTCTGTGTTTTGTTTTCGTGGTTTTGTTCTGGCTTTGGTTGGTTTGTCTAATTCACGAGTTAAAAGTCCGGCATTTTGAAGGTCTTCGTTGAGGCGCGTCGGTTGGACCGTAAACGAGCACGGTAATGAACAAAACATGACCAACCCGCGCTAGAGTGCTAGTTCTCAAGCGTATTCTCAACCATGGATGCCGAATTGGGAATTGCGGATGATTTCCACGATCTTGGCAATCCGGGTTTCGCCGGAATCCTCGCGCTCCCTCGCGCACCGGAGCACAAATCCACAATGGATGACCGCGAAAATGACAGCCTCGTAGATGGGACGGTATCCGGCGTCAAACGGGCAGTTGAGGAAGACCTGCCGGGTGTAGGCCTTCGACGTCTTCATGCCCGCTTGCGGCTCGGCATGGAAAAAGCCCGGTCCGCCTTCTTCACGACTGTGGCCTTGCGCTCTGAACGGCCGTGCGCGGATTCCGACCGTTCCGCCTTGACGGCCCTGATGGCGGCACGGATTTGAACCAGCGTCACCTTGCTTTTCCCGTAATCGTGCTGAATCACCTGTGTCATCGTTTCGTGAGGAAGGCTAGCACCGTCGCTCCAGGCATGTCAAACCCAAACCGGCATGGACGCCAACTGATTCGCCGCGCACCGAACAAGCCTCCTCCCCTCTCCTCACCGAAAAAGACACCTGCGCTCCCCGCCGGAACAGCGACATTGAATTTCCGGTCCGGTCAGGCGGGAACAAAGCGCAGTTCCACCTTTCGTCCGAGGGCGGCGGCGGCTTTGCCAAGGCTGGCCACGGTGAGTGATGGATTCTGGGGATCGAGGATACGGTCCAGCGATGCCCTGCTTGTTTTCATCCTGGAAGCGAGCTGAGTCTTGCTGACGCACTCTTGCTCCAGAATTTGTTGGAGCTGGAGGGCGACCACCCGCTTGAGCGCGAGGATTTCCACTTCGGGGAGAATCCCCTCCTCGGCGAGAAAATCAGCGAAGTCACTCCCGCGGTGGGCGTTATGATGTGCTTTTGGTTTCATTTCTTTCGGAATTCTCAGCCATGAGGAGGCCGCGCAACCACTCCCGCACCGGTTCATTCCCGGCTTCCGTTTGGAAGAACAGAGTCCGAAGCGGGCGTGGTGCGGGCAAGGCCATGCACAGAACGTATCAAAAATGATACGTTCGTCAAGCGGGTCTTCGTCCTCTCCGAAAAAAATCCTCAGCGGGAAAGCCAAACTTACAGCCTGGGCAGTCAGCAAACGCAACTCGACTGCTTGCACCTGGCCGGACTGGTCCCCTATTACGAAATCGGCCGGGCAGTGAGATTCAGAAAAGCCGAACTGGACGCAGCACTGGAACGGATGCGGATGGGCTGAGGACCGAGGCACCTTCCACCTCTTCCGCACCCAGCCTGAAATTTTTTATGGATTTCGCTTGCGAAAGATTCGTTCATTTCGTTTATTTCGGTGACGAAACTCTTGCCCATGAAACTCACCGACAACTCCCGAACGACGTTCCCGCGCTTGGAGGAGGCGCAGCAAGCCGAGTTGGCAGCACGTTCGTTTGCTGCCCTGCCGCGTGTGAAGCGCCGGACGCTTCGTTTAACAACCACTCCCCAAGGCCAGCCGGTCGAGGTTCCCGAAACCGCCTTCCGCATGTTTCTGGAGATCCTCAATCAAATGGCCAGAGGTAATGCTGTTTCACTCGTGCCGACCCATCACGAACTGACCACCCAGCAAGCGGCCGACCTGCTCCATGTCTCCAGGCCCTATCTCGTCAAGATGCTCGAATCCGGCGCCATCCCATACCACAAGGTCGGCACCCGGCGGCGACTGAAATTCCAGGATCTGATGGCCTACATGGACAAAGTTCGCGGCGAGAGCAGGCACGCCCTCAATGCCTTGGCAGCGCAAGCGCAAAAACTGGGAATGGGCTACTGATTCGCCGACCATGGTCACAGCCGTCTTGGATGCCTGCGTGCTGTATCCCGCGCCGTTGAGGGATTTTCTCCTGAACTTGGCGTGCTCAGGTATTTTCAGGGCGCGATGGAGTGATGAAATCCACGACGAGTGGATTCGCAACTTGCTGCAAAACCGATCGGATCTCACGGCAGCCCAACTCCGACGCACCCGCGAATTGATGAACAAAGCGGTTCCTGACTGTCTTGTTGGGGGTTACCACGGAATCGCAAAGAGTCTTATCCTTCCCGATCCTGATGACACCCATGTTCTCGCCGCCGCCATTTGCTGCCGTGCGCAGGTCATTGTCACCTTCAACGGCAAGGATTTCCCAAGAGAGGCGCTCGCTCCCTACGGTATCGAGGCCCAACATCCTGATCAATTCGTCCGGCATTTCATTGCCTTGGATTCGAGCGCCGTCTGTGACGCGTTCGAACGCCAGCGTGACTCGCTCAAAAATCCCCCTCAAAGCGCCGAAAGACTCCTCGACATCCTAGAGTCCTTGAATCGACGAAGTCGATCATTTTGAGTCAACTTTTTCAGGCGGCCTGGTCGTCGATATATGTGTCGATGGCGGAGAGTATCCGCTTGAGTGCCTTGGCTTCGTGCGAGTTATCGGATGTGCAGCCCCCGTCAACGACGCTCAGCAGAGGACGGAGGAGCCGTGCGTATGTGCGTTGATATATGAATACCACGCCAAGGCCCTTCCTTGTGAGTTGGTAACGATGTGTTGTCTCTATTCGTTCGATGAGTCCGTGCAAACGCAGGCGGCGCAGGTCATATGTCATCTTGCCCTGAGTAATTTGGTCTTCCTGCGACCCGAGCATCTGCGCAAGCAATGGCCGCAGCTGCCGATTGCGAAAGCCCTCGATATTCAGGGACAGTAACATCAGGACCGCGAAGAGCGCCTGAACGCGCCCGTCGCCGAAGCGCAGCGCACTGGCGCGCTGGCCATCATCGTTTGTCACGGGTTTTTGCAGTGTGTCGAAAGCCAGCGCGCCGACCCGGTTGTCGTGGCTGACCGTTTCGAC
>Ga0118677_10005422_pt1 | contig 22314 bp, 25 predicted proteins | sample AliMusrvi5mmetaG_FD_86154 | JGI IMG/M metagenome (GOLD analysis project Ga0118677, IMG submission 86154)
TTCCAGAATTATGCATTTCTTCATTGTATTTTTAACAATTTCATACAACAATATATTTATATGAAGCCAAAAGCATATCTTGAAACATCAATAATAAGTTATCTTGCCGGCAGGCGCAGCAAGGACCTGATTGTTGCAGCCCATCAGGAGCTGACTCGGGAATGGTGGGAAATGCGCAAAAATAAATTCACCCCTTTCGTCTCGCAGCTTGTAATTCAAGAAATACAGGCTAGGGATAAGACGGCCGCTCGGGAAAGATTGCTTCTCATTGAAGCGCTTCCAGCCCTTTCATTGAATGAAGATGCCCGCGAGCTGGCCCTTGTTTTTTTGCAAAAAAAAGTGGTCCCCAAAAAAGCGGTTGACGATGCTTTACACATTGCCGTTGCCGCTGTCAACGCAATGGACTATCTTGTAACATGGAACTGCAAGCATATTGCCAATGCGGAAATTCGGTCCGCAATAAATCGGGTCTGCACAGAAAAAGGCTTTGAAGCGCCTGTTATATGCACACCCGAAGAGTTACTGGGAGGATAAGTATGTGGGAGGATCCTATTGTTGCAGAAGTACGCAAAATTCGCGACCGGCATGCGGCTGCTTTTAATTATGACTTGGACGCCATTTTTCAGGATTTGAAGAAGCAGGAAAAAAAGAGCCGGAGGAGTTTTATTGCATTTCCTTCAAAACAGGCGGCGCATTGCGCAAAAATTAAAGACCGCACGGCACGATGAGTCCGATTTGTTAAACAGGGGTTCAACATAGCTTCACATCGGCTTAGTCTCCGCAGAGAGAGCCGGGTGGATGCTGTATGGCTGGCTAATAAAGGGCGTTGCCACCTATACATCCTTGCATTTTTTATATCAGGGTGCCGGTTTGATACAAGAGCCGGCTTGTGCTACGTTTTCCGGGGTCTCTTGTTTATTTGCTTTCCGAGATGAAATAATTCGTATTTCCCGACCTTTCCTTCTGTACGCGTCGCATACTACAAGCAAACGAATGACTGAGCTTAATCCAAGAAGAATAAAACGGTCTTCGTCACCGGAATGATCAGGGTCATGCAAAAGTCTGGCGCCTATTGGTCGGGAAGGTGGCCGCAGATCAAAAAAGCAGACGGATTGTATTTTGAATAATCGCAAGGCCAGGCAAAGGGCATGGTCGGATTATTTATTTATGGCTTCAAAAAAGATCATTTTTGAAGCACGCCGGTCAAATGTCAGCACTTTTGCGCACCCGATGCGCATGGCTGATACGCCTATTAAAATATCAGCCAATTCGCCGGAAACCCTTCGGGCCGCAAGGCAAAAATCTGCGATTGTATCAGGGTTTTCGAATCTTACCTCGGGAAGCGCAAGAAGGTTTTCAAATGCCGTAATAATGTCTTCGCGGCAGAAGCCGTATGACGAAGAAAGCACCCATATGACTTCAAGCGCCACCAGTGTTGGTATACATACCGGAGAATCCTCCTTTGCGGCTGAAATCAGAATGCCCCGAACAGCTTGCGCCTGGACTTCGTCGTCGCGCACAAGGTAGCGGATTACCGCATTTGTATCAAAGGCCTTCATGGCTACCGCAGTTTCACAGCGCGTGCAATACCTGTATTCATCTCTTCGATGGAGCATTTACCCTTTTTCTTTTTGCACGCTGCAAGCACGCCAAAGACATCGTCGATTTTTCTATGTATCGGCTGAATAATGGCTCTTCCTGCTTTTTCGTCCAGTATAAAATCAACCCTGGCGCCCGTTTGCAGATTGAGCTTTTCTCTGATACTTTTAGGAAGTGTTATTTGCCCTTTGGCAGTGACCGTTGATATCATGTCTTCACCTTATACTGTTGCACTTAATACTTAAAAAGGTATAGCAATACAGGCAAAATGTCCATAAACAAAATAATATGGGAAAAAGGGTCAACTTACGGGGGCAACTAGGGGTCGCTGGTGATTGAGTTGAATTAGTTGCCTCGAAGACAGTACTTTCGAAATAGTTGGCTTTTACTGCATCTCATGAACAATCCGGGCTAAGAGAGGCTATCTGCAGCGATAATTTTTAAGTACTTACAACCGGCCCCGATAAACCATGACAACCTGTGCGGATATACCACAGATGGACACCTTTTTTTCACTCTTTAGGTTTCAGGCAGACCATGCTGTTACCCTATTTTTCCCAGACCGCTTGCTTTGATACATGGCATCATCGGCCTTTTTCAAAAGTTCAACGGCAGCGTCACCATCCTCAGGAAAAGTCGCTATCCCCGCACTAAAACCGATTCCAACCTTGCTGTCTTCCTTTCCGACAAAGTGATTTTTTGCAATAACGTTCCTGAGTCTATTGGCAAGATTAAACGCCTTTTTCTTAACGGTATGAGGTGTAACGATAATGAATTCCTCTCCCCCAAACCTGCCTATTGAATCGTATTTTCTGCAGGTATTTTTGAGAATTTTGACAAAATCAATCAGAAGCTTGTCGCCAAGGAGGTGTCCATGATTGTCATTAAATTGTTTAAAATTATCTATGTCTAAAAAGATGACACTCAGCTCAAGGGAATATCTGAGCGCCAGGGCCAGTTTTTCCTCAATAACCCTGTTGATCATACTTTTATTATGTACCCCGGTAAGCTGGTCGCATGTTGCCAGGTTTTTCAACTCATTAATCATATTTGTCTTTTCAATTGCCTCGGCGGACTGTAAAGCGAAGATGCTGAGTATGAGCATTTCGTTATCTGAAAAAGGCTTTGATTTCTTCCTGTAAACGGTGATGCACCCTACCGGCCTTTCTTTTGTTTTCAGGGGAATGCTCATCATGGAGCGGATACCTTCAATGCTTGCGAATTCCTTATTAATGCAGTGCGGGTCATGCATTACATCAGCGCTCATATACAGAGTTCCTTCCAGGACGACCCGACCGATTATCCCCTCACCGATACTGATGGAAGGCTGTGATAGAAAACCATTGGAAAGCCCGAATCCTTTTACAATATCGAGTTTTCCGGTATTCAGATTGAAAACCCGTATCGTGGCAGCCTCTGCCATCGTAAGATCAACAGCAGTTTTAACAATATGGGTAAAAATATCATCAAGCCCATCGAAAACAATAAGTCTTTCCGATATAAGATGTATCTTATTCAGTAAATTTTCTTTGGTTGATCCGGAAAACATTCTCACACCTCCGACAAACTTGCAGGGTTAATTGTGAACAGCGGGGCTGTTGCCCCCCTTATGTTTTGGGTAGTATGACAGAATGTTGCAAAAGTCAATGCAACTTTTGGAGCAGCGATGACAGGCCGGCGGCACAGGAATCAGCAGCAAATATTTTTAATCCGGGCTAGTCACAACGGGACACCGCTGTCTGCTGGATTTCCCTGCGGGCTCATTAGTCTCTGCTGCACACCAGGATTGCCGTCCGGTGGGGGGGCAATTTCTTTGACACGGCAGGCTGGCATGCCTTATACTTGCATTTTTCTCGAAGACGCTCTGCCGGCAATGCAAAAATCGCCTGGTACTGGCCGGCAGTTGCACCCTCTGGTTAAAAGGAAGGATACGCGATTCATGGATTATTTCAAAGGCACTCAGGATTATGTCATTTCGCCGCAGCTTCGCGATAGCGTCAATGTGTCCATTGCCCTTGGCCGGCCCCTTGTTGTGAAGGGCGAGCCGGGCACGGGTAAAACCTTGCTGGCCCGGGCCATTGCCACGGGCCTGGGCAAGGAGCTCCATGTCTGGAACATCAAGTCGACCACCAAGGCCCAGGAGGGGCTCTATATCTATGATACGGTCAAGCGCCTCAATGACGCCCGCTTCGGCGACCGCGACATTTCAGACATCAAGCCCTATATAAAGCTCGGCAAACTCGGCCAGGCTTTTGCCGCACCCGAGCAGGTGGTGCTCATTATTGATGAAATAGACAAGGCCGAGCTCGAGTTCCCCAATGACCTTCTCAACGAGCTCGACGAGATGAGCTTTCATATTCCCGAGACCGGGGAGACCATCAAGGCCAAACATCGCCCCATCGTCATCATCACCTCAAACAGCGAAAAGGAGCTGCCCGACCCGTTCCTGCGGCGCTGCATTTTTCACTATATCGAGTTCCCCGGCGAAGAGCTCATGGCCGAAATCATCGGCGTGCATTTTCCCGACATCGAGACAAAGCTTGTGCGAGAGGCGCTGAAAAAATTTTACTGGATCCGGCAATTCGACATGCTGCGCAAAAAGCCCTCCACGAGCGAGCTTCTCGACTGGCTGCAGGCGCTCCTCATCGCCGGGGTCCCTGCCGCGATGATCGAGAAAGAGCTGCCCTTTATGGGCACGCTTTTAAAAAAGAAAGAAGATGCCGACCTGGTCGCAGCTAAAACAGGCAAAAACCACTATGCCTATTCAACCAGTACGAAGTCGCGCCGTGTTTATTAATTTTTTTCTCAGCCTGCGGGCAAAGGGCGTGCCCGTCACACTGCACGAGTGGATAACCCTGCACCGGGCCCTGGCTCTCAATGTCTGCGACTGCAGCCTCAGCCGCTTCTACCATGTCGCCCGCTCCATACTGGTGAAAAGCGAGATCTATTTCGACCGCTATGACCTGGCCTTTCTCGATACATTCTCCGGCATCGAGACGACCGATGAACTGCTTGACCGGGTGCTTGCCTGCCTGCGCCAGACGCGCGACCTGCAACTGACGGACGAGGAAAAAAAAGAGCTTGCCGAGCTTGATCTTGACGAGGTGCTTAAAAATTTCGAGCGCCAGCTTTTAGAGCAGCGCAATGATAAAGATTATTCAAGCGACAATGGCGGCAACCGCGCCATCGGCACCAGCGGCACGTCGACGCAGGGCGCCTGGGGCTACAACCCCGCGGGGATACGCATCGGCCAGGGCATTTCAAGAAACCGGCGGGCCGTGCAGGTCGCAGAGCGCAGGTCGTTTAAAAACTACGCGAGCGACCGTACCCTTGACACCCGGCAGCTGAAGGTGGCCCTGTCGCATCTTCGGGCGCTGCTGCCGGCGGGCCAGGGCGACATGCTCGACGTGAAGGCGACCATTGACGCCACCTGTAAAAATGCGGGCGAGCTTGAACTTGTCTGGCAGGATAAGGTCAAAAAAGGCTCCAAGGTGCTGCTGTTCATGGATGTGGGCGGCTCCATGACCCCGTATTCCGAGATGGTCGAGCAGCTTTTTTCCGCGGCCGCGGCCCAGATAAGCCGGTTCCGGCATTTCTATTTTCACAACTGCATCTATCAGGACCTGCGCAACGACATGGAGGGCGGCAGCACCATCCCGACCCTTGATTTCCTGAAAGCTGCTGAATCCGATTACAAGGTCATCATTGTCGGTGATGCCGAGATGGCTCCTTCCGAGCTCACCTGGGTAAACGGCGCTGTCGACTACTGGTATCACAATGACACGCCCGGCATTGTCTGGCTCGAGCGGCTGCGAGCTGCCTTCCCGGACATCATCTGGCTCAACCCGCTTCGCCGGGGCAGATGGGACGGCGTCAAGTCGGTGCGCATGGTGCGGGATATTTTTCCCATGTTCGAGCTGACCCTTGAAGGGCTTGACGTGGCCGTGAAGTTTCTCATGCAGGGAAAAGCGCGGCTGCATCTGGCGGGATAGGTATACGACTGAACCTGAAATAAAGCTGAGGCGTTTCCGTGCGGCAGCAGACAGCACACAGCATAGCAATCCTTTTCACCGCCATTGCAGCGGTTTTAAGCGCAACAGGCGCAACTGCAGAGCAAAGCTTCGGGTCTCAGGACCTGCTCAACAGCTGCTGGACCAGTGAGCAGCTTAAGGGAAACGCGCGCGACAAAACTGTATACCTGCGCAACGTGCCTGCTTATACACCTCCAGCCGGGACACTACCGTTGCGCAGTGCCGAACCACTTGCCCCGAATCTTCGCAACTCAATCCGGCACGTTAAACCGTTTCACGGCCAAAAGGTCGTTGCCCTGACCTTCGACCTGTGCGAGCGGGCCCGTGAAACCACCGGCTATGATGCTGAGCTGGTCAACTGCCTGCGTGAGCATAAGGTCAAGGCGACATTCTTTGCCGGCGGCAAATGGATGCGGTCGCACCCGGAAAAGACAATGCAGCTGATGGCTGATCCGCTGTTTGAAATCGGCAACCATGCCTGGACGCACGGCAACCTGCGCGTGTTGAAGGGCGATGGCATGCTCCGGCAGATTCTCTGGACCCAGAGGCAATATGAAATTCTGCGGGACGAATTGGTACGGAAACCCTGCGCTCAGAAAATTGCTGTCCGGGAGCTTGATAAAATTCCGAAATCCATGCGGCTGTTCCGGTTCCCCTACGGCGCCTGCAGCCCCGAGTCTCTTCAGGCGCTGGCGAGCCTGGGGCTGGCCGCGATTCAGTGGGACATCGTCACGGGAGACCCTTCCCTCAATCAGACAGCGGAGGGGATTTATCAGTATGTCATGAGCACAATAAAGCCCGGCTCCATTATTGTAGGCCATGCCAACGGCCGTGGTCATGGAACAGCCCGGGCAGTGGCCATGATAATACAAGAGCTGCACAGGAAGGGCTATGCTTTTGTCACGGTAAGCGAGCTGCTGGGTCTGGGCGATGCGGTCGCCACGCAGGAGTGCTATGAAAATAAGCCGGGCGACAATGCCTTTTACGATACAACGGTCGGCGCGGGCACGAACTAGAGCATGTAACGTTATTCTGTAGCCGTTTGCATCGGGGAGTTATTGGCTCATTCGCCCGTGCTATATTCTCGCAAGATACGCCAATGGTGGAAATAGGCCAATGGCTCGAACCGCACGGGCTGCTTCACCAAAAACTCCCCTGTGGCCATATAGCTACATCATTTTGTTAAATGCTCTAGCAGGAGGCATAGCCATACATGGATATAACCATACGGCCAATTCAAAACGATGACCTCCCGGCAGTGCGGGAAATAACCTGGGGCGCATGGATGCAAGCCTATAGCCGGTTTATCCCCGAGGCTGATCTGCTGGTGTACTTCAACCAGCAGTATTCCCTTGAGGCCCTCGCGCAGTTGTTCAGTTCACCGGATGTTACCGGGTTTATGGGGCTGGTGTCCGGGAAGCCGGCCGGGTATATAAAAACTAGTTTCGAGAGTAGCGAAAACCGTTTCTACATTACCTCGGTGTATGTGCTGCCGGACTATCAGGGCAGGGGGCTGGGGAAAATGCTGTTCGCCGAGGCACTGTGGTGCGCCAGACATTATGCTGTCAGGGAAGTCTGGATCGGCGTGATGGTTGCAAACACAGAAGCCCTGGCCTGGTATGAAAAACTGGGATTTCAGTTTATACGGGAAGAGCCGTTTACGATGGGCGCCACGACAGTCGCGCACCGCATCGGCTATAAACCGCTTATGCCGGAGGATGTTTGAATAGCCGATCAGGAGAAAGCATGAAGACCGCCCTGCGGGCTCATGTTTGCCTTGACATGCACCTCCCTCCATTTTATAAACTTCTCAAGCAAAAGTGATCCTGTATAAATCCACCCGAGACTGTGTGCTTTGCTGTGAATACGTAATCAGCCGGAACTGATTGAAAATCACCTACGATCAACTCACCAACGGACTATATTTTAGCAGCAGGAGGCAAACCATGGAGGACAGGGGCTTAGGCGCAGCATTTATCAAGGGCCTTTTCGTGTGCACCGGCCTGTGCGTGCTGGGGTACTGCCTGTATACGGGCACCGTTTATTTTAAGACCATCGACCGTAGCGTGTCGGTCAAGGGCCTGTCGGAGCGCGAGGTGCCCGCGGACATTGCCATCTGGCCCATCAAGTTTAGCGAGGCGGGCAATGACTTGAACGAGCTGTACGCCACCATACAGGCCAAGTCCGGCATTATCGTCGGTTTTCTCAAGCAGCGGGGCTTTACCGAAGAGGAGATCTCCCTGCCCGCGCCAGCCATTACGGACAAGCAGGTTGACGGCTCCGGCGGTGAAGCGCCCCGATTCCGCTATACCGGCAGGGCCGTCATAACGGTATATTCAAAGAGGGTGGACGCGGTGAGAAAAGCGTCGCAGGGCCTGGTTGAGCTGGGCCGGCAGGGCATCGTGCTTGCGGGCGAGGATTACGAGTCGAAAATGGGATTCATGTTCACCCGCCTCAATGAGCTCAAGCCCGCCATGATCGAGGAGGCCACCCGCAACGCCCGAGAGGTTGCTGCAAAGTTTGCCAAGGATTCCGACAGCCGCCTGGGTAAGATCAAGAGCGCGTCGCAGGGGCAGTTCACCATAGAAGACCGCGACAGCACAACGGCGTTCATAAAAAAGATCAGGGTTGTTTCGACGGTGGAGTATTACCTGTCGGACTGATGCTTGAGTCCAGCTTATTTGGTAGGGCGGGTGACAACCCGCCGAAATTACATGAAACGACGGATGCGATATGAAATAGAAATTATTTGCGTTGATGCTTTTCGTGAAAGGCCTGACGGAAAATAAATCTTAGGCATGAAATGGCGGGTTGGCGCCCGCCCTACAAAAGAATAGAACCAATGCAACCAACCTAACAAATCGAACGGTTCCTTACCTGCCGCTCTTGTATTTCCTGCGTGCGCAGGCTGTCTTTATACTCCGCATAGCGAACTTCCTGCTCATTGGAGAGCCCGGCATCGGTATTGTCCTCCCAGCGGCGGCAGAGATAGAGGGGCTCATAGATTCTGCCGACCTTGTAATCCCGCGATATCCGCAGTGATACGGCATAGTCCTCGCCATAGCTCACATTGGGAAAAGGAAACTTGCGCAGCAGCGCTGTTGCAAAGGCCCGCGGCGCGCCGATGCCGTTCACTCGCAGTAGATTGTTGCAGCCGTTCTCCTCACTCCACTCGCGGTGGTCGATAATGCCCGGCGGCAATTCTTCGAGATTGAAATTGACGAGACGATAGGAGCCCACCACCATGCCGCAGCCGCCCTCGATCAGCATGCCGGCAACTTTTGCCAGCGTGTGTTCGTCGGAATACAAATCATCGGAATCAAGCTGGCAGACAAAGCGGCCGCAGCGCTCTGACTGCACAGCCTCGTTCCAGCACCCACCGATGCCGAGGTCCGTGCGCTGCGGAATGATATGCACAACGCGGCTGTCGTGCTCGGCAAGCTCATCCACTATAGCGCCGGTGCGGTCGGTTGAGTGGTTCTGCACGACGATCACGTTGAACGGGAAACCGGTTTTTTGCGACAGCGCGCTCTGTACGGCCTCGGCAATCGTTCGTTCGCGATTGCGCACGGGGATGACCACGGTTGCAGTTACCGAGTAGCTTTCGCCATCATCCGGCGCTGACAACGGCTCATGGCTGCAGTATGCGCCGATCCTGCAAAGATGTTCCGTGGCAACACGCTCCATTTCCTTCTGATAGCCAAGCTGCCGGGAATCGACATAGGCAAACTGAGATTTTTTCAAATCAAAGCCCTCGTTGATGAGGGAGCACGGTTCGGTCACATGCACGACCGGCGCCACGCAGGACACTTTAAGCCGCAGCTCATAGAGCCCTGCCCAGTTTGTATCGGAAAGCGGACCGTGCTGCGCAAGAGCCTGCCTGACAGCTGCCATGCTATAGAGCAGCACCGGGCCGAATGCAAAATCGTCACGGATGCTGCCGGGTTGATAGTTCGCAAGTCTTATGATGGATTCTGTCGAGCGTCTGCCGATCCAATAAGTGGCATATATGAGGCCGGCCTGTTGCTCACGGGCTGCTGCAATAAGCTGAACAACCTCCGCATCAGAGATTTCAATGCCTGCAGAGGAGGGAATTACAAGAGCAAAGTCCTGCCCTCCGGCGTTTTCACATGCCTGCGCAACCGCCGCACCAGCCGGGCTATCGCAAAAAAAGATTTTCCCGATATGCGGACTTGCCGTAAGCGCGGCAATCAGCTCAGGATTATTTTTATCAAACAGTATGGCGGCAGCGGATTTCATGGCAGTCTTTTCCCTCAATGAGCAGTTGCAGGCGCGGCTTCAGCCGCGAACAGGGCGGGCAAATTTAATTTATAACCTTCTTATCCCGCAGCAGTTGTATTTCCGCATCCGCAATGCCCAGGCTTTTTAATACTTCTTCGGTATGCTCCCCCATGGTGGGCGGGGCAGAGGGGCTGCATGCGGGAGTTTCCGAGAATTTAATGGGGAAGCCGAGCATATTGATTGTGCCATAAGCGGGATGGGTTACCTGCGTCACCATGTCGCGGGCCAGCACCTGCGGATCGGTAACCACCTGGTCAACCGTATAAATCGGGCCGCACGGTATGCCGGCTTTGTCAAAAAGTTCAATCCAGTAGCCCGAAGGCTGGGCCTTAAAAATCGGTTCAATTATAGCAAGCAGCCCGGCCCTGTTGTCGACCCGGTCCGGGTTTGTGGCAAACCGCGCGTCATCCCTGAGATGATCAAGCCCCATAACCTTTACAAACGATTGCCAGAGATGTTCATTGCCGACAGCGATATTGATGAAGCCGTCGGAGGTCTCAATCGCCTGATAGGGAACGATAAGCCCGTGGCCCGCGCCGGAGCGTGCGGGTATTTTACCGCTGGCCCAGTAGCGCTGGGCCTGATAGGTGAGCCAGGACACCTGGCCGTCAAGCATGGCGGCATCGATATACTGGCCCCGGCCGCTCTGCTGCCGGTGATATAAAGCGGTCATAATGCCGATGACGGCAAACATGCCCGTAGTGAGATCGGTAATCGATACGCCCACTTTCAGAGGCCGGCCGTCAGGTTCTCCGGTCAGGCCCATAATGCCGCCATAGCCCTGCATGACCTGATCATAGCCCGCCTTTTCCGCATAGGGCCCGGTCTGGCCGAACGCGGAGATCGAGCAGTAAATAAGCGCGGGGTTCTGCTTGCCGACGCTTTCATAATCAAGCCCCAGGCGCTTCATGACGCCGGGCCGGTTGCCCTCGACAACGATATCAGCCCCGCTGATAAGCCGCAGGGCTATAGCGCGGGCTTCCGCCTGCTTGAGGTCAAGGGCGATGCTTTTCTTGTTGCGGTTGATGCTGAGATAAAAGGCTGACTCGGAGCCGACAAACGGCGGGCCCCAGCCACGGGAATCATCCCCCGGGCCGGGCAGCTCTATTTTTATGACCTCGGCTCCCATGTCGGCAAGCAGCATCGTGCAGTAGGGTCCCGCAAGGGCGCGGGTAAAGTCGATGACGCGAAGTCCGGTGAGCGGCGGTGTCATGTATCCTTTCTGCGGTTTTCTGCCGGACGGGAACGGTTCCGGCCCCTTACTGCTTAACTGCGGCTGGCGCCTTGGCAGTATCCGGGGCTTTGCCGCTGTTTTTTAAGTCCTCGCAGGAGGGGGCAAGGCCGTCCAGCTGCGCTTTTTCCACGACATAAATCTGCTCCACTCCACCGGTTTTGACGAACTGCTGAAACGCATTTTTATCTCCGCCCAGAGAAAGCGTGCGCTGCGAGCCATCGCTTAACGAAGCAGTTATCGTGCGCACCGGCTTATCAAGCTTGGCCTGCGCCATGCTGTCTTCTGAAAAATCAGCGGCGGAGAGTGCGGCGAATCCGCTGATAATCCGCTTGGCGGCCTCAGTCGGTATATCCAATACCCTGCCGCCACAGACGGCCTGCCAGGCGCCGGCAGTTGTTTTTCTGAGATCGAGGTCCTTATCGCCGCTGACGCTGAACAGGGTTATCTTATCGGTATCCAGCTTAAACAGTAGTTTGTCGCGCCAGCCGTTCAGCTCCTGATCGGCGGCGTTTTTCAAAAATCCCGGAACGAGATACACGGTCTGTGCGTCATGTGCGCGCACATAGGTGCTGAAAATATCCGGGCCATTTTTTCCGAGAAGCACCCAGGCAAGCACCCTGCCGGCGGCATCCTCGATCTTCACGTCCACGGCTTTGCCTGCCGAAACTTCAAAGGCATCAAAATTTTTGGAGTTTTTTGAAACCATGGTCCCTGATTTCATGTTCCCGATCTGGCCCAGCAGCGCTGTTATGGCGGAGGCGTCAGCAGCATAGGTTTTTTTGCCTGAGGTAGCAGTCCAGCTGCCGGCCTGTTTTTTTAAAACCACGGCATCCTTGGCCGGACTCTTTATGGTAATTGCCGCAGCCCTGCCTTTGTCAAAACCGGCGGCAAGGGTTACTTCCGGCCTTTGGGCTTTTTTTGCCGCCAGGCGCTCGGAGGCGAAATAGATCGCAGCCAGGGCTGTCAGCAGCATCGCAAGAATGAGTGTTTTTTTTGAATTCATTACAGCTCCTTTGCCGTGCGGCTCTTTCGCCTGCGGCGCAGATACAAGAGCACAAGTCCGAACAGCGCCACCACGACGGGCATGGCGAACATATTGCCCATCCGCACGGCTGCCTTCATAGTGTCCGACATGACATACAGCGTGCTGTCTCCGGATTCACGGGCCCTGATGCCCATAAGCGCATCGTCGGCCGTGCACCAGTCGATGGCATTCAGGAGAAACGCCCGGTTTCCGTCAAACTGGGTGATGAACTCATCGGTTATAAACCGGGCATTGCCCGCCACGATGATCCTTGTCTCGGGGCTTTGTTTCGCAACAGCGGGCTGCGCAGCCGCTTTTCCGTCTTTGGCGGATTGCGCCTCTTTAGCCTTCTTTCCCGGAGACTTGCCGGCTGCTGATTCCTTTACCCCGTTTTCCGTATCCGCCGGTGGAACCGGCTTATCGGCAAAATAGCTGGTAAACGAACCGCTGAGCGCAAGGGCCAGCACCTGCTGCCGCATCGCGCTTTTATCAGGTACTGCAATATCATCGTGCGGGGCCAGATCAAAATAGCCCTTCATGGTCCAGGAATAGGGGCTGCTCTGGGCAAGAATGGCAACCTGCCGGCTGCCCAGCCTGTCCTGCAGCACCTCAAGGGGGCTTACCCACGGCATGACCATGGTTTCAATGCTGCTCACGATGGGGTGATCGGTTTCGGTATTTTGCCGCACCACGCGCACCCAGAACGGATAGGGGAGCGTGACATTATACGGGCCGCTTTTAAATGAGGCGTTTTCGCTCAGCTGATCAAGCACCAGCTCCGGCAGTACTTTGACGCCGTACTGCTCCAGGAGCTTCATGACCGGCGAGTCGATCAGCGTGCCCTGCATGGTGCGCTCCTGCGGCTCGACGCCGTCGATAAGAAACACCGCTTTGCCGCCCTTCATGAGATACTGGTCAATGGCGAAAAGCTCGCGCTCGGTGAGCTGCCGGGGAGTGGCCACCACCAGCACGCTGACCTCGGGGGGGATCGCCTCGCCGCCCGCGGTTGAAACCGTGCGGGTATAATACTGGTCGCGAAGCTCGCGGTTTACGATGGTCAGGCTGCTTTCAAGCCCCGGCTCGCCGTGGCCGCTTAAAAAGCCGATGGTCTTGACCCCTTTGTTTTTTACGCGCAGAATTTTGCCGGTCAGATCATACTCGATGGTCGCAAGATCAGTGAGCGCCGGAATCACCTCCTTGCTGTCGCCGTAGAGGACCGCAAGGCCCATATACACGGTCGTGACGGCGGCCTGGTCTTTTTCCATGATGTTCAGGCGCAGCTGCGGTATGCCCATGAACTGCAGCTTCTGCTGAAGGGTCGGATCATCTGCCGGATCAAGGTACTCGATATCAAGATTGCCTGTGGCTGCTATGCGGTACTCCTCAAGCATATCCTTCACCTGATCGGTCACGGGCGCCATATAGGGCGGGACCTTTCGGGAGAGATACACTTTGATATTCACGATATCATCAAGCCCGGCGAGCACCTTTTTCGTCGCATCGCTGACGGTGTACTTCTTCGTTGCCGTAAGATCGGCCCTGTAGAAATGCCGGTAGGAAAGGGCATTCACAAACACCAGTACGCCAAAAGCCAAAGCGGCCACTATCAAAAAACTTGCTCCCCTGGTGAGCTTTTTATAACCCGTGTTTTTCATGCTTATTTTCTGCCTTCAATGGTCATCTGATTGAGTAACAGGAAAAACCCGATGAGGGAAACATAGTATACAAGATCGCGGGAATCGATAACGCCCCGGCCGATGCTTTGAAAATGCGCCCCGAGCCCGAGATAGGAGCATACCGTGCCCCAGGAGGACGGAATGCTGTAGAGCACGATACTTTCTCCCGTTATCAGAAAGGCAAAGCCGATGACGATGGCCACGATAAAGGCCACGATCTGATTCTCCGTTATGCCCGAGGCGAAAAGCCCGATGGCAAGATAGGTCCCCCCGAGCAGGCACGCGCCGGCATAGCCGCCCCAGATCGGCCCGGGATCAGGGTCACCGAGCAGCATCACGGTGACGACCAGCGGGAAGGTCAGGCTGAGAGTCAGGCAGAGAAAGGCAAACCCTGAAAGAAATTTTCCGGCGACTGCTTCATACTCCCGCACCGGCAGCGTCATCAGAAGCTCTATGGTCCCCAGTTTTTTTTCCTCCGCCCAGGAGCGCATGGTAATGGCCGGGGCAAGAAACAGAAACATCCAGGGCAGGATGCCGAAAAACGGCCGCAGGCTTGCCTGATTGGTCAGAAAAAAAGTTTTGAAAAAAAGCCAGTTCGTCACCATCAGGAATGATATAATGAAAATATAGGCCACCGGCGAGTTGAAATAGCCCTTGAACTCCTTCCAGAAAAGCGCGCCAATGTTTTTCATGAGGCCTCCCGCATGGTAAGTTCCATAAATACATCCTCTAAATTGATGCTCTTGCGGTACAGCTCGCTTAAGCTCCAGCCATTGCTGCTGACAAGAAAAAAGATTTCTTCGCTCACATCGGCCGCGGCCGTAAGCTCAAAGCGCTCGAGCCCCGCCTCCCGGCCGAGGCAGCGCAGGTCCGTAATCCCGGGAAGCCCTTTGAGCGCCGCTTCAATATTTTCGCGGGGGCCGCGAATGGCCGCCACAATCGCCTGCCCGCCGCCTGACAGGGCCGCAAGCTCTTCGGGCGTGCCGCTGCCGACAATGCTGCCCCGGTTGAGGATCAAAACGCGGTCGCAGGTGGCGGCAACCTCGGGCAGTATGTGGGAGCTCAGGATGACCGTCTTTTCGCGGCCGATATTTTTTATAAGATTTCTGATCTCGATGATCTGATGGGGATCAAGCCCGATGGTGGGCTCGTCAAGAATCAGAACGTCGGGGTCATGAATAAGCGCCTGCGCAAGCCCGAGGCGCTGGCGGTAGCCCTTTGACAGCTCGCCCACATCCTTTGTCGTAATGGCGGCAAGGCCGCAGATGTCAACTACATGCCGCAGCCGCTCCCGCACGGCAGCGCCGGCAATGCCGCGCATCGAGGCAATAAAGCGCAGATACTCGATGACGCCCATTTCAAGATACAGGGGATTGTTCTCGGGCAGGTAGCCGATGCGCTTTTTAACCTCAAGGGGCTGAGTTTTGATATCAAAGCCCGCGACACGGGCCGTGCCGCCGTCCGGCGCGATATAGCAGGTCAGCATGCGCATGGTGGTTGATTTCCCTGCGCCATTAGGCCCGAGAAATCCGACCACTTCGCATTTTTCAACCCTGAAGGATATGTCCTGCACGGCCCGGGTTGCGCCATAATTTTTTGAAAGATGCTCAACTTCTATCATAATGCGAAATTCCTAAAAAAATACGCGTGAGCACAAAGGAAAAACAGGTAATCTTATTGATTTTACATGGGATTTGAGTGAAGAATATTAGTGAAGCCGCTGCTTCTTGTCAAGAAAATTTTACCCGGTTGTCCGCGTCTGGCCGGTGCTAATTAAAGGCGCTTGAATTCCGCCTGGTTCAAATGCCCTTGACAACAGGTGCATTTATGGAAATGATGATAGGATATGAAAAAGGTTGAGGATTCAGCATATACACGTTTGATTGCAGCGCTGGGCATTGCCGGGGTTCAAATCATGACATGGTCGACAAACCTTATAGGATTTGACCGCACCATGGCACTGGGTGATGTCGCCGGAGATATGCTGTACGGGCTTTTGCGCCGGCCGCGCCGGCGCATTCATCACAATTTAAAAATAGCTTTCGGCGACAGCCTGCCGGAAGCGCAGCGCAACAGAATCGCCAAAACTGTTTTGCGGTTTTTTACCAAAAATTGGCTTGAGCTATTTTTTTATGCTGGAGTTGAAAAGCAGGCTGTCCGGGACAGGATTACTGTTGTTGGGCTGGAACATCTGGACCGGGCACTGGCAAAGGGCAAAGGCGTTATCGCCGTGAGCGGACATATCGGTAATTACGGGCTCCTCGGCACGCAGTTTACCGAGCGGGGCTATGACTTTACTGTCGTCATACGTGAGCCTAAAAATCGCGGCATGGCAAAGACTTATGAAAACGGCCGCGCCAAGATGGGCCTGCGCACGATTTCCACGACTCCCGAGCGGCGGTTTTTTACCAGCGCCTTAAAGGCGCTTGGCCGCAACGGCATTCTGTGCCTCATCTCAGATGAGAACAAGCGCACGGGCGGGGTCTTTGTTGATTTTTTCGGCCGCCCGGCTTCAACGCCCCCGGGCCCAGCGGCCCTTGCGCTGCGCACCGGGGCCGCCATCGTCCCCATTTTTATTACCCGCAATCCGGACAACTCGCAGCACATCACCGTTCAGGAAGAAATACCGTGGGAGAAAACAGGTGACGGCGAGGGCGACGTGCTTGCGATAACCTCGCGGTTTACGGCCGTAATCGAGCAGCGCATCAGGGCCGATCTCGGCCAGTGGATGTGGACCAATTTCCGCTGGCGCACCCAGGCGGGCGGGCCATCCGATGCAGCAAAGCTGAAAAAATTCAAGCCCGTAAAGCGGCTGCGCAAAAAGCTGCGGCGAATATTCAATACATAGATCTGCAGGAGCGGCTTCAGCCGCTGGGTGTAATTGTCCAGTAGGGGCGTATGGCCATACGCCCCTACTGGCTTAATTTTGGAGGAGCAGTTCTAATCGCAAGCTATGTCAAGCCCTGCCAACAAAACTGATGAAGAATACGAGCTGCTTCAGGAGTCGCAGTCAGTCACCGCCCTGCAGGCCGGTGTGGGCGACAAGCTAGCCGGGCTGCGCCTTGATCAGGCCGTGGCATGGGCCTTTGAAGGCATCAGCCGCGAGCGGGCAAAAAAGCTGATCGCCATCGGCGCGGTATGGGTCAATGGCAGTCGCACGCAGATTGTCTCCCGCACGGTGCGGCCAGGCGACAGCATCGACATATATATCGGCCGCAACGGCACAGAGCGTTTTTATGAGACGGATCCGGCCAATATTCTCTACCGCGATGACACTCTGCTGTTCTACCGCAAGGAGCCGGGTGTGCCCACGCAGGGCGTAGTGTGCGACAATTACAACAATGTTTTCTCAGCGCTGCAGCGCTACCTGAAGCAGCAAGCGGGCTCCGGCTATCTCGGCATGCATCAGCGCCTTGACCTTGACACCTCGGGCGTGGTGCTGTTTACGCTTTCTCAGAAAGCCAACCGCAGCATTCATTACCAGTTCAAGGACCACCGGGTGCGCAAAGTCTATCAAGCCGTTGCCGCGGGCAGGCCGGATTTTTCAGAGAAGAACATAACTAATTTCATCTATAGGCATGACGGCCGCTACCGCTGCTCGGACAGCGGGCCGGGCAGGGAAGCAGTCACCCTGTATCGCCTGCTTGAAGCCTTTGCCGGCTGCAGTCTTCTTGAGGCCCATCCCCAAACCGGCCGCACCCATCAGCTGCGGCTTCAGCTTGCCCATATCGGCCATCCGATTCTGGGTGACCGGCTGTACGGCGGCGCGACCGCGCAGGGTACTGGCCGCACCCTGCTGCACGCCGTGTCGCTTACCGTTATACATCCGGGTACAAAAAAAGAGCTCAGGGTTGAGGCGCCGCTGTTTGATGATATGCAGCAGTACATACTTGCCGCGCGTAGCGGCTTGCCTGCAGCCGACCGGTCTGTTATATAATTTGTAGGTTGGTTTAAGCCCGAAGGAAGCCGTTGTCCGCTGTAACGTATCAACCCAACCTGTGCAAAATTATTTACGAAGACGCACTGCATTAGAGCGAACCCAACAAATCTACTTTTTACAGCGGGGGAGATTATCATGTTTAAAGAAGCAGTCCTGGATACCGCTACCTTCTGCATAACCTGGGAGCAAATTCCCGGTCGCGGCGCCATCGAGCGCCAGCAGGAAGACATTATCACCAATGCCGAAAAAGCCCGGTTAAGCGGCAAGATTCATGCTATCGGCATTACCGACAATCCCGGCGGCAACCCCGCTCTTGCCGTTGACCTGCTGTGCGCGGAGCTCAAGCGCACGGGCATGGAGCCCCTGGTGCATTTTGCCTGCCGCGACAAAAATCGCAATGCCATCGAAAGCATGCTCTACGGCCTTGAGCGCAGCCAGGCGCATAATCTGCTGGTGCTCTCAGGGGATTACCCCTCCAACGAGGGCTTCGGCGGCACATCCCGGCCCGTGTTTGATCTTGACCCGGTGCACGTGATGCAGCTGATCAATGAAATGAACCAGGGCTTTCAGTACCAGTACATGGGCCGGCCCCAGCAACTGGTGCCCACGCAGTTTTTTGCCGGGGTTGCAGTCTCGCCGTTCAAAACAAGCGAGGCCGAGCTTGCCGGGCAGTATTACAAGCTGCGTAAAAAGATCGCCGCCGGAGCTCAGTTTGCCATCACCCAGATCGGCTATGACGGTCGGAAACTGCATGAGCTCGTGCAGTGGCTTCGCAGCAGCGGCTTTACCCTGCCGGTTCTTGCCAATATTTTCGTGCTGAATTACGGTGTGGCAAAAACCATACGGGCGGGCAGGATTGCAGGCTGCATGGTTCCCGACGGCCTTGTTACCAAGCTTGAGCAGGAATCAAAGGCCCCGGACAAGGGCAAAGCAAGCCGCATCATGCGCGCCGCGGAACTCTATGCCGTTGCCAAGGGCCTGGGGTGCGCAGGCGCCCATATCGGCGGCCACAATATCGGCTGCGACACGGTGATTGAGGTGATCGAACGCGGCGAGGAACTGTCGCCCAACTGGCGCGACCTTCTGGCTAAATTCGATTACTCCAGTGAGCGCACGTTCTTTTACTATTACAAGCGCGACGAACCCACCGGCCTTAACCTCCCGGAGGAAACCCCGCGGCCGGAGAAGGCCATTCGACCTCTGTCCTACCGGTTTGCAAAAATAATGCACTGGATCCTGTTCGACAAAGAAAGCCCCCTGCACGGTTTGATCATGGCGCTCGTCCGTTTTGCCGACAAGCGCCCGGCGGTTAAAAAGCATCTCGGGCATTTTGAACATATTATGAAAGTTGCGCTGTTCCGCTGCATCGACTGCGGCGACTGCGCCCTGTTTGACATAGCCTACCTGTGCCCCATGTCGCAGTGTCCGAAATCGCAGCGCAACGGCCCCTGCGGCGGCAGCCTCAACGAGTGGTGCGAAGTGCATCCTGATGAAAGCAAATGCATCTGGGTGCAGGCCTACCAGCGCCTCAAAAGCGACGATGGCACCAGCGCTATTTTCACCGATACCGCCATCACACCGCCCTGCAACTGGGCGCTGTGGCAAACCTCGTCATGGCTGAATTATTTTCTCGGGCGGGACCACCGCCGGGGGAAGTGGTAAGATAGAATAATCAAGCCGGCGGGTTGTGTGCGGCGCAGGTTGTAGGGCGGGTGTCAACCCGCCGCTCACCTTAAGTTTTTATTCCGGCGGGTTGGCGCCCGCCCTACAAGCAGAAGGCATTTATTAAAAGGAGTGAATACGCATGAAAAAGACGAACATGGCTCGTCAATGGGTTCTGTGGCTGGCGCCGATCTTTCTGGCTGCACTCCTGGCCGGATGCGGTCCCCGGCCGGAGTCCGTACTTGAGGGAACCTGGGAGTTAACCACCGACGATGATCAGGGGTTAATCGAAACGCTTTTAACCTTTAATCACTGGGGCAGGCTATCCGAGATTACCTTCAGGAATGATATGGTATCCATAACAAATGATGTGATTTTGAGGACGAAATCGACGGTGGTGGGAAATGCGGTGTCCCTCGACACCTCCGTTCCGGGCTGCAGCCTGATCTTTAGAGGCACATTGAATGAGGATCAGACGGTTATTGCCGGCACGGTGACCATGGAGCTTCAAATCTCTTTGCTCAATATTACCATTGATAAAGGGGCGGCGACCCTGACGAGACACTGATATGTAAGACCCGACTCTGATTATTTCCTATTTTGCTTCAATCAAAGCGCCATTGATGAATTTGTGAAGGATGCTTGAAACATACGTCTGATACGGCAGCCCCTCCTTGACCGCTTTTCGCTGTATTTCCACAAGATCTCTTTCTGAAATTCGAATGTTCAACCGTTTATCCTTTTTTAAGGTAGTGCGGGCATACTGCATCAGCTCCTTCTTCCTTTTTAAAAAATCGGATTCCGGAACCCATTCATTGTTTTCAAAACTTTTAAGAATTTTATTTTCTTCTTTTGTCAATTTTGTCTTCATGGTGCTCTCCAAAATATTTTTCCGTTGCCTTCCGGCTGGGAATAATAGTTTTCAGAAAAATTTCTTCCTCGTCCTCAACATACGGTACAAGATAGGCGTAAGTATCCACACCGATTACCATTATGCGCTGCCCCCCATACTTTTGTTGATTGGGATGGCTATAGTCATCCAGCAAGCCGCCTTTTTCAATATGAAAAACCACATCCTCAAAACAAAGTCCTCTTGATTCTTTAAGCAGACTGCTTTTCTCTGCATTCCAGTTTATGAGTTTCATAATTTAATGCATAGCACAATGTGTGCATTTTGGCAACAAATTGCCCTTCGGCGTTTAAAAACAGCATTTCAGGCTCTACCCTGGTTCTTCCCCTGATTTTTTTCAAGGCGCGCATAATGTGGAATACCTGTTTTTATATTGACACCATAGTATGCATTCCATATATTCAATTTATGAATAAAAAAAGAGTGCTTGGAAAAAAGAATAATCCCCTTAAAAATCTTACCGGACAAGAGCTCGCTGCTCTGCGTGCAGCGGAGCGCATACTGCGCCAGCTCTTTCCAGTTGTTTCTCTTCAATTGTTCGGGTCAAAATCACGCGGCACGGATGATCCTGAGTCTGATATTGATCTTTTGGTGCTGTGCTCCCGTGCCTTGTCATGGCAAGAGCGAGATGCCCTGACCGATGCGCTGTTTGACGTGGAACTCGAGTATGATGTGGTCATCAGCACACTGGTGACCACAGCCGCCGATTGGGATGAAGGCGTTTTTTCCGTGCTGCCGATTCATGAGGAAATTGCCCGCGACGGTATCCCCTTATGACCCAAAATGATTTAAAGTCTCAAATCGTTTCATATTGGATGGAAAAATCCCATGAGGCTCTTGCTTCCGCCCGTGCCGAAGAAACCTCACAACGATATGTTTTTGCCGTAAACCGCGCTTATTATGCCTGCTTTTACGCCGCAAGCGCCGTGCTTTTACTGCAGGGCGAGAAGTTTGTAAAACACTCCGGCGTCAGGGCTGCTCTTCACAAGAAGCTTGTAAAGACAGGGCGTCTTGAGCTTCAGTGGGGGAGGTTCTATGACAGGGTTTTTGAAAACCGCCAGCGCGGAGATTATCAGGAGCTTGTTGTGTTCGACCGCGAGCAGGTTGCAGGGATTATTGAAAATGCAACCGGATTCGTTGCGAGGATGCAACAACTCATCGGCGCGTAAAAGGATCCCGGGCGTTGACGTAATGACGTAAAAACATCAGGATTTTTGATGCGTACAGGAAGAATAGAACCGTTTTGCATCCGATAAGTCTTTGGCCTTGAGATCATACTGTGCCAGGCGCAGGGTGGGTCTATATAGGGCGCTGACCCCTTTTCTTTAAGACTTTTTCAATTACCGCAAACATATGCCCGTTCTGCTGCACGAAATCAGGCAGGCTTAAAGGGTTGGTTTTTTTGTCCGGATTTGTAGAGAACAGCAGAAAATAGGACCATTTCCTTCTGATAGAAACAAACTAATTTTTTTATCTGCCGCATCTGAGACGCTTTTCTTCTTGCCAGTCTTTAGACTGTGCCGTCATTTCAATAGTCTTACCCAATTTATTTACGTCAGGTCGTTCAATAAGAACTTTATTTGCCCTGTCGAGATAATCCTCAATAGAATGGCGTGAGTCGACATTACCAAATATATCTTTATGGGTATCAGCAGCATCAATAAACGCCAGTGCCACAAGCACTTTATAATCAACACGACCAGACAACTCAGGCAGTTTTAATAACTCGTTTTGTAAATCCTCAAGAACACTTATATACGACTTAGACGGAGAATCTTTCTGAAGGGCACGCTCCCACCATCCACGAGGGACCGGCATGGCCCCGGCGGCCACCCAAAATCCCCCAGTCGTGGCCACTTGAAAATCCCCCAGCTAAACGCCTGAATAAAGGCTTTTAAATTCGGCAGCAGAACGTTACAACCTACCTCCTTTACCT
>Ga0118677_10005424_pt1 | contig 22312 bp, 8 predicted proteins | sample AliMusrvi5mmetaG_FD_86154 | JGI IMG/M metagenome (GOLD analysis project Ga0118677, IMG submission 86154)
ATGGAACCCAATACTGTATATGGTATCAGCAAGCTGGCCGGAGAACGCTGGATTGAATACTATTATAATAAATATGGTGTTGACACTCGCAGTGTCCGCTATCCGGGTCTCATCAGTTACAAAACAGAAGCCGGCGGTGGCACTACAGATTATGCCGTAGAAATTTTCTATGAAGCCGTGAAAAATGGAACCTATGAATGTTTCCTTTCAGAAAACACCGCTTTACCTATGATGTTCATGGAAGATGCCATCAACGGAACCATACAATTGATGGAAACGGATGCATCGAAGTTATCGCTCAGGTCAAGCTACAATATGGCCGGGATTAGTTTTACCCCAAGCCAGCTTGCCGGTGAAATTAAAAAACTTATGCCGGAATTTTCTATTACCTATAAGCCCGATTTCAGGCAAGCTATAGCTGACTCGTGGCCAAGCAGCATCGACGATACTGTTGCAAAGAAAGACTGGGGCTTAACGGCAAAATATGATATTGCTAAAATGACGGAAGTTATGCTTAATGAAATTAAAAAGAAATTGTTATAAAATCTATATTTTTTAGGCTGTTTAAGCAACTTTTTGTTAATTTTATATTTTTTATGTAGTTGATTGTATTTTTTAGTTGATTGTATAAAATAGTCAATATTTCTCTCGTTTTAGGCTTGATTCTTTCATGATTTCTCCTGTGATATGGTCTATTGTTACGGCTTAGGGGTAGCAGACTTTGATGCTACGGATCCGGCTGTAGCTGCCGAATTTGGTGACTGGATCGAGCGTCAAGGTCATATCTTTGACTCCGTTCCAATTGGTGACCGTTGCCAAATCAATCGTAAAAACGTCCACACCGCCCGTTTCGATACACTTCTTCCATGCCTGTTTCTCATTGAGAAGCCCAACTATCGTCCCGGCGCCGTCCTGGTCCGCAAAATTGATCTTGAGCACCGGCTTACGGCTGAAATCAACCTGTTTCAAAGCAAGGGTGACACGACCCGTCGCTTTCCCGACCCGATCCATAAAATACTCATAGCGATTCCTCCCCTTCTGCGGCGTGATCTTGATCAGGCCACGATCCATACCCACCGAGGCGCCGCCTGCCGCCGTCCACCCCTCGGCAGACTGACAGTCGCTGACCGTGATGCCCTTGGGATAGGTGGCCAGGAAAAATTCCTTTTCCCACCGAAACCGGGAATCCTTGTAGCCGATCGAGACCTTGCCACTGGTCATTCCCTCGGGTGGCGTGAAAGTCACCACCTGCTTCAGGTTCGATCCGGCAGGCACCGGGCCGTGCGACCACTCCACAGGGGAGGACGTCCATCCCGTCGGTAGGATCCAGGTGACTTTGCCCGCGTCTCCGGTCTCCCCCAACGCATTATGGATCTCGAAACTCACCTTGAGGCTGTCACCCGATCCGACTCCATCGGAGAAAGGCACCGCCGCCACAGCGCCCGACTCGGTGGCAAGTCCGATAAAGTCCGGCATTCCCACGATCTGCACATTCGCCGGAAGAAGACGCTGGATGGTCTTGATCATGGTTGGCGAAACCCGGGTGTTAAACGTCAGGAATTTGGGATCTTTCCCAGGGTATTGCGCCATGATCTCCTGGATGGAGGTGATAACCGATTCGGGTGTTACTTTTCCGTTTTTCTGCGATTTCCCATGGAAGTGCTCGTCCATGCGAACCACCGCCGTTCCATTGTCGAGCCAGTAGGTCTCGGGACCATGCCCGCCCGGGAGCAGGCTCATCAATTTAATGCCGGGTGAGGTGGGGGAACTCTGGCTGAGCTCTTCATAGACCGGAGCGCAGTACCGGACGCTGTCCCAAACATCCACCGCCGGTGATAGCCCCAGCCAGTAAAGCCCGCGACGCGTTTGCTCCGCGTACAGCTTGAAATTTGCTGGCGAAAAACACGAGGGATGGGTGTAACCCGCGGTGAAACCCCAGAAAGAGTCCTTCGGGGTGGCCGAGTGGGCATAAAACTCGACCAAAGCCGGGGCGAATTTGGCGAGCAGCGGATTAAATCCCCACGTCACAGGCACCTTGCCACGGTTGGGGTCCTCCCAGTATCCCTCCATTAGATCATAGCTGAACTGGATGGCGTCGCTCGAAGCCCAGCTGAAATTCAGATAGATCTTGTTTTCCAGACTCTTGACCTCCCTGACCTGAGGAAGAGGGATGGGCTTCCCTGGATGATTCAGCGGAACCCATTGCCAGAATGAAATATTCTGAGGCGGGCTTCCCGCATACCGGGCCCCGTAGTGTCCCATCGTCATGCAGGAAGAGGATTCTCCTGCAATCCATCCATAAACCAAGCCCGGCGGCTTCAGATCAGCCAGGAGCTTGCTCAGGTTTGGGTAGCCACACTCGGTGAAAGGATCCTTTGGCTGGTAAAAAAGATAGACTTTCTTCGCAATCGCGTAGTCCAGCCCCTTGAGGATCCAGGCGCCCGCCGCAAAGGATCCGAACGCTCCCGGATTGCACGCCTTCCGCTGGTTGGCCAGCGACCATTCGCACGCCTTTTCCTCATCCGGTTCGTAAGGAGGAGCCATCACGAGGTCCCGCTTGACTTCCAACCCGTCGAAGACATTTTTTTTCGGGACGTACGGCGGCGTTTTCGGCTCTCCGCCGAATGCGTCCAGAAAACGGATCGACTTGACCGTGACCGACACTCCGTGACCGGGCGACATGATCTGCAGGCTCGCCCTGCCAGAACGGGGCTTGAAGAGGCCGCTGGCTGCAAGATCGACCACAAAGGTCCCGGGGTGGTCGATCTTGGTGAGGCCGGGTAACTTGACCCCGCCACAGTTCTCCGATGTATTCACGGTGGTCGGCATCCTGACTACCAAAGACCAAGTGCCACCCGGAGTCAGTTCGCTGACTACCACTTTAATTTTAGGAGTCACCTCCAGATCCAAATAAACCGTTCGAGTTGCATACCCGCCTTTGGGCCCACGAGCTTCAACCGAAAGCCCGCCGGTTGCGGGCCAGTGCAACTGGGCGAACATCCCCCCCCACCCCCTCATCACCTCATCCTTGTACCAGAACTCAGCACCACCCAGCATCGGAGTCTGGCACTTGAGTGCCCTGTCGGTGACCGGCAACAGGTCTTCCTGTGCCGCAAAATTGGCAGCGATCCAATAGTTGTAATACGCGTTCAGTTTCCCCGGGTATCTAATCAGACCCTTGATCAACGGGTTTTTGCCATCCGCCCGTTTCATGGTGGCAAAGGTGGTGATCGTTTCCCCCAGGGTCTTCAAATGGGTGAAGGTGAATCCTTTTTCTTTCTCCAAATAATTGACATACACATTGTCGGCCCCTGCGCACAGGTTCGCCTCAACGCTGCTCAGGAAAAGACGGGGCGCATCCCGGTTGACAATTCCCTGCAAAGTCTTCACGAGATAAAGCTCCTCGACATCCTGCAGCCCGCCGGTGTCCAACACATAAGTATGGGTGGCCCGTGCGACATGGGGCGACACAACCAACAAGCCGCAGAGCAGTTTCGCAAACAGAGGAGATTTCATTGTTTTCATGGACTAGAGCGACTGACTGGAGGTGATGACAGTGCCGTTGACGGGCCGCTCCACTAGCACCAGCCCGGGGACTGTGGATTCGGACTGCCTTACCGAGAACGAGTAGGCCCCCGATCCAAGCGGGATTATGATTCGGCCGTTCTCGATCTTCACCTTGCCGCCTCCATCGACACTCCCTTTCGGTTTGCCATTTTCCCACAAGGGTTTTCCCGATTCGGTGACGGTGACCTTTGTTTTACCCAATAAGGGAAGACGGGCGGTGGCAGTAGCATTGGGTGGAACCACGATGTCGTACACGATCGCGTTATCCTGAATTCGCCAATGGCTCTCGTAACGCCCCATGGGCGAATCAAAGTTCATCTGAGCCGACTTCAGTTGGGCGGGTGAAACGGTCGGCTCAATGACTGCGTTCCGGAATCCCGGTCCGTTCCCCAGAATTCCTTCGACGCGTATTCCCCCCACGTATCGAGCCATCCAGCCAAGGGGCGTGGCGAACATTTTATGATTCTGCGAACGGGCGCGATTGAAGGAGAATCCTTCCCATATGGTCGTTGCCCCCTCACGAATCATATTCCCAAGGCACGGCCCTGTATCCTGGAGATGAGCGGTGAAAGCAAGGTCGGCCTGCCCGTTCTCGCACAGGGCATCAGCGATGGCTTCCATGCCGAGAATGCCGACCCAGATGTGATCCTTCCGGTCATGGATATCCTGGGCGAGTCTCTGAACCACGCGGGCCTTGCGATCCTCAGGGACGATGCCGAAAGCCAGGGCTATCGCCTGGGGTGACTGCCGAACGCCCACACCTTTATTCGTCGAATAATAGCAGCCTTCCTTTTCGTCATAGAAGTAGGCGTTGAACTGTTTTTTCAAGTCTGCGGCAAGCGATGAGTAATAGGTGATGTCCTCGCTGCGCCCCAGCACCGTGGCCATGTCGGCCATCATGCAGGCGTATCGGTAGAAATAGAGGTCAAAATAGATCAGTGCCCCTTCGGGCGGGATGTTGTCGTCCGGGTTGACCCAGTCTCCGAGTGCCTTCCGGGGCTTGGTCAGGAGCGGCGGTTTTTCACTGGCCTGTCCTTCCTTGATGAGGGTGGTCATGTAGAGCTTGAGGTTGTCGAAATGCCGTTCAATCACCCTCCGGTCCCCGTAGGTCTGATAATGTTTCCAGGCGATATTCACATAGCTTCCCACCCAGGCCGGATCCTCCCCTTTGGCCCATGCCGAAGGCAGCACGTTGCGGAGGGTGCCCTCGGGGGAGATATCGTCCGCGTAATCCTGAAGACGCTTTTCGTAGAGCTTCCGCAGGTCAAAGTTGTATGCCATGGCGTAGTAAGGCGATGCGTCGTCGCAGGTCCAGGCGTTCTTTTCCTGGGTAGGGCAATCCGTGGGAACCGAGTGCATATTCCCTTGAATGGATGCCCGGCCCGCCTTCCAGATCTTGTTCCACAGTTCGCTGGAGGATTGGAAATCCCCCACCCTGGCCATGTCGCTATTGAAGACCTTTGCCGTCAACTGGTCCGGCGAAGGCTTTTCCTTGAGACCTTCGATCCGCAGGTAGCGAAAACCCTTGTAGCTGTATCGCGCCTGGTAGATTTCCTCTCCCCCGCCTTTGGGAATAAACACATCCGTCTGATAAGCCCCGGTTTGTTGGGGTTTGTAGTTATTCCATTTCTCTGTATCCCAGCGTGCGACAGGGATTTCGAGGTGGGTCATTCGGATTCTTTGACCCGATTCACCACGGACCTTCAGTTCGACGGTTCCGGCCACGGTCTTGCCAAAATCGACCAGCCAGGCATCGGTCTCGTCCTCGATCTTGATAATGCTGACCGGGGAAACCGACTCGACCACACGGATCGGCTCGAACAACTGGGCCGTCAGCCCCGGGGCGGCCGAAGGCATGTTGCCCTTGGCAATCACGGCGGGACTCCAATTCTTGTCAGCGAACCCAACCGTGTTCCAACCGGGCAGTTCCTTGCGCGCGTCATAGATTTCGCCTGCCTTGATGGAATCCACCAAGATCGGGCCGGGCATCGTCTTGAACGAGGGATTGGACACCACCGTCTGACGGTGTCCGTCGGCGTAATCAATGGTGACGAGGACACGGAGGGCCGGTTCCGCCATCCAGTCGTTATAGAATGTCTCATCGCAAAAAGTGGGCGTCGTCATCCCATACCATCCGCGACCCAGTTCAAACGCCAGCGAATTGAGATCCGTGAGGTGGTCCGTCAGATCGTAAACCGTGTAGTAGGCCGTTTTGTTGTAACGGGCAAAACCAGGATGCAGCAGGAAGTCATCAAGACGCTTCCCGTTCAACCAAAACGTATAATAACCCAGACCCGACACATAGGCTCTCGCGCGAACGACCTTCTTTGCTTCCGCGGAAAACGTCTTCCGGAAGAGAGGTGCAGCCAGGCCCTCTTTGGGGTCCAGGTAGGTTTTGAGACCACGAACTTCCAGGACTCCGTTTTTCACCATGACATAGGAGTTATTGCTGTCAAAAAACTCTTGAAAAGCAAACACGGCGGGATTCTCGAAATCTTCCTTTACCAGGGTCTCGCCGTTTGAAATCAAACGGAAATCATCGAATTGAACCAGCCCTTTCTTGCACTTGCCGTCGGGCGACCCTACGCCAAGCGCCAGCGTCCCCACCTTGGAAGTGTCGTCATGCAGCGGCTCGCTGCTAACGGGGGCGGCGTCGATCCAGAATGAAAAATCCCCGGCCTTCACGGTGATCTTGAGCGAATGCCATTCGTTTGATTTGAGGTTCTGGAGTGCATAGTCCTTGAGTTGAACAGGTTTCTTCTCGTGATCCCTCCGGGTGACGACAAACTTCCCAGGACTCCCGGGCTGGATCTCGACTCCATATCCCCTACCCCAGATGTAGGTCGTACGGAACAGCGCCACTGCGCTTCCTGCCAAAATACGGAATTTGGTTTCGAATGTGTAATCCGTCAGGCCTTGCAACTTGGCCGGAATGGTTTTGGGTCGCTCGGTTCTCGCCACAATCCACTGGGCACCGCGCCAGTCCTCCCCTTTCAACAACCCCATTTCGAAAAACTGAGGAGGAGCTGAATAGGTTTTGCCGGCACCGTCGTAACCGGTCACCTGCCAATAATAACGGGTGGCGGCCAGGAGCGGCTTCCCCACATAGAGACGTGCAATCGTGTCGGATCCCTCCAGCCGCCCCGAGTCCCATAGATCCGCCTGGCCTTGGGATAATTTTTCCAAGGATAAAGCCACCTGAATCCGGCAGGCCGATTGTTGGAAGCCCCGGGGTGCCAGGGAAGATGCCACGTAGCGCCACGAAAACCTGGGAGCAGCTTCCTCGATCCCCAATGGCTGGGACACGCCTTCCGTTCGCATATCCGTGATGGAGACCGCATGAGCGACGGAGATGGATTGGGAGGACGCTGGTGATGGCTGCACAGATGCACCGCTGGCGGTGGAGATGACTATCTGCACCATGAGAAGCCCAATGAGAGAGACGATTTGAGTTCGGCCTGCTGGTTTCATGATTTTTTCCCTATGTTTTGGTCTTTTGTATAATTATCGACCTTTGATATCATAAGCACGCTTCGGCCAAGGTTTGAATGTTTTTAGCGGGTGTTCCGTAGAGAATGTCGCATTCTCCCGACAAGATGAGCCGGCGGCCCTGTTGGCTTTTTATGATCGCATGACAGGCTTTACGGAGCGCATCCACCGAACCGTCTCTCAACAGGCTTAGAGAGATATTCCCTCGAAGGATCGTCGAGGCCGGAATTCTCTCCCGCGCGTATTCCAGAGAGGGAATATTGCCGGTATTTGAGGTTCCGAGCCCTTCCACAATATCGGGCTTCATTTGGTTAAACACGCCCATATCCAGGTATTCCTTCCCGTGTCCGCAGAGATGGAACGTGGAGATGCCGCCGGCCTCGCGCACCACCTGAGCGTATTCAATGGAGGGTTGCAAAATGTGGTTTCTAAATATCTCTGGTGAATAGAGTTCCGTACCGGCTGAGCCGAAAAACATCAGATCGGCGCCACCCTCGATCGCCGGCCTGATCACGGATTTCACAGTTTCGCGAATTTCTGTCTGCAACTGTGCAAAGATCTCCGGGAAATCCATTTCCAAGAAAAACGCATCCTCACGGTTGAAAATGCAATAAAGTTCATACGGTTGAGGCAGGAAGAACACAATGAGGCAATTTTCGCCGACACGTTGCCGAACTTCACGCACACGCTGGCGTATCGCCTCCGTGTGCTGCCTTACTTCCTTGATATACCAGAGAACTTTCTTAAGAGCAGCGGGGTGGTCTCCCGGACCTGAGACCAATGAAAGTGACTGGCGCTTGAACTCGGCCAGACAAAGTGTCATTTCGCCGAACGGAGTCTGAACGGTCGCGTTATACTTCCGTTGATGCCCGGTCTGTTCCTGCAAACGTGGCCGGAGAGAAAGCGGGTGATCGTCGGCAAACCATTCCTTTACCCCCAGGGTGACCGACGGGATGCAATTCACCCCATGCATGAAATCCCGACACTCCTCAACCGTAACGTCTGTCGCCCAGTCACGACCCAAGCCGCTGGCCACGCATGCAGTTTTATAAATTGGAAACGGAAGGATCGATTCCGTGGAATCGCCTGATACAAAACTTCTGAAACGTTCTCTTTGCGATAGTGATCTGTTCATAGGGGAGTATTCATCATTTCATGGATTGGTCGATGCGAACCCCGTTCTGCATCAGCGTGAAATCAATGGTTTGCAGGGCGAGGAAGAGCGAGGGGGTAACGCCACCCCCCGTCACGATGCCGTTTCTTTGTTCCAATGTTTCCCCGAAGTCTCCACCGGGACGAATGGTGTACACGAGTAATCGCTCAATGAACTGTTTTGCTTCGGAATGCATTCCGCGATCGGTCAAGCCATAAGCAATATAGCTGGTCTCGCCATATTTCATGAGGTCGAATCCGAGCAGCGGCTGATCGGGTTTACGGATATTAAGATAATACTGCGTTAGTCGCTTGGTCAGGTCTTCGGGCATGCCTTGAAATGCGAGGCCACTCAGAATGTAACAGGGTTCCTGTTTGGTGCGGTCTTTAAAAACATGTGTGCCGCTTTCGGTAAAATAGAAATTCTTGGGATCGCTTCCTTCTGGGAAAAACCACTTCCGGTAATTGACGAGTTCGCGCGCCGTCATCTCACGCCAAAATCGAATATCCTTCTCAAGACCGAGTACGGAGGCGATGCGGATTGCGCAGTCGACATCGATCAGATGCGACACAACGAATGAGGAGTCTTTTTCATCGGGAATATCATGCTTCCCTTTCCCGGTTCCCCATATCCAGCGCGGGTTCTTCTCCCGCCAAATCAGATACCGCTTGATGGCCGGGTAAACGCGAAGGAGACGATCACGATCCCCGGTGGCACGATAAACCAGCCACGCTCCCTGCGCCTTCCGGGACGGGAGGCATTCGCCAAGCAAAACCCCTTCATCGGTGACTCGCGACATGATGCCTTCATAGATATTCCAGGCTTTATCCGGCATGATTCCGGCAAGGAGTCCGCAGGCCATGAAGCAGGTCCACGAGCACTGTGCGGGCGCCGACGGATCACCCTCGGCCCAGAGGGACGGCTTCCCCTCGGCAATGCTGAAATAGGGATAATTATTCTCCGGCAAGGGAGCCATCAGCTGCGATAAAAGAAAGGTCCAGGCGCCATAATACCACTGCCGGTGTGTCTCCGGGGTCACCCCGCTCGATGCGTTAATCCCGAACTTTTCCGGGCACGGAACTTTCGCCAGGAGCTGATCCCAGCTTAGTTTTCTTTCGGCCAACGACTTTGATGCAGGTTTTCCCAGAAGGGCGCTTTTGGCACGCTCAACCGCCTTCTCGGATCCTTCCATTTTTGTCGAAAAGCCGATGGAAGCCAGCACGACCGTATTGCTGGACTTCATAGCAGGGATCTTGGCATTCCACCGGGCTTTCGAATTCGTGGAGATGGGCAGCAGCGCTGTCGGGAGTTCGTCAATCGAGCTGACGGTTGCCAAACATGTCGCCGTGAATCGATTCCCATTATCGGCGACAAGAACATCGGGGGTTGTCATGGAAGGCTTACCATGGATTTCTCCCGAAATCCCCAGAAAGGGCAGAGTCGCTGCTCCCGAATGAAATGCCATGACACGGAGGACTGTGTTTTCATCCGCCAGGAAATCGGTTGCCGTGACTTTCATTCCGGATGCCTTGTCGATGGCCGACATCTCCAACTTGTATGGCCACCACGCCCTTTGCACGGGAGTTTTTGGATTTATGCCGACCGAGATCATGTTGTTCAATCGCTCGGCATTAATCGAGGTGCCGAAGAAATAGCCAAGATGCAAGGAGAGGCATTGGGCTGTTGGAGGCACACCTTCGACCACTTTGGTGAACGGATTTAATACCAGACGGCTCTCCGGGACGCTCAACCAACTCCAGGTCCCCACTCCAGAAGCTTTGATTGAATCCGTATCAAACCGATCAACGGGCTTCGCCTGGATGCTCGACGGTTCCGCAGCCAAGAGTCCCGAAGCAAAAAGGGAGCACAGCATCGAGAGCGATATCACTTTACAAAGTATGGAAGGGCGTAAAATCATTCGGTAATCCTCGTATTTTTCTGTTTCAACGTCTATAGGTTGGGGTGGAATTCCTATAATAATTCGTGCATTTTATGGTCGTCGGCAAATCCTGTTTGTCCCACAAAGGTTTCCCGGCGTTTGATTACGGAGCGACTCCTTTGGGCGCGTTTGGGCCGGGCCTCCAGACCCTGCCTTCAATATGTCCTCTGGACAAACCTGCAGCAGTGAATAACTCGTCCAAGAGGACCGCCTTGAACCGGTCGGGAGGCAACAGATCCATCACCGACTTGGCCTTGTATGGCGTCAGATGACGATTCGCGCCGTAAACAATGACAAACCACGGCCCTTTGACGTCTTTGTAATCCGAGACCAACATGCGGGCAAATTCTTCCGGATTCCCAAGCGTGTAGTAGTGGTTTCCATAGATCACAGGGAAATTCGCCTCTTTATAATCCACTTTTTGCTCAGGATTACACCACTGGGTCAGGCCCTTGACTTTCATCCCACGCGCAAATTGCTCCCAAACCGGTCCTTTATGCGGAATCGACCAAATATCGATGTAATCGGTATCTGTAAGTTTTAGCCCCTTGTTGACCTGTTGGACATACCTCGCCGCAATTTCCGGAGTCATCCGATTTGGGTGCGCATAGCCCCACCCCGAAGCAGCGGTGAAGAAATAGTCATTCGAGGTCGCTGATTTGTAAAAATACTCCATTATTCCGGAGTAGCGTTCGAAAATGGCAGGCTCCACTCCCCAGTTCATGGGGACATCGCCCCGTTCTGGCTGAAGCCAACCGCCAAATCCCTGCAGGGCGACGGCATTTTTAATGCTGTCGCCTTCATTGACCATGAAAGCAAGATAGATTTTGTCCTCAACCTTAACCTTACTCTCGGCGATTGGCGAATGCCGCTGTTTTAAGGGAAGCCGCGACGCTTTCCAGCGGTTATAAAAGGAGTTGTTAGGGACACCTGAACAAATGACAGTCAGCCCATTTTCGGTGACAACTCGCACAAAGGTGTTCTCATCGATGGCTCCCCACCCAAACACGGGAGTGAGCGGCGGATAACTGCGCAGGATTTTCACAACAGCTTCGGCTTCCTCTGGTTTGGAGTACCTGGGGTCGGGTTTGTCCGCGGTGTCATCCCGGTAGTGGGTCAGATTATAGACCATCCATTTCTCCTGCACCGCCTGGTCAATATCGACGAAAGTGTCATGCTGCGGCAGGCCATAGGTCTTTACCCGCGAGACCAAGCCCGTCTTGTTCACCCGGGGAAGCACATTCTCAATCATCCACCGATGCACGGCAACCTTGCGCGACACGCCAGGAATTTCTGGAATTGTTTTCGTATCGAAAACAATCAACAACCCGGGCAGGATTTTTTTCATCGCGGGAAGATCCTGGCGCAATACGGGAAAGGCGTCCTTTTGTCCCGCAAGAGTTCCCACCAAGGCAACCTCAGCTTCAAAGTTATCATAGACAATCCAGCCCTTGGCAAGCTTCGCAGCTTTGACCAAAAACGACTCCCACGGCTCGGTTTTGAAATGAAAAGAGGATCCCTTTTCCCAGATATCCATCCACGCTTCGCTGATGGTCGGATACTTTGCTTTAAAATCCTCCGGCGTCTTTGGATTCCAAGACTGAAAACTCTCTAGTTTCGGCTGTTCCGAGTATAACATCTCCATCCAGTTATTATCCGTCCCAAAATCCAGGTAAACATGCGGTCCATTCCGGTTGCTTAATCCTTGAGCCGCCAGCAATGTCAGCTTCTGAGGCCGGCTTAATCCTTTTACCGGGACACGCGTTGCCGGGAGGGCGCTCGCCGCGATATTCGCCGGGGCGGCAGCAAATGCCGCCATGAAGAACAAAACAAAATAAGAAAGCAGGTTGATTCTTTTCATTTCGGGTTATCATGCTTGGACGCGACCTCTGTGGATTGAATCGCCACCGGGCCAAGCAATCCCGAAGGGAGCAGTTTGTGTTCTCCCTTGTAATACTTATCGATGTTCGTCCGGGTGAGGCGTTTATCCGGTGCCAGCGCGCCGTCGCCTATGAGGCGGTTGGGCCACAGGTTGACGATATCGATTTCCAACGAATTGGCTCCGGCCTTGACGGCATCGCCCAGGGCTACCCAGTAAGGTTTCGTCCAGAAGATGCCAAGCGATTTGCCGTTCAAGCGAACCTCGGCAAGGCTGTTCAGATCGCCAAGGTCGAGGCTGAGCCCGCTCTTTCCTGTAACCTGCGCTTCCGTCAGGGTAAACGATTTCACATAGGTCGCCTTGCCGGAATAGTAGCGGATACCGTCCTCGGGCCGCTTCGTCCAGTCCACCAGTTCCGGGAATTCCACCTGACCGGGGCCTCCCCACGCCTTGTCGAAGGTCACCGTCCATGGACCCGTGAGGTCCAGCGCCGGCGTGAGACGTGGATAGTTGCCTTCCGCCTTTCCTGCCGCATCGGCGGCAATGGCGCGACGAAAAACTACGAATTGCGAACCGTTCGGGGGAAGTTCTAGCGGCACGGTCGTGCCACTATCACCCTGACTGAACGAAACCGCATCACGCTGCGTGCCGGTCACCGCATCCCACAATTCCGGCTGCTTGCCGCGGACTCGGAAGGTGCAGGCCGCGGTTTCGGCGCGGTTCTTGCGGTTGACGATGAAATAGATGTCCGTCTCGCCGACGCTGCGATGAATCCAATCCAGAAAGGCATCAGGCTGAGCGCCGCTATGGCTGAAGTCGGGAGTCACCCCGCTGGCGGTGAGCACTTCGCGGACGGTTTTCCCACACACCACCCTGCCCTTGCCGAAGGCGTGCTCTTTCACTTTAGAACCGTCGCAATCGCCCCACAGTTCATCCGCCATGGATTTCACCTGCGCGTCACAACGCGGATAGTCGGTCAATCCCGGTGCCCGTTGCGGCTTGGAGCCGACCAAGGTCATGCCGGCAGCAACCAAATCCTTCAACTTGGCGAGAACCTCCACCGGCATGGTGGTGGATTTCGGCAGGACCAGCAGTCGGTAGTTCATGCCATCGGGCAACACGATACGGCCCTCCTTCACCGCCAAACGAGTGAGAATGATCTCGGAATTGCACACATCATAGTCGTAACCGGGACCGAGCGACGGATCGACATGCTTGGCCTTTACGAAGTCTGGACAACCGTCACCATTGTAGAACAGCACATCGGCGGCGAACAGGCCCTGCTGCAGCAGGTGGCTGCAACGGGCGATGTAATCACTGAAGCAATGCGCCTGGTTCCACCAGGTGATCTTCCGGTTGAAGTGGGTCCCGGCGCAGAATTCCGTACCAGGAAAACCGTCGCCGCTATAGGTTGCACTGGAGAAGATGAAAAAGTGGTTGAATCCCTCGCAGAAAGCACGGTCGGCGGTGGGCTTGAGTGACGACGGGGAATCCAGCCAATGGAGCCAGGAGGTGAAGGACTCAGCGGCGACGATGGGCTTGCCATAGAGATGCGCTGCCGATGAGGTCAGTTTGCCGTTAATATTCTGATTGGCTTTCTCATCCTGCCAGAACTCGCCCATGGGGATGGCGCAACGGCCGAGGTTCTTAAGCTGGTCCAGGATCATGGAGCCACCGACGTCACCCGCTTCGCTCTGTTGGATCAACCCCTTGGATTCGGCCAGCGTGCTCAAGCGTCCGTAATAATGCTCGGCCACGCAATCGCCCAGAGTCCTGCGGTGATCATAGAGGAAACGGTCAGTCAATTCGGCATTGACCAGTTTACGCCCGGCCAGGGCCGGCAGGTAGGGGCGGGGATCGTAACCGCGATATTTCCGGAAGTCGTCGCAGAACCCCTCCGACCAGTTCGGCCGCCCTATCTCCCAGCTGTCGATCTGCAGCGAACGGAAGACGGTACCCACAAAGGGGCCAGCCTCCTCGATAAGCGGCGTGGCAACATGGGCGAACTGGAGATCCAGCGTCGACGACGCCAATGGATCGCCCTCAAGACCGGCACCTGTCGAAGACGACCAGCTGGTCTTTTTGCCATTCATGGAATAGCCCGAACGAAGAATGGTCCAACTTCCCTCCGGAACCTCCCAATCCAAGGTCCCCTCATGGCATTTCGCGGTCAGGTCGATGATGGCGGAATCGTTGAGGTTGCTCAAGGCGGCAGGAAAGGCCTGGATGGCAAGGTCACGATAGAACTGCGGATTACCTGCGGGTGCGGGCAGTTTGCCTACGAAATGCTGCGGGCCGACCAGCGTCATCTCAGAACTGACTTGCTGCTTGCAGGCATTCTCCGGCTTGATCCATGGACCCCCTACATTCCAGCCGCTACAGAGCATCGCACTGACGCCGAGCCCGAGCCGCTCGGCCTCTTTCAACGTGTGCTTGAAATTCTTTAGCCATTCCGGACTCATGTAATCGGGACCTTTGACTCTGACCCCTGGACCGCTGAGGCTGTACACGGTCACCCCGGACATGCCCTGGGCCTTGAGGGCCTCCAGATCGGCGGTGATGCTCTCCTTGTCCACCTTGTCCCCCAGCCAGAACCACCAAGTCCACATGCGGGCCGAGTCAGGCGGGGAGACAAACTCCTTGCCTAAATCACCGGCCAGAACCGATCCGCTTAAAAACAATACCAGAATACCCAGCAACACCATCATTCGTTTTGTCATGAATTATCACTCTTTCGTGCTCTTCTTCACTTTTCCTCTAGTAACCTCACAGGCCCGATCAACCCGGATGGTAACAACTGATCATCTTTTCCATGATACCGCGCCGTCGCAAAAGTCAATCGCCCGCCCGGACTCGGCTTGCCGTCCTGCAGCCATTGTGGCCACTTCGCAAGCAACTTGAAGTGGCCGCCACCGGCCATGCCACCACCGTTCTTCCACTCAGAATCTTCCGGCAGCTGCTGATCACCAATCAGACGGTTACACCAGAGATTAACCACACCCACCTCCACTGTGTTTTTTTCCGGCTTTAACAGCCCTGTCACATCAATGCGATACGGCGCTTTCCAGAGTGTCCCCAGGTCCTTGCCATTAAGCTTCACATCGGCCATGATTTCGACACGGCCCAAGTCCAAGGCTACAGACGGCAGACTGCAGACCGCAGGCTCGACAGTGAATTCTTTCCGGTAAACGGCGGTGCCGGAGTAATATTTAATCCCTTCCACAGCATTGCTTCTCCAATCCGTTAAACCCTCGAAGGTCACAGGAGCGGCAGGGCCTCCCCATTTTGATTCAAAGGCAACCTCCCATGGTCCGGCAAGCTCCTGCACCGGCTTGAATTCCGCCCAATTCCTTTCCGACCGCCGTCCCATGACCTGACTACTGTCTACTGACTTCTGAATACTTCTTCTGAACACCACGAACACGGACTCCGTCGGTCCCAGCCTCAACGGGACTTCCATCCTGCCGTCGTCCGTCCCTTTAAACACAGGCAAGTCCATAATCTTTCCCGTTTCCGGATGCCACAATTCCGGCTGGCGCCCATTCACTCGGAATGTGCAGGTCACTTCCACGTCGCGGGCCACCTGGTTTGCCACAAAGAAGAAATCAGAGTCATCGGTTTTGCGATGAATCCACCGCAACCTCAGGTCTTTAGCCAAACCAGTAAACGCGATATCCGGCTTAGCCCCGATGGCCTCCAGAACCGGGGCGATGGTCTTGCCCAAAAACACCCGTCCGGCACCGCACTTGGATTCGTTTACTCCTGTGGCCGGCACCACGGCAGCATCACCCAATAACTTCCGGGCCATTGCCTTCACGTCCTCATCACATTGCGGATGATTCTGGAGACTCGGGGATTGATTTGGAATTGCAGTGGCCGCTATGGTGGCTCCCGCCTTGGCCAGTTTAACGACTTTGCGCAGCGTTTCCGGCGTCATCATTTCCGTTGGCGGCAACACGAGCAACCGGTAGCTCATCCCATCGGGCAGAACGATACGACCATCCTTGACCTTCATCCGCGTCCTCACCACCTCGGCCGGGCAGATGTCATACTCGTATCCCGGTAATCCGAGCCTGTATGGCGCAGAACGCGGCGAAACCTCGACGTCCAGATAACAGATGTCTGCAACATTTAATCCGCTCTGCAGGACATACTGGCACCGGGTCAGGTATTCATGCCACGCCTTGGACTGCTCCCACCATGTTTCGGTACGATCATAGTGGAAGCCCCAGCCGCCCAGAGTCATCCCGGGAGCCCGGTCAAGCCACGGTTGGTGTGTAAAGAAACACAGGACAAACCGGTTGATACCCTCGCAAAAAGCCTGATCACCCGTCGCCTTTATTGAACCTGGATGATGTTGCCACTTGGCCAGATCAGGGCAGGCCGTGAAAGCCTCGGCGCCGGTGATGGGTTTCCCGTAGACATGACTGGCGGAAGACATCTCCTTGCAATAATTCATGCAACTGCCACCAACCCAGAATTCACCCATCGGCATGTCAGCCCGGCCCGCATAAGCCTGATTGATACACGGGCAAGTGTCATACGCTTCGATGGAAAGCTTCATGCCATGTTTCTGCGCCAACGCCTGAAGATGCCCGGCATAATTCTCAAGTAACAGGTCGTTGGCCGTCATGCGAACATCCCATTGAAACCGCTTGTTGATCTCCTGAGAGTCCACAATGCGGCCAAGTTCTCCCGGCAGGAACGGCAGCGGATCATACCCCCGCAGTCGCTGAAATTCCTTGCGGAAATTCGACGTCCAGTATTGTGTGCCGACTTCCCAGCTGTCAATATGGGTATAGGTCAAAACCTTCCCCGCTAGCGGGCCGGCATCGTCAATCAGCTTTGCCATCATTCCGTTAAAGTGCGCCTCAAGCGCTTCCTTGCTCAGCTTGTCGCATTCCAAACCGCAACCAGAAATGGGTGACGGATGATTATCCTTTCCCGTGCTGGTATGGCCGATACGGAGGACATCCCAGGAACCGGAGGGAACGTCCCACTGCAACCGGCCGGTTGAATCCATCTGCGATGTAAGATTCACCGCCTTTGAACGATCCCAGATGTTCGAACTCGCCGTAAGTGTTTGGCCCTTGCGCCCAGGCTCAACCGGCATCGCCAGCACCTCGATGTCCCGGTAATAACCCCTGACGGCAGTCGGTTGGGGTAAAACACCGTCAAAAGGGTTTCCGCCTTTCACCCTGGTCAGCGTGGATGCCAACCTCTGCATCGAATGTTCCGGGGTGTTCCACGGACCGCCGCTCCCGCACCAACCGGCATCGTTGTTCATGTCCACCTGCATGTCCAGCCGGTTGGCCTCGGCCAGCGTATGCTTGAAGAGGTCCCGCCAGGCCGGGCTGATAAACTTGACGGGGCCCTCCGGAATGTCGCACGAGCACTCCATGATCAGCACCGCCTTGATCCCAACACGGGCCATGGATTCGAGATCGGCGGTGATCCCCTCCTTCGTGATATTCCCATTGATCCAGAACCAGTAGGCCCACGGTTTTGCAGAGTCGGGCGGGGATAGGAAATTCTTCGCAATCTCCCCGCCTTTTACCTTCAATGGCGAAACGTCCTGCTGCGCGGCATGACAGACCATCCCCGGCAGCAAACCTGCAATCATCATCGCGGCTATTTTTCCTGCGGTCATGACTTTATTCCTTTCAGCTCGGTTTTCATTTCCTACACTCTGCAATGCAGAACTATATTCCCGAAACGCCTGGGAGTCACCCACCCGAACGGGTGGTTCTATTGAAACACGTGCTGCTTCCCGCAAGCGCCCTCCTTGCGTCGGGACCGCCCACAGAGGATGCGCCACAGGCGCTGCAGGCGGCAGCTTACGCTACAAGGAATTCATGAAACTCGCAGATTACTTCTTCGCGCCTGACTCGTTGCCATAAACTTCAACCTCGGAGAGCGCGCACCAGCCGGGATGCTTTTCCTGGACAAGGTCGGCCAGTTCCACCCACGATACGTTGCGTTTCGCAAAGGTGAAAGTCTGCGGTTCATTGGCCGCTCGATGCTCGATTTTTTGTGTCGATCCATCTGAGAACCTCACGGTTGCCGAGTTCCAGACCTTGTCATGAGGAAAGTCACAACGGGCGTAAATGACCAGCTTTTCAACTGAGACCAAGCGACCAAAATCGACTCTCCACCAGACGTCCGTCCGTTGATCGGGTCCCCACGATTGGTTTGGCCATACGCCGTGGCCTTGATTTTTGACCGAGCCGTCGATCGCGTTGCGGGCGGCAAACAGGGGATTATTCCGGCACTCGCTATTCGAGGTGGCGTGGGGGAAAAACGGCGTGATCCCGCGGACATCATACGGGTTCAGCGCGAGGTTGCGGTCTGCGGCGATCTCTTCAGCAGTGGCCGGACGAGCGCTTGGCTTGCTGCTGGCGAACGCTTTGGCCGGGAAGGCGGCGGCATCCTCCGGGGCGAGCGGCACGGGAAACTCGACGCGCCCCTCCGGACTGTATATGAGGACTTCAGGCAAGTCCTGGCTGAGGCGGATCATCATGTGGGAGGGACCTTGGATCTGAATCCGATCCCCTGGCCGGAATGGGCGCCCGATTTTTTGAGAGTTTCCGGCGGCGTCGATCACCCTGATTGTGACCGCCGCCCGGGTGCCATTTTGTGCGGTTAACATTTTATGGATCCCAGTCCACTCGATTTCCTGCATGCGCCGACGTTTCAAGAGAAAGCGATCATACTTTTGCAATTCGCCAGGAGACCAATCCGTTGCCTCGGTATAGTCGCCGCAATACGGCACGAGAAGGTCGATCCAGCAAGCGATCTTGTCCATCTCTTCCTGGGAGAGCTTCACTTTATTATGGCCCTTTTCAAGCATCTCGATGAGCGAACTCTTGGCGGCTCCTGAAAAATAGGGTGGGAGCATCGGCGGAATAGACTGGGTACCGGTCCAGTTCACGAGGGGGCTCATATTCCCTTGTCTGGTTAAATAGAGATAAGCATCGCTCCAAATCCGCCCGGATAATTTATCGGAGTTTGGCGCACTGGTCAGGCTGAATGCGCCCGGCTTCGGAGGCGGCAAGGGAGCCGGCGTCTCTGCGGGTACTGGAGAGATTTTGGGTTCGGGAAGCGCCTGAGCGATCGACCTCACGTTATGGCAGCTGACGCAGTGGCGGTCGAGGATCGGCTGAATTTCTGTCGAGAAGCTGAACGGGCGCGCCGGGCCGTAGAACGGTTTGAGCGGCTCCGCTCCTGCGACCATGGCTTTCGTCGCATGGCTAGACGCCAGCGCAGAGGTATTTTTGTCTTCGTGGCAACCAACGCATGACGCGTTCTCACCCGGCTGGAGCGTCGCCCAGCTACGCATGGTTTGGACGACGTGGCCCTTTTCATCCAGCGCCATGAAGTAGAGCGGCGTGCGGGCCGGAACTTGAAAGAATGCTGAGCCATCGTCATAGACCGTCGCGTCTCCTAGGATAATTTTGGGATCCCAACTACCGTTGCGGATGGAAGGAGGCGTGCTGACCAGCGCCCCGCCGGCCGGCCCGTGATTGCTGTTGGATTTCACCCCGGCGGCCCGGAAATCGAGCGCCACAACGCGCAGGCGTTTGACCGTTCCTTTTTCCACCCCCGGTAACGCTTTTCCCGCATAGATGTTCTGCATGGAAATTGTCCCCGCCGACTTGCTGTAATCGACCGTGCTGGCATACTTGAAGGGAACCGGTCGGGAGGCGAGCACCACCGGCTGGTTGCAGGAAATGGCAGGGTCGGCCGCAAGCAATTCCCGGCGGCCGGCGGCCGTCATGAAGTAGATCTTGAAATTCAGACGGCTCCTACGATCCCTTCCAGTCCCCCATCCCTGCGGATGGTAGGCGACGAGGCAGGACTCTTCGCTGAACGGATAAGGATATTGGAAGAGCTCACCATCCTGCCCGTAGGCGTCGATGCGTTCGACCTTCGTCTCCCGCACCGGCGCGATGAGCTGAACTCCTTCGGCTTCCTGACGGCCTTTGGAGGGATCGATCACGGCCAGCTTGCCCGCCTGTAAACAGTGGTGGCCGCTGAGAAGGCCCATGACTTTTCGCGATCCCGGAATGGCCCGGGCGTGGAGGATCGAAGTTGGAAACCATGAGTTGTTCCCGTAATATTCGGTTTGTCCCGTGCCGTCAGAATTCATCTGGAAGAGCGGCTGAGGGTAAAGTTGACCCCGGTCGTTGTATTCCCATCGGGTATAAATGACCTTTCCATCATTCATCACAGTCGGATAGTTGTCATGCACCTGATCGAAGGTGATCCTGCGCAGGGACTTCCCATCCTTATCGCAGGTGTAGAGATTGCTGACCTCCGTCCACCAGCAGTCTACCGTCTGCACGCACCGGGTGGAGTTAAAGAGAATATCTCCATTGGGAAGGTAGGTGCCTTCATAGTCGGCGAACCCCAGTCCAGAGGTCAATTGGCGGACCTTTCCGCTCTCGATGTCCATTTCATAGAGATGGTAGTCGTCTTCGCGGTCGGACTTCTTCCACGCAAAGAGCACCCGCTTCCCATCGTAGGAAACCGCCGGGTCGCGAATCACCCCGCCCGCATCCTTGAGTAGCGTGCGGACGCTTTGTTTCTGGCCGCTAAACTCCATCAGACACAGCTCGCTTCCGGGCAGGAAATGGCGTTCAGCCTGGGCGTCGCTCTGGCCCTCGGTGTAGGCGTAATGGGTGCCGCCCAGGTTGTAATGTTTGGTAAAGACGATCGGGCGGGACTTTTGGGCGATCGGTTTGAGGCGGGCCTCGCGGCGCTGCAGGCAGGCCTTCTCGTAAAGCGCAAGCCACTGGGGATCGTCGGGCGGCAGAGCCCGTGCAATGAGCCCATCGAGTATGGATTGAATCCCCCGCCCATCTGCCCCCAGCTCCTGAATCGCACGGCGGATCATGCCGGAAATGAATTCGGCTCCATGGGCTTTATCGAACCACTTGGCGGCGCCTGCACCCGCTCCCGCATCTTGCAGCATCCAGTCCCACTGCATGGGAAAATCGCGCTCCAAGCCGCGCCATATTTCGGCCTGGGTGCTGGCGGCATCTGCTCCCGGATGCGCCTGCGCCTCGCGGGATGCCTGCAGCGTTTGCGCCCAGGTATCTTTTTTGATGTAAACTCCTTCGGGAACGCACTCCATCGCCGTCAGAACCGCTGCTGACGTAATCGCAGCGCTCATTGGTTCTACGGTTTGGGTGAACAGTGTCAACGCAGCAGCAAAGGAGGAAGCACGTGATAGAATTGATCTGTCCATAATGCAATCCTTATGTGTTGATTCGATTAGCGGTATCTCCCCCCCCAGTTACGGGTAGCAAACCTTGATACTCCGGATCCTCACATATCTGCCATGGCCGGTCGCTGGATCAATGCTCAGGGTGATATCTTTTGTGCCGGTCCATTTGGTGACGGCGCTCAGGTCAATGGAATGAGTTCCCGGCGCACCAATAGAGGCACACCGTCTGTATTGACCGGTTTCATCAGCGACACCGATTTTGGTGCCATGGCTGTCCTGATCGGGAATGTTAATTTTAAGCACGGGTTTTCGACTGAAGTCGATCGACTTCAACGCGAAGGAGACCCGGCCATTGTTTTCAATCCGCGACCCGAGCAAGTAATCGTGACGCCCCAAAGCCGTCTTTGGCGTGATCTTAAGCATCCCACGGTCGACGCAGACAGCCGCCCCGTTCGTAGCCGTCCAATCCTGTGTGGATTCGCAATCGGAAATGCTGACCCCATGCGGATAGGTAGTCAGGACAATCTCTTTTTCCCAACGAAAGCGGGAGTCTTTGTAGCCAATGACAGCAGTTCCTGAAGACATTTCACCAGGCGGAGTCAAGGTAACGATCATTTTCAAGTTCCCCCCTTGCGGAACCGATCCATGAACCCACGTTTCCGGCAACGATTTCCATCCCGGAGGCAGTGTCCAGCTCACCGTGCCTTTACCACCGGTCGTTCCCGAGGCATTGTGCAGCTCAAAGCTGACTTTGATGCTGTCGCCGGAACCCACTGAGTCGGAAAAAGGAAGCGCTGTCACCGCGCCGGCTTCCTGCGCAAGGGCAATGAAGTCAGGCATCCCAACCATCACACAATTCCTGGGCAGCAGCTTCTTGACCGCTTTCAGGAAAGTCGGTGAGAACCGGCTGTTGCATGTCAAGAACTGGGGCCCTTTCTCGACATGTTTTGCAGCGGCGGCCTTAGGAGTCGTCAGACAATAAAGGTTACAACCTTTAAGGTTTGTTTGGACTGATTGTGTAGTTCCAATCTCCATGGAACGTACATCGCTGTAAAT
>Ga0118677_10005263_pt2 | contig 22310 bp, 14 predicted proteins | sample AliMusrvi5mmetaG_FD_86154 | JGI IMG/M metagenome (GOLD analysis project Ga0118677, IMG submission 86154)
ATATATATTTTTATTACCTCCGGAATCGAATGATAAAGGGTTGGCTATGATCGGCAGTTATTCGGGAATGCTGCTGGCAGGGTTGCTCATAGCCCGGATAAAGGATATTGATTCGCTCGAAGATCAGGTAGAGGTGCTGAGTCAGTATGGCCGGCAATTATTGGACAAATCTTACCAATTCAGGGAACTGGCCGAAATGAACTTTAACAGGGTAATTTTTCTGGGTTCAGGACCGCTATATGGAACTGCAACCGAATCTCACTTAAAGGTTCAGGAGCTCTCTGATGGCCAGATTATCTGCAAAAAAGATTCATTCCTTGGATTCAGGCATGGGCCTAAAGCGGTGATCAATAAGGACACCCTTGTTTTTCTCCTCTTTTCGAATCAACCCTATGTCATTTCATATGAAGCAGATCTCATTGAATCGCTTAATGAAGGTCAAAAACCGCTCTACATCGCAGGAGTTACGGAGTGTGACCTAATGACGGATCAGCTCGATAAAACATTTGTTTTATCCGGCACGGGGTCACAACTCGATGAGGAATTTCTCCCCGTTTGTTTTATAATTCCTGCACAGTTGATTGGATTATATAAGTCACTTCAGCTGGGTCTGAATCCCGATATGCCTTCTGTCAGCGGCGCCATCACCAGAGTCGTTAAAGGTGTTGTAATCTATCCTTATATTAAAGCCAATTAATGAACCAACTGATAAGAAATAAGGCTATGGCTCAAAAAGTTCCCCTAATGGATTTTATCCTAAGGAGAATAGATGAACTTTCAGGCCAGGACGGAATACGAAGGACCATCTTTGCGGCATGTCCCAACTCTATTTCTGTCATAAAAGCTGCACTTCGTTCAGCCAAACGGTGGAACAGTCCGGTTAAGTTTGCAACTACCCTTAACCAGGTCGATATTGACAGAGGTTACACCAACCTCAACCAGAAGGAATTTTTCAACACTATCAGGCTTGAGGCTGACCGGATGAATGTAAGGGTACCTGTAATTGTGGCGGTCGATCATGGCGGTCCCTGGCTTAAAGATCTACATACCAGAGAGAAATGGAGTTTTGAAGAATCGTTTTCAGCGGTAAAGAAATCGTTTGAGGCATCGGTTGAAGCAGGGTACGACCTGATTCATGTCGATCCAACTATCGATATTACCCTTCCCGCAGGACAATCTATATCGATTGAAACCGTCGCCACCCGCACACTAGACCTGATTGAACATACTGAGAACTTCCGCAAAGCAGGTAATTATCCCCGGATTGCCTATGAGGTTGGCACTGAGGAGGTGCATGGAGGACTCGCGGATATGACAACCTTCCGTAGTTTTCTTAACCTGCTGAAAAATGGACTTGCTGAACGCGGACTTCGCGAAGTGTGGCCTTGTTTTGTGGTTGGAAAAGTTGGAACCGATTTACATACTACAACATTCGATCCTGAAACAGCCAGGGAACTCACAAAAGTTGCCCGTGAATATGGCAGTGTAATTAAAGGTCATTATTCAGACGGAGTAACCAATCCGGAAGCTTACCCCCTTTCCGGTATGGGCGCAGCCAATGTTGGTCCGGAATTTACGGTCACTGAATATTACGGATTGATGGAACTCGAAAAGCTCGAGCAAAAATATTTTTCAGAAGGTAAAATAGCACGCTGTTCCGATATTGGGGTAACTTTACATAAATCTGTAATAGCGTCAGGCCGATGGAAAAAATGGCTTCAACCCGGAGAAGATTCTGAAAATTTCGAAAATATTCCTCTTGAAAGACAGGAATGGCTAATTAGTACGGGGTGCAGATATATCTGGCAAAATGATGAAGTCCTGGCATCCCGGGCGCAATTGTATGCCAATCTTGAAAGTCGGGGTATTCTTGCCGGAGAAATTGTGCTTTCAAAAATAGAATGCGCAATGGATAAATACTTTGCAGCTTTTAACCTTAAAAACCTCAACGATTTACTTTAATAGATAAGACAAAAAATGGATAAGAAAGTTAAAACTGATGTTGTAGTTATCGGAGAGCTCAATGTTGATCTGATTCTGAATCGTATCGATCATTTCCCTGTCATTGGAAAAGAGATGCTGGCTCAGAATATGGATCTTACACTTGGAAGTTCGTCGGCTATTTTTGCCAGCAACCTTAGCACTCTTGGAACTGCAGTTGCATTCATAGGTAAAATCGGGAAAGATGGTTTTGCTTCCGTAGTGCTTGACAGCCTGAACTCTAAAGGGGTAAATACATCACATATCGTGCAATCGATTGCTTTAAATACCGGTGCAACCATTGTGCTTAACTTTGACCAGGATCGTGCAATGGTAACTTATCCCGGTGCCATGGAGGATCTGAAGCTTGAAGACATCGATTTTGAGTTCCTTTCAACTGCACGTCACCTCCACTTTTCTTCTCTGTTTCTGCAACCAGGTATACGTAATAGTTTGCCTGCACTTTTCACCAGGGCAAAATCTCTTGGCCTAACGACATCTCTTGACCCGCAGTGGGATCCGGCGGAGAAATGGGTGGTGAATCTTGCAGAGCTCCTTCCTTCTCTCGATATTTTTATGCCCAACAGGGCAGAACTTCATATGCTCACAGGTGCCTCATCCCTGGAAGAGGGGATCGAAAAGATAAAAACACTGTCACCCGATATTTCCCTTATCATTAAAGATGGTTCAAATGGTGCCTATGGATGGAAAGCCGGCAAATTAATTCATCAACCGGCTTTCCTGAATACTGATGTAGTGGACTGTATCGGGGCCGGCGACAGCTTTAATGCCGGATTGATCCATGCACTTATTCAGGGCAGATCTTTTGAACAATGCCTCGAATACGGAGCATTGACAGGAGCTGTATCAACAACCCGGTCTGGTGGAACGGGGGCTTTTCAAAGTGTTGAAGAGGTAAGGCAAATTGCTTTCGACCAGTTCAAAATAAAACTCGGATAATCCTAAGTCAATGAAAATAAAACAAAGACTCTATCAGTTTAAGGCAGAAGGGCGGGCGATTCTAGCAGCGAATTTTTACAATTTCGAAACATTGTCAGGGATTCTTCAGGCTGCACATGAACTTAATGAACCGGTTATGCTGCAACTGTCGGAGAGCTCCATCCGATACCTGGGACTTCATGTTGCCACAAGTCTGGCAAGGGCAGGGTTAGAGCAATATGAAGTTGAAGGGTGGCTACATCTGGATCATGGAAGTTCTCCGGAGATGGCAGAAGCATGTCTCAAAGCAGGATTTGACAGCGTGATGATCGATGGCAGTGAGAAACCTTTTGGAGAGAACATTCGTATTACAAGAAAGGTGGTTCAAATGGCTGCATTGTATGGTGCAAATGTTGAAGCTGAACTGGGATTTATTCCGAAACTGGGACAGGAAAGTGATAATGATGGGTTTACCTCTCCTCAGCAGGCTTTTGATTTTATTTCAGCTACCGGTATCGATGCCCTTGCAGTTGCCATAGGTACTGCTCATGGATTTTATAAGGAGGAGCCAAAACTCGATCTCGAAAGGCTGAGCAGCATAGCTGCGATTACATCCATCCCACTTGTATTGCACGGAGGTTCAGGGATTCCTGACAAAATGCTCCGGGAAGCCATAAAAAGAGGCATCACTAAAGTAAATCTTGCTACTGATTCGAAGAACGCATTCATGAAGGAACTTAAGAATGTACTTTATAACACAGACGAAATTGATCTGCGGAAGACATTCCCACGGGCAACAGATGCAGTTAAGAATTTGATAATAAATAAAATGCAACTGGTTAGTATGACACAATTGGAATTCTGAGAAACAAAAATACAAAGCGGCCGGGATTAATAGTTTCCCGAGATAAGGCCTCTTCATTTTGACTAACTATTTTATGATTTAATAACAACTATCAGGATTATGAAGGAAAGCTTACTCAATTTAACCTTAGAAACGCAGTCTGTCGGGTCTGCGGTATGGCAACAGAGCCAGGCGGGTAGTCTGTTGCAGAAATTTATCCCGCATATTTCAGGTTCTTAATTACCAGGAGAAACAACGTTAATGACAAAAAGAACCGGAATGCGCCTGATGGCATATGCAAATAATGAACAAGGCATGAGCGGATATAAGAGAGTAAGAGCGGAATAAGCTAGTCCAATCTCACTCATATTAACAATACTCAACCGGACCAGAATGCTGAAAAGCATAGAATAAAGTTGATAAATCAATAACAACCAAATAATTATGTACCCAGTAAATTACAAAAATCAATCATTATGAGAAAACTAACAATTCTGTTTGTGTTGCTCCTTATGGGGGGAATGCAGGTTGTGTTTGCGCAAAAAACGATCAGGGGTAAAGTCACCAGTAGTGGGGACGGTACTGCTATTCCTGGCGCAGCGGTTGCAGTACCCGGGACCACTGTAGGTGTGGTCACCGATGTTTCGGGCAATTTTACCTTATCAGTGCCGGCAAATGCCAAAACTTTAAAAATCTCATTTGTTGGCATGAAGACACAAGAGGTTAAAATTGGGTCGCAACAAGAGATAAAGGTTGTGCTTGAAACCGAGACCAATGCACTTGATGAATTAGTTGTTGTAGGCTACGGATCGGTGAAAAAGAGTGATCTCACCGGCGCAGTCAGTTCTGTCAAAGGGGATGAAATGATTCAACTACCAACCATGCGTGTCGATCAGGCACTTCAAGGGCGCGCTGCAGGTGTATCTGTACAGAATACAGATGGCCAACCCGGTGGAAATGTAACCATTCGTGTACGGGGTGGAAACTCCATTCTCGGAGGGAATAACGCTCTGGTCGTTATTGACGGATTACAGGGTGGCAACATTAATAATCTTAACCCGAACGATATCGAATCGGTAGAAATCCTGAAAGATGCTTCTGCTACTGCTATTTATGGTGCCCGCGGTGCCAATGGGGTAATTCTCATTACAACTAGGAAAGGTGCAATCGGAAAACCAGTTGTTAATTATTCCGTTAATTATGGCACACAATCATTGAGTCATAAACTCGATTTATTAAATCCCAACCAGTTTGCCCAAAAGGTAGATGACTATGCAGCTTCCCAGAACGGAACTGTCAATTCTCCAATAACTCCTGTACTTCCATTTACTGCTGCCCAGATTGCTGCTTTTAAAAACGGTGGTGGAACAGACTGGCAAAATGCAATCTATCGGGCTGCGATCATTCAAAACCATCAACTCTCTATCAGTGGTGGAACGGAAAATATACGTTATTTTGTTTCAGGAGGATTTATGGATCAACAAGGTCTGGTCGTAAATACAAAGTACAGTAGGTTTACATTAAGAAGTAATCTCGATTTAAAAGTCAATAATTGGCTAAGTGCCGGGATAAACCTGAATGCAATTAAGGAAAAAGGGAATGTTCCGCCAACCGGCGAGGGGACCTATTTTGGAGATATTTTAGGTCAGGTTATTAACACGGTGGCCAGGTTCGACCCCTGTACCCCGATATACGATTCCGTTGGAAATTACAATTTCAAGGCAAATCAGGGTGGTCCAAACGGGAATAAGAATTATGCAGATACAGATGTATGGAATCCGTTAGCCACTGCTCTTGAGACTAAAAACGAGGTAAATACAACAACAAACGACATAAGTACCTACCTTGAATTTAAACTGATGGAAGGTCTTAACTTAAAAGTTACCGGTGCTGTAAATATTAACACCCAGGACAATATGAACTATGACGGTATGAATACTCAACCAGGTTCAGGAGTCAATGGAGTAGGTTCATGGGAGTTTTCCAAATACCAGTATTATCAGAATTCCAATATCCTTACTTATAATAAAACCTTTAACAAGAAACACCATCTGACTCTGACAGGTGTTGCTGAGCAGCAATGGACCCAGTCCAACGATGCATATACTCAGGCCCAGGGCTTTTTCAGTGACGTGACCGGCATTCAGGATTTAGGCAGTGCCAGCCAGATTAACTCAAAATACACTACAACATCTCAAACTTCACTGAACTCCTATCTTGGACGTGCCAACTACGTATATGCCAATAAGTACATGCTAACAGCCAGCTACAGGGCAGACGGATCTTCAGTGTTTGGAGCCAACCATAAATGGGGATATTTCCCATCAGCTGCCCTCGCCTGGAAAGCTTCTGAGGAGTCTTTTATTAAGAATTTGGCAGTATTCTCCAATTTAAAACTGAGAGGAAGCTGGGGTAAGACCGGTAACCAGGGGATTCAGCCTTACCAGTCATTGGCATCAGTTGCATCCGGATTTAACTATCCTTTGGATGGAACAGGTACTGCAAATATTGGTTTCCAGTTAGGAACCGCTGCAAACCCAAATTTGAAATGGGAAACTACCGCACAAACCAACCTGGGTATTGACCTTGGCTTTTTGGACGAACGAATTACGGCAACGGTAGATGTATACAAGAAAAAGACCACCGATTTATTGATGAATCAGACACTCCCCAATTACACCGGATTTACCTCAGTTCTTCAAAATGTAGGTTCGATTGAAAACAAGGGACTTGAAATTTCTGTTAATGCCAAACCAATCGTTGGTCATGATTTTACCTGGACCACGGGGGCGAATATTTCATTTAACCGGGACAAAATACTTGCACTGGCCAACAATAATGCGGCACTTCCTATTATTACAAATACAGGCGGCGGTTATAATATTTTTAAAAGTGGCGCCTGGGCCCTTAAACAACTGCGGGTTGGTCATCCTGTAGATGATTTTTACGGCTACATTAATCAGGGGACCTGGAATACGTCAGAGGCTGCAACCGCACTTACATTCGGACAATTACCAGGAGATGCCAAATGGAAGGATGTTAATAAAGATGGAACAATAAATATTGCCGGTGATGGGAACCAGGTAATCGGAAACGCAGCCCCTAAGTTTATTTATGGATGGAATAACACCTTTACCTATAAGAACTTTGATCTTACCTTCCTGATCCAGGGAAGTTATGGGAATGACATTTTTAATGCTGTACGGATAAAAACGGAGGGGCCTGCCGTTGGAACCAGTGCAAATCTGTTAAACAGATGGACTAGTACCAACCAAAATACCCCTGTTCCGGCATTCACAAGTTCTCAGGACAGGAACAGCGAACTTTCAGGACACCCATCCAAGATAAAAATGAATTCAGCCGATTCCCGTTCAAGTCGTTGGGTTGAGGATGGTTCCTATATCCGGTTGAAGAATATTACCCTTACTTACAATATCCCATCATCCGTTTTACATGTTGCTCATATTGCCAAGCTTGCAGTATTTGCAACAGCTGTAAATCCGTTTACGATCACCGGATACACTGGCTACGATCCTGAGGTAAGTTCATTTAACCGGGGCAGCAGAGTCCGGGCCGGAGGATTGGGTATTGATTTGAGTAATTACCCCTCAGCCAAAACAGTTCTTTGCGGTCTTAATTTAACTTTTTAATTCTTCTTGGCATGAAAAAATATACTCATATTTTATTTAAAAGCGTTGTAGCATTGCTTTTAATGATAACAGGAATTTCCTGTCAGAAACTTATCGAAGCACCTCAAGGGCAATTAACACCACAAACGTTTTATTTGACCCCTGCCCAGTGCGAGGCATCATTAGCCGGCTCAATGAATACGCTCTATTCAACCTGGAGTGGTTATACAGGTACTCCAATCTGGCCTGATGGACAGCTTGACGGTGCATCTTTAGCTTTAGACGGTTCCAATTTCCAATACTGGCAATGGCATTACAAAGCAATTGCCCAAATCAATCCGGTCATTGGATCTATTCATGCAGGCAATCTGAAAAGTTATCCCGCAGCAGATGTAGCAGATTTGGAAGGTCAGGCCAGATTCCTCCGGGCGTTTAATTATTTCACCTTGGTCAGGCTCTATGGCAAAATTCCATTTATTGATGAAAATACGCCAAACACAGCTTCAACTCCTTTAAAACCATCTTCGAGGCTTTCAGTGGATACAGTATATGATAAAATTGAGGCGGACCTGGTTTTTGCTGTTGCAAATATGTATGACTACAATGCGTCAACTCCAGCAAGACCAAGCAAATACGTAGCAGAAGGATTGCTTGCAAAAGTCTATTTGACCAGGGCTACCGCACCATTAATGGAAACTGATAATTTTGCCAAGGCCCGTGATGCAGCTGATGATGTTATTAAAAATAGTTCATATGCTCTTTCTACGAATCTGACTACTTTGTTCAGTACCTCCAACACCAACAACAGCGAAGATATGTTTTGCTTTCAGTCAGATAATGACTATCCGGCTATGCCTGGTCTTGCAGCTGGTCCGGACGAATGGGGTAGTTGGGATTCTGAAACGGTTAAAGTGCTTTGGGCCCAGGCTTATCCGGAACAGCCCCGTAAACATCTTTATATCCTTCTCGACTGGCCTGTCGATCCTACAAATCCTGGTCCTTTTTCATCATGGATAAACTATTCCAACTCCAATATAGGTACTCCATGGGCCGAAAAATGGACATGGCCTAATCTTACCCCTTCCCAGCAACTTGATGGTTCCGGCCCAAGTGGGATTATTATGCCAATACTGAGGTTGGCCGACGTTTACCTGATGTATGCAGAGGCTGCTAATATGGCAGGTACCGGTCCAACACAATTAGCAGTCGACCGATTGAACACCATCATTAACAGGGCAAATGCACCTGTGGTTTCCGTATTTCCACAAACTTCAACCGCAGGTACTGAAGCAGTCGCAACTACTTCAATGTCTCAGGCCGATTTCAACCAAAAAGTTTGGGACGAAAGAAACTATGAACTTTGTTTTGAATTTGATCGCTATTTTGACGTTCTTCGGGAAAAAGTCCTTCAACAGGTCAACCTTCCTGATAATGCAAATGATTATGATCCAAAAGACTATTTATTCCCAATTCCACCATTAGATGCAACATTTATTGGTCAGAATCCAGGCTATTAATATGTGAGTACCTTTTAAGTGCAGACCAGATTGCCCCGGTTATCCGGTGGCTTTCTGGTCTTTTGTTTTCTTACCGGTTTTACTAAATTTACTGAATTATGGTTGCCATCCGTTTTATTTTCGCTTTTCTGTTTCTGAGCAGTTTCCAGGCTTTTGCCAGGAATTTTGAAGGAAACGGACAACCCCCTCCTTCAAAAGACTCCTTAAAGTTTTATGACGGGCAGGATTTTACGATCATCGGAAAGTTCAATAACGAGAAGAATTATAATCGGTTTCCCCAGAAATATAAAAAAATTCTGAGACCCGAAGTTTGGGACCTTAGCCAAAACTCAGCAGGAATTTCGATCCGCCTCCGAAGTAATGCATCCGATATATCCGTCCGATGGAGGGTTATGGGCGAAGTTTCATTTCCCCACATGACACTGACCGGTATTAGGGGCGTTGATTTATATGCCTGGGTAAATGGAGAATGGAAGTTTGTTCAAACCGGCAGACCAGTGGCAAAAACAAGCGAATATGTGATGTTTAAAGATGGTGAGCCTGTTTTTCGGGAATATCTGCTCAATCTTCCTTTATATGATGGAGTTGATGAAATCTCAATAGGAGTTAATGCCGGTGCAGAAATTTCGAAGAATAAAGAGCAATTTCTGATCGACAAAAAACCGGTCGTTTACTACGGAAGCAGCATAGCACAAGGTGGTTGTGCGAGTCGCCCCGGAATGGCATTCACCAATATTCTTTCCCGTAAGCTTGACCGCAGTTTTATGAACATGGGATTTAGCGGTGAAGGGACTTTTGACGAATCTGTAGGAGAAGGGATGTGTGAAATCGATGCAGCACTCTACGTGATAGATTGCAATCCGAATACAAAAAGAGAATTAATTTACGATAGGGCTGTGAAGCTTGTTAACCAATTAAAGAGAAACAAACCACAGATACCAGTTCTTCTGATCGAGAACTCACTATATCCGAAAAACGAATTCACGATCATTGGGAGGTCCGAAGATCTTGCAAAAAGAGCCGAACTTAAGAAAGCCTTTGAATTTCTGGTAAAATCGGGTGTGAGGGATCTCTATTATCAAACCGGTGACGGGTTGATCGGGTATGACAACGAGGCTACTGTTGATGGCGTTCACCCTTCCGATTTGGGGATGATTCGAATGGCTGATTTTCTAATGCCGAAGATCAGGAAGATTCTTAAATCATATGACAAATAGTCAAAAATATAAAATTGATGAAAACTATTATTTTGGTATCCTGCCTCCTGTGCTTTATTGGCCCATTAGCTTCGGAAGAGCTGCCAAAATGCTTTCAGTTATTGCCTTCACCCCAAAAGCTGGAAGTAAAAAACGGGACTGGTCTGTTTTACAATGAGTTGAATTATATTGTCTCCGTAAACAATTCGGCCATTCCCGTTTTGGGGAATATTTGCGCCAGTTTGCCGCATTACAGAAAAAAAGGAAAAGGAATTTTTCTCCAATTATTAATATCCGCAAATATTCCCGAATCTGAGGAGGGATACATTCTGGAGTTGGATGACCAAGGAGTACATATTCAGGCCCGAAATCAGAAGGGCCTTTTCTATGGATGCCAGACTCTGGAACAATTGATGGAAGACAGCCGTGATTGCAAGGTGATGATCCCCTTACTGAAAATAACCGACTATCCGGATATCGTTTATCGCGCAATCCATCTTGATTTAAAACATCATATTGATTCAGGACATTACTATTATACTATCATCGACCGTCTCGCAAAAATCAAAGTAAATGCGATCATCATTGAGTTCGAAGATAAACTTCGCTATCGTAAAGCACCCCTGGTAGGTGCTGCCGATGCAATTTCCATTGAAGAGTTTGCAGCAATAAGCAGGTATGCACAGGATCGTAATATTGAAATTAGTCCGTTAGTTCAGGGATTGGGACACGCTTCCTTTATCCTGAAGCACAAGGAATATTTAAGTCTCCGTGATGATCAGGATTCTGATTGGGTTTTTGATCCGTTAAACCCGAAAACTTATAATCTTCAGTTTGCATTATATGAAGATGCCATCGCTGCCACACCATGCGGAAAATACCTCCATGTTGGCGGGGATGAAGTCGGTCATCTGGGAAAATCTGAATTATCGCTAAAGTCAGGTAAAAACTCTTTTGAGTTACAAATGTACTGGTTGCAAAAAGTGACTCAGTTTGCAAATGAACATAACCGGATACCCATTTTCTGGGATGATATGGTATTCAAACTATCCGGCCTCTACCCCACCACCTACAACCCTGAAATTAGCGAGCAGCAGGTAAAAGAACTTTGGGCTAAAAACAGACCTTTACTGGAGAAGAGTCTTCCGCTTTTCCCTCAGGAATGTGTATATATGCGATGGAATTACAGCAATCCCAAACTGTCAGGTGATCTGATGGCCATCGATTGGTATAAAGAGCACAAACTCAATGTCATGGCTGCAACAGCAGTGCAGGGGATGTCATCCATGCTTCCCCGTAACCATTCGAACTTTCAGGCAATCAAGGATTTCTGCGAGCTTACCGTGGAAAGAAAGATAAGTGGAATCTTATGCACATGTTGGGATGACTGTTCACCACATTTTGAAACAGTCTGGAGGGGCTTATCCGATTTTGCCTGCTTCAGCTGGAACTATAAGGATGTCTCGTTTGAGACCACCCATGCCCTTTTCCGCCATCGTTTTTATTCTCCCGAAATGGAGCCATCTTCTTTCGAATTTCAGGACCAGCTGGAAAGTGCTGTTGATTTGTGGGACAGAACACTTATTAGTGAAGGCGACAGGGAGAATTATCATAAAACGTTCAAACTTATCGATTTGCCTCAGGCCAATAAAAGAGGGGAATGGGCATTGAAATACAAGGAGAAAATAAGCCTTGCCCAAAATGCATTAATTCAATATAAACTAATTAAAACTAAAATTGCCAAAGGACTGGAGGTAGCACTCAGAAATCGCTATTCACTCGAAGTTTTTAATCAGATCAATGAACTTCAGGTTTACCCCTCCAACCTTTTAATCGCGCTTGAACGATACGATAATGCGGATGAATCTGGTAAAAAAGAGGCCGCCCTTCATCTGAAAAAATATTTAAATTACTTCGATGAACTGCGTAAAAATTTTGAAGCTGTTTATTCCCAAACACGCATATTGGGAAATCCCGAAGGATACCAGCTTGATTCAAATTTTCATAATCATCTGGCAAACGGAACCAACAATACCGATTGGATGTATATGTACGAACTTCCCATGAATCAAAAAATACTGGAATGGTTAAAGGTGCAGATAATAAGCAAAAAATGAATAAGGTGGCCCGATATAAAAATCCTAAGCTGTTGAAACTGGCAGGATATTTCTGCCTTGTATTTTTTGCCTTTGGAACAAATCAATCATGGTCCCGGGAAATTAAACAAATAGCTCAGGGATATTTCTGGGAAAAGATAGGCCCCGGCGGAGGTGGGTCAACATTTATACCAACTTTTTCTTACCACAACCCCGATAATTTCCTGGTTAAGTGCGATATGACCGGTTCATACCTGACCAGAAACGGCGGAATCTCCTACGACCAGGTTAACTTTGCGGGAGGCACATCCTGTTTTGCGTTTGACCCGAATGATCCGAATGTGATTTATGTTGGTTCTTCAACTCTGAACCGATCGAAGGACGGAGGTAAAACATGGGAACAAATCTTTCCGAAGAAAAGTGAAATCAAAAGGGAACTGTTTATCGGCGATCACGCTGAATTCAAAATTGAAACTATCGACCGCTCATTATACAAGAGTAAAGATGATAAAATAGGATCCATTCGGATTGATCCAGTTCAGCAGGGAACACTCTATTTTACTTTGGGTTCAGGATTCTTTTATTCTTCAGATCATGGAAAAACCTGGGAAAAGAAGGATATTCATCATCAGATCGATTACCTGTACACAAACAATACCAGCTCAAAATCTGAAGTCTATATTTTTTCACCTGAAACGGTGTTTATTTTTAATAAGGAAACAAAAGGAATCAGTCAGAGAAATCTTCCGGCAGCCATGTCTCCCGCAAATTCTTTCACAGCCGGCACTCTGAAAAACTCCGATAAAACAATCTTCTACACACTTCATCACCTCACTCCTAAAGCAAACGCCTTCACATTTACGAACAGCGAAATATGGACTTCGAAGGACCTTGGTTTGAGTTGGAATCCAGCCACGGATATCACAATTACAAATAAAGCTTCAGGACTTAAACCCTGTTTCACCACGATCGTTTGTGCTGAATATGATGCCGCAAACGCTTACGTGGTTACCAATAACTACGAAGTAAAGAACACGGATAAAAGTTCAACCTATTGGTATGGATCGTTAAAGACCGGTGATTCCGGAAAAAGCTGGAACTGGGTCTGGAAAGGTGGCGGCGGTTCCGGTCAGTATGGTGTTCAGGATGCTCAGGACGCACCTAATTTGAAAGATGCCTGGGTACACAGGGCTTTTGGCGGCGAATTTATCCAGCTAATTGACGCAGGGGTTTCGCCACAGGATGGGAACATTGCCATTGTAACCGATTGGTACCGCACCATGAAAACAATGGATGGCGGCAAAACCTGGAACGAAATTTACAGCAAACAAAATCCCGTAGGAACTTTCACAAGCAGGGGGATGGATGTTACCACCACCTACGGCGTTCATTTCGATCCCTTTGACAGCAAACATATCGCCATCAGCTATACTGATATTGGCTATCACCACTCTTTCGACGGGGGTAAAAGCTGGAATCGTTCGGTTGAAGGTATTCCAACCGAATGGATAAATACCTGCTATTGGGTAGTATTCGATCCCAAAGTAAAGGGTAAAGTGTTTTCAGCATGGTCGGGCATGCACGATATTCCTAGAGGGAAAATGACCCGTAACCCAAAATGGAGAGAAAAAGCGAAAGGTGGAGTGGCCGTTTCGACCGATGGGGGTAAAACCTGGAAGCCGGCAATAGAAGGAATAGGGATGAATTCACCCGCAACATCTATTGTTCTCGATCCAAAATCGGCTCCTGGCAACCGTACACTTTATGCGACCGTATACAGCAAAGGGATTTTTAAATCAACCGACGACGGAAAAACCTGGACATTAAAAAATAATGGAATCGAAGCAAACACTTGTGCATTTAAATTGACCCTTGCAGGAAATGGATATTTATTCCTGACAGTCAGCCCAAACCCCGTATTCAAAGACGGGAAGAAAGACGCAAAGATATATTCGGGGGCTGTTTACCGCTCAACTGATGGGGCTGAAACCTGGACAAAACTGAACCTGAACAGTGGATTGCTTTTCCCCAATGGAATTGCAGCTGACCCTCTGAATCCTGAACTGATTTATATAACTTGCTGGGCAAATATCAGTCTGGCCGATTTGGTAGGAAGTGATGTCGCCCGGGGAAATAGTGGTGACCGAATGCTGGATATGCCGGGTGGTATTTTTAAGTCTGATGACTCGGGAAACACCTGGACTTCAATTTTTGATCAGAAACAGTATGTCTACGATATTACCATCGATCCCTATCATCGCGGAAGATTGTATTGCAACACTTTCAACCGGTCAGCCTGGCGTAGCGACGATTCAGGTAAAACCTGGAAAAAGATAAATGGTTATGATTTTCACTGGGGACATCGGATAATCATAGACGAAAACGATCACAAAAAGGTATATATCACCACTTTTGGATCAAGTGTCTGGCATGGTGTTCCTGAAGTGGATTAAAATATAAAATTGTTTAACGCATGAGGAATATAAGTTTGTTCTCTTTCCTGATATTGATTTTTCTTGCCTTTAACGGACAGGCCCGTGGAAACACCATCAATCCAACCCGGTTTGATTCCCTTCAGATCAGAGCCGGTCATCCCCGAATCTGGGTTGATGACAACAAATTGGCTTGGCTAAAAGAAAAATGCAAGGGAAAATCAGTGGAAGAAGTTCAGAATCTTGCCGGAACATCAATTTCTGGTTTAGCATTAACTTACCTGATAACCGGTGACGAAAAAACAGGACGGAAGGCGATAAGCAAAGCTTTGGATAAAAAAGCAGATCCCGGCTCCGGCTTTAGTGACCTGAATACCCCTGACGGGGAAAATAAAAGAGTTCATATTCAGTCAAGCCTTTCTGAAAAGGCATTATGTTATGACTGGTGTTACCCGCTTCTTTCCCCCATGGAAAAGACCGGGTTCCGCAATTCAATGGTTCCGGATATAAAAAAAAGGATCGCCTTTAAAAGAGGATGGCGATCATTCCATAATGGGATGTATGATCAGGCGTGGCCAACGGTTGCCGGAATCCTTGCCTTAGCGGGGGATGAACCATATACCACTGAAGCATGGGATTTTGTAAAGCCCGAGCTCGAAGATGCATTAAAAACTTTCGACTTTGTGTTTCCTGATGGTGAATGGCCTGAAGGATTTGATTATAACAGACATTCGACCTATCTGGCATTAAGGATCTTTTTGGCTCTTAAAACGGCCACCGGTAAAGATTTTTTAACTCCTTCAATCCACATCAAAAATACAGGTGCCTATATCCTTTATGGTTCAAAAGCAAATGGTTTGACTTTGCCTTCAGATGATAATGACTGGCCCTATATCGGTCCATGGGAACATGCAGCACTTTTAATGCTGAATGAGGTATTTAGAGATGGCTACAACCAGAATTTCATCAACAATTGCCCTGCAGAACGGTTCAAATTTGAAAATGCAGATAAATATTGCGACCTTCTTTGGTATGACCCATCAATTAAAGAGAAGCCTCTAAGCGAATTACCGTTGGCAAAAATATTCAGAGGTAAAGGGTTGGTGATGGCCCGCGGAAACTGGAAATGGGATTTGCCTGCCTCGCATGCAAACAGCACCTGGCTCTCTTTTCATTGTGGCGACTATATGGGGGATCATGCTCACTACGATATAAACAGTTTTACAATCAGTTACAACGGAGAACTGGCAATTGATGCAGGAAGGTACGACTGCGACTGGGGTGTTGAGGACTGGAGTACCGCTAAAGACTCTTCAAAAATCAGGAAGTCACAATTCTTCAACTACTATAAACGGACCATCGCACACAATACCGTCCTGGTTATGGACCCGGACGAAAGAATGCCAATGAACCTGCTGAACGACGGCGGGCAGATCGATCAACTGAGATTACATGGTCTGCGTAATGTCCCGGAAGATTACGACCAGGGCAATTACCCTTCGGAAGAAGGGGTTGGGAAATGTGACTGGGCAACGAATCCCGGCAGGTGGGAAACAGGTAACATCACCTCCTATAAAGCCACCAAAGATTTTATGTATGTGCGGGGCGACGGCACAAAGGCCTATTCTTCTGTAAAAATGAGTTCATTTATCCGGCAGCTGATTTTCCTGGAGCCAAATCTCGTCATCGTGATGGACCGTGTGGTATCCACAAATCCTGAATTTAAGAAAACATGGTTACTCCATTCCGTTAACGAACCAACAATTGGTAAAGATGCGAAATCGTTTAGTTTTACTGCTGATGAAGGACGGCTGGTCTGTGTGCCAATACTTCCCGACAAAATAAAAGTTTCAAAGATAGGGGGACCCGGAAACGAGTTTTTGGTAGATTCCATGCACTTTCAATGTGGGTTGAAATCGGTTATTGATCCGCAGGAATTGCATTATGGAGAGATTCCCGGATCATGGCGGATTGAAGAGACCCCTTCACTGCCAGTAAAGGAAGACTATTTTTTGAACGTTATGCTGGTTACGGATAACCACTCAACAGAAGTGCCTGGAGTGAAAATCTTATCACAGACAGCCGCTGAAATTACTTTTCAGGTTAACACAAAAAATAAAAAATCGGCAGTTATAAAATTCACAAAAGGAGAAAAACCTAAAGCGCATATAAGGATGACCAATGATACGAAGGTGCTGGTTGATGAAAAGATGCCCGATAGCGTTCAATTGGAATAAGGTTAATGATGGATATAAAAGTAAAAAGAAAAAGTATGACCTCTAAGGAGCGCTTTGATTTGACAGTCAATCACAGGCAACCGGACCAGATGGTTGTTGATTTTGGATCGACTTCCGTTACAGGAATCCATGTGTTGTCGATAGAAAATCTCAGGAAATACTATGGACTCGAATATAAACCGGTTCGGGTAACTGATCCATACCAGATGCTGGGTGAGGTTGATCAGGATTTGATTGAAATCATGGGTGTTGATGTGGTAGCGGCCAGAGGGAGAAAGAACGGCTTTGGGTTTTACAATCATGAACCGTTTATGGAGTATATGACCAACTGGGGTCAGACTGTCCTTGTACCTGAAGGCTTCAGAACTTCAAAAGATGAGAAAGGTGATGTATTGATCTATCCTGAAGGAGATACGAGTGTCTCCCCTTCCGGAAGAATGCCTCAAAACGGTTACTTCTTCGATGCAATCATCCGCCAGGAGCCAATTGATGAAGATAAGCTGGATCCCAGGGACAATCTCGAAGAATACGGCCTGGTATCAGACAGCGATCTGGAATACTGGAAGGTAACCACTCAAAAGGCACATTCCACGGGTAAAGCGGTCATTGCCGGACTTGGAGGAACTGCGTTGGGCGATATTGCCCATATTCCAGGTATCAAGCTTAAAAAACCGAAAGGCATCCGAGACATCACCGAGTGGTACCTGAGCATCCTGATGCGTCCCGACTACGTCAGGACAATTTTTGACCGTCAGTCTGAAATAGCGGTTGAAAACTTTAATCGCTTGCATCGGGCGATTGGAGATAAAGTCGATGCAGTATATATCTGCGGAACTGATTTCGGAACCCAGGATTCAACTTTTTGCGCCCCAGAGCAGTTCGATGATTTATGGTTGCCTTATTATAAACGGATTAACGATTGGGTGCATACCCATACCAACTGGAAAACCTTCAAACACTCCTGTGGTGCGGTCGAACCATTCATGTCGCGGTTTATTGCGGCAGGTTTCGACATCATCAATCCCGTTCAGGTGAGCGCCAGGGGAATGGATCCGGTTTATCTTAAGAAAACCTATGGTAAGGATCTGGTATTCTGGGGTGGTGGCGTCGATACGCAAAAAACATTGCCTTATTCAACTCCTGCTGCGGTGCGCGAAGAAGTACTTCGTTTATGCGATATTTTCGCCAAAGACGGTGGCTTCGTTTTCAACACCGTTCACAACATCCAGGCAAATGTTCCGGTCGAAAACATTGTGGCCATGATTAATGCAGTGAAAGAATTTAATGGACAAAAATGATGACTATGAACCGGTTATTTTTAGTGGTGATGTTCGGATTGTTTAGCTTCCTTACCAAGGGACAATCGATGTACGAGATGCCTAAAAGCGTGCATACCCGCTGGGCTAGCGCCGAAAACTGGAAAGGTGAAAAGGGAGCCGGTGGCATGGAAAATGGCGGGCGCAAAGGTTCACCAAAGTTTCCTTTAAAAGCCGGTGAATCCAAAACTTTAGCCGAAGTCTCCCAAACCAGCGGAATAATCCGCAGGATCTGGATAACGGTCATTGATCGCTCACCGGAGATGATACAGGGTCTTAAGATACGGATGTATTGGGATGGAGCCTCCACTCCGGCAGTTTCGGCACCTTTAAGCGATTTTTTTAATCAGGGTTTGGGGCGCATGGCAACTTTTGAGAATGAGTGCTTCTCCAGTCCTGAAGGCCGGAGTTTTAATTGTTTTATACCCATGCCTTTCAAAACTGGGATGAAAATTGAGTTAAGCAATGAAACAAAAACCGATCTCCGCATGGTTTTTTACGACATCGATTATACCATTGGAGACCCGGTGACCGAAAACACACTCTATTTTCATGCATTCTTCAATAAACAGTATCCCACAACCCTGAAAAAAGATTACGAAATACTTCCTGAAGTGACTGGTAGAGGCCGTTTTTTAGGCGTAAATATGAGCGTGATTGTAAATCAGACCCAATATTCCAGGCTCTGGTGGGGCGAAGGAGAAGTGAAAATGTATATTGATGGCGACGATAAATATCCGACCTTGTGTGGCTCTGGCACAGAAGATTACATAGGAACCGGCTGGGGACAGGGTGTATTTGCCAATCGATACCAAGGATGCACTATTGCTGATGACAAGAAATTGGAATACTCCTTTTACCGGTATCATATTCCCGATCCGGTCTATTTTTACGAGAATATACGGATAACCATTCAACAGATTGGCTTTGGGATGAATGATGAAATGAATTTACTCAGAAATCTTAAATCACCTGTTTATAATGCTGCCGAAAAATTGGAACAGATAGATTTCTCCAAACAGACAAAAGCAGTGTTCGAGCGGTCAGATAATATTTCATCCTGTGCTTATTACTATTTGGGCAAGCCATAATTCGAATTGATTGTAAACTAAATCAACCATGAAAATATCAAATTGTATTATTATTTGTTTGGGAATTATTCCTTTGCTGGTCTCCTGTTCAGGCAGATATTATACCAAAGATGATTTCCCTAAAATTGTCAAAATTGATTCCCATACCCATTGCAATTCCGTTAGCCCAGGAATGGTAGAACTGGCGAAAGAAGATAATTTCAGATTATTACATGTCAACGTGGATGCCCCCGGTACAGAGTCACTTGAAAAACAATTTGAGTTTGCCTCTGCCCAGCATCAACAATATCCGGACAGGGTCGATTTTTTAACTGCATTTAGCCTGACAAACTGGGATTCGGCCAATTGGGCCTCTCAAACCATTGCTAAATTAAAATCGGACTTTGCAGCCGGCGCCCTGGGGGTAAAGGTCTGGAAAAATATCGGTATGGTTTTTAAAGATAAGTCAAACCAGTTTGTAATGATTGATAACCCGAAATTTGATCCTGTAATTGACTTTATCATTCAACAGGATAAAACAGTTTTGGGCCACCTGGGTGAACCAAGAAATTGCTGGCTTCCGTATGAAAAGATGACCGTAAACAGTGATAAGGAATATTTCAAAGCACATCCTGAATATCATATGTATCTCCATCCGGAATACCTTTCCTACGAAGATCAGATTAATGCGCGTGACAGGTTCCTGGAACGACATCCCAATCTTCGGTTTGTCGGCGCACACCTGGGGAGCCTGGAATGGAGTGTGGATGAACTGGCCAAACGGCTGGACAAATTTCCAAATATGGCCGTTGATATGGCAGAGAGAATCTGTCACCTTCAATTCCAGTCAAGGATTGACCGGGAAAAGGTTCGTAATTTTGTGATCAAATACCAGGACCGGCTTATTTACGGGACTGATTTTGAAATGGATTCAAATAGAAATATTGCAATTGCAAAAAAACACTGGCACGATACCTGGCTGGCAGACTGGAATTACTTTGTAACCAATGAAACGATGACGGCAATACAATTTGATGGAGAATTTAGAGGATTACAATTACCAAAGGAGGTTATCGATAAAATATATCGCCATAATGCAGTCCATTGGTACAAGCTAAATAAATTGGTAAATTGAAGTTTAATGACGTAGCCACTAAGTCACGAAGACTCTAATATACACAAAGTTAGCCGATATTCATTTATTTAATTCTTTGTGAACCTTAGTGTTTTCGTGCCTTTGTGGCTGTGAAATAAGATCATTGCAATTTTCAACTCAGATATAGAATATAAAATTAAAATACATAAAAATAAGTACAATGGACTTGTTCAAAAAAGTAATCAAATATTCTGTCGTTTTTGGGCTTATCTTGCTTATATCGCTATTGGCGGACTCGCTATTTTCGACAGTAAATGGAGCGGGAAAATTCAAAAATCAAAATGGCCGGAACGACTCCTGGGGTTTTGTCGGTGCCGGAGGAGGTGGTGCCATGTTTAATCCGGCTGTTAGCCCTCACAATCCCAAAGATGCCTTTGTTAGCTGCGATATGGGCGGTTCCTTTGTAACCCATGATGGCGGCGAGTCATGGCGGATGTTCAACCTTCATAGCATGGTTCAGTTTTATGTTTTCGACCCGAATAATTCCAATACGATATATACCAGTTCATTGGGATTGTTTAAAAGTGTGGACAAAGGAAATACCTGGAAACTTATCTATCCCGATCCGTCGGAAATAAAAGGATTGGTATGCAAAGGAGATCATGCTGAAGAAGAGATGGTTACCAACGATGGCTCCATTCGCCGGGTATTAGCCTTTACTATCGATCCCGCAAATTCTGCAAAATTATATGGCGTCATTTCTGTTAATAAAATAGTATCCTTTTATGTCTCCGCAAATGGTGGAAAAAAGTGGGAACCTGAGAAAGTGCTGGGTGCAGGTAACAAAAAGATTTTTGTTGATCCATCCTCGCCAGTAGAGAACCGTACCATTTACATCGCCGGTAACAACGGAATTATTCAAAAGGTAAACGGTATCTGGAGTGAACATAAAAATCCAAAAGATGTGGCCAGCCTGACCGATTTGTCAGGAGGCTTTGATCAACAACACAAAAAAATGATCATTTATGCCATCTCCGGAAAATCCTATTTTCATCCTGAAGAGGATAGTTCAGGCATTTTCTATACTGATAATGGTGGTCTGACATGGGAAAACAGACAGAATGGATTATTATCTTTCAACATTAAAAATACTGACCTGCCTGAGTGGAGAACGATTGCCACCTGTGAATTTCATCCGGAAATAGTATATGTCTCCTACAACAATCTTAAACTAAATAATGATTCGACTTGCATTGGAGTTGCCAAAAGCACCGACTTCGGGAAAACATGGAAACTTGTTTGGAAAGATGTTCAGACCAAAAATAGCTTTACACCTTCTCCCAATTTTGGTAAAGACTGGATGAACGAGCGATATGGCCCGGGCTGGGGTGAAAACCCATTTGGAATCGGAGTTTCTCCAACTAATCCTGAAATTTGTTTCGCCACCGACTTTGGTCGCACCATAAAAACCAATGATGGTGGTCAAACATGGGAACCAGTCTATTCAAAAAACGTAAATAATAGGGGCTGGACTTCAAGGGGATTGGAAGTAACCACCGGCTATACAATCGTTTTTGATCCCTTTGACAGGAATCATGTCTACATTCCCACGACAGATATTGGCCTGATGGAAAGTAAAGACGGCACCGCAAGCTGGATGAGTGCCACTAAATCCAATGGAGTGCCGCACGAATGGGAAAATACTGCTTATTGGCTGACATTTGATCCCCAGGTTAAAGGAAAGGCATGGGCAGTGATGAGCGGATCGCATGATTTACCCCGGCCAAAAATGTTCAGAAAGAAGGGGACAGCAGATTTTAAAGGTGGAATCCTGGAAACTGAGAACAATGGGAAATCGTGGAAACCTGTAGGTTCAACTATTGGCGAAGCTGCTATGACCCATATTCTTATTGATCCGACCAGCAATAAATCCTCAAGAACCTTATACGCCTGTGCAT
>Ga0118677_10002827_pt2 | contig 22306 bp, 15 predicted proteins | sample AliMusrvi5mmetaG_FD_86154 | JGI IMG/M metagenome (GOLD analysis project Ga0118677, IMG submission 86154)
GTACCTGTCCTTGATTTGGGTGACCTTGACCAGCGAGGCGTCAGAGCGCTTTTGAAATGCCTGCCTGAAGATGTTGCGCTGGCCGGTGGTAAATCCGGTCTCGTAAGGATCGGAGTCGGGAATTGCTCCATCGAGTCCGCCAGCCGGGAGCAACGGAAGCGTAAAGCAGGCAGGGTTGAGGGCGGTCTTTCCATCGATGACATAGAACGCGCCGTTGGAACCGGTGTTGGCGGCACTCTTTGCCGTGCAGCCTTTGGCCAAAGGAACAATGGGGTTGGTAATACCGTCGTAGGTCGAATAGTAGATGCTGCCGATGGAGCCGGAGAAGTCGATGATGCTGTAAGGTTGACCGCTCTGCAAAACGGTGACGCCGATCAGCGACCACCCGTCGGCCAGCATTCCCTGGAGCGAGTGTTTACGGGCCAGGTCGGGGACCTGGAACACGTAGTTGAAATTGACAACGTGGGTACGGTCGAAGTCGGCAGAACCGTAGCCGCTGCGCAGGTTGAGCGGATTGTTGCCGTTGTAGAAGAGGCCGAGGCCGCTTTGCTCGTCGAGGGCGTGGGACCACGTGTAGGAGGCGCCGACCTGGAAGTTGTGGTTCATGCGCTTCTCAACGTGCGCCTGGAGCGCGTTATAGGCATCGATGCCCGCTGCTTTGTAGGTAATGGACTCAGCCGCGTAGCCCATGTAGGGAACGCGGAGGTCGACGTTTCCGCCTTCATCGTTGGCCATGTAAAAGCTGCCATCGGGCAGCGTTGCGCCACCGACGGTGTATCCGTAGCTGTAGTTCTGCTGGAACGGTCCGCCGGCGAGGGTCGGGCTGGAGGGCGAAGCTATATTCGCCTGGTTGAACGGCACGGGAATCACCTGGTGCCGGCCCAGGTTGCCCACGTAGCCCACTTCGATGGCCAGGTCGTTTCGCGGCTGCCATTGAACGTCGAGCGTGTAGTTGAACGTGTAAGGCAGCTTGTTGGCGCGGTCGTAGACGCCCAGTGAGATTGGCTGGCCGTTGTTGATGAATCCAGGGGTATTCGCCGGCGCATAGTTGTAGTTCTCAATGCTTGCGGCATTGGGCAGATAGTTGTTGAGATCCGAGGCCTTGGGGCTGGAGGGCGCAGCGATCGGCTGACTGCCGTAGGGATTGTTGATATTACCAGCCACGTCGTCGGTAGGACCGGTGACCGGCGTGGAATTGTAGGAGCCGTCGTCAAGGCCCGCCTGGATACCGCCGCCGCCGCAGGTTGGGATGTATCCGTTGTAGAGGGATTGCCCGGTGCCCTTCGGGCAGGTCTGCGTGTTGACAAACGGCAGTTGCTGATTGACGCCGAAGGGGCCGCCGGTCACTGTGCCGATGGCGTATCCGGGCGAGAAATACGAAAAGAGTTCGCCGCGGTCGTAGTACATGCCGCCGCCTGCACGAACCACCAGTTTGCTGTGGAACAGCCCGGGCTGCCATGCCGCGCCAACGCGGGGAGCCACGCCCCACTGGCGTCCGGTGAGGGTTGTGTTGCTAACACCCTTGGTGCCATTGGCGTTGTTGCCGGCAATAATCAACCCCGAGTCCACGATCGTATCGGTTCCGACCTCGTAGTTATACCGTGAGGAATCGAAGTTGAAGATGCGGCCGTACTTCTCGGTGAAGCCGCCATCCCAGTCATACCGCACGCCTGCAGTGAGCGAGAGAGTTGGGGTCATTTGGAACTTGTCTTGGACGTAGGTGCCCAACTGGTTGGCGCGGTAGTAACGGCTGGCGTCGCCGCGCATGAACGAGGAGACGTAGAATGCCGTGGATGAGCTGCCGGGGCTGATGAAGCCCTGCGAGAAAGCGCTGAAGTCGTCGCCCGTAATGGTGCCCGTACCGGTGCGCTTGTCGATGGTATTTAGCTGGGTGTAGGTATAGCTGGCGCCGAAGCTGACGGTATGCTTGCCCAGAGTCCAGATTGCGTTCCCTGAGGGAGCGATGCGGTTCTGGAACATACCGGTGTTCGAAGCCTGTCCCTCAGCATTGGGGCCAATGTTGAGGATGCCGTTATCTTCGTAGCTCGGCACTCCCGCCGCATAACCGGCGCCACCAAATACGTTGACGATAGATATTCCCGAGAAGTAGTTTGACCCGAATTCATTGATCGGGTTAACGCCGGGAATGTTGCCGGGGCCCCAGGGTTGCTCGTTGGTGGCCCAATCCTTTTCCCGGATAATGCCAAGGGTCTGCGTAGTGCTGAGGTTCGACTTCACTATGTAAGTGTTGGTAATGGAAGCCACCTGCGCGCCAGAGTCAAGGTGCTCTGTGAATCCGGGCACGCTCGAGTAGGCGTAGGGAGCAAGCGTTGGATCGTGCTGGAAATAGTACTTGAAAGCAACAGTTTCTTTGCTGCTGGCGTTCCAGTCGAGATCGGCGACCGCCAAGTCGGCCTTGAACCGTCCGGTTCCGGGCAGGAATGCGTTGTAGCCTTGCGCCGGGCCCAGGGTCGCTGAAGTGGTGTCGTCCGGGATGAGGTACTTGCCCGGCTCACCGGGCAGAGCCGGCAAGTTGAAGAGTTGAACGAAAGTCGGGCTGATCTGCGCGGCTGTAAATGGAACCGAGGATGAGTAGGGCGCCCTGTCGTCTGGCGAGGCTGCCGCGACGTTGTTTTCGCCGCCAAACTGCGCGTTGTCAATGGAGGCAAAGCAATCGGCGCTGCGGACCGCGCAACCGCCAAGACCAACAGGGATGGTAAGGAAACCATCGCCTATCTCCTCGTCGGAAACTGACAGATGCTGGTAAGAGAAGAACCCGTAAAGCTTGTTCTTGATAATGGGGCCGCCAATGGTTGCGCCGAGAGACGTGCGGTGAAGCACAGGGTTCTTCTTGTCATCCGGAACTTCGTTGTTCTGCTTGAAAAAGAACGGGGCCGCATTGATCCAATTGGTGCCGTGGTGCACGTAAACGCCGCCGTGATAGGCATTGGTACCGGAGGCGGTGCTGAGATCGATGTGCGCGCCCGAGGTGGAGCCCTGCGACGCATCGTACATTGAAGCGTTGACCCGGACTTCCGCAATGGTTTCAGGAGCGGGCGTGGGGATTGCGTTGCCAATGGAAAGATAGACCGAAGCGACCGACTGAATAACGCCGCCGCCGCCGCCGCCCGCTGAACCGGTGCTGTTGATCACTCGGTTAGAAGCCACTTCGCTTGTGCTCTTCCCGTTGAAGAGGTTGCTGGCATCTACACCGTTGAGCGAGAAGCTGTTGCTTGAGTCGCGTTGTCCGTTGGCCCAGATGGGCGCGTTGCCAAGGCCTGAATTCGATCCGGTGCCGCCCGCTAACTCCGCGCTTACGCCGGCGGATAAAATTGCGACTCCGGTAAAGCTGCCCGTTGACAAGGGCACCGCATCAATCTGCGTTTTGTCCAGGATGTAGCCGTTGGTCGTATCTTCGGCGTTCATCAGCGGCGACGCTTCCACCTCGACGGTGGTGCTGGTTTTGCCCACCTGCAGCGTGGCATTTACCGTTGCCGTGCGATCGGCCTGCACTGTAATGTGCTGCGTCTTCTGCACGTCGAAACCCTCAGCCGTATAGGTCAGCGTGTAGGTGCCAATGGGCAGGTTGACGAAAAGGTAAATGCCGGAGTCGTTGGTTTTTGCGGTGCGCGCCAACGATGTCTGCTCGCCGGCCAGCATGACAACGACATTCGGAATGACGCCGCCCGACGCGTCCATGACCTCTCCGGTGATGCCGCCAAGTGTCTGCTGTGCCAGAGCGGGGAGACCGCACAGCGCAATGACCGCCGCAACCGCCAGCAGCCGGGAAATCGTAAAGAAATGCGTACGCATAGGATGTGTCAAGATTCATGGCCTCGGAAATAGGGATTTCCCCATGTGTTTTTTGAATTGTTCAAAAAACCCTGGGATCAATAGGAATCGCTGGCATTGTTTGCCGTTCAAAAAGAGAGAAAACAGAACCGATGTCGAGTGGAGCTCGTTTGTTTGTCTGGTCCAGTTCTTTTGCTACGAGGTAGTTACAGAATAACGATTATGGCGTGAAATTCAACCCGAAATTTCCAGATTTTGGTTGCCAACTGTGCGTGCAGTGTGCAAAAGCTGGACTTAACCCCTGTGATAGGGGCTTTGGAGGGGGTGGCGCCGTCTTGCAGTCTGGCACGCCGGGGGAGGCGATGGGTGCCCCAGGTCCGATTTTTGGATATCGCCGCGCCCAGTTATCCCGCAATCACTTCAGCTTTCTTTCGCCGAATCGCATACCACCCGAGTCCCGCTGCGATGTACCCCAGGTAGATATACGGAATCCGCCCGTGGTAAACGTCAGCCGCGGAGCGGATGTCGAACATGATGATCAGAATCATCACCATCACGGTCAATACGCTCACAACCACGACGGTGCTTGAGTGCCGGCCCGCAGCGCGCCGCGCAAAAGGCAAAGCAATCGCCACCAGCGCATAGGCGGTCACAAAGCCGAAGACCGCCAGCGACCCCATCCAGTCGTAAATGTCCGCGCCGGCCACGCCGCGCAGGCCCAGCACGGCAGTGGCCGCAAACATGAATCCCGCTGAGACTACGATCGCCGCCCCCGGCGTGCCGTGCCGCCGGCTGGTGCGCTCAAGAGCTGCGGGTAGCAGATGTCCCCGCGCCATCCGCATCAGCACGCGCGCCGCCGCTGTGGTGCAGGCCAGCACGCAGGCAAACATGCTCACGGCCGCGCCGAAATCGATGCCCACACCCAGCGGCGAAATGCCGGCCTTGGTTGCCAACAAATGCAGCGGGCTGGTGGACTCGCTCAACTGCGACGATTCACCGCGGAACCCCAGCACCTCAGAATATGCGCAGAGCATGAAGAAAGCCCCGGCCAGCAGGGCGCATTGCAGCACGACGCGGGGAATGGTGCGCAGCGGTTCGCGCGCCTCGCCGCCCAGCGTGGTGGCGCTCTCAAAGCCCGCAAAGCTGAACATGGCCAGCACCAGCGCCGGTCCCAGCGCCGAGACGTGCACCCCTTTGAGCCGGAACTGATCCAGATCGAAGTGCAGTCCGTAGCGAAACAGCATTAGCGCCAGCACAATCACAACCAGTCCGACGGAGACGACTTCGATCCACAACATCAATTCCGCCGAGAGCTTCACGTCGCGATAAGCGACCCATGCCGCCGCCGAGCAAACCACCGCCAGCGTAGGCAGCGCCGGCGGCGCCCAATGAAAGAATTGCAGGCTGAGCAGGTTGGCATAGTAGAGAGCCCCGCCTGCTACAGAGGCACCCGTGCCCAGGTAGGCCAGCAGCAAACTCCACGCGGCCAGCACGCCGAAAAAAGGCGGAAGCGTCTCGGCCGTATACGAGTAAAGCGAACCCGGCGAGGCGGAAAGTCGCGCGAATCGGCTCACGCAGAAGCCCACCATCAGGGTCGCCCCGGTGGCCAGCAAATAGACGAACCATGTGGCGTTCCCGGCCAGCGCAAAAACCAGCGGAATGGTCAGCGAGGCGGAGGTGGAAGGTGCCATGGCGCTCACTGACTGCGCCAGCGTCTCAATAGGCCCCAACACCCCGGCGCGCAGCCCGTAGTCTTCCGTTGCGCTTCTGCCCGCGCTTTGGCTTGCGTATGTTTCGCCGGTTGTTCCCACCCGCTCGCTCACTGGGCCGCCTCTCGCAGTCTGATTATGCTGCATGATTGTTTTTCAGGTTGCTCTAGTCTTGCGCGTGGCCAGCTTTGAGGTCAAGGCAATTGGATTTGCAGAAAGCTGAGATACACTTGCCCCAATGCCAGCCGAACCCAATCCGGAGTTTCTGCGCCGCGCCATTGCGCTGGCCACACAAAATGTTCTCAACGGCGCGGGCGGCCCGTTCGCCGCACTCATCGCGCGCGACGGGGTCGTCGTAGCCGAAGCCGCAAACACGGTAATCGCAACCAACGATCCCACCGCGCACGGCGAGGTCAACGCCATCCGCGCAGCTGCCAGGGCGCTGGGCACATTCACGCTGGCCGACTGCCAACTCTACACCAGCTGCGAGCCCTGTCCCATGTGCCTCGCCGCAGCCTACTGGGCGCGCATTGACCGGATATATTACGGCTCGAGCACTGCCGATGCGGCACGCGCCGGTTTCGACGATGCGTTTCTCTATGCGGAGTTTCGCAAGGATCCGTCTATCCGCACTCTGCCTGCCATGCAGTTGCTCGCGGATGAAGCGCGGGTCAGCTTCGCGGCGTGGAGTGCTTCGCCAAGCAAGATTGTCTACTGATCGGATACTTCCGCGCGGACCGTTCAAGCTGTCCGGGCTTCGCGGGTCAATGCGAGCCCAAGCGCAATCAGCAGCAGCCCGATCCCCCAATAAAGATAGTGCGGCCACACCGCGGTGCGCATCATGATCACCTCGACAGTAATCCATCCAGTCAGCACGCATCCCTGCAACGTCACCCACCAGCCATAGTGCGAGCTTCGGCGTATGGCCATCGCCATGATCGCCAGGCTTAGCAGGCCGCTTGACAACAAGAGAATGATGCCCGGAATCAGGAACGAGTGAAATGGAGAATGCTCCAGAAGGCTCATCGGCATCCGCATCAGTTTGCCCGACGGGTCCACGATCAGCGGCAGCGCACCGGCCACCGCGCCGACTCCCAGAAACCCCAACAGCGCAATCGCAATTCCGCGCACCGTTCTCATTTGCTTTCTCCTGCGTGAATCAATTCCGGGAAATACACAGAATTCTACCGCCGCGCCGGAAAAGATCGGATCGGAATAAGGAAGATTTGCCCGGCCTAAAACAGAATCCGCATCTCGCTCACAAGGTTGTGGTTGTAGACGTGGAAGCTTGATGTCGCGATCTGCATCCCGCAGTCAAACACCACGGCGGCATGTTCCGGCTTCCAGCCCTTGCGACGTACCATGTAGAACGCCGCCGGCGTCATGAGGTTCTGCATCTTGCCGTCGAAAGGGCCAGCCAGAAAGAAAGATGCGTTGTTCTCCACGTCGAACCACACGTGAGGCCTTGCATGCACTTGCGCCGTGAAGTTCCAATCAATCGCCCGTCCCTGCTGCGCGATCTTGGCGGTCGGCAGAAGTCCGCCCACGGTAGTCAGAAACGCGAAATGGCCGACCCCTTTCCCTGCCGCAATCGAAGGGACATAGTACGAACTGAGCAACTGGTTCTGATAAGTGCGCGGTGCATACCCGTGGTACATCACGGCCGTAACGGCAAAGTTGCCGTGGTCCGCATTGCCTGAGGCCATGCGCCACTTCACCACCGTGCCGAGGTTGCCAAAGCCGTCCTTGTGCGTGCTGGAGTGGTTGCGGAAGTAGGCCGGCGGGTCCACTTCAAGTTGAAAACGATGGTCCACAATCACGCTCACGCCCTTGTTGTTCCCATAAATTGTGGACTGCAAAGGAGGAAAGTCCAGGTTCCCTATCGCCAGCTTGAGCGTTTGTCCGATCCGCGCATCCGACTGGATCAGCGGTCCCATCCAGGTGGGCTGAAACTTTGTCATTTCCGCGTTATGCGCCCTGAATCGCTGGTACGCAGAGTCTTGCGCCGGTGCAGCGCACACACCGAGCGAGAAGGCCGTAGCCAGAGCCAAGGATGAAAGAAGACGGAACTTATTCACGGGTCAGATTTCTTTATACCGTCTGCACGGCTACGCAGAAAGTGATTCAGGACACCGGATCCATTTCTCGCGATTGCGTGGGGTCCCCATCTATACTGCCCCCATGCGGCTTATTCGCTTTGGTTTCTTGACTATCGCCATTACCGCCCTATCTTCTGTGATTTGCAGTGGGCAGGCGGGCACTACATGGCAAATGCAGGACTCGGGTTCCACTGCATCTCTGCGCGGAATTCACGCCGTGAACCGTTCCATCGCCTGGGCGTCAGGCACGGGCACGGTGCTCAAAACCACCGACGGCGGCGCGCACTGGCAAAAATGCGCAATCCCCGACGGAGCGGCCGATGGCGCAACCCTTGACTTTCGCGGCGTTGAGGCCTGGAGTGCGAATACCGCAATCGTGATGGCGTCAGGCCCCGGCGACAAGAGCCGCCTCTACAAGACCTACGATGGCTGCAAAACCTGGGAACTGCTTTTTGCAAACCCCGACGCGCCCGGAGGGTTCTTTGACAGCTTTTGGTTTAACGGCAACCACGGCATGTTGCTGGGCGACCCGGTGGCCGGAAAGTTCGCGGTTTTCCTGACCGCAAACGGCGGCAGAAAATGGAAGCGCGACACGCACGGCGGCCTTTTGATTGAAAAGAATGCGCTGGCCGCGTTCGCCGCAAGCAACAGTTCCATCTCGGTCTTTTTCAGCCGCCCCATCTATCCCCGGGAAGAGTTGCACGGCGTGCTTGACCACCTGGGCCGCAAAGAACCGCCGTGGAAGACCAGTCCGGTTGCCCTCGCTTCCGGCACAGAGAACTCCGGCGTGTTTTCCATCGCCTACCGCTATCCCGTAACCACAGGGATCTGCAACGAATGCGGCTTCGGTGAGAACTCGCGGTTCATGGCTGTAGGCGGCGACTTCAAGAAGCCGGACGAAAGCAAAGGCACCGCCGCGTGGAGCGCCGACGGTGGCGAACACTGGACCTTGGCGACCAATCCGCCCCACGGCTACCGCTCATCGGTGCAGTGGAGCGATGCTCTGAAACTCTGGATCTCAGCCGGCCCCAATGGCTCCGACGTCAGCCGCGATGACGGCAAGACCTGGCAGCCTCTGGACAACGGCAACTGGAACGCGCTCTCCCTGCCCTACGCTGTTGGACCGGATGGCCGCATCGCCCGGATAAACCCCGCCGCGATTTCTGAAAGCCGCAAATAGGGGCTTGCAGCGCCAGTCTCCCGCGGGGTCCCTGACGACAGGTCTCCGTAGTTGGGGTGGTTGGACGGCTCTTATGAGGGCCCTGGCCTCAAGATACCTTCTGGACCTCCAAGTCGGGCTTTTCAGGCTGCCTTTGAGAGGCACAAGAAAAGAAAAATCCGATCATTTCCGCCCAGTTTTGCGCCAAAATTACTCCGTTATGCGTGCAGCCTTTCTGGCGCGCACTTGCCGCCATTACCACCGGAACCCCAGCCGGAAAGAAAACCGCCTCCGGCACGGTAAAATAGAGTTAACGGATGAACCAACCCTCCCCCACGGCCGCCAGCCAGGCGTCCCGCCCAATGCGGGATACTGGTTTGCGGGCGGAGCAGGATTCACAGGCAGCAGATCCCATCATCCGGGTCACGGGGCTTGAAAAGACCTACAAGACAGCACGCGGCGCTCTCACTCTCTTCCGCGGCCTCGACCTGGAAATCGAAACCGGCGCCATGGTAGCCATCGTGGGCCAGTCCGGGGCGGGAAAAAGCACACTTTTGCATATACTGGGCGCGCTGGATGCGCCCACTGCGGGAACCGTGATCTGCGCCTCAACGGATGTGGCCACGCTCGCCCCGCGCCAGGCCGCCGCCTTCAGGAATCGGGAGATCGGCTACGTCTGGCAATTCCATTATTTGCTGCCGGAGTTTACAGCCCTTGAAAACGTGGCCATGCCCCTGTTGGCCCGCGATAAGCCGAAGCGGGAAGCGCTGGCCATTGCAGAAAACTGGCTCAGAGAAGTGGGTTTGGAAGACCGCGGCAGCCACCGGCCAGGCGAGTTATCCGGGGGAGAGCAGCAAAGGGTAGCCCTGGCCCGGGCGCTGGTCAACAGCCCGAGGGTCCTGCTGGCCGATGAACCCACCGGCGACCTGGACGAAATTACAGCTGGCCGCGTATTTGATCTGATTGAGCGGCTGCACGCTACACACGGCCTGACCTCGATCCTGGTGACCCATAATCTGGACCTGGCCGCGCGTTGTACGCGGGCGTTGCGTCTTGAAAGTGGGAGGTTAACTCCTTTGGCATTCGTTCCAAAGGGGTGATTGCCTTCCGGGCATCCAAGAGGGATAATGCACCCTTTCGGGTGGTATTTGAGTCTTAACAAGGTAGCAATCGCGTGGGGATGCTTCAATCCCCATCAAGTTGCCAGGCAGGGTGGTAGTCCAGGTGTATGAGGATGGCCTGGGCGAGTGAGGGCAAAAAAGGGCTCATAACCATCCAAAAGGCTGTTCGGGGCGGGAATGTCGGTTTCCCAGGGGTTCCGGCAGCGATATAAATGGGGCACGCGCGGGTAGGGCTGAAGCCGGCAAAACCGGACGGCCACTCCAGCCGATAGCCTGCTCGATAAGGGAGATTTTTATGTTCGAACGCTATACGGAGAAGGCACGGCGCGTTATCTTCTTCGCGCGGTATGAGGCTAGTCAATTTGGCTCGCCTTACATCGAGACCGAGCACCTGCTGCTTGGCCTGTTGCGCGAGGACAAGGCCTTAACCAACCGCTTCCTGCGCTCGCACGCTTCGGTGGAGTCGATCCGCAAGCAGATTGAGGCTCACACCACCATCCGGGAAAAGGTCTCAACCAGCGTAGACCTGCCGCTTTCGAACGAGTGCAAGCGCGTGCTGGCCTACGCGGCTGAAGAAGCCGAACGGCTCGGGCACAAGCACATCGGCACCGAACACCTGCTTCTTGGCCTGCTGCGCGAAGAAAAATGCTTCGCGTCCGAGATCTTGCAGGAGCGCGGCCTGAAGCTGGCGCAGATTCGCGATGAGTTGGCCCGCGTGACCCAGGAGAAGGCTCCGGCGCAGGCGCGCCAGCGTGAGTCGAGCCTGCTGGCCGAGTTCAGCCGCGACCTGACCCAAGCGGCCATGGACGGGCAGCTTGACCCCCTTGTCGGTCGCGACGGCGAACTCGAGCGGGTGATTCAGATTCTCTGCCGGCGGACGAAGAACAATCCTGTCTTGATCGGTGAACCCGGTGTAGGCAAGACGGCCATCGTGGAGGGGCTTGCGCAGCGCATCGCCGACGGCGAAGTGCCGAGCTTCCTGGCCGACAAGCGTGTGCTGGGGCTCGACCTTTCGCTCATCGTGGCCGGCACCAAGTATCGCGGCCAGTTCGAAGAGCGGCTCAAAACCATCATGAAGGAGTTGATGGAGAATCAGAACTCCATCGTCTTTATCGACGAGTTGCATACGCTGGTTGGCGCGGGCTCGGCTGAGGGGTCGCTCGACGCGGCCAACATCCTCAAGCCAGCGCTGAGCCGTGGCGAAATTCAGTGCATCGGGGCGACAACGCCTGCCGAGTTCCGCAAATCGATTGAGAAGGACCGCTCGCTTGAGCGCCGCTTCCAGGCCGTCAAGGTGCCGCCGCCCAACGAGGTCGACGCCATCAAGATCATCCACGGCATCAAGGAGCGCTACGAGAAGTTCCACGCGGTCAGCTACACGGATGCGGCCATCGAGTTCGCCGTGTCGCACTCCAACCGCTACATACCCGACCGCTTCCTGCCCGACAAGGCGATCGATCTGATTGACGAAGCCGGCGCGCGCGTCAAGCTGCGCCAGACTTCGCTGCCCGAAGAGATCACCGAGGTCCAGAAGCGCATAAAGTTCATCGTGCATCGCATGGATTCGGCTATTGCGAATCACGAATTCGAAAAGGCTCGTTTCTATAGCGACGAAGAACGCAAGGAGCGCGAGAACCTGCGCGCCCTGCGCGACAAGTACCACCTCGACGACTCGGCTGCGGGAATCGTAGGCCGTGAAGACATTGAGGATGTTGTCTCGCGCTGGACCGGCGTTCCCGTTACCAGCATCAAGGAAGAAGAGACCCAGAAGCTGCTGCGGGTTGAAGAAGAACTGCACAAGAGGATCATCTCGCAGGACAAGGCCATCTCTGCGCTGGCGCGAGCCATTCGCAGATCGCGGGCTGGTTTGAAGAGTCCGCACAGGCCGATCGGAAGCTTCCTCTTCCTCGGACCTACGGGCGTCGGCAAGACCGAAGTGGCGCGTACGCTGGCCAACTTTCTGTTCGGTTCGGACAAGGCGCTGATCCGCTTCGACATGTCGGAGTACATGGAGAAGCATTCGGTCTCGAAACTGATCGGTTCGCCTCCGGGGTACGTGGGCTACGAGGAGGGCGGCCAGTTGACCGAACGCGTCAAGCGTTCGCCTTACTCGGTTGTCCTGCTCGATGAAATCGAGAAGGCGCATCCGGATGTGTTCAACATCCTGTTGCAGGTGTTTGAAGACGGGCAGTTGACCGACGGCCTGGGCAACACGGTGGACTTCAAGAACACCATCCTGATCATGACTTCGAACATCGGCGCCAAGTACCTAGTGAAGGAGAAGAAGTCGCTTGGCTTCCACGGCGACGGCGAAGAGCAGATTAACGACGCTGTCGAAAAGAATGTGATGGCCGAGGTAAAGAAGGCGTTCAATCCTGAATTCCTCAACCGCCTCGACGAGACCATTCTCTTCCAGTCGCTCACCGATGCCGACCTGATCCAGATCGTCGAACTGCTGGTTCAGAGCTTGAACGCCAACCTGGCCCAGAAGTCCATCACCATCTCGGTTACCGAGGACGCCAAGAAGTGGATTCTCGACAAGACGCTCACCGACCGCAGTTACGGCGCGCGTCCGCTGCGCAGAGCCTTGCAGCGGTACGTCGAAGACCCATTGAGCGAAGCCCTGATCGCCGGCCACATCAGCGCGCGGCCAGCCTTCCTCGAGGTCTACCTGGACGCCAATCAACTGTTCTATCGCCCGGTGAGCGCGGACGAGACGGGCAGCGAAGAAAAAGCAGCGGGCATTCTGCTGTACAGCAACTAGGGATACAAAGACCTGGGGTGCCCCAGACCCGGATTTTCGGACCTGGGATGCCTCAACACCCAATCCGCCCCCGGCCAACTCGCCGGGGGCTTTCCTTTTTAAGCCGTCATCCTGCGCTGAGTAAAGCCGAAGGAAACCAGCATTTTCGTTTCAGTATGGAATTTCGTCTGCCCGGGTGGAAGAAATTGGGAGCCTTTACGCCAATCCAGCCCGCTCAATCTGCCAAGAGTTTAAACTTCTGTAATCGTAGTTATCGATTAAGTTATGGCCTGCGTCCCCAGGCCGTAAGGTTCCGTCGCAGCCCAACTCCAGCTTCGCCGCGAAACTCCGAATCGGCATTGCGCATAGACTCTTGATGCATCCTAAACAATTGAAAATTAATTAATTAAGCAATTAATTCCAGTTCAACGTAGAGCTCATCTAACTCTCAGCCCATAGCGAATTTCTCGCAAGCCCCGCATTCCAATCTGCGGCGGTCGCCCTCTAAACTCGCAACGGCTGCTAGCCGGGAACCGAATTCGCGCCTGAGGAATAACCCAAACCTCCAAGGGTAACCTCCACTCGTACCGTCCTATCTACTAGAGTGTTGAGCTGTTTAGGCACAACTCCTATTCGTGACACAGCATCGTACCGGGTAGATTAACCCTGCCGAATGGAAAAAGATCGCGGAAATTCCCTCCCGCCTCCTTAAACCGTTTGGACGAAAGCGCGCCTGAGAGTTTGGGGACTGTCCGGCACAAAGAAACGGAATTTGAACGAGCATCATCGGGGGGTCGATGGCGGCAGCAAGTTTGTCGGCAGTACGTGTATCTTTTGGAAACAATTCCTTGGCAGAATCCATCCGTGCTGAACGTGCAGTCTTGATGTGCGCTTCAGCGCTCTTCGCAGGTCTTTCGCAGGAAGAATGTCTTGAGATCGCTTCGTGCGCCAGTGTACGCACTTTCGCACGCGACGAACTCCTCTTCATGCAAGGACAGACGTCCCACCACTTGGTCATGATCGAGACCGGCAGCGTAAAGCTCTCCCAACTCAGTTCAAGTGGCAGTGAGGTCATCTTGCGCCTTAGTGTCGTGGGCGATCCCGTGAGCATGCATTCCGAATGCATGTCATGCAGCCACACATGCTCCGCGCGCGCCATGGAAAAATGCCGCGCCCTGGTATGGGAATACAGGAAACTTCAGGACCTCATGGTCAGGTATCCCCAGATCAGAAAGAACATCGGTCAGATTACGTCCGGCCGCCTGGACGAATTGCAGGAACGCTTCCGCGAGGTGGCCACGGAAAAGGTCGCAGCGCGATTGGCCCTCGCGCTGCAGAGGCTGTCTAAGCAGGTTGGCAAGCCGACTAGGGGTGGAATGGAAGTTTCTCTCTCGCGCGAAGAACTTGCCCAGATGACCGGCACGACCCTGTTCACCATCAGCCGCATCCTCTCAAGATGGGCGGAGAAGGGCATCATCCTGCCGCGCAGAGAAGCTGTAGTTGTTCTCGACGCTCAACGTCTCGGACAGGCCGCCGCGGAGGATATCTGAGCTGTCTTACCCGCACCGTTTTATCGGTTGGTAATTCATGAAGCCCCCGGCCAACCCGCCGGGGGCTTTCTCGTTTCTCCGCAGCTTGACACGACCCGTGGGGCTGATTGAGACTTGGCTGTTCTACAGCGCCGGTGTGCAGACACGGCCGATTCACACGGAAGGCAATCATGCAAAACGATACGGTGCGGAGCGCAGTGGCTCTTCGCAACTCCACGCTTGCGCAACTCGGCGCCGAAATCATGCGCCCGACCTATGACCGGAGCCGCACATTTCCGGGGCTGGTTCACATTGGAGTGGGTGCGTTCAACCGCTCGCACCTGGCCGTCTATCTTGATGACCTGCTGGGGCGCGGAGAAGTGGTGCGCTGGGGCGAATTTGGCGTGGGGCTGCTGCCATGGGACCGGGAGATTCATGCGGGCCTTGCGGAGCAGGATTATCTGTATAGCTTGATGGCTCTCGAAACCGGCGAGGAAACCTTGCGCGTGATCGGCTCGCTGGCCGGGCATGTGTATGCGCCAGAGGCCACGGAGACGGTGCTGGAACGGATGGTCTCTGACGAGTGCGCGATTGTGTCGCTGACCGTGACCGAGGGCGGATATTTTATTGAAGACGCAACGGGCCGCGTGCAACTAGAGCATGAAGATCTGCGGCACGACCTGGAGCATCCCGCCGCGCCGAAGACTTGGCTGGGGTATGTGGCAGAGGCTGCGGCCCGGCGCATGAAGCTTGGCCGCGCGCCGTTCACGCTGCTCTCGTGCGACAATGTTCACGGAAATGGCGCGATTGCGCGCAAGGCGCTGCTGGCTTTTGGGGAGGCGCGCAGCGGTGCGCTGGCGAAGTGGATCGAGGCCAATATTACTTTCCCGAACAGCATGGTGGACCGCATTACGCCGCGAACCACGGATGAAAATCGCGCGATGATCGCGGAGCGGTTCGGCATGATGGACCACGTGCCCGTGGTGGCCGAGTCGTTCAGGCAGTGGGTGCTGGAGGACGCGTTCGTCGCCGGCCGGCCGGCCTTTGAGCGCGTGGGAGCGCAGATGACGGGCGACGTTGCGCCTTACGAAAAGATGAAGATGCGGCTGTTGAACGGCGGCCACTCAACGCTTGGCTACCTTGGAGACCTGCTGGGGCATAGTTTCATTTCAGAGGCCGCCGCCGATCCGCTGTTGCGCCGGCTGCTGATCGCCTTCATGGCTGAAGTAAAGCCCAGCGTGCCGCCGCTGCCGGGTATCGATTTGGATGAATATACGGCTACGGTTGTGAAGCGCTTTACCAACACCGCCATTCGCGACCAGGTAGCGCGCATATGCTGCGAAGGGTGCGCAAAGATTTCGAAGTTCATCGTCCCCACGCTTGGCGACCTGCTGAAGACCGGGCGTACGCCGCGGGTGCTGCCGCTGGTGATCGCGGGGTGGCTGCACTACCAGCGCGGGCGCGACGAAAATGGCCGGGCGATGCAAATGGCCGATGCGCAGGCTGCGCTGCTGAAGGAGTTTGTGGACTCCGGCTGCGCAGATGCAGGGCTTGCGTTAAAGGTGCGGCCCATCTTCGGTGAACTCGCTACCGCGTATCCGCAACTGGCGGGGATGGTGCAGGGCAACCTGGACGAGTTGCGGACGCACGGCGTTCGCGCGGCGATCACGAAGGTGCTGGCCGAAGTGTAAAAGCGCATGAAATGCGGGTCGCCTGTTCATGCGTGAACGCCGCTCCGTACAATGTATTGGAGAGGAAACTGACCCGCCATGACCGGTTCCATTGAGACTGGATCGCAAACGAAGATCAGCTTTGCAGAGCGGCTGGGCATGCATCCCGAACTGGCCATCGGCTACCTGGGCCTGCTGCTGTTCATGATCGGCGACGGAGTGGAGGCGGGCTTTCTTTCGCTGATGCTGACGGACATGCGCTTTGGCACGGCAAAAGTGGCGCTGGTGTTTACGGCCTACGGCGCAACCGCGGCGCTGGCCTCATGGCTGAGCGGCGCGCTAAGCGATATTTTTGGCCCCAAGAAGGTGATGTGGGCCGGGTTCCTGATCTGGCTTGGCTTCGAGATACCGTTTCTGCTGGGCGGCATTGCGCATGCAAGTTACGTCACCATCATTGTGAGTTACGGGTTGCGCGGCTTCGGCTACCCGTTCTTTGCCTACGGCTTTTTGTGCTGGGTTGCAGCTGTGACGCCTGAGCGCTACCTGGCCACGGCAATCGGATGGTTCTGGTCGGCACGTACGGGCGGCTTGCCTACGCTGGGCGCACTGCTGGCGAGTTTCGCGTTTCCGCTGATTGGCGGCTACAAGACGCTTTGGGTCTCGGTGGTGCTGGTGGCGATTGGCGGGCTGGTTGCACTGCTTCTGGTGAAAGAGAAGCGCGGTTCGCTGCCGCTCTCGACCACCGGCGAGAATCCGCTGCGCGTGCTGTTCACAGGCGTATCGATTGTGTGGCGGCACCCGAAGGTTGGATTGGGCGGCATCGTGGCCACCATCACCACGACATCGGAGTTCGGCTTCCTGGTGTGCCTGCCCATTTTTTATGTTCAGAAGGTCGGGTTCACGCAAGGGCAATGGCTGCAGATTGTGAGCATCATCTTTGCCACCAACGTGTTTGCCAATCTCTTCTGGGGCTGGGTCGGCGACCGCATCGGCTGGCGAAGGACAATCACCTTTGTGGGAGCCTGCGGCTGCGCGGTCACAACGCTGGGGCTGTTCTATATCCCTCATATCTTCGGCGCGAATTACTTGCTGGTGATGCTGGCGGGCATGGCCTACGGAATCGCTCTGGCCGGCTTCGTTCCCATCGCAGCCATCATGGCCGTGCTGGCGCCGGAGTCGCGCGGGGCCTCGATGTCCATCATGAACCTCGGTTCCGGCCTGAGCATGTTTCTCGGCCCGGCCGTCGTCGGCATCTTCCAGCCGCTGCTGGGCATCTCGGGCGTGATCTGGATTTTCGCCTTGATGTACGTGATTGCCGCGGTGCTGAGCTACATGCTGAAGATTCCGGGGGTCCGGTCGCTGCGGTAGGGTTGAGTGGTCTCTTTGGAATGGGCGGATTGAGAGTTGTGGTTTCCCAGGTCTCAGAAACGAGACCTGGGGCACCCAGCTGACTCGCTGGCCTGCTGACTCACTGACCCGCTACGCTTACTTGGCCGTTTGGATCAGCGGCTCTCCGGCAATTCTGAGGTGGGCGCGGTAGACGCTGGTGCTGGCCGTAATGTAGAGCGTCTTGCGGTCCGCTCCGGCCCAGGCCACGTTGGCCACTTTTTCCGAGATCAAAATGACGCCAAGCGGCTTGCCTTCCGCCGAGAAGATCCACACGCCGCCGGGACCTGCAGAATAGATGTTGCCTTCGACATCCACTTTCATACCGTCGGGGTTGCCGGGGCGCGGGTCGTTCGTCGCGTCGTAGAGCTGCTTGGCATCCGTCAGCGTGCCGTCAGGCTGCACGCTGTAGCGCATCCATATTTTCTGCGGTTCGGAGTTGTTGACGTACAGGTACTTTTCGTCGGGAGAGAAGGCGATGCCGTTGGGGCGCGGAAGGTCTGTGACCAGCAACTGCAACCCGGCACGGTCGGGCGCGGTGCCGGGCTTATGGGCAAGAGCCTGGGGGATGCGGTAGACACCGTTCACCTGCAGCCGCTTCTCCGCGTCGTTGTCCTTCTGCGACTCCAGGCCGTAGGGCGGATCGGTGAAGTAGAGCGAACCGTCCGACTTGTAGACCACGTCGTTCGGGCTGTTCAGGCGCTTGCCGTCGAAGGTGTCGGCGAGCAGGGTGACGGGCGCTTTGGGGTCCAGGGACTCGAGCCGATAGACATCACGCTGCGCGTGCCCGGCAACGGTCAGCCGACCGCGTGCGTCAAGCGTCATGCCGTTCGAGCCCGGCTCAATGCCGTTGTAGTGGTGCGGCCCCTTGTAGCCGCTCGGCGCGAGAAAGGTGGTGACGCCTTTGCCCGGGGTCCACTTGTGAATGCGGTTGGCGGGGATGTCGGCGAAGTAGAGGCTTCCCCCGGCCCACACCGGGCCTTCGGTCCAGGTGAATCCGGTGGCGATGCGCTCGAGCGTTGCGCCTGCTGGGACGATGCGGTCGATGGCGGGATCGCGCTTGTCTACTTCGAGAGGCGTTGTCTTGAGAAGCGTGGCATGGAGGGGTGTTGCTTTGGGTGTTTTTGCAGTTTTGGCCGCAGGGGATACGGGAGCAGACTGGGCCGCCATGCCGGATAAGGGCAGGAAACCAATTCCAGTGAGAGCAAGCAGGGGGAGAAGTTTCGTGCGATTCATTCGATTTTTCCTCGTGGGCAGAATGAGCTTCCGATATGGGGTGCGGCCTTTCCCGCGGACCTTCGCGGAAGCATCGGCGCCTGACGTCATCCATGAGTATTGCTCAGGCTGCGGGCTGTCAAGGGAAACGCGGTGCATTCATCCATTGGGAGATTCGGAACCAGGGAGCGCAGGTTAAGAAGCCGAAAAAACGCCGGGACAGAAACTGCCCCGGCGGCGGTGCGCGTGCAACGCAAAAAAGTTGATGAGATTAGGCAGCGGTGCTGCCGCGGACTTCGAGCGGAACGCTCAACTGCTGGCGGAGACTGCCCGCAAGGTCGGCAACCATGCGCAGCTTGTCTGCCAGCGGAGAGGAAACCTCGCTGCCGGAGAGAGCCAGTTGCGAGTGCAGTAGCAGGCCGGCAACCGTGGTTTTCAACTCGGTCTCGATGGCCGCGGCAGCGGCACGGCGGGCCAGGGTTTGCTCGCGCTCGCGGCGGTGCAACGCCGAGCGGATCTCGCGGGTCAGGCGGGCTGCCCCGGAGAGCGCGAAGTTGATTTGCAGGGGAATGGCTAGGCCGGCATGCTCCCAAATGGCCTCGGCAGCGGCCGGATCGCACTCGGCCATGGTCTCATCCACCACCACAGCCGCAAACTCGCGGCGGCGCAGCGCCGCCAGCGCGGCCTTGCGTCCCTCCGCCACTTCCACTTCCAGACCCAGTTGCGCTCCCACCACGGCGGCACAGTTCCGCGCGCCTTCAATTCCCGTCACGATCAGAATGCTCATTTCCAGCTCCTTTTAAGCGTACCCCAGCGGCCGGCGGCCGCGAGGCGTTCCTTTGGACCCGGCGGGGCAATTCCCGCACGGACCGGATGTTTTTCTCTTTTCCCGTATTTGCCTTATCGGCGCGGCGGCTCCCGGCTTCAGACCGATTCTCCAGTTCACGTGCCATTTCGAATCCGGCGAAAGGTGGATTTTTCTTAATTAAAAATCCACTCAGCCTCGCCGCTCTCCCGATAGGGCAACTGGAGAATTGGTTCAGTACCAGCGATTCACTCTTCTCGAAGCGGGTCGGCGATGCCGTACTCCTTGAGCTTGCGGTAGAGCGTTGTCTTGCCGATTCCCAGCAGCTTCGCGGCCTGCAGTTTGTCGCCGTTCAGCGTCCGGATGGCGCCCAGAATGGCCTCGCGCTCCAGGTCTGCCAGCGTGGCCACCTCCGGCGCTCCACTTTCCGTAGACGGGTTGGCGTGAGCTGTGGCGGCGCGGCGGGCCTCAAGCCCCTGCTGCTGCAACTGGGTAGGCAGGTCGCCCAGGTGAAGGATGGGCCCGGACGACAGGGCGCAGGCCCGCTCCACGGAGTTTTCGAGCTCCCGCACGTTGCCCGGCCAGTCGTGGCGCATCATGGTGCGCAGCGCCTCGTCGCTCAGCGTGAACTTGACGCCGTGCTCGCGGCTGATGCGGTCAAGAAAATGCGCCGCCAAGAGCGGTATGTCTTCGCGGCGGTCGCGCAGCGAGGGCAGACGGAGGTTGACGACATTGAGCCGGTAGAAGAGGTCTTTGCGGAAGGCTCCCTTCTCGACCATTACCGCCAGGTCCCGGTTGGTGGCGGCGACGATGCGGGCCTTGATGGGTACGCGGTGCGTGGCGCCGACCGGGCGGACTTCTTTTTCCTGCAGCGCGCGGAGCAGCTTGGCCTGCAGGTCGAGGGAAAGTTCGCCGATTTCATCGAGGAAAACCGTGCCCCCCTCGGCCGAGACCAGCAACCCGTCCTTGGAGCGGTTGGCCCCGGTGAAGGCGCCCTTCACGTAGCCGAAGAGTTCGCTCTCAATCAGCGTGGGCACCAGCGAGCCGCAGTCCACCGGCAGGAATGGCTTTTGCGAGTTCGGCCCGTAAGCGTGGATGGTGCGCGCCACCAGTTCCTTGCCCGTGCCGCTCTCGCCCAGGACAAGGACCGGGTGTGAACTCTGGGCAACTTTGCTCAGGATGCGGTAGAGCTTCTCCATCTCGCCGGAGCGGCCGATCATGGCCCCCAGGCCTTGCGAGAGCCTGAGCCGTTCGCGCAACTGGCGCGTGGAGGCGTCGGTGGTCAGCGAGGCCGAGGCCCGGTCGAGTACTGTCGATAGCTCATCCATGGCGAAAGGCTTGGTAAGGTAATCCGAAGCGCCGCAGCGCATGGCCTCAACGGCCGCATTCACCGAACCCGAGGAGGTCATGGCGATGACCGCCGTCTGCGGGTAGAGCAGCTTGACCTCGGAGACCATCTCCAGGCCCTGGTTTGAGCCCGGGGGCAGATTGATCAGCAGGATGTCTGCGGCGCGGCCCCTCAACTGGCTGCGGGCCTGGCCGAAGTCGCCGGTGCTCTCGACGACATAGCCCAGGCTGGCGGCAATCTCTGCGCAGGCCGAGCGGATGGCCGAGTCCGCGTCTACCACCAGCAGGTGCAGGCAGATTGGAGGTGCGGGCTCCGCGAGTTGGGGCATAAACTCCATGGTTCTCATGTTTACAACTGTTTCGAGCATTGTATTCGCCTCACGTACGATTCGTTCAAATCAAATTCACCAGGGTTCGCCAGCAGGTTAACGGTCCCCCCGGCTCAGTTGGCTTTCGGGGGGCGGATCAAGGCTCAGCGCTCCCTCACCGGCAGTTCGATCTCAAACCGCGCGCCCGACGGGACCCGGTTGGCGGCGCGGATGCGCCCGCCTGCTTCTTCCACGATGGAGCGGGTGATGGCCAGGCCCAGCCCGCGATGCGTGGCAGGCCATCCGCCGTTGGCCCCGCCGCCGTTTGACCGGGTGGTGTAGCCGGAGTCGAATACCTTGGGGAGTGACGCGATGGGGATGCCGGGGCCGTTGTCTTCAACGGTCAACGAGACCCATGCGGCACCGGAGCTTGCGGTGTGCTCGCGCAGGCTGAGCATGATCAGCCCGCCCGACGGCATGGCTTCTGCGGCGTTCTTTACGAGGTTCACAAGGATGCGGGTCAGGTCCTCCCCGGTAAGCTTCACCGGCTTGGAGCAGCCCGCGGCCTCGGCGGTCAGGGCAATGGCGGGCCCTGCCAGCGCGGCCAGAAGGTTCCGGTTGGCGATCAGTTCGCTGGCCAGGTTGCGAATCGGCTCGGCCGGCATCAGGTCCCAGCGCTCGTTCCGCTCCGTTTGTCCCCCGGTCCAGCGCTGGGCGGTGAAACGCCCTCCGGTCCGCGCCTCGCCAATCTCCGTGACCCGGCTGGTTGCGCCCGCCGCCGTGGCAGCGCCATTGTCACTCGCACCCAGCAGCACCTGCCGCGCATCAATGCGCGTGTCGAGCGCCACCAGCTTTTCAACCAGGCGGCGGCTGGCCGTGGCCACAAGCCTCAGTTCGCTTCCGTAGTGCAGAAACGGCGTTGCCAGCACTCCCGGCTCCTCCAGTAAGTCGCAGTAAAGGCCCAGCGCCGTGACCATGTTCCGCGCGTCATGCGCCACTTCCGCCAGGCTCTCGCCCTCGCTGCGCAAGGTGGCCAGCGTCTCCACCACCGCCTCCACCCGCTTGCGCTCCTTCCCGCTCCATCCTGATGTCTCAATTGTCTGCTGCATGACCGGATTCCTTTCTTTCGGGAGAGTGATTAGTGAATAGTGTTTAGTGGTCTTGGAACGGTGGGCAACAATCGGTGGTCTTCCCGATCTTGGAATCCCCGTAATCTACGTCGCGCAGCCCTATGGTGGGATGGATCCGGCCCAAATGGAAGGGTACATCTCCTACTATTACGAGTATCACTTCTTATACATCACCGGCATTGAACACGTCGAATCCAAGTCCATCCAGGGTGTTTCGCTTATCAAATTGCAGTTTCACCCGGGTACGAACATGGCCCAAGCGCTCGCCGAGACGGTTGCCTACGTCAATCGGG
>Ga0118677_10005426_pt1 | contig 22299 bp, 19 predicted proteins | sample AliMusrvi5mmetaG_FD_86154 | JGI IMG/M metagenome (GOLD analysis project Ga0118677, IMG submission 86154)
TACTATAATGGAGCATCGATGGCAGCGCCTCTTGCGTCAATACATCAATGTGGTCCAGAGGCCCCGCGTCCGCCGGGTAGGTCCCGTTTCCTGCCTCTCGTCCTCCTTGGGTCATGCCTCCTGTCCTGGCCGCTGAATCCCCCCGCAGCGGCCGCTGAGAACGCCTCGTCGGCATCGCCGCAGGCCCTGTTGGAGCAGGGGCGGCTCTTGCGTCGCGAGGGCAAGGACGCCGAAACGGTCCCGGTCCTGGAACAGGCCCTGGCGCTCAGGCCCGGCGACTTCGACATCGAGGCGGAACTGGGGAGCGCCTACAGCGAAATGGGGCAAAATGAGAAGGCGGCCCGCCTCCTGGAACATGCGCTGGCGCAGAGGCCGCGGGAATACGCGCTGACCGTCCAACTGGCCAAGTGCTACGAGCGCATGGGCCGGCTGGAGCGGGCCCGGAAGGTCTTCGGCTTGGCCAAGAAGATCGACCCCAAGGCGTCCCAGGCCTACATCGAGCAGGGCTACATGCACCTCTACGCGGGCGAGTCTGACGCGGCCCGGCAAGAGTTCGAGAGCCTCATCGCTGTGGACACATCCGGCCCGCTGGGCTACCATCACATGGGAAGATATCTCTTCCAGCGGGGGGACTACCGGGAAGCGGAGGGCTATTTCCTGCGCGCGATCCAGCGGCTGGAGGCGCAGGCCCGGCACGACCCGAGCGACATGGCGCACGCCTTGCTCTTGTTGGGCATTGTGCGCATCGCGCAGCGGAAGCAGCCTGAAGCCGAAGCGGCCTGGCGTCAAGGCCTGGCAGTGGCCGGGGCGGCCTCGCGTTGGCAGGCGAAAATCATGCTCCACCTTTCCAAACTCTCCTCCACGCAAGGCCGGATGGTCGAGGCGGAGCGCTACTATCGGCAGGCGCTGGCCGTGTGCGAGCCCGATTCCAGTTGCCCCCGCCAGCTATGGGCTAATATAACCATATTGACTGGAAACCTTTATGCGGAGCAAGGGCGCAAGTCTGAGGCGCAGGTCCTGGCGCGGCGGATACGGGACGCGCTCCGGGGCATGCCGGTCGACAGCGACAACGTCACGCAGGTCAACGACTTGGCGTACCTGTTGCAGCGGCTGGGCGACGCCGGCGAAGCCGAGGCCCTTTGGGGCAGGATAGTCGCGGCGCGCGAGTCGCTGCCGAACCATCTGGGCCTGGGCCGGGCGCTGGCGGGCCTGGCCGGGACGCGCATGACGCAGGGCCGGCTCGCTGAGGCAAGGGATCTGTACCTGCAGGCCATCGATACGCGCGGCCTCCAATCGGATGCCAATGAGATGGCCGACGCGCTCAACGGCTTGGCCGGGGTCTATGACAAAGAGGGAAGGTCCGGGGGGGCCCAGGCGGCGCGGCGGCGGGCGGAGGAGTTGAAGGCACATAGCGGCGGTCTGAATCCCCCCCCCGCACCGGCCTTGGCCGCTGAAGACGCCCAGCCGCAGGCCCTGCTGGAGCGGGGTCGGCTCCTGCGCCGCGAGGGCAAGGACGCTGAAGCGGTGCCGGTCCTGGAACAGGCCCTGGCGCTCCAGAAGGACGACTTCGATATCGAGAGTGAGTTGGGGCCAGCCTACGACGCCCTGGGCCGGTACGAACAGGCTGCCGCGGCGATCGAAAAGGCGCTCCAGCAGAAGCCGCAGGAGTACGGGCTACTCGTCCAACTGGCGAAGTGCTACGTGCGCATGGGCCGGCTGGACCGGGCCAGGGAGGCATTCGGCCGGGCCAAGAAGATCGATCCGAAGGCGTCACAAGCTTATATAGAGCAAGGCTACGCGCACCTCTACGCGGGCGAGTTCGACGCAGCCCGGCGAGAGTTCAAGAACCTCATCGCTGTGGACACCTCCAGCCCGCTGGGTTACTACCGCATGGGATTCTATCTGGCCGAGCAAGGGGATTACCGGGAAGCAGCGGGCTATTGCCTGCGCGCGGTCCAGCTGTTTGAGGCGCAGCCCCGGCGCGATCCGGACGAAATTTTTAGCGCCACGGACTGTTTGGGAAAGGTGCGCCAACAGCAGCGGAAGTACCCTGAAGCCGAAGCGGCGTGGCGCCGAGGCTTGGCGTTGCCCGGTATATCGCCGTATTGGAGAGTCGACTACCTGAGTCACCTATGCTCACTCTCCACCGATCAAGGCCGGCGGGCCGAAGCGGAGCGCTACTGCCGGCAGGCGCGGGCCTTGTGCGAGTCCGATTCCAGATGCCCTCGCCAGCAATGGACCAGGGTGGCTTTGAAGACCGCCGATCTCCTCGCGGCTGATGGGCGCAAGCCTGAGGCGCGGGCCCTGGCGCAGCGGATCCGGGACGGATTGCGGGACGCACTGGTCAACGGCGACAATGTCGGGGACATCGAAACGCTGGCGGACCAGTTCCAAAGACTGGGCGATACCGGCGAGGCCGAAGCTCTATGGGGCCGGATAGTCGCGGCGCGCGATGCGGTGCCGAACCATCGGTGCCTGGGCCAGGCGCTCAAGGAGTTAGCCAGGGTCCGCTTGGAGCAGGGCCGCCGCGCGGAGGCAAGGGATTTGTATCTGCAGGCCATAAAGGCACCTGGCCTCCAGAAAGATGCCAATGAGATGGCCGCCGCGTTCAACGGCCTGGCCGAGGTCTATGACCAAGAGGGAAGGTCCGGGGAGGCCCAGGCGGCGCGGCGGCGGGCGGCGGAGTTCAAGGTCAAGCCGACTTCACGCGATCCTCAACGTTGACGATCCGTCAACATTGCTGGAACCTGGATGCCGCGCGCCGCGACCCGGATACCCGACCCGACCGCACTAATCGGCACGAACAAAACCCCACAACAACGAAGCTTGGTCCACGAGATGGCCCCAGCCGCCTTGCGCGAGGCGTCCCCATATGTAGCCGGGACGAAAGTAATATTCAAGGTAGGCCCGGCGCGTGATGCGCCTGAGCTCTTCGAGGCAAAAACGGCCTTCGACCGCCTCGGGGAACAGGCTGTCGTCGCTGAAGCGCAGCTTCGGATCGTTCTTAACTCGGTCGTGGAGCCTCGTCCCAGGGTACGGGGTCGCGATATGGAACTGCGGATAGTCCGGTGCGAGCTCCCGTGCGAACGCCCGAATATCTTCTATATCCTTGGGCGTGCATTCGGGGAACCCAATCATAAAAAAACAAGCCGTGCGGATGCCGGCCCTCTTGACCCGCAACATCCCGGCGCGGATCTGAGCCATGACCAGACCTTTGTCCATGCGGGCGAGCGCCTCGTCGCTGCCCCCCTCGACGCCGAAATGGATGAGGGTGCATTTAGCCCGCTTCATCTTCGCCAGGAGCTCGTCGTCGACCAAGTCGAAGCGGGTCTGGCAGCACCACTCGAAATCGAAATCCATCTCGGCCAGCCAGTCGCAGAGCTGGACGACCTGTCGGCGTAGTACCGTGAATTCCAGATCGAAGAAATACGCTTTACGCACCCCGTGAGCCGTGATGGCTTTTTCTATTTCGAGCTGGAGGCGCGCCAGCGGCTTCTGGCGCACTCCGTGACCATAAGTCTTGAGAAGGCAGAATGCGCATTGGGAGGCGCAGCCGCGCGACAACTCGAAGAGGACGAAATGGTCCCCCATGATCTCATAACGATAGCGCTGCATGGGCAAGAGATCGAGCGCCGGCAGCGGAAGATCCTTCATGTCGACGAGCGGCGCATCCGGGTTATGCACGACGCCAAGCCCGTTCTTCCAGGTGATCCCTTTGATCTCCGCGAGCGGCTTGCGTGCGGCCAGTTCGCAAAGGATCCCTTCGGGTTCTCTGCGCACGACCGCCCGAGCCCCAGTGGCTTCCAACATCTCGGCCGGCCTGACCGTCCCATGGCTGCCCATGACGTAGAGCTCGGGCACGACGGCGCGGATGGCGGACGCCGCGGCGCAGAACGGCCGCAGGTCCAGGCAGGGACACTGCCAGCGGTCGAGGCTCGTGGAAGTCACATAGGCCTGCGCGAAGCCGGCCGCGCGCCGCGCGGCTTCCGCCGCGCCGATACGCTCGGCGTTGGCGTCGATGACAGCCACGTCGTGGCCTCCGCGGCGCAGGAGCGCCGCGGAGTTCGCCAGGTCCAGGGGCGTCCAGACGCGGTTATATATGCGCCCATGCCCCGATACTCGGGGGCCCTGGAATGGGTTTACGAGGACTATCTTCATGACGTCTTAAGGGCGCTCAGGGATTCCCGGAGCCGAAGGACGCCTTTGATGCTCTGCCACGCCGTCGGAATGACCTTGACGCGGCTATGGCCAAGCATTCCCTCGTGAAGTCGTCCACGATCGTCAGCATCTTCAAGCGCCGGCCAATCCGCAGCCAATCCCACACGAAATCGATCGACCATTCAATGATTTTATCAATTCCGGGTAGAACGGGGCGCTTCCGTCTGCCGGGCCTTGTCAACCTCCGCTATCGTCAAGCCAAATTGTTATAATAGCCGCGCGCTCTTTCATCCCGTGACCGAGGAGTCCCTCCGTGGGCAGACGAAGGCAGGCCCGAGAATTCGCGCTGCAGGCGCTCTACTTGGTGGACGTCGCCCATAATCCCGCCGGGGAGGCCTTCGCCATCGTCAGCCGGCGGGCCGATCCCCCGGACGAGGCCACCCTGGAGTTCGCCCGCACGCTGCTGGAAGGCGCCCTGCAGCGGCTTCCGGAGATCGACGGCCACATCGCGGCCACCGCCCGGAACTGGCCGCTCAAGCGCATGGCCGCGGTGGACCGCTGCCTCCTGCGCCTGGCCGCTTACGAGCTGGCCTTCGAGCGCGAGACCCCGGTCAGCGTGGTCATCGACGAGGCCATCGAGATCGCCCGCAAATATTCGGGCGAGGACTCGACCAAGTTCGTCAACGGCATCCTCGACAAGCTCAAGAACCTGCGCGATGGTCTCCCCCAAAGTCCAAGCTGAAATCGAACGCCTGCGCCGGGAACTCCGCGAGCACGACCGGCGGTACTACGTCGAGGACGCCCCGGTCATCTCCGATACGGAGTACGACCGGCTCCTGCGCCGGCTCAAGGACCTGGAGGCTCGGCACCCCGAGGCGGTCACGCCGGACTCCCCCACCCAGCGGGTGGGCGGCTCCGCGGTCTCGGATTTCGCCAGCGTGCGCCATGCCGCGGCCATGCTGTCCCTGGACAACGTCTACGGCGAAGACGAGCTGCGCGAGTGGCACGCCCGGCTCCTCAAGAATCTGCCGCCGGCAGAGCCGCCGCTCTTCATCATCGAGCCCAAGGTCGACGGGCTCTCCTGCGCCCTGACCTACGAGCGCGGGATGCTGGCGCGGGCGGCCACGCGCGGCGACGGCGAGACCGGCGAGGACGTGACCGCCAACGCCCGGACGATCCGCTCCATCCCGCTGCGCCTGGCCGGGCCGGCCCCCGAGCGCCTGGAGATCCGGGGCGAGGTCCAGCGCCGGCTGCGCTTCCTCGCCCATTCCTTCGGGGTCTGGACCGGGGGCGCGGCCGTGGCCAGCGAATCCCAGTTCCTAGCCGCGTGCGCGGCCCTGGGATTGCAGGCCGTGGAGCACGCCTCGGCGCGGAGCCTGGATGAGGTCGTCCGCTTCTACCGCGAGTTCAAGGAGCAGCGCCTGCCCCGGCTGGCCTATGCCGTCGACGGCATCGTGGTGAAGGTGGACGCCTACTCCCAGCAGAGCCGCCTGGGATTCACGGCCAAGAGCCCGCGCTGGGCCGTGGCTTTCAAGTATCCGGCCCAACAGGCCTCGACCGTGGTCGAACGGGTGGAATTCTCGGTCGGACGCACCGGCGTCATCACTCCCGTGGCCAAGGTGCGGCCGGTGTTCTGCGCCGGCGTGACCATCAGCTCCGTGACCTTGCACAACTTCGCCGAGATCGCGCGCCTCGGGCTCAAGGTGGGAGACCACGTTCTCATCGAGCGCGCGGGCGAGGTGATCCCCAAGGTGGTGAAGGCGGCGGCGGAACTGCGCCAAGGCCACGAGCGGGACGTGGCGCCGCCGCGGACTTGCCCCGCCTGCGGCAGCGCCGTGGTCAAGGAAGAGGAGTTCGTGGCCTACCGCTGCGTCAATCCCTCCTGCCCGGCCCAGCTCAAGAGGCTATTGCTGCATTTCGCCGCGCGCCCGGCGCTGGACATGCAAGGACTGGGCGAAGCGGCGGTGGACCAGCTCGTGGATTCGGGCCGGGTGCGCGATGTGGCCGGGCTCTACGAGCTGCGCAAGGAGGACCTGCTCAAGCTGGAGCTCTTTGCCGACAAGAGGACAGAGAACCTGCTGGCGCAGATCCAGGAGTCGCGCCAGAAGCCCCTGGAGCGGCTGATCTTCGGCCTCGGCATCCGGCAGGTGGGAGAGAAGACGGCGGAGACCTTGGCGCAACTCTACGATCTGGAGGGCCTGGCGTCGGCCGATCTCGCCGAGCTGACCCGCGTCCCGGACGTGGGCCCGATCGTGGCGGCATCCATCTGCGATTTTTTCCATGCCCCGGAGACCAAGAGGCTCATCGCCCGCCTCAAGGCGGCCGGCCTCAATTTCCAGCGCTCCGGGCGCAAGGTCGCGGGGGCCAAGCTGGCGGGAAAAACCTTTGTATTCACCGGGGAACTTGAATCCATGCCCCGCGCAGAGGCCGAGGAGAAGGTCAAGGCCTTGGGCGGCAAGGCCTCGGGGTCGGTCTCGGCCAAGACCGCCTTCGTCGTGGCCGGGGCCAAGGCGGGCTCCAAACAGCGCAAGGCCGCGGAACTCGGCGTGCCCGTACTCTCCGAGGCCGAATTCCTAAAACTGCTTGGATAAGCGGCGGCAGCCGACGTTGAGCGAGAGCGTCCCGGCGCCCCAGCGCCCCCCGTCAGGCCTGCTATCGGCGTTCATCTGCCTGGCGCTCGGGCTGGCCATCCTGGCAGTTTACGGGCAGACCAGCGGGCACGGATTCATCAACTACGACGACGACGTCTATGTCTACGACAATCCCGCGGTGAAGGCGGGGCTAACGCCGCGCGGCGCCCTTTGGGCCTTCACGACTTTCACCGGCGCCCACTGGCATCCCCTCACCTGGCTCTCGCACATGCTCGATTGCCAATGGTTCGGCCTGCACGCGGGAGCCCACCACCTGGTCAGCGTCTCCTGGCACTGGGCCGGCGCCTGCCTGCTGTTCCTCGCCTTCGCGCGCATGACCCGGCAGCCGTGGCGCAGCGCCTGGCTCGCCGGGATTTTCGCCCTGCATCCCCTGCACGTCGAATCCGTGGCTTGGATCGCGGAGCGCAAGGACGTCCTGAGCACCTGCCTCGGGCTGGGGTCGCTCTGGTGCTATGCCCGGTATGCGGCGGCCCCCAGCCGGGGGCGCTACGCCTGGACGGCCGTCCTGTTCGCGTTCAGCCTGCTGGCCAAGCCCATGCTGGTCACTTTACCCTTCATCTTCCTCCTTCTGGACCTCTGGCCCCTGCGCCGCCTATCCTGGCCGCCGTCCCCGCGGGACCTGGCGCGTCTGCTCGCCGAAAAACTCCCCCTCCTCGCGCTCTCCGCGGCCTCCAGCCTGGCGACTCTTTTGGCCCAGCGCGGTTCCGCCTTGGTCTCTCTCGATGAACTGCCGTTCGCACTGCGGCTGGCCAACGCGGGGATCGCCTATGTCTCGTACCTGGCCAAGGCCTTCTGGCCGGCGCATCTCGCCGTCCTCTACCCCCTCTCCCTCCCGGCCGCGGGCGCGGCCGCCGCGGCCGGCGCCGGCCTTGCCGCAGCGACCTGGGCGGTCCTGGCCGGCAGCCGGCGCAGGCCCTATCTCCTGACGGGCTGGTTCTGGTTCCTGGGGATGCTGCTGCCGACCATCGGGCTGGTGCAGTCCGGCGGCCAATCCATCGCGGACCGCTACATGTATCTCCCCATCGTTGGGCTCGCCGTCATGGCGGCCTGGGCCGCCGGCGATCTCGTCGCGGACCGCGCCCTTCCGCGGCGGGTCTGCGGCGCCCTGGCGGTCCTGGCCCTGGGCGCCCTTGGCCTCGCGGCTCATCGCCAGACGAGGCTGTGGGCGAGCCCCCAATCCCTTTATGAGCATACCCTGGCCGTCACGAAGCGGAACTTCATCATCGAGAACAACCTGGGCCGGGCCTACGAGCAAGCCGGCCAGATGGAGAAAGCCATCGCCATGGCCCGGAAAGCGGTCGCGACCAAGCCCGACTATTTCCAAGCCTACAACAACCTCTGCGCCTTCACTTTCGAAGCCGGACGGCCAGCCCAAGCCATCGCGGCCTGCGAGAAGGCTCTGGCGCTCAACGCGGATTATACCCCGGCTTACAACAACCTCGGCGCCGCCTGCGGACAGCTCGGGCAATATGACAAGGCGATACGAGCATTCAAGAACGCCACGCGCCTGGATGCGCGCTACGTCTCGGCCCACCTCAACTTGGGCGGGACCTACGTCGCGGTCGGGGACAAAGGCGCCTACCGGGACGAATACGAGGCATTGCTGCGCCTCGATCCGGACGCGGCCCAGAAGCTGCGCTCCTACGCCCGCACCCGCTGGCCGCGGATATAGCTGACAGCGCGCCTAACGAGGAGGCTCAGAGGTCCGACAAACGGCGCTCGAAGCGCTTGACCACCTGCTTGTTGACGTCGTCGAGCATGCTGCCCAGCATGCAGCCGGCCTTGCCGCAGCGCGGCACGTCCATGAGGCAGCGGCCGAACTTCATCGGCCCCTCGATGGCCTCGAAGACCTCGCGCAGCGTGATCTCCGAAAGCGGCTTGTCGAGCGTGTAGCCGCCTTTGGGTCCGCGCACGGCCGTTGCTATGCCCGCCTTGGTCAGGCGCTGGAGTATCTTGGAAAGATGCGCCCGGGAGACCTTCAACGCGTCCGCGGCCTCTTCAGTGGTGACGGGCGCCCCGCTCTCTTTGGCAAGATGCATCGCCGCGTGCAGGGCGATAATCGAGCCTTGCGACAAATTCAATATCCCATTCATATGTTTCTCCTACCGGCAATATTATCATATACGGATTAAATCAAACTAATATCAAATTACTTTCAAACTGATGCCCGCGGCGCCGGACTCCCCCGCGCCGCCGGTTTAGTATCATAATCCAGCCTATGGCCCACAAGACCGAGCGCCGCGCCCTCCTGCACGTCACGGACAAGACCGGCATCGTCGAGTTCGCCTGGGCGCTCCAGGAACTGGGATTCAGGTTCATCGCCGACGCCGGCACGGCCCAGACCTTGCGCCAGGCCGAACTCGAGGTCTCGGACGTCCGCTCGCATCCTCACCTCCTCAGTTCCTTGGCCGACTCCCGAGAGACCGGCGTCAAGGACCAGGCCGGGCCGCGCGGGCCGGCCATAGACCTCGTAGCCGTCAACCTTTACCCTCTGGCCGAGCTGGCCGTCTCGGAACTCCCCCAGGCCGAGGCCCTCGGCTGCGTGGATGTGGAAGGCTCGGCCTTTCTGCGCGCGGCCGCGCGCAATTTCCGCCAGGTCATCTGCCTCTGCGACCCCGAGGATTACAGCCCGGCGCTCGAAGCCCTGCGCCAGCACGGGGACCTCAGCCCGGAACGCCGCCAGCTCCTCGCGGCCAAGGCCTTCCACTACAGCGCCTACTACGACTCGACCGTGGCCCAATACCTCGGCAGCCGCTGGGACCGTCTGCCCCCGGAACTCGTCATGGGCTTGAGGAAAAGCGCGGAATTCCCCTACGGGGAGAACCCCCACCAGCAAGGCGCGCTCTATGCCTTGAGCGGCGCCCGGCCGTGGGGAGTCAACCAGGCCCGCCTCCTCTACGGCCGGCCCTTGTCCTTCAACCACTACTTCGACCTGGATGCGGCCTGGGAACTGGCGGGCGGCTTCCCGGAACCGGCCTGCGCCATCGTCAAGCACGGCGTCCCGGCCGGGGCCGCGGTCTCCAAAAGCCTGGCCGAAGCGGCCAAGCTGGCCTACCGCGGCGATCCCCGGGGCTGCCTGCGCGGCACGGCCGCGGTCAACCGCGAGGTGGACGAATCCGCGGCGGATTTCTTCGCCCAGGAGATGGTCAGCTGCATCGCGGCTCCGGGCTTCTCGGCCAAGGCCCTGGCGGCCCTGAAGCTCAAGAAGGACATCCGCCTGGTCGCCATGCCCTCGACCCTCATCTCCCCCGACGAGCTGGACTTCCGCTCCGTCGCCGGAGGCGTACTGGTCCAGGGCTGCGACCACCAACCCCTGCCGGAGGTTTTGAAGTCCCCCACCCGGCGCGCTCCCACGGAGCCGGAGATGAACTCGCTGCGCCTGGCCTGGCGCGTGGCCAAGCACTGCCGCACCCACGCCGCCGTCGTGGCGCGCGGCGGGCAGACCGTGGGCATCGGCGGCGGCCAGACCTCCCGGCTTGACGCCGTGCGCCTGGCCCTGCTCAAGAGCCGCGAACGGCACCCTTTGGTCGCCGATGACCTTCCGACGGTGCTGGCCTCCGACGGGGACCTGGCGCCCGAGCACGTCCTGGAAGCGGCGCGCGGCGGGGTGAAGGCCGTCATCCTGCCCGGGCTGGCCGGAGAGGTCGAAAGCTCCCTGGAAGCCTGCGACGAACACGGCTTGGCCGCGGTCTTTACCGGGGTGCGGCACTTCCGGCACTGAAGGCCGCGTCCTAGGGACGCTTCAATCTGCTGTGAAGGTTATATGAGTGCTAGCGTTATAGCAATCGGGTCCCATGTGAGGATTACCGGGTATCAGAGTACACGCCGACTGCGTGCAAGTGCCTGCCCCGACTGAGTTCTCTGCGACCGGACAGGAACCACTATTGCTGATGCTGTCACTTACCACACTGGTGCCAACAAGGGCTCCTGTGGAATAAATGATCCCGCTAATGTTAACCGAATAATCACAGGCCATCCTGCTGCTAGTGGATGAAAGTGTCCCATCGCAAGAAAGGGAAAGGACTCCTTGGAATGAACCGTTGCTTGCAGCCGTCACATTCCCTGACAAAGTGCATCCGGTAATATAGGGGCCTGCTGCTGGCGTCACACAGAATGTTCCGGCAGTGCTGACCCCCCATGTCCCAGCAGGATTCCTGACAGTGGGCGTCGAACTTCCACCCGAGGCAGCGGGAGACTTGCCGCACCCCAAAGAAATGATGCAGACGGCTGCCAACGCAACGGCGAAGACAGGCAGACTCTTTCTCAAGCGCATACCATCCCCACGGCTGCAGTTCTCATCCTGCTAGGAACGCTTCAGACCGGCCAGCACTCGTTGGCGTGGCGCAGCAGAGCCGGATCGGCCGAGATCCGGTCGATGAAATCCAGCACCCCAGGGTCGCTCCACGCTTTTTGCACCGCCTGCCAAGCCTCGGCCAGGCTCTGCCGCCGCAGATCGCCCGGAGCAAAAGGCAAAGCGTTGAGCAGTTTGGCCTTGCCGTCCGGCACCACAAGCAGCATCGCCTGAGGACTCTCCCGTCGGACCCTGATCTCCTCCCGGATGTCCCAGGGATAGACCGACAGCTTAACACGGCCGCAGGCCCGCGCCTTGGCCTCCAGCATCGCGACCGTCTTTTTCCAATCCTCGTCGGTTGGCGCCAGCCGCGCCCAATCCGCCGCGGCCCGCCCCAGCCGCATCAAAGGCCCGGTCACGAAAGTCCGCGCCCCGCTCGCCGCCGCCAAGTCGAAGACCGCGGGCGCGTCCGCCAGGTTGAGCCGCGTGGGCACGAACACCACCTCCGGCGCGAGCCCGCGGGCCGCCAGTCTGCGCACGCTGGCCACCGCGCCGATAAACGAGCCGCCTGGCCGCACCTTCTCGTGAACCTCGGCGCTCGCTCCGTCCACGCTGATCTGGACGCAGGGCACCCGCCAATCCGCCAGCCGCGCGACCGCGGCGTCATCGAGGCTCAGGCCGTCCGTCTCCAGCTTGATGGACACGCCGCCCTCGTGGAGTATCCGGCAGATGTCCCAAAAATGGGGGACTTCCGTCGGCTCCCCCCCGCCGAAGGCCACATAAGGGATGCCGGAGGCGGCGATGTCCTTGGCCAAGGCCAAGGCCTCGTCGCGGGACAACTCGCCGGGCCAACCCCGGTCCGGGCCGGAGTCCTCGCAGCAGGAGAGGCAGCGGCAGCGGCAGGAATTACTGAGCTGCCAGGCCAGAAAGAGGGGGGCGCGATAGTCGCCTATCGCGGCCCCCCTCTGGTCCGTCATGTGAAGCGAATGTAAGGCTGGGCCATCACCCGGTCGGTGACTTCCTCGATAGAGGGAGTCTCCCACGTGGGCTTGGACTCGGCCTTCGCATCCGTCACTGTGTCACGCTCGTCCATTACTGTCTCCTACGCCGATCAGACGATGACCGGCAGATCCTTGCAGATCAGGGCTGACATCGCCCTGCCCACCTCGGCGCTGGCGCAGGCCTCGCGATAAAAGTCCCAAGCCCCGGCCAGCCCATCCCGCCGCACATCCGCGCAAATCAATGCCAACGCCGCCGCTACCGGAACCTTGCCGTCCGGCCGCACCATCAAGGTGCCCGGCGGCTCCTGCAGCCACGCCCGCGCCGCCTCGCGCAGCGAGAACGGCTGGAAGCAAAGTTCCAGGCGCCCGGCCAACTCCGCCGACTTACGCCCTAGGAGTTTAAGAAATTGTCCATAGTCTTGGGAAGTCGGTTCCAGGCAATCCCAGAACCGCGCCGCCCGGCCCAGGCACATGAGCGCCCCGGTGTTGAAGCGAAAAGCTCCCAGCTCCAGCGCCAGGTCCATGACCGCCTCGGCCTCGCCGATATTGAATCGCGTCGGCGCGAAAGAAATCTCCAGCGGCAGACCGGCGTCCCGAATCCTGCGGCAGGCGGCCACCGCGGCGGCCCAAGACGCCTTCGGCCGCAGCTTCCCGTAGCTCTCCTGCCCGGCTCCGTCCAGAGAGACCTGGATGGAACGCACAGGCAGGCGAGCCAACCGCGCGACCGCCTCGGCCCCGAACCGCTGGCCGTTGGTCTCCACCTTCAAATAGACCCCGGCCTTCCCCAAAGTCTCTGCCACCGAAAAGAAATGCGGCGCCAAGGCCGGCTCTCCCCCCCCGAAGAGCACGTACGGCACCTCGGCCGCGGCAATCTCTCCCGCAAGATGCAAAGCCTCTTCCGAAGACAGCTCGTCCGCCATCCGGCCGACAGGAGAAGAATCAGTACAGCAGTGCAGGCAGGCCAGGTCGCACTCCCGGGTGAACTGCCAAGCCACCATGAGCGGAGCGCCGAAGTCGGAAATCCTCATCGCGGACCCCAAGCCACCGCCGCGGTGAAAAGCGCCGTGGCCACAACATAACAGAGCACCACCGCCCGCACCGCCGGCACGAAAAGCCGCGGCGTATCCCAAGTCTTGGCAGCGGCCCGGCCGCTAGCAATAAGAAAGGGAACACCCGCAGCGACCGCCAGCAAAGACCAGCGCGGAAAAATACCAGCCACAGCGCCCAAAAGCGCCACCAAGAGCCCGCAACCCGCCAAGCCCAGATAAAGGATCACTCCATTCTTCCGGCCCACCCGCACAACCAGATTCCTTTTCCCCACCAAACGGTCCTGGTGAAAATCCGGTATCGCGTTGACCACCGCCAAAGCCATGATGAGCAAACCCGGGACCAGCGAAGCGGCCAAAGCGCCCCGGGAAAAATGATGCGTGTGCAGTTGCAGACTGCCCAAGGTCATCCAAGGTCCATAAGAAAGCCCTATGGCCGCTTCCCCCAGGCCGCGATAGACCCAACGGATCGGCGGCCCCACATAAAACACCGCGGCCAAACCGCCCAAGACCGTATAAAGTAAAACCGGCCAACCCCCAGACACCGCGAGCCTCAGCCCGATCCCCGCGGCCAAGATGAACGCCGCGACGCCCACCCAGAACATCCACTCCGGTATCTCATCTTCGTCACTAGGGTTAAAGACCCGATCCGTGCCCAACCGCGCGTCGTAGTACTCGTTAAAAGTCTCAACCCCAACCACGGCAAGGAATATGCCCAGCAACCCAAGCCAAAACGCCCGCGGATCAAATGTCCGTTCCTGCCCGTAAGCCCAAGCCGCACCCAAAAGATATGGCAGCAGCCCCGCATATAGGAAAAACCTATACCGTATGACCGAAAAAATCGAACTTGGCGCCGAAGGCGCCAAGTCGCGCCGTTCCCCTACGAGGGGAACGGCGCCACCGTTAGGGGTGGCAGGTCGTTCGTTCATAAATCCACCCACTCATGCAGCTTAGCAATAGCATCAGGATCCCGGTCCAGTTGATCAATAAACCGCGTCACTCGCGGATCCTTCCACGCTTTTTGGTAAGCCGTCCAAACCTCCCCCAACCCCTGCCGCCGCAAATCCCCACACACAAATGGCAACGCATTAATAAGTTTAACCCGCCCGTCCGGCAAAATAATAATCAGCGCCGCCGGATGCTCCACTCGGTAGCGCAGTTCCCCGGCTATGCCCAGCTCGTGGTAGCAGACCCGCATGCGCCCCTCATACTCCAGCGCCTTGGCCTTCACTGTCCCAAAGAACTCGCCGTATTGCGCCTCGCTAGGCGCCAAGCTGTCCCAGAACTCCACCGCGCGCCCCGTGCGCATGAGCCGTCCCGTATAGAAAGCGTAGGCGCCGAGCTCGAACGCCCGGTCCATGGCCGCCCCAATCTCGCCGGCGTTAAATCGCGTAGGCGCGAAATTGACTTCAACCGCGATGCCGGCCCGGCGCAGTCCGCGGATGGTGTCGATGACCTTGGCCAAGCTCGCCCCCGGCCGCAGGGCGCGGTATGCCTCCTCGGTCGTCCCGTCCATGGACAACTGCACCGACTTGACCTCGCACTCGGCCATCCGCTCGCAGGTCCCCGCATCGAAGTTCTGCCCGTTGGTCTCGACCTTCAGTCCCGTGCCCGAACCGCGGAAGCGGCCAAGCAGTTCGAAGAAATGCGGATGCAGGAGAGGCTCGCCTCCGGAGAAGGCCACATAGGGCACCTCCGCGGCCAGAAGCTGTTCGATGATCCGGAAGGCCTCGTCCCGGGAGAGCTCTCCGGGCATGGCGCGCCCCGGCCCCGAGCCCTCGATGCAGTGCCGGCAGCTCAGGCTGCACTCGTTGGTGAGCTGCCAAGCCGCATACAAAGGAGCGCTGAGGTCCGCGGCGGAGGCGCCCAGGCTCTCGGGCAGGACTACGGGCATGCTACTCGGTGATCAGCCCTTTGCTCTTGAGATCGGCGAGGAAGGACTTGGCCTCTTGCGCCATCTTGCCGGTCTTATCCTCGTACTTGCTCTGCAAGCGCGCCACCACGCCCTGGGCATCGCCCCCGGAGACGATCTCGCGCACCACCGCGGCGCCGCTCGGGCTCAAGGTGTAGACCTTCTCGGAACGGGTCTCGAAGAGCACCGCACCGAATTTCTCCTCGCGGAATTTCACGAATGGGGCCAGCTTCATGGAACCCTCCTTGTGGGCGCACAGGCAGCCGGCAGCATCGCCCGCCTCGCGCCCGATCACGTCTTCCATCTCTTTGCGGACCTCTCGGCGCATTTCCTCCGCGCCGCCGCCCGCCTCCGGGGCAGACTTGCCATCGGCCTCCCGGACGCTGAAATCGCCGGTGCGCCAGGCGCGCCGGATCAATGACTCGTAGCCCATATCAGAACTCGCGGCGCTCCATGGCGTCCATGAAGCCGCAGAACTCGCGGGCGGGGCCCTTGACGGGCAGGGCCGCGGCCCAATTCCGGACCGAGCGCAGCAGTTCCCGCCCCCGGCCGCGCGCGGCCTCCAGGTGGCCCGATGACTCAAGGAAGGCGGCCATATGCCGAACCGAATCGCCGCCCTCGCCCCCCGCCTCCCAGAGCCGCAAGAACTCCGGCCGCGCGGCCGGGTCGTTAAGGGCCAAAATCGCGGGCAAGGTCAGGCGCCGCTCGCAGAGGTCCCGTCCCGGCTCCTTGCCGGAAGTCCCCTCGGTCGAGACATAATCATGGATATCGTCGATGATCTGCAGGAGCATCCCGGCCGCGCTGCCCAGGCGGGGCGGGTCGGCCTCGGAATGGGGCAGGCTGGAAAGCTCCGAGAGCGTGGCGCCGCACCACTCGAACAGGGCCCCGGTCTTGCGGCTGATGACGCCGAGGTAGGCATCCACCGTGACGTTGACGCTGCCCTTGAGGAACTCCTCCTGCAGCTCGCCCACGGCCATCTCCCGGGCCGTGCTGATCATGCGGCGGGCCGACTGGGGGGTGAGCTCGACCACCTCTTCGAGCCCTTGGGCGAAGGCCAGGTCGCCGAGGAGCAGGGCCACGTTGACCCCGAAGATCTCGTTGGGCGTGGCCCGGCCGCGGCGCAGGCGGGCTTGGTCTACGCAATCGTCGTGCAGCAGCGAGGCGTTGTGCACGAACTCCATGCCCCGCGCCGCGGCCTCGGCCTTTTCCGCTTCCACGCCGAGGGCGGCGCCCAGCAGGAGGCAGAACCGGGCCCGGAGCATCTTGCCCGGCCGCGACATCTGCTCGGCCAGGCGCTCCCCCACGCGGCCGGAGATCCGCCGGCTGCGGCTTTCCAGTCCGGAGCGGACGCGCTCCAGCGCGGCGTCAAGCGCCAAAAGGGTGGGCATCCGAGGGATTATACAAAGATACGGCTGGGGCCCGGGCTAGATGATGCCCAGTTCCTTGCCGACCTTGCCGAACTTCTCCAGGGCGAAGTCCAGGTCGCGTGCGGTGTGCCCGGAGGAGACGATGGTGCGCAGACGGTCCTTGCCCCGGGCCACGATGGGATAGCAAATGGAAAGGGCGAAGACGCCCTCATGGAAGAGCCGCGCGCTGAACTGCTGGGCCTTGGCCGTGTCGCCCACGATCACCGGCGTGATCGGAGTCTCGCTGACCCCGGTGTCGAAGCCCAGCTTGCGCAGGCCGTCCTTGAAATGGCGGGCGTTGGCCCAGAGCTTCTCGATGCGCTCGGGCTCGTTGAGCAGGATGTCCAAGGCCGCGATGCAGGTGGCTGTCACCGACGGCGGATGCGAGCTGGAGAAGGTGAAAGGCCGGGCCGTGGAGACCAGGTAGTCGATCAGGGACCGCGAGCCCGCCACGTAGCCGCCGATGGACCCGATCGCCTTGGACAGGGTGCCGATCTGTATCTGCACCCGCGAGGTCAGGCCGAAATGGTCCGGCGTGCCGCGGCCGTTGCGCCCCATCACGCCCGAGGCGTGGGCGTCGTCCACCATCACGAAGGCGCCGTATTTCTCGGCCAGCTCCACGATGGCGGGCAAAGGCGCCAGGTCTCCGTCCATGCTGAAGACCCCGTCGGTGACGATCATCTTGCGCCGGGCGGCCCGGGCCTCGGGGGATTCCAGGATGGCCTGCAGGGCCTTCATGTCCTTGTGCGGGTAGACCTTGCGCGCGGCCTTGGACAGCCGGGCGCCGTCGATGATGGAGGCGTGGTTGAGCTCATCCGAGATGAGCAGATCGCTGGCGTCGGTCATCAGGCTCTGGCAGCAGGCGACATTGACCGTGAAGCCGGACTGGAAGACCAGCGCGGCCTCGGTGCCCTTGAACTCAGCCAGCTTCTTCTCCAGCGCCATGTGGATGTCCATGGTGCCGATGATGGGCCGCACCGCGGCCGTGCCCACCCCGTACTTGGCGATGGCCGCCTGGGCCGCGGCCTTGAGGGCCGGATGGTTGGCCAGGTCGAGATAGTTGTTGGAGGTGAGGTTGACCACCTTCTTGCCGTCTATGACCGAGACCGGCTCCTGCGCGCCTTCAAGGATGCGCAGCTTGACGAAGCGGCCCTCGGCCTTGAGCCGGGCGATCTCCTCGTCCAAGAATCCCATCAGGTTCGGAGTCGCCATGGGGGCCTCAGTCGAAGAAGTTGCGCAGGACGAAGAGCAGGTTCTCCTTGCGCTCCCGGATACGGCGGTAGAAATAGGGGAACCAGTGCGTGCCGTAGGGCGTGTAGATGCGCACCACGTGGCCCTGGGCCACGAGCTCGCTCCAGCGCCGCGCGCGCAGGCCGTAGAGCATCTGTATCTCGTACTTGTCCTTGTCCAGGCCGGCCTTATCAGCCGCGGCGACGGCGGCGGCGATGCGGTCGTCGTCGTGGGTGGCAATGGCCGGGTTATTGCCTTTGAGCAGGAGGGCGGCGAGCTTGTCGTAGTTGGCGTTGACTTCCTTCTTGTCCGGGAAGGCGAGGGCCGCGGGTTCCTTATAAGCACCCTTGCACAGGCGCACGCAGACGCCGTCGGAGACGAGGCGGTTAATGTCGGCTTCACTGCGCCTGAGCATGGCCTGGATGACGATGCCGACATTGGGGTAGTAGGCTTTGGCCTGGCGGAGCTGGTCGAGGGTGCGGTCGGTGTAGGCGGTGCCTTCCATGTCGATGCGAACGAAGGTGCCGTGCTTCTTGGCTTCGTCCAAAACCTGGAAGAGGTTTTCCTTGCAGAACTGGGGGTCGAGGCCGAGGCCGAACTGGGTAAGCTTCAGCGACACGTTGCAGTCGAGCTTCTCGACGGCGATGCGGCCGAGCATGCGGATGTATTCGTCCCGGGCGGCCTGGGCCTGCTCGCGGGTCAGGCATTCTTCGCCCAGGTTGTCGAGGGTGGCCTTGATGCCCTGGGTGTTGAGCCTTCTGACCTGGATGACGGCCTCGTCCAGGGTGTCTCCGGCTACGAAGCGGCGCGCCAAAAAAGTGAGCATTCTCATGGGGTCAATTTATCATTTTTGCTGATATTCCCGGAAGTCGCGGGACGGTAAAGTTTAATTACACGAACGCTAATTAAACTTTGACAGATTACAAATTACTCAGTCATTGAGTATTTTTACTCAGTCAGTGATATAAAATGTCGTGGTCTAAAAAATCCTGATAATCCCGGAAACATGACGGGGGCTATACCGGCCACAAAAGCCGGAACCTTGCCTGCACTGGCAGAGCAACGCACTGCCAGTGGCGCACGCCCTTTCCTCAGGCGTGCGCCACTTCATAAAGGAGTTGCTGGCCCCTTGCTGCCGGTATCATGCGACACCCCTGGCGTCCCTTGCCTCTGCCCTTAGGGACCAACTGGGATGTCCTGGACAGGCGGCCAAGTGGAACAAAAGCGGGGGTCGCTCGTATGATATGAGTAGGCGGCAACGCGAAAAGCCCCCCCCATATTGACGGTGGGGAATGGATTCAAGGATGTAGGCATTCAGACAATCCGGAAACGAACGTCGAAGAAAGAACTGTTTGAGTTCCTAGTCGTTGGGAGGAAGCCGCGCCGCTGAGTGCCGCCAGGTCAACCACTTCACCATCGGGAAGATGCTACGGCTTTTTCGTAATCGCCCTTCTTAATTCAGCCGGGAAGCTCGCTCGGAATGCATCCGCCCCGGATACAGAATCCATTTTGGTAAACTATAACCAACCCATGTGCCTCGCGATCCCAGGCAAACTCGTCAGCATCTCCGCCGCAGACGGCGGCCTCCCCTTCGGCAAGATCGACTTCGACGGCATCTCCAAACAAGCCTGCCTCGCCTACGTCCCAGAAGCCAAAATCGGCGACTACGTAATCGTTCACGCCGGCTTCGCCATCAGCGTCCTTGACGAACAAGAAGCCCGCCAAACCTTCCAATATCTCGAAGAGCTCGACCAAGCCATAGCCTCAGAACCCAAGTGAAATACCTCGACGAATACCGCGACCGCCGCGCCGCCGAACGCTATGCCCGCATCCTGCAAACTCTAGCCAAAAACCCCTGGACCGTCATGGAGATCTGCGGCGGACAGACCCATGCCATCGTCCGCTTCGGCCTCGACCAGCTCATCCCCAAGACCATCTCCTTGGTGCACGGCCCCGGCTGTCCGGTCTGCGTGACCCCCCTGGAACTCATCGACCGCGCCATCGCCATCGCGCGCAAGCCCGAGGTCATCTTCTGTTCTTTCGGCGACATGCTCCGCGTGCCCGGCTCGCAAAGCAGCCTGCAGGAAGCCCGGGCCCAGGGCGCGGATGTGCGCGTGGTCTACTCCCCCCTTGACGCCGTCGAACTCGCCCGCCAAACGCCCCAGCGCCAGGTGGTGTTCTTCGCCGTAGGCTTTGAAACCACCGCGCCCATGAGCGCCATGGCCGCAAGCCTTGCCCGCCGATCGGGGCTGAAGAATTTCTCCCTGCTCGTCGCCCATGTGCTGGTGCCCCCGGCCATGGAAGCCATCCTCTCCTCTCCTGATAACAAGGTCCAGGGCTTTTTGGCCGCGGGCCACGTCTGCACCATCTCCGGCTGCGCCGAATACGCCCCTTTAGCCGCCAAGTACCGCGTGCCCATCGTGGTGACCGGCTTCGAGCCGCTCGACATACTCCAAGGCCTGGCCATGCTCGTGCGTCAACTGGAACGCGGGCAGTGCGAGGTGCAGAACCAATACGCCCGCTCGGTCCGCGCCGGCGGCAATGCCGCGGCCCAGGCTTTGCTGCACGAGGTCTATGAGCCCTGCCTCAGGCAATGGCGCGGCATCGGCCCCATACCCGCCAGCGGACTGCGCCTGCGCGAGGCTTTCGCTGATCTCGACGCGGAACAACGATTCGAGGTCGCGCAGATCGCGGCCGCGGAGCCCAAGGATTGCCTGGCCGGGGAGGTTTTGCGCGGCCTGCGCAAGCCGCATGAGTGCCCGGCCTTCGGCGCCCTTTGCACGCCCGAGCATCCGCTGGGAGCGCCCATGGTCTCATCCGAAGGCGCCTGCGCCGCGTATCATCGCTATCACCGCGGCGGGGAGAAGGTTTCCGCATGAAAGAGCCCGGCCTGACTTGCCCTGTCCCGCACGAGCCGGGCGGCACCGTGACCTTGGCCCACGGCAGCGGCGGGAGGCTGATGCACCGGCTCATCCGCGATATTTTTCTGGCCGCTTTCCCGGACCCGGCCTTGCGCGAGGCGCATGACGGCGCCATCCTCGACCCCAGCCAGGACCGGCTGGCATTCACCACGGATTCATTCGTCATCCGGCCTATCTTCTTTCCGGGCGGAGACATCGGCTCTTTAGCCGTGCACGGCACGGCCAACGACCTGGCCATGTGCGGGGCACAACCGTTGTATTTGAGCTGCGGCTGCATCCTGGAGGAAGGCCTGAGCCTGGAAGCCCTGGCGACAGTGGCCCGCTCCATGGCCGCCGCCGCCGCCGAGATCGGCCTGCGCATCGTGACCGGCGACACCAAGGTGGTCGAGCGCGGCAAGGGCGACGGGATATACCTCAACACCGCGGGCGTGGGCCGCGTGATAGCAGCCCAGCCTATCCGGCCCGACCGGGTGCGGCCTGGCGACGTGGTGATCGTCAGCGGCGACGTGGGCGCGCACGGCGCAGCCGTGCTCTCCGTGCGCGAGGGGCTCAAGTTCGAGACCGAGCTTAAGAGCGACGCCTGCCACTTGTGGCCGCAGGTGCGCGAGTTGCTCGAATCCGAGGCCGACGTGCGCTGTCTGAGGGACCTGACCCGCGGCGGCCTGGCCACGGCGTTAAACGAAATCGCCCAGACAGCCGGCCTCTGCGTGCGCGCAGACGAATCCAGCATACCGGTGCGCCCGGCGGTGGCAGGGGCCTGCGAGATGTTCGGCCTCGACCCGCTCTACATGGCCTGCGAGGGCCGCTTCGCGGCCTTCGTGCCGCCGCATGACTGCGAACGCGCCCTGGCCGCCCTGCAAGACGCGGGCGCAGCCCCGGTCGTCATCGGCGAGGTCCTGCCCGAGCCCCGCGGCGAGGTGCGGCTGACGACCCGCATCGGCGTCGAGCGCGCGCTTGACATGCTCAGCGGCGAGCAGTTGCCGCGCATCTGTTAAGCACGATGCCCATCCTGGCGTGGCTGGCTCTGGCCGCGGCCGGGGTTCTGCGGGCCCAGGATTTCCCCAACCAGGCCGACGCGGTCTTCGCCGAACGACCCTTTGCCAACGCCGTGGTCGGGGCCCAGTTCGTGGCGGTTGCCGACGGCGCCGTGGCCTATTCCCGCAATCCGGACCTGGCCTTGGTCCCTGCCTCCACGGCCAAGCTGGCTTCCTCCGCTGCCGCCTTGATGCGGCTTAAGCCCGAGTTCCGCTTCACCACCATCTTGCTCGCCGAGAAGAAAGACCAGGGCAAACGCTCGCTTGCAACGCTCATCTGGCGAGGCCAGGGCGACCCGTCCATCTCAGGCCGCGGCCGCGCGAGCCTCGACGAGATCTTCGAGATATGGGCCGACTCGCTGACCGCTTCGGGAGTGCGCCGGGTCAAGCGCCTGGTCCTTGACGGGAGATATTTCGAGGGGCCGGTCACCGTGCCGGCTTGGCCGGACCAGGAGCTTTCCTATTGGTACCAAGCGCAGACCTCGGCCATCTCCTTCAACGACAACTGCGTGGACCTGGAGGTCCGGCCCGCGAGCCGGTCAGGGCGCCTGCCGGCCATTAAACTGACGCCGGATATCGGCTACATCCAGGTGATCAACCAAGCCGTTACCGGCCGGGGCCTGCCCCACCTGGATTATCGCCGCGAACC
>Ga0118677_10005428_pt1 | contig 22296 bp, 24 predicted proteins | sample AliMusrvi5mmetaG_FD_86154 | JGI IMG/M metagenome (GOLD analysis project Ga0118677, IMG submission 86154)
TCTCAGGCTAGGTGCGCTCACCAAAGCATATTGAGATCTTGCGAATAAAATCATAAGCGCTTGTTAACAACATGGTGATCGCCTGTTTAATCAAACATAACACCCGCAAAGGCTAACATCTATCTAAGCTTTCCTAAACTAGAGCCTTATGTTGAACGCTTAACTTAGACCTAGATTATTAGCAATAACGTGGGTACACCTAGTCCATCATTTATGCTTTTTTGTGGTCAAGCAGTGCTTGCTGTTTCTAGTTGACATATAATGCAGGCCTTGAGTTTTTATGTTTACCCATTGGAGATACTATGAAGAAATTTATGCTGTTATTATCGACGTTACTATTTTTATTTGCTGCCACTGTTCAAGCCCATGGCCCAGTGCGTCAAAAAGCTGAAGAACAAATCACTATCAATGCCTCTGCTGATAAAGTCTGGGCTATTATTAAAAACTATCATGATATGTCTTGGTTGCCAGGCATCAGCAGCACGAGCGGCGATGGCGGCAATGTTAAAGGCGCAGTACGTGTACTGACTTTAAAAGATGGCGGCACTATTACTGAAGAATTAAAAAAGTATGATGATGCCAAAATGTCTTATGGTTACAAAATTACTGACATGAGCACTGCAAAAACTATCACTCACGCAGGCGTTGAAGAAAAAGTTCCGGCTTTACCTGTAGACAACTATTCAGCGTCTATTGATGTTGAAGCTCAAGGCGACAAAACTGTCGTTTCTTGGACAGCTGGTTATTACCGTGCTTACACCAATAATAATCCTCCAGTAGAAATGAATGAAGAAACAGCAAATGCCTCTGTAACTGGCATTTTAAAAGCGGGCTTAGCTCATCTTAAAGTCTTAGCTGAAAAGTAAGGTTTAGGCTGGTGTTTTTTATAAAATACCCGGTGGTAGCGCTATTGCTCGCTACCACTTGCTTTACCACTTCCTTAGCAGCAGCTCCCTTTGCTTATATCAGCAATCAACTAGATGATAGCGTGTCTATTATTGATAGCGAACTTGGCAAAGTAGTCGCATCGGTTAGTGTGCCCGGGAAACCTGCGGGCATTGCCGTTGCACCTGCGGGCGATAAAGTTTACGTTAGCACACCAGAAGCTAAAGGTTTTGCCGTTTTAGATGTTAAAAAACGCGAGGTCACAGCTCAGGTTGCGGTCAGCGAAGGCGCTTTAGGCATTGCTATTAGCCCGGATGGTCTACGCATTTTTGTAGCTGATTGGTATAACAATAAGGTCGATGTCGTTGATGCGACTAGCCTGGCTATTATCAAAACGATTGCCGTGGGTGAATCACCCTCGGGTTTAGTGGTGAGCCCTGATAACCATTGGCTGTATGTCGCTAATCGTTTAAGTAATTCAGTCTCTAAAATAAATCTCAGTACTTTAAGCGTTGCCAATACCGTTCAAGTGGGTAAACATCCGTTTGGTCTTACTCTTGATAGCAGAGGCGAGCGGCTTTATATCGCCAATGTGCAAAGTGATGATGTCACCGTAGTGGAAACAAGGCGCTTGCTGAACGTGGCAACGATTAAAGTTCATGCCCTGCCCTATGCTACGGCATTAGCCATGAATGACAGTCGCTTATTGGTGACTAATCAGGATGATGGCTCGGTATCGATTATTGATATAGAAACCTTAAAAGAAATCGCAGTACTTGATGTGGGTAACAAACCAGAAGGAATTTCTACTCATCCCGATGACCGACATGTCTATGTCGCTAATTGGTTTGATAATACCGTGTCGATTATTGATGCTAAAACCTTAAAGGTCATTAATACCTTAAAAACAGGTAAAGGCAGTCGAGGTTTTGGGCAGTTTTTTGGTAAATAACTTCTTGCTAGCTTATTACCGCGCATAACACCCCCTCTTACCTTACTGATGTTACGCAGTAACAAGTAACGTCGTTTTACTCTCGTTTGCCGCGCAGAGCACCGCAGGTTTTGTTGGGATTAGCCCAAAGGGGCGCGGCATGAATGCCGCGCGTCGGTAGGAGGGCAGGAAACCCTCTCTACCGACCCCCGACAAAACCGAGGAGCGCAGGAAGAAGCGGCAATCGAGCCGCCTTTTCTTTGGATACTTTCTTTTGGCGGCGCAAAAGAAAGTATCTCGCCTTCGGGTGCGAGAACCCGATACAAAAATCGTCGCGATAGCGACCTCTTTATTTGTTTTTTATAAACAGCTGAATGGCTGCGTAACAGCAGTTACCTTATATGATTTGCGTATTTAACCAATATTGCTAAACTGCTCCACAAACACCCCACTTAATTTGAGAATAACATGGCTGAAACGGTAGATGAACTCACAGTAACCTATGAAGATGGCGGCATAGAAACCGTTAAGGAACTGGATAAAAAAGTACTAACCAAAGGCGCTTGGGCTACAATCATGTATCGCTATCAGGACTGGAATCGAGCTAAAGAAGAATACGGCCCTGACAAATACACCATTCGTCGTTACCAAAAACGTAATGGCGAATATCAACAAAAATCAAAATTTAATATTTCTAGTGTTGATCAAGCCAAAAGCATCATCGCAGCATTGGAAGATTGGATAAAAGAAGACTAACCTAAAAACTCAGTACTTAAGGCAGCGTATATATTTAGTTGCCTTATTGATGTTAGATTTTAATAATCGCTAGGCAAAAAAAAGCGGCAGCCCATATCAATGGACTGCCGCTCTTTAGCGCAATTAGATGATAGTAACTTCTTCTGCTTGCGGGCCTTTTTGGCCGTCAGTAACAGTAAACTGTACTTTTTGACCTTCATCAAGTGATTTAAAGCCAGAACTGTTGATGTTACGAAAGTGAACAAAAACGTCAGGGCCGCTTTCTTGTTGAATAAAACCAAAACCTTTTTCGGCATTAAACCATTTAACTATACCAGTAGCCATTGTGAATCCTATTTAAAATATATAATTAAAGCCCCAAGAGGCCTGTGGCGCTAAGAAATTTTAGAGTTACTTAATGATAAACAGGACGAGCAATACAGGATAAACATCGTAGAGATAAGCATAACGGTAAAACAATTTTCAAGCTGCGCAGATTATATAATGATAGATTTGGAATATCAATGCTTATAATGCTTAATATTTGTGTAGTTTTAACTATCTTTCAAGCCCTTTAAAAATAAATTGATCTATTGAACGCTATTTTATATTCTTGATTCACTCACTATTCAAACTAAGCTGCCATCATTTATGTCATTAAACTCTATCACCAACCAAACCCTTGCTCTTGCCGGCATTGCCCAAGCGGCGGCTTTAGTTGAACAATTAGCCAGCACGGGGACTGCTGATGCGGCCGCTATGGAAACTAGCATTGCGAGTCTATTAAAAATAGATTCAGATAGCGTCATCGACGTTTATGGTAGTTTGAATGGCCTTAAACTAGGCTTGCAGCAACTTGATATGCAAATGACCGGTTATAAAGTCGCCAATCCTCAACAAGCTCGTTATTCTGCTTCTATCGTTTTTTTAGAACACCAACTAGAAACACGTAAAGATCTACTTACAACCATACACACCGGCATTGTTAAAGCGCAATCGCAAAGCGAGCACTTTGATTTGTTACATGAAAATGTATTAGCTAATCTGGGTGATATTTATCAAAACACCATCAGTACCTTACAACCTAGAATTATGGTCAATGGCGATCAAACCTATTTATCAAGACCTGAAACTGCCAATAAGATACGCGCCTGCTTGTTGGCCGGCATACGCTCAGCGCTATTATGGAAACAATGTGGCGGCACACGCTGGAAGTTTTTGTTTTACCGCAAAAAAATCCAAGCCGAATTAAAAGTCTTATTAAAACAACTGTAAGTCCCTGATGGCAATACTGATAAACGCGGAGCATTTATCGCGTTACTATGGCAAACACTGCGCTATCAAAGATGTAAACTTCACCTTGGCGCAAGGTGAAGTTCTTGGCTTTCTTGGCCCCAATGGTGCCGGCAAGACCACAACCATGCAAATACTGAGCGGTAATCTTGCCCCCAGTTCTGGGCGTGTTGAAATTAATGGTTATGATTTACAAGACCAACCTAAGCTAGCCAAATGCAGCCTTGGTTATTTACCCGATACGCCACCCCTTTATAAAGATCTCAGTGTGCAGGAATTTTTATACTATTGCGCACAACTTCATGGCATCCCTAAAAAAGCTATTAGTTCAGCCGTCATTAAGGCTCAAGATCGCTGCGGCTTAATGGCGGTGTCTGATCGACTGATTGCTAATCTTTCAAAAGGCTATCAACAACGTATCGGCATTGCGCAGGCGATCATACACAATCCTGACGTTATCATACTTGACGAACCCACGGTGGGTTTAGATCCTCTGCAAATTAAAGAGATTCGTGACTTAATCGGTGAACTGGGTCGCGATCACGGCATTATTCTTTCGACACATACACTGAGCGAAGTACAAGCCGTCTGCACCCATGTACAAATCATTCATCAGGGTCAATTAATTTTAAAAGAAAGCATTAGCTATCTTAACCAGCAAATGGACACTGGCAGCGTATTGATCAGCACTCGTTTAAAGCCAGACCTAACTGTTTTAAGCGCCCTTGCTGGGGTGCTTAGTATTGAGACTATGCCTGACCAGAAAATTAAAGTTGCTTACCGCTTAACCGACAATCCCACTCAGCGCATCATTGAAACGATTATCTCTTTTGGCTGGGAACTACAAGAACTCACCCCTATTAAGAGATCAATGGAAGATATTTTTATCACCTTAACTCAAGCAAACGACTGATGAGTATGATCTTAACCATTGCCACGCGAGAGTTTAAGTCGCTATTTTTATCACCACTGGCATGGACGGTACTGGCTGTGTTACAAACCATACTGGCTTATATATTCTTGACTCAAGTTGAAACTTTTAATTTACTGCAACCCAAATTAGCGACCATTGATGGCGCTCTGGGTTTAGCCGATATTGTAATAACCCCTCTATATAGTAATGCAGGCATCATTTTATTACTGATTACACCGCTATTAACCATGCGTTTGGTTTGCGAAGAACGTAGAAATAAAACACTGTCGCTACTGCTGTCTGCCCCCGTATCTAATATCGACATTATTCTGGGCAAATACCTAGGCTTACTAGGCTTATTGCTACTAGCAGTGCTAATGATTACCCTAATGCCACTATCATTACTCAGCGGTGGCGTATTAGATAACGGTAAATTAATAGCCAATGTCTTAGCGCTGCTTTTATTAGTCACCTCATTTACAGCGACAGGGTTGTATATGTCTACATTAGCCAGTCACCCTGCGGTTGCAGCCATGGGCACTTTTGGTATTTTATTATTACTATGGATTTTAGACTGGAGCGCGGGACTACAAGAACAACGCAGCGAATTATTTGAATACTTATCTATTTTGAGACATTTCCAGAATATTCAAAGCGGCCTCATCAGCTCTGTGGATATCAGTTATTTTTTACTGTTTACCGCCAGTTTTATGGTACTGAGCATTCACCGTTTAGCTAATGAGCGCTTGCAAAAATGAAGCCCTTCTTTCGATTACATCAGCATCGCCGCTATAAAAATACGCTGATAACGCTATTACTACTTAGCTTGTTTGGCGTATTGGCCAACTTAAGTACCCGTTATAGCTCACAATTAGACATCAGTAATAATGCCAGCAATACCTTATCGACAGCTACACTGGATTTATTAAGTTCACTGCCAGATCCCATCACTATTACCGCCTATATAAAACAAGGCCTACCGATCAGAGCCCAAATTGGACAATTAGTCGATCGCTATAAACGCAGCAAAGCCAATTTATCGTTGGTGTTTATAGACCCCGATTTACAGCCCGAAAAAACGCGTGAATTCAACATCGGCCCAGAAGGTATTATTCTGATTGAGTATCAAGAACACCTCGAAAAACTAAACTATATCGATGAATCGTCACTCACTAACGCGCTGCTACAACTCGCATCAACTCAACAGCATTGGCTTAGCTTCTTAAGCGGACATGGTGAACGCTCACCTAGCGGCACAGCCAATTTTGATTTAGGTCTATTTGCGAAGGCATTAACTCGCCGTAACATCAAAGCCCAAACGCTTAACTTGGCGGTAATTCCGGCTATTCCAGATAATTCAGCGTTACTGGTCATAAGCGCGCCTACCAGCCCTTTACTTGCCGATGAGTGGGCTATTATTAAGCGTTATATCGACGATGGCCGCAATCTCTTAGTATTAACTGAGCCTAATAATTTGTTTTTGGCTAACTTACAAGACTATTTAGGTATTCAAACCCTACCCGGTGTCATAGTCGATAACGACACCAAACTAAAAGGTATTAATGATCCACGCTTTGTCGTCGCCAGCCATTACCCTACCCATGCTATGAGCCTAGGCTTTCAAGCAACCAGTGTTTTTCCTATCACTACCGCCCTAACAATAATCCCAAACAGCCAATTTAAGGCTGAGCCTTTATTGCGTAGCTCTATCAACTCTTGGACTGAAACAGGCGCTATTTCTGGAAAAATTCGCTACGATGCTAATAGTCAGGAGCACCTAGGCCCTTTAACATTTGCTTATGCGCTGACTCGCACTACCGCAAAAAACAACGAACAACGTATCATCGTGATGGGCGATGGTGATTTTTTATCCAATGCTTATCTAGGACATGTAGGCAACAGCGAACTAGGGCTCAGGATGATATCTTGGCTAAGTCATGACTCGCACTTTCTAACTATTCCAGCAAAAACAGCGGTAGACCAACACTTAACCCTGAGTCAAACGACTGTATCACTGATGGGTTTCGGCTTCTTAATAGCTATTCCATTATTATTAATAAGCTGCGGTTTTTTTATCTGGCGCATGCGGAAAAGCCGTTAAGCATAAATTATAAATTGATTTTTAAACTCGTTGAGTTATCATAGTCGGCTTGTGGAGAGGTGGCTGAGTGGCCGAAAGCGGCGGTCTTGAAAACCGTTGAGGGTTGATCCCCTCCCAGGGTTCGAATCCCTGCTTCTCCGCCATAAATACTAAAAACCGAGTCTCTTTTCAAGACACTCGGTTTTTTTATGCCTGCTTGCCCCACCTTTGAGGGTGATTCATATTGAATCTCGTTGAACACTCTACCTGCAACAACTGCCTATTTTTAAACACAAAAATAAATTTTTAGCGTTTTCAGGTAACTTTTTGAGGGCGCAGTCCTTAATCACTCAGCATAAAAGCAATCGGTAATACCCGCCATTACTATCAAAACTATTTTATATTACTTAACTACCACCAACTCTTTACAGTTAGTCGTATAGCACTCTGTTTTTGGCTGCCAAGACTTATCAACACCCTTAGCAGCAACTGAAAGCATCATTGGAACACTTGAAAGCAATATAACTATCTAATAATAGGTGGATTCAACACTACTAATAAGTGTTAGTTTTTTTTACACCAAAGACCCACCACCTTAAAATCCTGCCGAGCCATTGACAGCAAAAGCATTACCCAAATAAAGGCGTTCAATATTCCTATACGCAGATTCCATTACTTAACAAAAAACGTCAGTTTTTTTTACAGTTTTTTTGCAATTCCTTTTTCTATCTCCAAAAGAAATATTTAACTTCTTGTTATTAAATTACATAACAAGCTTTGGACCGATTATTGCTTTATTTGACAATAGTTGAGAGATAACTACCTTTATCAACTAAAGAACAAATTCTATTTCTCCTAATTTAGGATATTAAAATGAAAACTAAATTTTTAACGAGCGGCATACTAGCAGCAGGGGTATTGATAGCGAGTGTTGGTGCTCATGCATCGCTAACCACTTTCCAGACCTTTACTGGTGACTATGGAGTTTCATCGGCAGGCTGGGGTTCAACCACTCAATCCGGCAATATCGAAGCCAACGTTCCTCTAGGTGCTACGGTAGTGGCGGCTTATCTTTATACCTCTACATTTGGTGGATTTAGCGGAGCCGGCGGTACACTTGATGGAACATCTCTGAGTTATACGGCACTACCTGTTAACTCAGACGCCTGCTGTAGCTTGCAAGCAGGTCGCACAGATGTCACGAGTATCGTCGCATCTGTCATTAACGGCGGAGCAGGTGGTGTTTACAATTTTCCCATCACTGAAACCAGCGGCAATCAGGACGGTGAAGGCCTAGTTGTAGTCTACTCTCTACCTAGCTTAGCCACTTCGACGATTGGCATCGTTGACGGTTTTGCAGCAACATTAGGCGATACGACATCCATCAATTTTTCTCAACCGCTAGATCCTTCGGCTCCGGGCTTTAGTGCCACTATGGCTCTTGGTATCGGCTTTAGTTATGATAGCAATTTCAGCAATGACTGTACTGGCTCAGGTCAAACATCCACGATAACGGTTAATGGAACGACCATCACAAATAATGCTGGTTGTAACGACAGCAGTGTCGATCCGACCGCTGCTAATGGCAACCTAATCACCGTCGGTGGTTTCATCAATGGCGTTAATCCTTTAAATATGCCGACGGTTGCGCAAGATCACGAAATGTATAACCTAACTCCTGAAATCACTAAGGGTGACACCAGCATTACCGTTAATACTTTTAATACATCACATGATGACAATATCTTCCTAGGCGTGTTTGATGTAACTGGCGTAGCTGGCTTCAATGCACCTCCTGCTACTGTACCAGAACCTTACATACTCGAACTGTTAGGCTTGGCTATGATTGGATTGGGTTATCAGCGTAAGTTTTCAAAAGTATAACTAATTTTTAGGTTAGGGACATTTAACAAAATAATACTTTTTAATAGGTTATTTAAAAAAATAAAGGTCATGTAGTATTTAAATACTATGTGATAAAGATTACCTCTTCTTTTTCCTAAAGAAACCTAGTTAGAATATAATAGGAATATAAGCCATAATTACTAAAAATCGGGTGTCTTTTCAAGACACTCGGTTTTTTTATATCTTCGCCCCCCCCTTACCCCATCATTGACATTGGATTGGACTGCATTGCATCTACTTGGACAAACAACCGAAAATCACTGACCATAATTAGTCATAAACTGCTGAACTTACCAACATTAGCATAAATGTAATTTATAAATCTGTAGCTAACCTGCGCCAGACTAGTCATTACCGAACGCGCTTTAAATTTATGTTAAAGCAGATATTTATCACTACACCCCCCCATAAAATGCTGACCATAGACCAAATAATTTCAGAATTAAATGTAGCTGATGACTCTTATTTTCCAAGAGCAGCGTTAGAAGACGCTATTGCTCAGCAGGAGGTCATTACCCCGGTGTTATTAGATATAATTAATGACATTGCCAATGATCCCGAGTCTCTTGAGGACTCACCAGCCTTTATCTATAGTATTTATCTGCTTGCGCAATTCAGGGAAAAAAGAGCTTATCCCATTATTGTGCAATATTTTGGACAGCTTGGACTTGAAGATGAAGCCTTAGATCCAACAGGTGATACAGTCACAGAAGATTTAGATAGTATTTTAGCGTCTGTTTGTCATGGTGATCTTGGTTTAATAAAGCAACTTATTGAAGATCCAAAAGTAAATGAATATGTTCAGAGCGCCGCATTAGGGTCTTTAGTTATTCTCTACAATGTTGATAAGCTATCACGAGATGAGTTGGTTAGTTACCTTAAAATTTATCTAGCTCGGTGTATTGCAGAGGATTGCGATCCCTTGATTGTTGCCCTTTTGGCCATTATTTGCTGTTACATTCATCCTGCCGAACTCTATGAGCAATTGACTCTTTGCTTTGATCAAGGCTTGTGTGATACACAAATGATTCATCAAGCTGATTTTGATCGCCATATGCAAATGGATATTGAAACGGCGCTGGCAGAATTAAAAGTTAACCCTAGGTTTAGGCTCATCAATAATGTTATTTCTGAAATGGAATGGTGGGCTTGTTTTCATCCAGAAACCAATTCAACCAAAGCTATTCCCCTAAGACAGACTGGCAACGCTAAGATTGGCAGAAATGATCCCTGCCCTTGCGATAGTGGCAAAAAGCATAAGAAATGTTGCCTAGATTAATATCAAGCTCAAGAACTAGCTCAACAGTCAATTTATATGGCTGGGTTGCGAAAAACATGCAACCCAACCGACTATAGATAAAAACTGGCTCTATGTGAATCGTAGTGGGTAAACGCTATATCCGTCATCCCGGCATGGACTGCCGGGATCCAGAGCACATGGATGTACGTATAGTGTTTATCATGAAACTTATAGTGATGCGACCTCAACCATCCTTGGCAACTGGTTTCCGGCAGTCCATGCGGAATGACGGCTTACCCACTACGATTCACATAGAGCCTAAAAACTTTATAACGGCATCACAATCAACGCAAACCATAATCCAACAACAAACCTACGAATATCACCAAGCCAAACCAATTATTATTAAGGAAGGCTTTAAAGCACAGAGCTTTATCTCGATGAAATATCAATTTTTGTTGATAGGCAAAAAATCCAGCTGCGATTAAGACACTACTATAATAAAGCCAACTTAATTGCTGCAACTGCCCAACGGCCACTAATAACATTAAAATAATAAACTGCAAGATAGCCATAATAGGTCTATCGTAGTCGCCGAAAAGTATGGCAGTTGATTTAATGCCTATTTTTAAATCATCGTCTTTATCGACCATGGCATACATGGTGTCATACACTAAAGCCCATAAAACCACCGCCAAATACATGACCCATGCAACAACAGGAATACTATTAAGTTGCGCAGAAAAGGCCATAGGTACCGCCCAACCAAAGGCAATTCCCAAATAAGCCTGAGGCAATTGCGTATAGCGCTTCATAAAAGGATAACTGGCTGCCAGAAATGCGGCGACAAATGACAACATAACCGTATAGATATTAAGCAGCCACACCAGTGCAAAAGCACATAAACATAACACCACAAAAACTATTAAAGCTTCTTTAGGTTTGACTCTGCCCGCAGCAATAGGGCGCTGTTGAGTTCGTGCGACATGAGGATCAAAATCTCTATCGGCATAATCATTAATAACACAGCCGGCAGCACGCATCAGTACAACCCCCATACAAATAACGATTAACACTGTTATATCTGGCTTGCCTGCACTGGCAACCCATAAGGCCCATAAAGCTGGCCACAATAAAATCAAAGTGCCAATAGGTCTATCAAAGCGAGCTAAAAGCCAATATTGCCTTGCCCTATCTTTGATATGTTCGTTAATGAGAGATATTGCCACTGTCATGCCTTTTGTTGTATCAATGTAGATGATTGGGGGTTAGGGTTTTTAAGCTTAAGGTCTTAAAAATGATATTATAGCCATTAATTTTATCGAATGCTGGCTTCCTAGACGTGCAAATCATGAAAGCAATCTGTTATCACAATCCGCGTTGCGGAAAATCACGACTAACCCTGCAATTATTACAAGGCCACGGTATAGATGTAGAGGTGATTGAATACCTTAAAACACCGCCAACAGCTGAAGTATTAGATAAGCTATTACTGATGCTGGATATGCAGCCGCGTGAATTAATGCGTAAGAACGAACAACCTTATAAAGACCTTAGCTTAAGTAATATCGAACTAGACAGAAACGCGCTTATTAAGGCCATGATCGATCATCCCATACTGATTGAACGTCCTATCGTTGTTGTTGGCGATAAAGCAGCAATAGGCCGACCACCAGAAACAGTACTCACTCTTTTATAAAGACGACTCATGATAAAAATACTTGTACTTTATTACTCTCGTAATGGCACGACTGCTGAAATGGCTCATCATATTGCTAGAGGTGTAGCATCGGTTAATGGCGCTGAAGCTTTATTAAGAACGGTGCCTGAAGTATCTAGCGTTTGTGAAAAAACCGCTGAAAGCATACCTACTGAAGGTGCGATTTATGCGACGCTAGATGACTTAAAACAATGCCATGGTTTGGCCCTAGGTAGCCCTACTCATTTTGGCAATATGGCCGCAGCGCTTAAATACTTTATTGATAGCACGACTGAAACTTGGCTTTCTGGTGCTTTGATCGGAAAACCGGCTGGCGTATTTACTTCTACTGGCAGTTTACACGGCGGCCAAGAAAGCACGTTATTATCTATGATGTTGCCACTTATGCATCATGGCATGGTACTTGTAGGCTTACCTTACACAGAAACCGCCTTACGTGAAACTTCAACAGGTGGCACACCCTACGGACCTAGTCATGCTGCAATTGAACATAGCGGTTTAAGTGCTCATGAGAAAACCTTATGCCGTGCACTTGGAGCCCGTTTAGCGAGCACAGCCATTCTTTTAAATCAGGCTTAAGCAATAATGTCTATCAATCCCAACTATTATTACAGACTTGCTTTAAGCGGTTATTTTGGTTTATTTGCTTTATTAATGTTATGGAACACCGTGTTAGTGCCGACTACGGGCTTACCTGTCGCCCTAATTTTATTGGTAACTATCACACCATTATTATTGCCTCTTCGAGGCTTTCTTAACAACAATCGTAGAAGCTGCTCTTGGATGGCTTACGTTAGCTTGATTTACTTCATACACGGCTCAGTCGCCACTTACGCTAACAACAATAGCGAGCGCTTGTATACCAGTTTAGAGACCCTACTCAGCTTAATGCTTTTTTTCGGTGCGACGCTTTACGTACACTACACAGGCAAACAAAAATGACCATGGCAAAGCAATTGCCATTGCAGTTCGAGTTTAGAGCTAATCAAACCTTTGAGGATTTTTTTCCTAGCACTAATAATGAAGTTATTAATCACTTACAAAAAGCCAGCGAAGGACTAGGTGAACGACAAACCTTTCTCTGGGGATCATCAGGTTTAGGCAAAAGTCATTTACTACAGGCCTGCTGTCACAGGGCTCAAAGCCTAAACTTAAGTTCATTTTACTTTTCTTTTTCAGCTTTAGAACTACCTGATCCTGAACTACTCATGGGATTGGAAGTATTTGATGTTGTTTGTTTAGACAATATTGAACAAATAGCCGGGAATGCCGCGTGGGAGAATGCTTTTTTTAACTTTTTTAATCGGCATCGCGATCAAGATCATATTCTAATCATGTCCGCCAACTGCGCACCTAATCAGATAGCGATACAGTTGCCTGACCTTAAAACACGCCTTAACTGGGGTTTAACTTTAAAATTACAATCGTTATCTGATCATGAAAAAATCAAGACCTTAATCTTCAAAGCCGACAAAATGGGCTTTGAAATATCAGCTCAAGTAGGGCACTTTCTATTAACTCATTATGAAAGAGACTTGCCGGCCTTATGGGTGTTGCTAACAAAACTAGATCAGGCTTCATTAGCCGCCAAACGCAAACTCACGATTCCTTTCTTAAAACAAATTCTCAATGAGTAAGTAAGCGCTGCCTAGTCTATAAATATAGCCGAAAACTAGCAACGCTCACTCCACAAAGTAGACAGTTTTTCTACATGGCTTTATTGATAAGTACTTTATCATCAATCACTAATTCAGAAATACCGCCTAAAGCCGCACGTAAAGTACAAGAAGCTTTCTTAAAGCCCCCTTTATCAGCATTTTCACCTAACCAAATTAAAGTAATATAAGTATCTCTATCGGTCTTAGTTTCACTAGGAAAAAACACCTGTTCGCCTGTTTCTTTTTTAATGACCACAGGGCATTTTTCACTGGCCATGGTTTGTATGGCTACATAATTTCTAATCGACGCTGCGGCTTCTTTTTGCTCATTAGAGGGCTCTTGTTTACTAAGACCCACCATAACAAAACCCGCGACAAAAACCCCAAGAACAGCGAGAACAATTTTCATTGTTTCAGACATATAGTTACCTCTCTTAAATTATGAAACACAAAACCCACTTACCATGACAACCATTGATGCTTAAAACACTTTAGCTTTTATGCTCATCAATCTTCCTGCTAAGTTGCCCGATCATACACACATAATGTGTGTGAGTATACTCGACAAAAAAGACTAGCAATTCTACCTAAGAGACATCTTGTATAAAGGCACTTTTGGCATCAATACCTTACACTAAAAGTCGTTTTTATGGTCATCGGTTGCCGTTAAACGCATCGCATTATTTTCAATAATATGAGATTTTTCAGTACCCAGCTTTATCATTAGACGCACTTCGTTGTTTGAATCTGCTGAACTCAAGGCATCATCATAGCTAATTTTACCGGCCATATATAAATCATAAAGGGCTTGATCAAAGGTTTGCATAGACTGCTCTTGTGAATTTTTCATAATTTCTTTGAGCTTATGAATTTCACCTTTACGAATATAATCTTTGATCAATGGCGTATTAATTAATATCTCAATTGCCGGATATCGACCTAGCCCATCATTACGCCTAATGAGTTGCTGAGCAACAATACCTTTTAAATTTAGCGATAAATCTAGCAATACCTGATCATGCATTTCATCAGGAAAGAAATGTAAAATCCGATCTAAAGCTTGATCAGCATTGTTTGCATGTAGCGTAGACAAACATAAATGCCCTGTTTCAGCAAAAGTAATGGCATTCTGCATGGTTTCTCGAGTTCTAATTTCACCTATCAAAATAACGTCAGGGGCTTGTCTTAGAGTATTTTTTAAAGCAATCTCATAAGATTCAGTATCAATCCCCACCTCTCGCTGAGTGACAATACAACCCAAATGTGGATGCAAAAACTCTATAGGATCTTCAATTGTAATAATATGACCACTACTATTTTGATTCCTATGTTTAATTAACGCGGCTAATGAAGTCGATTTTCCAGTGCCTGTGCCACCGACAAAAATAATCAAACCGCGTTTTTCCATAATCAGGGTTTTTAAAATAGGCGGTAAATTTAGGTCATCTGCATCTGGAATATTACTTTCAATTCGTCGTAACACCATGCCCGCACAATTGCGTTGCGTAAAAGCACTGACTCTAAACCGTCCTAGATCATGAACATTAATAGCAAACTGGCATTCTTTTGTTTTTTCAAATTCATCCCTTTGTCGCTGATCCATAACACTTAACACCATCACTAAGGCTTGATCAGCGGTTAAAGGCATTCCAGTTGCAGGTATCAAACTACCATCAACTTTTACAGTAGGCGTTCTTTCTGCCGTAATAAATAAATCTGAGGCCTTTTTTTCCACCATGAGTGCCAGTAACACATTAAAATCCACTAAAGCCTCCTAATTAAATAAAGTCTTATCAACGGCTTTAGTCGCAGCAACTTGTGCACTTACCAAACCTTTTTCAACCAATTCTTTTAAGTTTTGATCTAAGGTTTGCATACCATCTCTACGCCCTGTTTGTATCGCTGAATACATTTGTGCAACTTTAGCTTCGCGAATCAAATTCCTGATCGCTGAAGTGCCTACCATGATTTCATGCGCGGCAATACGACCTCCACCGATTTTCTTCATAAGCGTTTGTGAAATAACGGCCTGCAAAGATTCAGATAACATAGAGCGTATCATGTCTTTTTCAGCAGCAGGAAACACATCAATAATTCGATCGATAGTTTTAGCAGCAGAAGAGGTATGCAGCGTACCAAAAACCAAATGACCGGTTTCAGCTGCGGTTAATGCTAAGCGTATTGTTTCTAAATCACGCATTTCGCCCACCATAATAATATCAGGATCTTCACGTAAAGCAGATCGCAGCGCCTCATTAAAGCCATGAGTATCTCGATTAACTTCACGCTGATTTATTAAGCATTTTTGGCTTTCATGAATAAATTCAATCGGATCTTCAACAGTCAATATATGGGCATAATCATTACAATTAATATGATTGATCATTGCCGCTAAGGTCGTTGATTTTCCTGAACCTGTAGGGCCTGTCACTAACACCAAACCTCGAGGCTTTCTAGTGACTTCCTCAAAAAACTTAGGTGCATCCAACTCTGCTAGTGATAAAACTTTCGAGGGAATAGTTCTAAAGACTGCAGCGGCACCCCGCTCCTGATTAAAAGCGTTGACACGAAACCTTGCAACACTTGGCAATGAAAAAGAAAAATCAATTTCTAAGAACGCTTCATAATCATGACGTTGCTTGTCGTTCATGATGTCATAAATCAATTCATGTACCGCTTTATGATCTAATACCGGAATATCAATACGCCGAATATCACCATCAACTCGAATCATCGGTGGCAAGCCAGCTGACAAATGTAAATCCGATGCACCACTTTTAACTGAAAAGGCCAATAGCTCAGTAATATCCATAAACGCTCCTTTTATAACTATAAATAATAACAACTTATTTCAACACTATAGTGCAACGTCTTGCTTTTTTAAAACAATATTGTTTAATAGTCGTCACTATGATCTTCACAAGTTCTTAATTTACATGATATCCAGCCGACTAAAAGCAATACTCAGCGAAATCAAACAGGCAGAAATACGCTACCATCGCACACCCGATTCTGTTTTATTATTAGCCGTCAGTAAAACCAAGCCTACTTCTGACATTACCAATGCTTATCAAGCAGGACAACGTCATTTTGGTGAGAGTTATTGTCAAGAAGCATTATTGAAGCAACGTGAATTAGGTGCTTACGCAATTACTTGGCATTTTATTGGCCCCATTCAATCCAATAAAACTAAAGCACTCGCCGCTCATTTTGATTGGGTACATAGTGTTGATAGCTTGAGCATTGCTCAGCGCCTTAGCAAACAACGCCCAACTCACTTAGCACCACTAAATATATGTTTACAAGTCAACGTAAGCAATGAATCCAGTAAATCAGGCATTAGTCTCAATGAATTATCACAACTCTGTGAGCAAGTGGCTAAGTTACCCAATATAAAGTTGCGCGGTGTTATGACCATTCCAGCCCCCGAAGATGATTTTGAACGACAACGTCAACCTTATAAAACTCTATATCAAGCCATAAGAAAACTTGATGGTTTCAAACTAGACACTTTGTCTTTTGGGATGAGCGGCGATTTAATCGCCGCCATTGCAGAAGGCTCTACTATGGTTCGAGTGGGTAGCGCCTTATTTGGCACTAGGGACTAACGACATATTCAAAAATAATTAAGTGATCTCTTTAAAAGCGGATGCTACCATAAACGCTCAAAACAACCCTTTGCTTTTTCAATCTAGGAATATCGTTATGCCAAAATATATTATCGAACGTGAAATTCCAGGTGCTGGTTCTTTAAGTGCTCAAGACTTACAAGGCATTTCACAAAAATCATGCAGCGTCCTTAATGATTTAGGCCCAAAGATTCAATGGCTAGAAAGCTATGTAACGGATGACAAAGTCTACTGTGTCTATATTGCACCTGATGCCGAAACGATTAAAACTCACGCTGAACAAGGTGGGTTTCCTGCAAATCGTATTTCTGAAGTTAAAACTATTATTGATCCTACTACGGCTGAAGGCTAAATAACTGTAGGTTGGGCTAACAGCTTTATCGTTAACCCAACTTTGATTGATGATAATATTGGGTTGCGAAAAGCACGCAGCCCAACCTACATGACTTGCGTAGGTCGGGTTAGGCGCTAGCCGCAACCCGACACACTACGACAAAATGTCGGGTTACGCTGACGCTAACCCGACCTACACCCTGAAATCTAAGCTTAACGCTCCTGATCGAGTTCTTGCAAATGCTTTAACTTTTCTTTGATCTTGATTTCTAAACCACGATCGACTGGTTGATAATATCGTGTTCCTTCAAGCTGCTCAGGAAAATAAGTTTCTCCTGCCGCATAAGCTTCGGGCTCATCATGGGCATAGCGATAAGCTTTACCATAATCGAGTGACTTCATAAGCGAAGTTGGCGCATTTCTTAAATGCACAGGCACGCTCAGACTACCACTCTGTTTAGCGTCGCGCATAGCGGCATTATAAGCCATATAAACGGCATTACTTTTAGGGGCACAAGCTAAGTAAACGACTGCCTGAGCCAAGGATAATTGACCTTCAGGACTTCCTAGTCGCTCTTGAGACTCCCAGGCATTGATTGCAATTTGTAAAGCTCTAGGATCAGCATTGCCGATATCTTCGGAAGCCATACGCACAATACGCCGCGCCAAATAAGCTAAATCACAGCCGGCATCCATCATTCGACATAACCAATACAAAGCCGCATCAGGTGAACTGCCGCGCACCGACTTATGCAATGCTGAAATCTGATTGTAAAATTCTTCACCCTGATTATCAAAACGTCTTACACCACCTGATAGTACTTCAAGCGCGCAGCTTTCATTTATCACTCGACTGCCTTTTGCCGACGCAAGCTCCACGGCAATTTCCAACAAATTGAGCAACCTTCTCGCATCGCCATCCGCAGCTTGGGCAAATTGCTGTTTAATATCTTCAGCCATCTCAATATCTAAGCTACCCAAGCCTCTATTTGAGTCAGTTAAGGCTTTGTCCAAAACCCCACGTAAATCGTCATTGGTTAAGGCATTAAGTACATAAACACGAGCGCGTGATAACAAGGCATTATTAAGCGCAAAGGAGGGATTTTCGGTTGTTGCGCCGACAAAATAAACAGTGCCGTCTTCTACATGGGGCAGAAAGGCATCTTGTTGAGCTTTATTAAATCGATGTACCTCATCGACAAATAAAATAGTATGCCGGAGTTGTTCTTGCTGAATTTTTTTAGCCTCAGAGACAGCCGCCCTGATTTCCTTGACACCCGACAACACTGCAGAGATAGGCATGAACTCAGCATCAGAATGTTGAGCAATCAGTCTTGCTAGCGTGGTTTTACCAGTACCAGGAGGCCCCCAAAAAATCATGGAATGTAAGCGCCCTGATAAAATAGACTCATAAAGCGGCTTGCCGGGCATCAGTATATGCTGTTGACCGACATAATCATCTAAAGATTTAGGCCGCATTCTATCGGCCAGAGGCTTGGTTAAATCATCAAACATAAAAACTGTAGAGTATGTAAAATTAAAAAGGTACAAGATTAAAGGGTTAGCACTTAAGTCGGGGCATTATGAATAATATATTCGCTTCTAAGCTCCAGATGACGCCCCATTACCCACAGTTAAGGGAAAAACAGCAAAGTCATGGAGTGCAATAGCTTCAGCTATTGCCTTTTAAAACAGCTGAAGCTGTTTTACTCCAAACAACTAACTACTTAACTGTGGTCAGTGATAAATGAACCTTTGGTCATTCGCCTTGTACCTTTCGCTCAACTTACTGATCAGAAAAAACATCAGCGCCTGCTGGAGCTTTAAACTCAAACACGCTCGGCTTTATGGGCGGATTCAGCACTACATTGGAGAAATAAATACGGGTTAGCTGTCCAAAATTATCACTGAGTTCCATGCCACCCAATACGCCTTTATTCAGACCTATGACAATATATTTGAAACTACTTTCCTTGTTTTTTGGTAATAATCTGATCCAAAGCAAATCACCCTCTGCACCTTGGTTCTCCATAATAAAATTATCTTCCAGTGAAATTTCACCACTTAAAAGTAAAGCAGGTGTTGAGCCTACCGACTCATCGAGTGTTTTAACGGTGACTTGCTCTAAGTCAGCATCGTAAAACCAGACCTTGCCAGAAGTAGAGACAATCTGTTGTTGAAAGGGTTTTAGATAATCCCAACGAAATTTTCCAGGTCGCTGTAAATAAAAAAGCCCCGAACTGCTTTGATAAGGACTGCCGGCTTCATTAATGAGCACTTGCTTGAAATCAGCCGTCAATGATTTTGATGATTTTAAAAAGGCTTGCAGTTTTTTGATAGGTTGGTCGCTGGCATAAGCGCCATTACTCAACATAAAAAGACTTAAACAAAGCAAGCGAACAACATTCATATTAATCATGGCTACTCTTTTATAATTCATTGTGTTGGTGACTCACTTTGCTTAGGCTCATCTACATGAAACTCATCAAACCAAGGTTTATCTTGTTCTAAAACGCCTTGTCCACAGTCTGAATAAGTCGTAGGTTCGGAACCTGAAATATAAGGATATTGTTTACTGTTTCCACAATTATCTCGGGTTAAAAGACCACTTCCTGAATCAACCCACAATAACTTTACATTATCAGGAGCAATCAAACTGACGGCTTGGGTCGATATTTTCTGCATTAATGCCGTCCAAATAGGCAAAGCACCCGTCGCTCCAGTAAGGCCTATAGACTTATTATCGTCTCGCCCTACCCAGACTACTGACAAATAATCGCCGGTATAACCTGCAAACCAGCTATCTTTGGCATCATTAGTCGTCCCCGTTTTGCCGACTAAACCATAATCATTCGGGAAAGATGCATACGCGGCATGCCCTGTGCCTTCATGCATGACTTCTTGCATCATAGTATTAACGATATAGGTTGCACCAGGATCTACGGCTTGTTTAACGTTAAGTGGATAACTTTGCAGTTGCTTTCCATTAGCATCTACTACCGCTCTAATACCTTTAATGGGTGTTGAAAAGCCATCTCCGGCCAATGTTTGATACATCTGCGTCACTTCTATCGGCGTTAAGGAAGCGGCGCCTAATAATAATGACGGATACAAATCTAAGGACCTGTTAACACCCATCTCTTTTATGGTTTTAGCGACATTGGCTACCCCCACATCCATACCAATACGAACCGTCGCTAAGTTATAAGACTTTGCTAAAGCGGTATGTAAAGCGACACTACCATGCTCTTTATGATCGTAATTTTTAGGTATCCAATCAACACCATTCTGACCTTTAACAACTATGGTTGAGTCGTCAACATGAGTAGTAATGGTGTATTTTTCGGGAGATTCTAAGGCCGTCAAATAAATTGCAGGCTTAATTAATGAACCAATGGGGCGTACTGCATCCAAAGCTCGATTAAAACCGCCCACTATATTTTCACGACCACTGGTTAAGGCAACAACCTCTCCACTATCCCTACGCGTTACGATGACAGCGGCTTCAAGATTATTGGCACGAGGCACTTTATCCAATTGAGCTAATTTCAAGGTAACCGTATTTTCCAATATATCCTGAGCTTGTGTATCCAGAGTGGTAAAAATTCTCAAGCCTTGCGAGGTTAAATCTTCCTCGTGATATTCTTGACTTAATTGTCGCTTAACCAAATCAAGAAATCCTGGATAACGATTAGAAGAATGTTGTGTACGGGCAATCACGCTTAAAGGCTTAGCCTTAGCTTCCTCCGCCTGATTACTACTGATATAACCTTCTGCTGCCATTTCATTAAGAACTAAGTCACGTCGCTGTATGGCACGTTCAGGAAAGCGTCTGGGATCATATTCAGAAGGACCACGCACCAATGCCACTAAGGATGCAACCTGCTCCAAAGGCAGATCTTTTAGCGTACTACCAAAATAGAATTCACTAGCTAAGCCAAAACCATGTACAGAACTTGAGCCATTTTGTCCTAAATAAATTTCATTCAAATAAGCCTCAAGAATTTCGTTTTTACCATAACGATATTCTAAAATAAAGGCCATGAGGGCTTCTTTAGCTTTACGAGACAAACTACGTTCATTCGTTAAATAAAAGTTTTTCACTAACTGTTGAGTAATGGTACTACCACCTTGTACCATGCCTCCGGCTAATACATTAGTCCATATCGCTCTGGCGATACCTTTAAGAGAAACGCCAAAATGCTGATAAAAGTCACGATCTTCTGAAGCAAGTAGACCTTTAATTAGAGCATCTGGGGCGTCTTCAAGCTTAATCAGCACTCGATCTTCTTTAATGGTTGGATAAAAGCTACCAATATGCACTGGATCCATACGAACAATGGCTAGGTCTTGTGTAGTTGTTATATCCTTCATAGCCACAATGCCCGCAGCAGAAAAATTCAACTGCATAGCCACGCTAGGTTGATGTTGATCCCAAAAGACAAAATCACGTGTTTTTACTGTAATTTGTGTGCCCGTTTTAAAATAACTACCTTCCGCAATCAGCGCTTTATCTTCTCGATAATGTAGCATTTTTAACAAGGACTGGAGCTTATCAGCGGTCATCGCATGACCTGCATACAGTTCAACAGGACTGGCATAAACACGCGCAGGAACCGCCCAGCGATTGCCTTCAAATTGCTTACGCACGTTAAAATCCAGATAACCCAGATAGCTGAACAGCATAAACGCCGCACCAAGCACTAGAAGAAGAAATAAGTTTCTTATTCTATGCGTAGTCGGTTTTTTGTCCGGCTTATTGCTATTATATCTAGTACCGCGTCCGCTCGTATTCTGTGCCATAGCCATTTATTGTGTCATTAACTTCAATTATCATCCCTGCTTTTGGGGCCTATTATACATAAATCAGTCACAACCGAAGCTATGGTGAAACATTACCATCATCCAGCCATAATAGTTTAGGTCGAGCTACATCTTTATCGTTGCCCGATATTTAAGTATGCAATGATGAAA
>Ga0118677_10005430_pt1 | contig 22293 bp, 22 predicted proteins | sample AliMusrvi5mmetaG_FD_86154 | JGI IMG/M metagenome (GOLD analysis project Ga0118677, IMG submission 86154)
CCCTGCACAACCGCAGGACCCTGCGGGTTGCGATCAGCGGGAGCAATTCCCACTTGCTCGGGCGGGAGGTGGCCACGGAGCTGAGGGGGCGCTGCCTGGAGTGCCGGATCCTGCCATTCTCCTTTTCGGAGTTTTTGAGGCTGAAGAAATTGAAGTTCACCCCGGCGCAAATGCACACGGCGGCACGCGGGAGCCTGCTCGCGGCATTCCAGGATTTTCTTTTTCACGGAGGGTTTCCCGATGTCGCGGCCAGCAATTCCCCGCTGCACCGGCGGCAGCTTCTCCAGAGTTACTTCGAGACGATCTACTACAAGGACATCCTTGAGCGGCACGACGTCCGGGCAAAGGAAACCCTCGAGGCGCTGATGAGGCATGCCGTGGACCAGGCGGGCGATCTCTTTTCCATCTCCGCATTCAGCCACACTCTCAAAGCTCGGGGGCTAGACGCCAGCAAGCGGACGCTCTCCAACTATCTCGGATACCTTGAGGACGCGTTTTTTGTCATCCCGTCGGAAAAATTTGCCTTCTCCCAGCGCCAGCGGACGGCCAACCCGGTCAAATGCTACCTCTTCGACACGGGGTTCAAGCAACTGGGCGTCTCGTTTTCCGACAACCGGGGGAAGCTGCTCGAAAACTTGGTCGCCATCGAACTACGGCGTCGGAGCAGCGAGTTTTTCTACTACCGCGATCGGATCGAATGCGATTTCGTCGTGGCGGATTCCGGGCGGCCGGTCTCCTGCATCCAAGTCTGCTGGGAGTTGAACGAAAAAAACCTCGGCAGGGAACTCGCGGGATTGCGGGCCGCCAGCGAGCGTCTGGGAACAAAAACCAACTTCGTTCTCACCTACGACCAGTCCGGCGAGGAAACAGGGTTTCAGCTCATCCCTGTATGGCGATGGCTTCTTGCATGAAAAAAACATTGACCGAGCATTTCGAGTCCCTTCCTGCCCGGGGCGGGAATGCGGAGCATTTGCGTCAGGAGAGAATTCTCCAGAGCATCGACGAGCGCGTGAAATCCATCAGAAAGCGAGAAACCTCAGAACTCAAGCGTTTGGAATCACTCCCCTCGCTCTCACCGGAAGAAACCCGATCACTCCACTATCTCCAAATGAGATATTCAAAAACGGGGCTAACTTTGCAAAGCTCATCCCCTACACGGAGAAGGGCATCAAAAAGTCATGACGCAAACAAGCCAACGCCTGCTTGACAACAGGCTCCGGGGAACAAACGACCCCCGAAAAGCCATGTTCGAAGAAACGACGCGGCCCCGGCTGCGTTGCATGCGGGTGTGGCACCAAGAACGCAAAGAGAAAATCAGGGAATTTCTCGAAGATTCCGACTCCAAGCAGATCGGCGTTCCAGAACTTGGAGAAACCCTCACCCTCCGAGAAAAAACCTTCCGCTTCGACGCTGCACTTAAAATGTGGCACACGGGCGACGCCCGCATCTCCATTTTCATCCTGCCAGACTGCGAAATGCGGGACGCAGAAACCTGGCTCAAGTCTTTTGATACTGCCCTCAAAAAGAACCCGGTCCTCCAAAAGACTTTGGACCCCATCTTCATCCTCGGCGGAATTTCCGAAGACCCGGAATGCTTGGCGCAAGCTGATCCAGACACCGGAATTGTGGAATTCTTCAACCATCCCACCAGCTTCAGGCTCTTCGCCACACTTGTTGCCAAAGCCACCGAAGGGAGCCTTTCCCCAGTCTGCACGGAAAGAATGATCCATCACGAATGCGCTCACCTTATCGAAAACAAAATGCTGGGTGAGATCCAAGACCTCAGCTATGACATCCGGCACAACCAACCCGAGGAAGCCATGCGGGCGATGGCGGCGCAGATCAACCCAGAATACCTCATCGACCTCATCGAGACTTGGGCGGAGAAAAAATGCGACCCACACATCTGCGAGGCTCTCGCCTATGATTTTCTCGTCGAAGCTTACACGGAACTCGCCGTTGAAAAAAAACCTTGGAAGCGAGACCTGTGGGCAGCCTTGAACGCCATCAAAAGGAACCTCACTGCGTTGGATGTTCGATTCCAATTCTTCGGAGAACCGTGCAAGCGCATCGCAGAACATAATCAGAGGGGCAACCGCCGCCTCCGAATCACCCGCGCCCCCAAATCCCTTTACATTTCCGATCCTCCGTAAAAGAACCCACCGCGAAACTCCCAGCAGCTCCTGGGCGCAAAACCGAACTCCGAAGACGCACCAACCCGGGCTTACTCCATGGCAGAACAAGCAACAAAACACTTGGATTCGAGGCTTCGGGCAACCCGGATCGCCAAAGAAATCGTGTTCGAGGAATCCATCAATCCAGAATCCCGGCAACTGCAATGCTGCATGGACCGGATCGACAGAGACATCACGGAGTCTTGCTCCACGGGTCGGAGAATCGAGGAATGCGAAGAAATCCATTGTGGGGGGCTGCACATACCAGTCAGCCTCAAAAAGGGAGAATTGGAATTCACTATCGGAGGGGTTCAGTTCAAAATCCACCGGAGCGTCACTGAGGACGACGCAGTGCGGTGCGCGGAAACCATCCTCAAACTCTCACGGGAAGACGACGACATAGGCACGATGGAAAACCCGGTCATCGAAATGGGAACCAAGGGGACCCAAGGCGAGAAAGAAGTGGCGGTGACGAAAATTCACTCGGGTAAAATCCGGTTTCACAAACACAAAACCGGACGGCTGTGGGCCTGCGCAATCGACGAAGTCACAAAATCCAAAGGAAGGGAATACCTCCATACGACACTCGAACTCCTCGCACGACACGGGTTCTGGCACATGCTCGTAATCAACCCGGAGATCCAAAACATCGGGCTCGAAATCGCAAAGTGCCTTGGACGCATCCGCGCCAACCCGGACAAGAGAAAACGGGAGATAGCTGTAAAAGAACTGCTCCTCATCGCGGACGGGCTCAACCCCCACTACTGCCCGGGCAAAGCCAGCGATTGGAAAAAAAACTCCAGGCTCCCCGTAAGCCGGGGAGTCCAAGGCCGCACGTTTCTCGGTTTGGAAAAGGAAGACGCCAACTTGGCGGAGGAACTTCTGGCGGAAGCTTTGGCAACCCTGCGCGGAGAAAACCGGCAACTCGCGGGAGACCTCGCAACGCCGGAAACCGGGCTGCGGGAACTCGTCGAAGCCTGCCGGAAAGCCGAACCCGTAGCCATCCGATGGGGGAAACGTCGGAAACCCGAAATTATCCCGGCGGAAGAATGGTTTCCCCACGACCGCTTTGTCCAAACAGTCCCTGCCTACGGATATAGCAAAGTAGTCACCTGATATTCCGGATTCGGAGAAACCGGAAAAAGTCCCACGGGTAGATCCCGTGGTCGCCGTCATCCATGCCCACCGCGCCCTGCCCTCGTATGAATTCGTCCCACAGCGGCTTGAGTTCCTCCGGCATGGCGGCGAGGATTTTCCTCTCAGGGATGTGAGGATAAGGTTCGAGAATGATGGGAAGCGTCTCCCACCAGGCAAGTTTCGCGCTCATGGGGAATCCAGCTTCTTACTTTCGGCCCGAAGCATCCGGCCTGCGCCGTTCCAGACGGCCGTCCAGTCGCCCGGACCGCGCCATTTGAGGAAGATGTAGTGCAGGGGCTCGCCGGGCTGCGATTGCCCAGGGTTGAAGGAGATGGTCTCTCCAACCTGCCAGATCCAGGAGCCCCCTTTGGCGGTCGGAGCCTGATGGATATGGCCGTGCAAGGAAAAATCCGGTTCGGCCGCCTCGATCATCCTTCGGGCAAAGTCGGCTTCCGGTGCCTCGTAGGTCGCTGAAAGCGGGGTTTCTCCGGGCGGTTCGTGGTTGAGCACGATCCAGGGAACGCCATCCTCTTCCTTGATCTTCCTCCCGGCACGCAGGAGGTTTTTCACGAAGTCCAGATAGCTCGTCCGGTAGCCGTCAACGACAAGCTCACCACCGTGGACCGGCCATGGCAGGGTTGTGATCGCAATCCTACCATCGGAGGTTTCGAGGAGCCGGGACTCGCCATCTGTAACGAAGGATTTGGTGGATGGATTCTCGCGCATCCAGAACGGTGAGGCGCCTGACATGGGCGTATGGTCGCCATGGAAAAAATCGTGGTTCCCGCTGCACCACGCAAAAGACTTTCCGGATTTCAGGAAGGTGTCTTTCCAGCGCAGAGCGCCGGATTTTTGTTCGGTGAAGCCGGTGTTGGAAAAAATGTCGAGCAAGTCGCCGGCCACGAGCAGGGCGTCGTGTTCGGGAGCTTCGTCGAGGAGCCAGAGAAGTTTTTTGCCGTCCCTGTGGAGGTCGGATGTCAGGAGGAGTCGCATGTTGGTAATATGTGAACAAAATCAGGCCGCGTCGGGAACCGGCTCTCCGACCCAGCGGATCTGCCTGCTGTCCGTGTCGTAAATGACTCCGCGAAAACGTCCGTAATCGGCCCCGACATTCAGGCTGGTGATCCCGTGGAGCACCCGCTCGCGCACCGGCATGTGGGTGTGGCCGCACATGAGGAATTCTACAGAGGACGCCCGTTTCTGGATTTCTTTTCCGATCAGGGAGTTTCCCGAGTAAGGCGCTGTTCAGAAATAAAGTTTACAAAAAATGGCGCAGGAGATTTTTGTCGGTGGCAAGGCGCGAGCGCCGAGCAGCCTTGTTGCAGGCTGTAAGAAGCGAGCAACGCAGCCACCGGCAAAAAGATCAAGCCAGACTGTAAAGGTTATTTATGAACAGTGCCTAAGCAGACAGAATGTCTTCCTCGCTCCCCCGCAGGGGATGGCCGTTCAGCTCGCGCCAAGGGCAGGTGTGAACGGCCATGAGCAGGCGTTTTCCGGCGGTGATCGCCTGATCCATACGGGAGGCGATGCCCACCGCCTGTTCGCCGGCTTCGGCGCGGACGCGCGTGCCGCAATTCGGGATAGAACGAAAATCGTTCCAGAAAAGCCCGTTCATGCCGCCCGAGAGGTAGATGTCCTCGGTGATACATCGTCCGCGCACATGGAGGTTCGGTTCGGCGAGCCCGAGGTCGAAGTGCCCGTAGCCGCCAACGATGGCAAGGTCGCCAACGACCGCATTTTCAATGTCGAGCAACACGGCTCCGATGTCGCGAGCGGGTTCCCGCCAGTAACGGGTGACGACTTGGTCGAGGTTGGAAAATTTCGCATGCCCTGTGCTGTCGAGCCAGAAATCGTGGTTTCCGAGCGAGATGGCGAGGAGCCGGTCGCCGACAGCATTGCGGAGGGCCACAAGATGGCGGGCAGATTGGGCCGGCGTGCCGATGTCGCCTGCAACGACAATAACCTCCGGGTTTTCCAGTTCAACCTGCTCCGAAAAAACATCGAAAGCGGTTCGACCGGTGCGCGGGCTGCGGGCCGGGATGTTCAGGTGCAGGTCGGCGGTGAATAGGATTTTCATGGTAATCTTTCCGGCCAGGTTTGAAGACATTGAAGCTGGGTTGCGTTCCATTCAAAGAGTGCGCACCAACCCGGATTGATGATGTGCCGGTGGATGAGTTCCTTGGTCGAGATGATATTCAGCGGAAGAATGCGGCTTTGTCCGAGCATGAAGTCGCCTGGTGTGTGGTGGTGCCCGCAACAGACAAAGGCCGGACGAAGCGCCCCGACGATCTCGGCTTCCGGGCGACGCGGATAGGATTGGCCGATATGCTCCGGCGTCACCGGCCAGTCGTGAAGAAGAAGTAGGTCTGGAGTGAAATCCAGCGATTTCATGTATTCGACCTCGAACTCTTTGAAATACGTCAGCCGGCTGCGGCTGATCTTGTTCGTCTCCGCCAGGCGGACCATTTCCGGCCATGTCTCCACGTGATGTAGCCTCATCGTCCTCGCCTCCATCGCTGTCATAAACTCCATTTCCTGAGGGTGGTAGATCCCGCTCAACCCGGCAATGCGGAGTCCGGGAATCTTGTGAGCCAGCTCGCCAGCGTTCGTATAATCGAGTTTGAAGGAAAAATACGAGGCGTCCCAATCCCGCAGGCGGTGGAATGGCTCGTGGTTTCCCGCAATCGCCGAGAGCGGCCACCGCCACGCTTTCCATGCGGCCCGGATTTGAGGCGAATTCTCCGGCTTCCGGTATTTTTTCGGGCCGGTCAGAAAATCCCAATCCTTCTCATCGAGGAAAAGCCCGAGATCTCCGACCGAAAAGACCTGCGATACCGGTCGGCCGAGTTCGTTTTCGATACGATCCAGACCTTCCGCAGCGAGCCCGATATGATGGTGGACGTCACCGATGACGGCGATGAGGTTCATGTCAGTCGGATTTGTTTGATGATTGGCGCATGCCCGACATTCGGGGTCGCGTGCCAAGTCGCCGTGCGTGCGGACAGGTCGAGCGCGATGTGGTTTGGGATCTTCGATTTCATGGCCCGCGTCACAACAGGGTATCCGGGATTGAAGCACCATGTTCCGTCGATTTCGTCTGCAAAAGATCCCGTGTATGGCTGGGAGTGCAGGTGGCCGGAGACGACAAAGTTCGGGCGGTATTCCCGGATTTTATAGAACAGCTCCGGATCGCCCATTGACCCTCCGACCGCCGTGTCTGCCGGCGGCTCATGATGGAGAACGATCCATGGTGCCCTCTCAGTCTTTCGGAGCATCGCCCCCGCCCGCCAAAGTTCATCGGCCACCGTGTTCCCGCGCATCCAGTGATTGTAGGGGATCGTCGTCACGACCACCGCTCCGCCAGGCGTCTGGACGAGCGAAGTCCGGGCGTCGGTCACCAAACCCTGCCGCTCCAGGCAATCCATCCAATGCTTTGCCGAGAGCATTTTTGCCACGGCTGCGCGTTTCTCCTCCGGCAATTTCGCAAGCCCCTCTGGATCATATGATCCGCCCGGCTCGTTTCCGTCGTGGTTCCCGCTCGAAACCGCAAGATTTCCCGGGAATCTTGCGCACCACCCCGAGAGACCGAGCATCTGCGGCAGGAGCCCGCCAGGCCTGAATCCGTCCAGCAGATCGCCGGCGATCACGGTAAGGTCGGCCTTTTGGGCGGCGAGCCAGTGGTACCAGTCTTCCCGGTAATGGAGGTCGGCTAGAAGCAGGATGCGCATTTTTTGATGGAGGAAACGGAGGGACGTTTATTTCTCGCCACTCCATGGTTTGAGTTTGAGGGCCTTGATTGCTTCCAGATGGGGATGCCCGTTGTTTTCATGGTAAAATACTGCTCAATCTCCAATAAGGAAAAAAACGAAGCGCGCGCCAAAAATGTTCTCCATGTTTTCCACTGGCGCACAGATCCGCCTTCCACCTCCTTACGATGGCGCAAGCGTGCTTCCCCATGGACTACCGAGCCTGCCGGGCCATTGAATGCCCTTTCGCATATCAAAAGACACATGAGCATTGCCCCCCAAAAAACAACCTTACCCCGAAAAGAAAAACGGAACCCTTTCACCATACCGACTCGCCATACCGACCAATTAGAATGTTCTCCCCTAGCCGTGGGAGGGGGGCGCGGGGGGAGGCGAGGGCAATGACTCGCCTCCCACCGAAAACGGCTACTGAAACATCTACACCACTCGGCCTCAGAAACCCGGCCCGTCCGGCGGTGGCTGATCCTTAAAGATCGGATATCCCTCCGACCCGTTCCAGTTCCTGATGGATTCGCGCTCGTGGATGATCGAATCCAAGATGATCTCCTCCAAAAATCGGCACCCCTGCTGGCACTCGACAGCCGACTCTATTCGTTCATTGGCCAAGCGCAAAAATGTGTCTCTCAGGTAAGTCGGCACTTTGGCGCCGGTCTGGCTGATCATCCGCCAGTAGTCCTCCCTCGAGAGCTCCGGCAGTGCGATGACCTCCGCCCGGAACCGGTTGGTGAGTTCACGCGGGAGCGTCGCGCTCAAGTCGCCGAGCGACACGGGAAGGCTTGGAGATGCTTGGCCAGAAAATCCGATCGGCTTTTTCGATCTCCCTTCCCATATCCCTTGAAATGCGCCGGCAGCAATGATGTAGGTTTTGTTTGCGAGCACGTCTCTGGCTTCATCGATATGGGTTTTGCAAATTGCATCTCCATCGCCGTCGCAGAGGCCTTGCGGGATGCCCCAGTCCAAGAGCTTATAAATTTCGGCACGCTGAAATGTCTCCCAGCTCGTGTGGCCGCAAAGCTTGTCCACCTCATCGACAAACAAAACAACGCCATCGCTTTTGGTGTTTTGTTGCAAAAACCTCACGATGAGCGGCCATGTAGTTTTGGCACCGCGCTGGCTCGAACCGAGGAGAATCCACTCGCCCACGGTGAGCGAAAGAAATGGCGCGCCGAGCGTTTTCGCCACTGCTCCGGCAAGGAATGTTTTTCCAGAGCCGCTCGGCCCTACCAAGAGCGTGTTGCTCCGGGGGCGGACAGGCAACGTCTCCCGCTGGACGAAGAAGCTTGCGCTGGCCACGGCCAGCAACCTTTCGTATGCCGCGCGCTGGTGGCCGAGGATGATTGCTGAGCCGGTAGAGGAAGGAACATAATCCGGCTCGTTTGTTTTTTTGGGTGTGTCCATGAAGAGAGTAAACCGGGAGCGAAGACTTTTCTTCGCTCCCGGTTACGGTGGCTATGGTTACACCGCGCTCTTCAGACTGGCCCGGATCAGGGCAACCGTTTCTGGTGCAATGACCTTCGCCAGGCATTGCCACTCCTCTTCGCTGCTGAGCTCTCGCACCACGTTTTCGAGCGGGCAGAGCGCAGCGACCTCCTCCGGCTCCATCTTCGCCAGGAGGTCATCTGCCGGAGCAGGCTGTCGGCCCAAGCGCAGTTTGTAGTTCGGGTATTTTGCGGATTGCGATTTGGTTTTTTCCACGCAAACCAAAACCCCGTTTTTCGGGTGGGCGGCATCGGTGACGATGTTGCCGTTCTCGTCGTGCTCGCGTGACATTTTCCAGATTTGGTAACCCAGCCCTGGCACGCCGCCGCGTGACCCGTCATAGCCAGACCCCAAGAAGAGGCGGGTGAGCGGCTTTTCTCCCTCTTCGACGACCACGGCCCAGAACAGGCACATCGGATCCGAAAGGAGACGTATTCCGGCCTTGTTAGCCTTGGAATAGAGCCCTTCGGGATGGTTTTGTTTCGTCCAGCCGTAAGCGTGATCGAACACGCTTTTGGCGTTCCGCCGGTGGGTCTTCGGGTGCGCAAACCTCCCGCCCTCGTAGTTGAGCGCGTGGATGGGCATCATCCACCCGTGCGCGCTCGACTTGATGGCCGGGACGATCCGCATCCATGTCTGCCCGCTCGTGAATCGCAGCCGCCGCGCCGCGTATTCGGGTTTGAGAACCATGTCCTCGTAGTTGCTGGCCTTGGGCGTGGCCCAAGGTGTTGTTGTTTCGTTGTTGTTATCCTCGTCTGGTGACGCGAATTCGATGGGTGTTGTCATAGTGACATTCCTTTTTCTTTTGGTTGTGTTGCTGGCTTCGGCAGCCGCCGGGCCAGGGTGTGTGTCACGGGCATGGCGCTTGCCAGACCGATTCACTTCATCTCCGGCAGTCAGGAATCAGAACCGAATCCGAACCAAAACCGCCTTTAATTACACTAGATGTTATCTTCACCCACACAGGCGAGGCTCCCGAAAGGGAGCCTCAGCCAGTGGCTTCATTCTGTAACGAATTCCCATGACGAAGGCATGGGAAGAAAAATTGGCACAGCCATTTGTTATGTAGAATCGGATCGAACGTTTTTGGCGCGTTACTCGGGAGAGGAAGATGGGGAATCAGCCCCTCAAAGGCTGGCAGATTCCCAAAAAGGCCAGTGCGTTAATTGAGGCATCCCCAGTGCCTCCTGCTCATAATCGCCCTTGCGGTTTAAACGCTCCATAGTTGCCAGGTAGGGGAGGCAGTCTTCCATCAGCGGGGACTTTTTTAAATATGGGAGGATTCGCCGATCGTGTTCGCTCAATGGCCCGGAATCTTCTTTGTCGGACCAGTTCATTTGGAATGCCTCGACACGCCGGATGCCCAATTCCCTCAAGGAACAAAGGATCGCATAGCCGGATACGTCCGTGTCCCCAAAATGATGGTGAGGCAGCTCTGCAGGCATAATTTCCAAGAACCGTTTGGTTGCCGCGTTGGGATAGGACGTGGCGATGAGAAGAGTGTCGCCTCGAACATTAGCGCCGACAGCTTGGCGGAAGGTCGTCTTCGCATTCTCGATGCTCAGGATTTGTCCGGCGTCCGTTGAGACGCGGATGGACCTCTGCAAATCCGATAAAGATAAGGAAAATGCCGCCCGGAGGTGCTCGAAATGCTGGATGCTCCCGTCGGCGAAGTGAAGGCTGAGCCGCCCGTGAATCGTGACCTGGCTTTGGCTGCCTGCGAGGCCGAGGGATTCCAGAGGGGTTTCCTCACCAAACAAAACGCCGAGTCCGGACTCGAGCGCGGGCTGCTTCTTTTCCAGAAACTTCGACAGGAGCCCCAAGGCGGCACTGGCGTCCCGGATGAGCGTGTTCGGTGGCCATTCGCGAGCCGTCAGTCCGTGCAGGGTTGCGAGGAGCGACCCGAGTTCCTCAGGTTTGCTCCAGAAAAACGGCGGCAGGTTCTGGCCCTGTGCAAAGGCGGAAAGCACCCGGTCGCACAGGCGCTGCCACGACTCCGGCCAGCGCGGGTGGCCGTCGGCCCGCGACTGGAGAACGAGCGATACCGCCTGCCTTTGCAGGTCTCGGGCGGACTTTTCATCAACGAGCGAGAGCAGCCAGGGCTCCGAAGCGGGCGGAAGTGAAATCGATTCGAGGATGTGCTTGCGATACTTGTGGTGCCGGAGGAGTAGATGCCCTTCATTTCCCAACGTCTCCGCTTCGGCTCTCGCTGCATTCCGTTCTGCGGCGGACATGAGTCCCGCATCATCGAGCAGGTCTTCCCATTTCCTTGAGAACGCCCTCGCACCGGAGTCGAGCTTTTTGCCGCGGGCGCCATGCCACTGCCGGTGCAGCTCGATGAGCCATGGGGATGCGCTCACGCCAGGACTTCACGCAGGCGCTCGCGGTTCACCCGAACGACCCAGTTTTCGATTTGATTTACGGCACCGGTTTTCTCGTGATACCCCCTCTCGACCCGGCATTGCACGACCGTCTCGGCGTGTTCGATCATCGTCGGCAGGCGGTCCTCGGGAAACGCCATCACCAACTGCAGACCGAAGTTCCGCGCGAGAGCCAGGCAGTCGTCAATCCGGTCTCCGGAAAGTTTGCTGAAGGCTTCATCCATGACAACGAGCCCGAGCGTGGCCGGCCCGCTGCGTCCGCTCACATCGTAAACTCTGTGGAAAGCCGCGAGGGTGGCGACGAAAAATGGGGCCTGGTTCTCGCCGCCGCTCTGCTTTTTCGCGCTTCTGTTCAGGGAGATGGCCGACTCGTCGCCCTTGCCGGACGGGCGGGCTTCGATGTCCCAGCTATGGTAATAGCGGTAGTCCAGCGCGCGCTGGCCTTTTTTGTCGTCGGGGTTGTCCACAGATTCGATGGCGGCCATCAGTTCCTCTTTGGCTTTTTCAATTTCGTCGCGCTGGGCCGCGTTGAACAACCCGAGATCTTCCCCGCTGGGCAGTCCCTTGTCCACAAGCGCCCAGATCGAACTGTGCGCCCGGTCCCGGCGGCTTGCGATCTGGTAGGTGATCCCGCCGATATCGTGGAGCATCGCTTTGTTGAGCTCGCGTTTGGTGCGGTCGGCCTCGTTGAGCTTGTCCCGCAGGATATCGAGCACCTGGTGCTGTAGCCGGTCCTCCCATTCCATCCGGGCCCGTTCCGCCTCGGACTGGAACCGCTCCAACTCCTGTTCGCCGAGTTCCCGGCAGCGCTGGTCGTAGCGGTCATTGCCGTCATCGAGCGGATCGAAAACGTCCGCCATTTCCGGGTGGGCGGCGAGGTAATGCTGCCTGGCTTCATCGCGGTGGCGGATCGCCTCCGCCGCGCGAACCTGCTCCTGATTCGCCATCTCCAGCGCGGCATCGCACCGTTTTGACCAGGTGGAAAACTGGTGCTTGGCGGCGAGGATCCGATCATGCAGCGAGGCATCGAGCACGCCGGTGAGACGCGAACGGCTGACCTGGCGCTCCATTCTGCGTTCTCCCTCCTCAATTTCGTCGGCGGAGATCTTGTCGCGCAATTCCCGGATGTCCTGATCGACGCGGCCCATGCGTTCATCGAGCCGGACAGCCCGTTCGGCGGCCGCTCGTTCGTCGCTGACGAGATTCCGCCATTCATCGACTGCACGTTCGCGTTCGGGAGTGGAGAGGAGGCGGATCGTTTCGTCGAGCGTGGCCTTCTCTTTTTCGGCTTCGGGAAGGCGGTGAAGGGCATTCGCAACATTCGGGATCGCCGGATCAACGACGTGTGCCTGCTCGGCGCGGTCCACCCAGGTCCGCCAGTCATTTTTCTCACGATTGGCACTTTTGAGCTGCTCGCGGATATCGTCCAACTCGCGCTGACGCATCTCTCCGAGCCGCCGCAGACCTTCCTCGCCCAAAGTCAGTTCCTTGGCAGGCAGGAGAAGCGTCCGGCGAGGCGGATCCTTCAGCCAGCCGTCGCGGGAAAGCGCTCGCTCGTGCTCGTCCATCAAAGCCGGATGTTCCACCGGCATGAGGCCTCCCACAAGATGGTCCAAATACGCCGCTGCAGCTTTGCTTTTCACCTCGAAAAATTCCCTGATGCTACCCGCCTTCGACTTGGTTGCGGACTTTTTGAGCTCTTTCGGGTTGATGAGAGATTCGTCCGGGCTTTGCGTGCGCCGGGCGATATCCCAGGCCGCGTCGAAATCCTCCGGCAGAATCGCCTGTCTCTCCGGGGCCAGAAGCGTCTCCAGCAGCGGCCACCAGGTTTCGGCTTCGGGTTTCACCTCGATCGAGCGACCGAAGACTTCCGCCTTGAGGTTTGCCGCCCGCATCGCCTCCAGCAATGGTGATGCTGCGGCACGGTTCGCCTGGTAATGCTTCAAATCGCGGTCGAGTTCGGTTTCGCGCCGCTCCAGCCGGCGGATATCCTCTTCGATGCTCGCCAGCCGGATTTTCGCCTCGGCGAGCAGGCGGTCTCCGGCGCGGGAAAGAGCACCCACGGAACCCAACGCGTGTGTTTCATCCGAACTTTGGAAAGTTTCCAGAAGCGCTTGGGCTTCGTCCAACGTTTCCAATCCGAGCCGGTCACCCAAGCGAAGCCATCTGCGCCAGCTGGCCGTATGGTCCTTGATAAACTGGGATGCCAGCTTTCGGGATTCGCGCAGCGCGGCCAGCTCGCGGGTGAGCTTTTCCAGCTTTTCCTTGTCTTCGGTGAGGCGAGCAAACTGGGAATCCTGCCCGATGACGAGTCGGGTCTCGTCGAGTTGCAGGCGAAGGCGATCCCGTTCGTGGATGGCCTCCACCCGGGCCTTCAGACCGCTTTCGTTCTCCTCTACCAAGGCGCGCAATTTCTTGCGGCCGGTTTCAAGTTTTTCGGCGCACTCCTCGTGCAGCAGCGCATCGCGCAGATGCGTCCAGAGCGAGGCCTCGCGGCGGTGCCCGTCGGCGACGGCATGTAGTTCGCCGATGCGGGTGAGCCGCGTGTATTGGTCGCGCATTTTGTCGAGCCGTTCCTTCGCGCGCCGGTGGGCGTCCACGCTCGCCTTGACCGCCCGCACGTCCGGCATGCCTGCCTCCAGAAGGTAGTCGCGGATGAATGCCTCGAAATTGCTCTCCGGCTGAAATGCCATCGCCTTCGGCAGCGTCTTGTTCATTTGCTCCCGATCGAAATGCAGCGCGGTCCGCTGCTTCATCTCCTCGAGGTAGGTGCGCTGGTGCTCCCAGGATTCCCCGAGAAGGTCGCGTCTCAAATGCACGCGGAATTCGTCCTCCGGCAGAAATTCCTCGCCGCTGGGAGGCGGGTTTTCCCGCAGAAAATCCGACCGCTCCATGCGCGCCGGCAAGCGGAACCACAAGGTGCGGCCTTTCGACGTCGGGCTGTCGAACTCGATGCGCGCGCCCCAGGTCTGCCGTCGCGGTTCGGTCTCGCCGCCTTCCAGCGGAAACTCGAATTCCAGCGCGGCGATCGTGACGCCGCTGGTCCGCAGAAAACGCTCCTGTCCGTCACGCCCCAGCGTGTTCGTATCGCAGAGGCAGTATCCGCGCAAAGTCCGGCCGCTTCCAGCGCCCGCAGCGGCCTTGTTGAACCGGCTCAACTGCTCGCCCAGAATGACGAATTGGATTAAGTCCAGCAGCGCGCTCTTGCCCGAACCGTTCGCTCCCGTGATGAGCGAAAGCCCGCTCAGGTCGATGAACTGCCGGTAGCCATACCAGTTCACGGCGATGATGCGGCTGAGGGTGATGCGTCGGGTCACGGGATGGAAATTGGCGCTGACGGTTCGGCGGGCGGGGATGCCAGATTTGCGCGTTCCTGCCACTGGTCGATGGACTCAAACGGGATCGCCCGCGCCAACGTCGGCAGGACCTCAATTAGGATGTCCCCCGGATGATCCGCTTGGTCGGGGCGCTGGGTCCGAACGAGCCGGTGGCGCTTCAGGCGTGTGAGCGCGGCCTCGATCTGTGATTTTTCCGGCGGCTCGATCCGGTCGAAATAGACGCGGAGTTTTTCCCAGAGATCATCCAGCCGGAGCAGCACCGCCGCATGGGCTCCGGAAGTCTGCGCTTCATCCCAGACCCGCCAGAGCGTGAGAAGGATCAGCGTTTCGTCCTTGGAGAAGCTGCCCAAAAGCTGGCAAGCCTCTGTTCGCGGACGGGCCTGGAGAATCATCGCCTCATCGTCGACGAGAAATTCCAGTCCGAGCGGGGCGAGGTAATCCTCCAGGCGAAACCGGTGGTGGTCGCGCGCAAGCAGGAAAAGTTCGCGCCCGCTGCCCGTGTCGCCGAGAAGGACCCCGCGCCCGAGCAGTTCCGCGAGGATGTCCCGCAAGGGCGCGCGTTCTTCGCTCGGGACATCGGCCCAAAAGCTGGGCCAGAGTGGGTCGGGGCGTTCGGCGGTCATTTACTTCGAGCGGTTTATCTGAAAGCGGTCAACAAGCCAATCCAGTTGCACGTCGCGATTAGTTTTCTCCGGAGTCAACCCGTTCTGGCGGCGCGAGCCATCGACCGTCCAGCGAACCATGCGGCCGTTTTCATCCTGCGCGTGGCCGTAGGCGACAGTGGCGAGGAGGTCGAGAAATTCCTCGTTGGTCCTCACACGGAATTCTTCCGTGCTGGCCGAGCCGCCTTTGCCCGGAACAATCCGGCCCACAAATTTGGCCGCGCGGATCGGTGTGAGAGCCAGGCGCTGGCGTTCTCTCAAGGCTGCGAGCGCGGCCGTTTCGTCCTCCGGCGTGGCGCGCCCCGCCGTGAAGGCCAGGTCGGCCGGAATCCGGCGCTTGTGCATTTTCCAGAGCATTTCCGTGCCATAGAAAAACCGCGTCTCCGCGCACAGGGGACGAAAATCTCCCCGCAGATTCGCGAAGCCCCGGAAGTGCGTGTCCGCCTGGGCCGCATTCACGGCGTCGCAATACGCCTTCACCAGCTCAGGCCGCCGGCCACGGATTTCCGTCTGATAGCGGTAGCGTTGCTGCGAAAGGCGATTAAATGCTGCCATCCGCTCGTCGATGGCGCGGGCGATCTCGCTCAGGCCGCCGAGCCCCCGCTCGAGTTGCTGGAGATCCTGATTTGCCCGTGCGGCAGCTTCGGGTTCCGTCAAGGAGTAGTGCGCGGCGAGCCCTTCGGCCAGCCGGTCGCGAGTGAGGGGGTCGTCCCGGCAATCCCCCACTTTCACCCGCGCCGCACGAAGCCGGGACATGAGCCCGCCTTTGCTCAGCACGTCGTAGCAGACCATGTGCTGTCCCTGAGAAAATTCCGTATAGAATACCCGCAGCGTCTCGGCCGGGGATCCCGATTGCCGTTGCCTGATCTCGAATCCCGCGATGAGCTTTTCCACCGAATACAACTGGGAAATTGCCAGGTCGAGCCGCTGGTTGAGGTCATGAACCGTGCCGCGCATATCGTCCGGCCCTTGCCGGAGCGGATCCAGAATCCCATCCCGTTCGAGCGTCTCGCATACTCCCCGCAGGGTGTCGGCGAAGGTGCGGAGTTCCGTGACATCGTCCTGGATCAAGGCCCGCAGCATTCCGAGAAGCAGGCGCAAGCCCGGCGTCACGATGATGCGCCGATCCTGCAGTCCCAGCGTCTGCTCTTCGAGCCAGCCCGCTGCCAGGAGCTTGTTCATAAAGACCCCCGCCCGCTGCCGGACATCCCGTAGGAGCGATCCCTCATCCTCCTCCAACCGCGCCGCCGGATTTGCCCCCAGCACTTCGCGGATTATCTGCTGTGCATCCTGAAGCGGCAACCTTCCAGCCAGCCCGGATTCCTCCTCTAACCGCCGGGCACATTCCACATAAATAGCTGCAGATTGGCGGGTCAACGGGCGAAAGAAATCCGGCGACACCCCCCTTTCAAATCGATTGATCAATGTGCTCTCAGACATAACATGGGTGCCGGTTGACTTGTTGCTACCTTTTTCCGACAGGTCGGACAACATCATTGAAGGTCGGCCCCTGCCCGCTCGATCTGGTTATCGAGAATGGGGCGGTCGCAGTGAACTCGGGCATGGTGGCAACAACCGCAACCATTTTTGAATTCACAGCCGCAAAAGCAACCCCGGGTGCTGGACCAGTCTCGCTAGGCAGCTGCCCCAGGCAGTTACCCGGGTGGTGTAGTTTCTTGGCCCCGCCGTAAGGCCTCCCTTCCCCCGCAGTCCGGTGGTGGTCCCACCTATCCGGACCAGACCCGAGCGACTGGCTCTGCCACCAAGATCGGGTCGCCCCTCCCGCCGAAGGTAACGCCAGATCGTCGGACGGGTCGGGTTCCCCGACTCCGACCGACGCCTGGTCGGACCGCTAGAGCGGCGCGCAGCCGAGGACTCGCAGACGAACATCCAACGGATGTGAGCGAGGACCGCAGCAAGCGGGTGCGGGCTGGCGCTGCCCATGCCCGTGACTCTCCAGTCAGCCGGCTTCCGGTCTCGGGTTATCCCGAGCCGGGGGGCAACATCCAGCAGGGCGACCCTCTCGGTCGCCAACCCCTGCCCGGAGTCAGTCCGAGTCCGACCTCGTCGGCTCGGTCGGCACCTCCGGGTTTTCAGTTCCCTCCCCCGGCGCCAGGGCATGCGTTAGCAGGCCAAGCCGTGGCGGGTGTCTGGTGAGTCCCAAGCTCTCGTCCGCCCTCTGGGCGGAAAGATGCGACCCTCCCTACGGGAGGTTGGGACGAAAGGGAAAGGGAAGCTCCGCTTCCCTCCCGATCCAGATACCCGGGGAACCAGGGGCAAGTATGCATTGTCGTTAGGACAATGCTATCTTGCAGCCCTTCCACATAATAGGCACCTGCCCTATTATGGCCGTTTTTGGCCCTGATTCTAATAGGGGCGGCGGTAAGATCGGGCCGTTTTTGGCCTGAAACTACTAGGGGGACACGATTTTGGCAGTGATCCTAATAGGGGGGGTCAATTTTTGGCCCTAAACCTAATAGGGGGGTATGCGAATTTGGTCGCAATCCTACTAGGGGTTGGGCGAAAAACGGCTGTTTTTGGTATCAATCCTACTAGGGGTCTGCGATTTTGGTCGCGTTCCTAATAGGGGGGTCGCGATTTTGGTCGCGAACCTAATAGGGGGTATGGGCACTCTGGGGGGGGAGGAGCCCCGTTTTTGGCCAGTTCCCATTGGTTCCAGCCGGTATTTCCGGCTGGGGACTGGCGGTATTTTCGGTGGGGTTGGAGGCCGAGTCCAGCACAAAATTTTGGGTGTGGCTCCTCCGCCTTGGGATGATTTGGGAGGTCCGACTGGGCTTGGTTTCGGGGAGACTCGCGCAGATTGCGTTGGTGGGGAGGAGGTCGACCGGGCAGACATGAGGTCTGGTCGGGTAGGGTTTTAGGGGCTGGACTGGGAGGTTTTGAGTTGGGATCGGCCTGCTTTCGTCCGACTTTCGTCCGACTTTCGGTCGGTTCTCGGCCGGCTTTCTGGTCAGATCTGGACCCAAATCGGGGACGGATTGGGTGAACTTTGGTTCCCATAGGGCAGCTTTTACTGCCCGATTCTGGGCTGGAGTGCGGTTGGTTTGGCCCGGGCTGTGGTGAATTTCGGGGCGAGAAGAGAAGGGAAAAGAAGAAAGTTGTCGGGACAGTGGAGGGGGATTTAGTCGGGTTTTCGGGCCGAACTGGAGCCCATCTGGGCTGACTTGCGGACTGAGCGCAGCAGTTTTTGGATGCGTTTGGGTTGTCGTCAGGGCAGTCGAGGGAGATTTCGCGGGACCATTTGGCTCGTCGTCAGCCCTGTTTGAGGTCCGCATCACCCCGGAAGTCGTCCGATTTTCCAGTGGGATTGCTGCTGATTCGGAGCGATGGGGGCCGGATGGCGATGCAGAGATGGGGACTGATTGGGATGGATTCTGGCCCGGCGAGACTGGATTTGTCCTGGACTGCGCCAAATTTCTGGCAGGGCAGAGGTGATTGCAGAGAGCGACAGCGCCTTGGATCGCTTGGATTTTCGGACCGGATTGTCTACGGTTCGGAAAGATCTTAGGAGGAACCAGAGAGTCAGCGTGGGTAAGATTTGGTAAAAAGCAGGGAAGGATTTTTGGTAAGATGGATTTGGTTGCTATCACATTTGGTAACGAATCAGGTGGAGTTTGGTGATGAGCGCCGAGGGAAATGAGACGGGAGGGAAAGAAATTGGAGCGCAAACGGAAGCAACTTTGGTCGGCGGCGCGCTCGGATTCGGGCAATCTTTTCAGTGCAGCTACGACGGAATATTGAGCGGCGGTCGAGCGTCTGCTAGCCAAAAGGAGATTTATATGGATCGGAATTCGGATCGGGTTCGCCGCAGTTTGTTCCGGGCGGTCGATCAAATTGTTCTGCGCGTTGCCCGCCGGGCAACGCTATTTGGCTTCGCAGGGGGGCGAGGTCTGTGGACCTCGCAGGGGAGCGGAGCCAAAATGGGAGAAGAATTTTCCAGATGGACGCAGCAACGCAGGCAGCTGCACTCTTTGGAAATCAATAGATCCAGGGGATAAACCGGCGGGAGCGGGTCTCGTATTCGCGATACCGCTGAAACTTTTGGCGGAGGAAGTATTCCTCCCGGCAGGATTTCGCGTGGAAAAATGGGATCAGAGTTACTGCCGCCCAAAGCGCAGGCCAGCTCAGCCATGCCAGCGCCCAACCAAATCCGGCCAAGATCACGGCGGTGTAGAGCGGGTGGCGGACCTTCGCGTAGATCCCGTACTGGACCAGTTCGGCATGGTCTGCGGGTTTCGGGAACGGGGTGAGGTTTCGGCCGAGCGCCTTTGTCCCGGCGATAGCAACGGCAACAGCGACGATCAGAACAAGCACGCCGGCGAATCTCCAAAGCGCCGGGCCTGCGCCGGGATGCAGGACCGAGAGCCCGAGCAGGCACGCGAGGAGCACGAACTGACCGGCAACCCAGCCACCCCCGCGTTCAAAAAATCGTCTCATCGGAGAGGGGAGTCGGCTACGGCATCCACCGGGTCCAGATCCGTGGCCCCGGCACCGGTTTTCGGAACATGCTTCGCAGAAATGCAAAGAGAGCTTTCATTCGCGGGGGGATCAGTCGTGACTGCAGGCTGGCGACCCGCCGGTGAAAACAAGGCCGTCGCGGAGCAGCACCTTGTCCCGCTCGCCAAGGAATGCCAGGAGTTCTGGCAGGGACATGTTTTCCGCAGAGCAGGTGAAGAACCGGGCACCGGTCCCGAATTCGCCCGCCACGATGTCTGTGAGTGTCGCGGTCGCGATGCCCTTCGGGTATTTGGCGACGAGATCGATGATTTCATGCCCGTGAATTGGATCGGTGGTCATGCTGGTAGTTTACGGCCCGCCCGGCGGTGCGTGACAGAAAGAAAGTGCCGTCACCGAGAAAAGAATGCGTCCTGTCGCGCTTTGAGTGTTTTCTGTCTCAACCACGGCTTTTATCATTCAGGTTTCAAGAGGGCAAAATCACCCGACGTTCACGCTGCTGCTGGCCGAGCGGGCCGAAAGGGGGAATTTCTAGCCTTCCTGGCCGGCTTATACGGCCTCCATGTCGGGTTGGAAGCCGTATAACCGATTCTCAGGGCGTTCGTTCGTGCTGTTTTCCATAAAAACCGGGGTTCTTTTTCGGTTTTTGCCGGTTTCGTCCGCGTTGTCGGTGAAAACAAAGCGGGTGGCGTGGGCCTGAGTTGTGTCGATGTTAGAAGGTTCTTCGCTGTTTTCAGTGGGTAGCAGGGATGTGCAACTTGGAGGCGGTGAAGTAGAGCATGGTGATGAGGTTGTGAGTTGAACGGAAGCCGCGGGCCTTGCGTTTGACGGCAGAGAAGACGCTGTTGAGGCCTTCCAGGAAGGCATTGGTGGTCTTGTGTTCCCAGTGACCGAGGATGCCCGGAAGATGGGACTCCACCATTTTGGCACATTGGAGCATGCGGTAAAAAAGCTGGCTGACGTGCTTTTTAGCAACCCGCCGAACCCAACGACACCAAGCCAGAAGTTTTCTTTTTGCCAGTCCTCGGTAGGGGATGTCGTAAATGTCCTGAAGGGTCAGGCGCATTTGATAGGCCTTGGCCGTCGCCAGATTCTGCTGGTCGATCTTGCGGTATTTGGCCTTCTGTTTGTCGGTGAGGTTTTCCGGGTTCTTGAGCCAGATCCACCGGGTTTCTTTCAGCGTGTCGCGGGCCGCCGCTTTCCCCAAGCGCATCTCGCTGCGGCGCACCGCATCCACGGCCTGGTTGGCATGGGCGATCACATGGTATTTGTCGAAGACGATTTGCGCCTGGCTGCCGATGTTTTCATCGGCTCCGGCGATGTAAGCCGGGCTCATATCCATCGAGATTTCCCGGATGGCACGCGGATGGCCGTTGTGTTCCTCAAGAGCTTTGGCGAATGCCTTCCACACGCTCTTGTCCCGCCCCTCCACGGCAAAGAGGACGCGCTTGCCAATCAGATCGCAGAACACGCTCACGTAGTTCTGGCCCTTGCGCACGCTCATCTCATCGCACCCCAGGCAGATCACATCGCTCCAGTCCGCCTGCGGATAGGCCACCGCCACATGGGCTTTGAGCATCCGCCACAACCGCGTGTCGGTTTCTCCGACCATCCGCCCCACCGCCGCCACCGGCATCTCTCTCATCAAGAGCAGCACCATCGCCTCAAAGCTCTTGGTGAAGTGTTTGCATAATCCCTCCCACGGCGGACGCACCCGATAGACCTTCCCGCTCTGCGTGCATTTCCCTCGCGGCAGCCGACAGCGGATCTCGCACTCGTGCTCGAACACGTTGAGATGTCTCCACACCAGCTTCTCCGTGTGGTCATAACACGTGGCTTTCGCTCCCACTTCCGGGCTCCGCTCCACCTGCCACAGATGCTCGCTTTCCTCAATCCGCAGCCGCACCACCCCTGCCTTCCGGTCAAACTCGCATTCCTTGACTTCCCAGTTCATTCCCAATCCCAGCAGTTCGTGAAACAGCTTCTCCGGTGTCATCCCTGCTCTCTACCAAACCCATTCCACTGAAAACAGCGAAGAACCTGTTAGAAGCATGGAATGTGCTGTCACCCAGTCGGATAGCGCCACGATGAAAGCCGTGTGTAAGCGTTTGACTTAAACCTCCGTCATCCCAGCCTCCAATGAGCGGATTAGCGGCTTGAGCTTGCCATCTTTGAGCACATGCAGCCGTCCTTTGCCCGACGCGTAGCGGACCAGCGTTTTCTGCGCAACCACATGTTCCGGCGGCTTGTTTTCCTTGAGCGTTTTCCTCGCCGCCCGCATGCGGCAGAACACCAGCACAGTCTCCTTCGGCATGCTGCGGCACCGGCGGGGCCGAACGGAGTGCGGGCGACGATGCGGTGGCAGATGTTCTGGTTGTTTTCATTTTCTGCACCCGTCCACAGGGGCTTTGATGGTTGGGTAGGAAAAGCGGCGGTTCGCCTTCTGGTCGTGAGATCAAGGGCACTCTGGAATGGGAGAAGTTGCAGCCCGTGGCAAAATAGCACCGGGAGCAATTCCGCGCTCGCGGAATGTCGGGGGTGGTGGTATTGTTTACCCCATGAAAAGCAGTGTCATCCGCAGGGACCCCGGCATTCTGGGGGCCACTCCCGTTTTCGCGGGAACCCGTGTTCCTGTCCGCAACCTTCTTGATTGCCTCGAAGGCGGCTACACGATCGACGAATTCCTCGAAGATTTCCCGACGGTGAAAAAGGAACAGGTCCTTGCCTTTCTGGAGGAAACCAAGGCGGATTTGGAATTGGCGGTCCCGGCGTGAGGGTCATCCTCGACGAATGCCTCCCGAAGCGCCTGACCCGCGAATTGCCGGGACATGACGCCGTCACCGTACCCATGGCGGGTTGGGCGGGCATTCAAAATGGGG
>Ga0118677_10005433_pt1 | contig 22283 bp, 24 predicted proteins | sample AliMusrvi5mmetaG_FD_86154 | JGI IMG/M metagenome (GOLD analysis project Ga0118677, IMG submission 86154)
TGTGAGCATAGAATAGGAGAAAATGGATGTGGCGGGCGGCGATCCTGGTGATCGCTGCCGTCGAGCTTTTTTTCTGCCCGCCGCCGGTCTTCTCCGAAAGCGCCGTCGTTCGCCTCGCGTTGGTCAACGTGCCGGATGAACTGCTCCGCCCGTTGTTGCCTGACTTTCAGAAGCAGACAGGTCTGCGTGCAGATATTGTGTATACCGGCAAAAATCCCTACACCGTCGCCCGCGAAGGAAAGGCCGATCTGGTCATCTCGCATTACGGGCACGAGGGTGTAGAACCTTTTGTTACTGCGGGGCTGGGGCTGTGGCCGCATCCCGTTTTTGCGAACCAAATGGTGTTGCTAGGGCCATCAGGCGACCCGGCCCATGTCCGTGGCCTTACTGACGCAGCAGAAGCATTTCGTCGTATTGCAGCAAGCAAGTCGTATTTCCTTTCAAACAGCGGTGCGGGCGCCAAGTACCTTGAAGAAACTCTATGGAGGAGCGCCGGCATTCAGGAAAAAGGAAGCTGGTATCTCGATCCTAAATCGGAAGGATCGCAAGCCGCTCGGGATGCCGCCCGCAAGGGCGCCTATGTGCTCTGGGGGTTGCCGCCGTTCCTTCGGCTGAAGCGCCAGGGACCTCTCGATATCGAACCCTTGGTCGTTCGGGACTCTATTTTGCAGCGGATCATGGTAGCTGTTGTGGTTAACCCGAAAAAAATGCCTGGTGTGAACGCCGAGGGTGCCAAGGCATTCCAGGATTTTCTGATCGCTCCGGCGACACAAGCCAAGATTCGTGCATTTCGCTATCCCGACTTTGACCAGCAGGCGTGGTGGCCGGCGGGTCGCCACAACAGCGCACAAGAGTAGGATTTTCGTACGAACAAACAGGAAAAAGCGGTCTCCTATTTCATCGGGAGAGCCGTAATGTGGAATTAAAATTAAAAGTCGTTTTTTGCTGGTTTACCACAAACAAATAATTTTCTTGCCATCCTTCATGGCCGCTTTAGTTTTCTCCATATGTCGTAACGTTGCAAATTCTCGCTCCAAATCACTTAACTTTAAATTTAATTTTTCCGCCAAAACTTCTGGCTCCAAGCCATCTGTCTCCCTCAATATTTTTAAAATATCTTCTTGAATTTTAGTTAAGGCAGATTGTTTATTCGAGAGTGATTTTGCAAGATAAACTGCCCAGGGATCACAGGGTTTTGCAGGAGAGAGGACATCCATATAACAATCCTCGCATAATAGCTGTCCTTGATATTCCATTTCCTGACTTTTTCCAATGAGACATCCACATCTATCACATTTCATTTTTCCCCCTTGCCTGACTATTCAGTTTTAAAACTGATTGGTTCAAAATACCCCGTCCTTTCATTTGCAGATCTTCTCAGGAAATACAGGAAAGTCAATGGATTATATCAGACCCATTTGGCGGAGAAGTTGGGAGTTACAAGGGGCGATCATACTGAACGGGGAAATTGGGGGTATCCCCAAAGATCGGAAGGTATGACCTGTCGTCCTAAACTGCTAAATATGAAAAGGGCTATCAGTTGTGAATCAAGCTTCCCCATTCTCTGTTGCCTTTCAATTTCAGCCCGCTTCAGCTAATCCAACCAAGCATGATGGCAATACTGCTTGTCACCGACACAATTATCCAGAGTATTACACTTTGGGCAAGTGGTTTAATTCCGGTCCTGCCCAGCACCTCTCTGGTCAGGCCGCTTCCTATCAGGAACAGGGTTACTACGAGGCTCTGCTTTGCTATCCTGTTCAGCGGGAGCCAGACCTCGCCAAACTGCGGCAGCATCGTTGAGATGGCTGCCGCGGCAACAAAGCCAATGATGAAGAGAGGAATTTTCACCTTTCCTTCCGACTTAGTGCACCAGGCTGCAAGAAGGGCGGCAGGCATGATCCACAATGCCCTTGTCAGCTTGACCGTTGTTCCGATGGCCAGCGCAAGCCCGCCATAGGCTGCCGTCGCCCCCACCACGCTGCTAGTGTCATGGATCGCTAAGGCAGACCAAAGCCCGAACTGTTCCTGCCCCATACCCATAAGGTGCCCCAGGGGAGGGAAAAGGAGCAGGGCAATGGAATTAAGGGTAAAGACGGTTGCAAGGGCAACGCCAGTTTCCTCAGGCTCTGCTTTGATCACTGGGGCCATTGCTGCTATTGCACTGCCGCCGCAGATGGCAGTCCCAAAAGAGATTAAGGTGGAGGTGCGCTGGGGTATTTTGAAAATCCTGCCCAGCAGATACCCTGCGATCATGGTAAAGCTGATACTTATGGCGGTATAAAGAAAGGCGTCTTTGCCTGTTTTCAGAATATCCGGCAGGTTCATACCAAACCCCAAACCAACCACCGAGGCTTGCAGCAGCCGTCGGCTCCATGTAGACGCCCTTGCGCCCCAAGGATTGCCAACCATAACCCCAAACATAATTCCGGCTACTAGCGCCATGGGGGCGCTGACTCCAGGCCAGCAGCAGCCCAGCAGCACTATCAAGAACACCGCTTTTAATCCATTGTTGTTGTTCATAAATGACTCCTTTTTTGTTTTGCTGATTGACACTGTAGCCGTAATCTAATATAAATAAAAATGAATAATATTTATTACATTAATCAATTTAATTGAACAATGTCATTGTCACTTCGCCAACTGGAAATATTCGAAAAAATTGCCACTACCGGCAGCGTCACTAAGGCGGCAGAGAAGCTGCTACTAACCCAGTCGGCGGTCAGCATGGCCCTGTCACAACTTGAACAGCAGAGCATTAACCCGCTGTTTGAGCGATCCGGTCGGAGGCTTTTTTTAAATGACAGTGGACGCATTCTGTTGAAAGACGCCCGCCAGATACTTCAGGCAGTCAAGCACTTTGAACAGCAGCTCCAGGGCGACAGTGGTGAGCTGGCGGGTGAATTACTGATCGGAGGAAGCTCTACTGTTGCTAATTACCTGCTCCCGGCCATCTTGGGAGCCTTTGCCAAGCAGTACCCCAGGACAAGGGTGGAATTACGGGTGGGCAACACGCAGCAGGTAGCTGAATGGCTTGAAGCCGGTGATCTTGATATTGCTTTTGTCGAAGGTCCATGCCACAGCAGGGGGCTTGTTGCAGTCCACTGGCGAGAAGACGAGCTTGTGGTGGTGACCGGACCGGAACACGGTTGGTCCTTAAAGAAGCGCATCCCTCCCACTATGCTGGCCCTTGCCCCGTGGATCATGCGTGAAAAGGGCTCCGGCACCCGTGAGGTATTTGAAGATGCCATGGAGAAAGCTGGTATCAGTTATGCGATAGCGCTTGAATTCGGCCATACCGAGGCAATCAAAAACGGTGTCGCCTCCGGACTGGGGGTAAGCTGCCTTTCCCGTGCTGCCGTCCATCGTGAGCTTGAGCATGGTGTGCTTGTTGAAGTGAAAAGTCCGCTGATGCTCAAACGTTCACTCACGCTTCTTAAACGGCGTGAAAGCTACTGCACGGCATTGCTGACGGCGTTTTTGAAAGTGTCAGGGGCGCAGTGGGAGGATACCTAAACAATGGTTCCCAATAACTATATTTTTGCACGATAGATTATTTTTTTATATTCCGATTAAAAAATAAAAAACGTTGACTCTAATTCTGGTTGCGCTATGAATTGTATAGCTATTCCAATGGGGGAATAAAATGCTTCTTGGTAAATTAAGACAACAAATCAGCTTTTCACTTTTATAAATCATGAGCGCATTCTGCATGAGCAGTATTCGTTTTTTATTTCGTCACTCCGGCTTGGAGACTGTGTCGCAATTCAAAATTCGCTTTTAAAGCACTGTTTTTCGGAGGGGTCGGACCCCTCAAAATCAAAAATAATTGCTTGTGGGGTAAATACGAAAGCCTCTATTTTTCAACAATCAATTATGACACAGTCTCTTGACCGGAGTCCTTTTCAGGAATGACAACCGGATGCAGGGGCGGTGTCCTCGCGCCCATCTAGGTTGGCAGAGTGATATGGTACAAGCTCAATTTGAGCAGGTAGGGGATTAATCAGTGTCCCCGACTATTTCTGGCAAATAAAAAAGGGGTGGTGAATTTAATCGGCAGCTGATCCCGATTAATTATGGCTGCCACCGTTTGATTTCAAAATTAAGGGGAAAATTATGAAGAATAGATTAACTGTATTTATGATTTGTTTTTTTATGGTCGCTCTAGCCGGTTGTGCCACCATGATCCTTGAGGGTGATGGCCAGAAGGGTCCTGGTAAAAAGCTGCAGACCGTTCATGGTTCATATTACGGTTTCGTATGGTCAGAACCGAAAGTGAAAGTGTGCGACAACTCTCATGGCTTGTACCGCGTTAGTTATCATACCAATGCACTTTATGCCTTGGCATCCTTAGCTTCTCTTGGGCTTTATGTACCACAAACAGCCGAATGGTGGTGCGACGAAACACCAAACCAAGAATAATAATTTCAAGAGGAGTGGGCAATGGCGACACGGAATTTAATAGTCTGTCTTGATGGAACATGGAACGAAGATGCATCGTCAGAGCACACGAATGTGCGTAAAATCTATGATGTGTGCAATACGAAAAACCAAAAACCTCATTATGAAGAAGGCGTAGGTACTTCATTTGGAGAAGAGTTTAGCGGTGGGGTGTGGGCTTATAATATAGACGAACAAATCCTTGGTGCATATCGTTTTCTAGTTAGCCGATTTTCTGACACGGGCTGGAATAAGCAAGACAATAAAGTATTCATATTCGGCTTCAGCAGGGGCGCGTATGCTGCGCGCTTGTTGGCGGGTTTGATAGATTACTGCGGCGTGCCGGCCGCTCAGGATGATGCGTCTAAAGCTTGGGAATGTTTTTTTAAGAGCGATGAAAAGGAAGCACGGGCGCTAAATGATGAGGGGCGTACATTCGCTATTAAGATAGAAATGCTCGGGGTTTGGGATACGGTACAATCCAGCCTGTACCCAGACCTGAACGAGCGAAAGTTGCCAGCCTGTGTCGTTAAAGGATATCACGCAATGGCCATCGACGAAAAGCGTAAGTTTTTCCCCGTGCTGAAATGGGATGCCGACCCTAGAGTTACCCAAACCTGGTTTTCGGGTGTGCACTGTGATATCGGTGGAGGGAATGAAAAATGTGGTTTGTCAAATATTACATTGTTATGGATGATCGACCATGCAAAAAATAATCACGGTTTAGCTTTCAAAGACGGTGTAATTGATGCAATAAGAATTGATCCTAGCTGTGAGATTGAAGAATCTTACGTGGGCAAATGGAAGGCTTTCGGCGAAAATGTTCGCGAAATAAGCATAGGCGAAAATGTGGATCAAACGGTAATGATGCGACGGGAAGCACAAATAGGATATAACCCAGTCAATCTGCCCGAGAGTCCGCGTTATGTGGCATGAAGGTGAAAATATGACATATGAAGATCTGATAATCTTTCGAGAAGGGGCTGAAGTGTGCGCACCGATGACTGACAGTTGAATCACGGCTGAAACACAAAATTGGTTTTGCGGCAATCAAAAACGGGCGGTGTATGCGGGGAGAATAAAATCAAAGGCGGGGGATATGCCAAAATAGGGAAGTGGCCCTAATTAGTGCCAATCTTTAATTGTGGAGAAAAGAAATGATCGAAAACTTAGAAGATTATTTAGTAGGAATAGTTGTTGGTATCCGTTTTCGTGCAAATTTTACAATAGAGGATCAACTTGGCAAAATCGTTGATACTATTCTTTATTCAAACGATTCTTTTTTTAATCCTAATATTTTTCCCCATGTCAGAGCAGGTGTATGCCAAAAACATTTAGTAAACCCTGAAACTGATGACCGGCTTACAATCGATAATTCTAATTTTGTATTAGAAATCCAGTTTGAAAATGAAAACGGCTTCATGAAATCAGATTATAAAAAAATATTAGAAAATTTTGATCGTGAAATTATAAAAGGCGTAATGACACGTTATAAGATTCAACAAATTCTGCGTACTGGTTTGATTAAGCGTTATCTGTTTCCCTTCAAAAACCTTGCAACTAGTTTTGTTGATAAAACAATTGGTAAAACCTTGGAAGGTGTTAATGATATAAACTTAAGCTTTTCAAAAAAAATACCAACACCAGAAGCAATGGCGCAAAGAGATGTAAATGATTGGTGTAATGCAATATTTAATATTATAAAAAAAGCGGATTCAAATGAAATTTTTATGTCAATAGACTATCAGCTGTATTACAACCCTTTTTTAGAAAAAGCCTCAGAGATAAAATTTATCCCTTTTGTCAATGCAGCAGAGTCATTTAATCAGAAAAAATACCTACCATGGCTTAACACAAACTATATGGAGGCAATAGATGAGTAATCGTGCCCTTCATGTTGGAAAAACACCAGAATCAAAGCGAAATTACGCCCGCTATCTTGATACCCTTGATTACGAGCCAACGATTAATGAACGTTTTAATTTTAAACAAACAAGCCAAACAGGTGAAGAGCTTGCAAAAGACACAAGCACAAAAAAACGGCCAAAAAATGTTAGCGACCAAATTAAGGATCATATATCTGAAAACTGGATAGGGTGGATTTTTGTAGTCGTAGGTTGCGTACTTGTATATCTCTTATATGATTCAAAAGTTGCTGTTATTAAAATTGATACTCAAATCAGTGCCCAAGGAACTCAAATTCAAGAATTAAAAAAAGCTGATGATGAATCTCGCAAGCTTGATCAGGAGCAGAGTATTAAAATTGCTGAAACAACAATGCAAATATCAACAATCCAAAAAACCATTGACGAACTAAGAACTGACTTAAAGGATATGTTTAAAAATTCTACTAAAATGGAAGATTTAAAACCACAAAAAATCGATCCTCTGCCGAAACAACCATGAGTGGGCAGGGTAGGCAAAGCAAAACATGCGCAACAATTAACATGAGACAAATATTCAATTATAACACCGGCTCACCTTCTGGCAGTTATGGCAATAGAATCAACAACAGCTCAATTAACGACGAAATTTTGCCCTTGGAAGATTCAAGTTTTTACGCTGGCCTAATCATTGAGGGCGCAACCAAGGAAACTAAACACGGCGGGTTTGTTGAAATAATAAAAATTGGCGCCCCGCCGCCAAAAGAACATCTATGGCGCTCGTTATTTTTGAGATCGCCATGCGCCACATTTTCCAGCTAAATACCGTGCAAGAAAAATGAGGCGGTTTTTTTTGCAATCGTCCACATTTTATAAGCTGCCCATCTCAAAGCAATACGAGCTTTCCTTATACTCGCGTCATTTTCGCAAATTATTTAGGTAATTTATTTAGGACCTTGGTGTGTTAGTAATCGCCGGAACGCCACCCATGCGGGTTTCTACCAAAACTCCGACTATACCGTCTTAACGCTGATAGTTTCAAAATACCCTGTCCATTGTTTTGCCGATCTTCTCAGAAAGTACCGGAAAGTCAATGGACTGCACCATGTTCACTTTGCTGATCAAATGTGCGTCAATAAAGAGACGATCAAGAATTAGGAGATTGATAAGCATAAGCCAGATCGCAAACATGATCTCTCATTTCTATATTAATTATGATATATAGAATTCTGTACTTAAATTCCCAAGGCTCTTTTCCCGTGCCATGTTCTGACAATACAGGAGGAACAAATGACTCGCTTAAAAATCTTCATTTTAGCATTATTTGTTCTTAGCACTGCGTGTGCCAAAGAGAGTCCACCTCCCAGAAAAGAAGTTTCTGCTTCCACATACCTCGTTGAAAAAAAGGCAACTGCTATAGCACGGAGTTTTCCGGGACAGGTTCGTGCCAAGGACCAGGCTGTTCTGTCATCCAAAATTTCAGGATATGTGACGGAAGTATTTGCTCAGGAAGGCGACACGGTGAAACAGGGCGACCGGCTTGTAGCGGTTGATGACCGTGAAAGCAAACAACGTGTCGAAAGCCTGGCATCGGCGCTGGAGGAGGCAAAACGGGATCAGAGCGCCCGAGCGGCGCAGGTAACCTATGCCGAGCAGACATTCAACCGGATGTCAAATCTGTATAAATCACAGTCCGTAAGCCGCAATGATTATGACCGGGCAAAATCTGAATATGATGCAAGCAGCAGTACACTGGGAGCAGTCACTGCTCGGGTTAAAAGCTCCTCTGCGCAGCTTGAAGAGGCAAAGGCTCTTCTTTCTTATACCGAGGTAACAGCACCTTTTGACGGTTTTATTGCAAAGCGCTATGTTGATAAGGGGGCCTTCTGCAATGCGGGAAATCCACTTGTTGCCATTGACAATAAAAACGGCGGTTACTGGTTTGAAGCCGAGATTGATGAGGCACTCTCACCCGTTGTCAAGGCCGGAGAGCATGTGCTCATTACCATCCCCGCAATAAACAGCACGCAGAAATCATCCATAAACCTCATCGTGCCACGGGTCAGCCCTGAAACCCGTTCATTTATGATAAAAAGCGATATACAGCAGCCCGATCTTCGAAGCGGCCTGTACGGGCGGCTTTTCATGCCGATTGGCAAAGATGAAAAAATACTTATTCCGGCAAAAGCTCTTGTGCAGCGGGGCGATCTCACCGCAGTCTATACCATTGACAAAGAAAACATTTTGCATTTCCAGCTTATAAAGACCGGAGAGATGTGGATAAAAAGGGACTGTGAAGGAGAAAAAATACTGTGCCCGATAGAAGTTCCTTCGGCAAAAGAGGCGGCACAGGACGCAGAGGTATGGATAAGCGTACTTTCAGGCTTGCGTGGTGGCGAGAGGATTATTGCTTCAAACATTGACAACGCAGAAGAAGGCGCTGTTTTAAAACATAAGCCATAAAATTATTGTATAACTATGCAAAGCAACCCTGAGCATCATGGACGAAATTTTATAGCCCGCATCACGGCAACCTTTGTCGATTCGAAGCTTGTGCCCCTGATAATTATTGCCACCATCCTGCTTGGCGTCTTTTCAATCATTAATACCCCCAGCGAAGAAGAGCCGCAGATTATCGTTCCCATGATCGATGTGTTTGTCAAGATGCCGGGCGCATCCCCAAAAGAGATCGAAAACCGGGTTGTGAATCCCATGGAAAAGCTCCTGTGGGAAATTCCCGGTGTTGAATATATTTACTCCACGGCCTCGGACGGCAGCGCCATGGCGACGGTGCGCTTCTACGTGGGCGAGGATGTTGAAAAAAGCCTCATAAAGACCTATGACAAGCTTTACCAGCACCTGGACTGGATGCCGCAGGGCTGTTCCATGCCGCTTTTAAAGCCCCGGTCTATTGATGATGTTCCCATTACGACTATTACTTTCTGCGGTAAGAATTATGACGGTTTCACACTGCGGAAAGTTGTCGATCAGGTGGATGATGAGGTTCGCAATATTCCCGGCATTGCGGAAACATATATTAAGGGAGGCCTGAAACGGCAAGTGCAGGTGCGGCTCCTGCCAGAGAAAATCTACAGCTTAGGGCTTGATGTGCAGGATGTTGTGCAGGCCCTGCAGCGCCAGAACCAGGCTGAGACCTTAGCCACCTTTTCAGACAGTAATTACAGCTATTCAGTACGGCTTGACAGTTTTTTTGCAAGCATAAAGGACGTTGAAAACAGCGTGGTCAAAGTGGCCTCCGGCAGGCCCGTGTTTTTGCGTGATATCGCCCTGGTAAGTGATGGCCCCGAAGAAGCTGAATCCTATGTGCTGTTTGCCGCAGGCGCTGCAGGAAGCAAAAAAGGGATCAGCACCCAGCCCGCAAGCCTGTATCCAGCCGTGACTCTTGCCATAGCAAAGAAAAAAGGGGAGAACGCAACCAAGCTTGCACATGCCGTTATCAATAAAATAAATGTCTTAAAAGGGTATATAATCCCTGTTGATGTTCAGACGACAGTTACCCGAAACTATGGTGAAACCGCTCGTGAAAAGTCTGATGAGCTTTTAAAGCATCTTTTTATAGCAACCATCGCCGTATCGGTTCTGGTGGCCCTTTTTCTGGGGTTACGGGCAAGCCTTATTGTGATTATTGCCGTGCCGGTGACTCTTGCCGTAACGCTCTTCATTTATTACTTCTTCGGCTATACCCTGAACCGGGTAACGCTCTTTGCCCTCATCTTCTGCATCGGCATCCTGGTTGATGACCCTATCGTGGATGTTGAAAACATCATCCGGCATATGGGTCTTCCTGAAAACAAAAGTAAGCCCCTCAAGGACATTATTATCGGCGCTGTCAATGAGGTCAGAAGTCCGCTGATGCTGGCAACATTCACCGTCATTGCCGCCATTATGCCCATGGCGTTTGTCGGCGGGCTTATGGGGCCGTATATGCGGCCCATGCCGGTTGGGGCATCCATTGCCATGCTTATCTCAATGGCCGTTGCCTTTGTTGTCACCCCTTGGACCGCAGACCGCATCCTTGCAAAATACAATGCCGTCAGCCATCACCACACAGAGGACAGATTTACCGCCTGGTACCGCTTTGTTATGGGACATCTCATACAAAACGTAAAATACCGCTGGCAGTTTCTGGGCTTTGTTGCCGTGCTGTTTGCTGCGGCCTGCCTTTTGTTCTACTTTAAGGTCGTGTATGTAAAAATGCTCCCGTTTGACAACAAAAGCGAGTTTCAGGTAATCATCGACATGCCTGAGGGCACGACGCTTGAAGCGACAGCAACGGTTGCCGAAGAGATCGGCCAGTATATTGCCCGGCAGCCTGAAGTAACCGATTACCAGCTCTATATCGGCACGGGTGCACCGTTTAATTTCAATGGTCTTGTCAGACATTACTATCTTCGTGAAGGCCCTGATGTTGCCGATATCCAGGTAAATCTGGTGGCCAAAGGTGAGAGGTCTGCGCAAAGCCATGATATTGCAAAACGAGTGCGGCCCGAAATCGACAGAATCGGCAATAAATATGGTGCACGGATCAAAATAGCCGAAATCCCGCCCGGGCCACCGGTGCTGCAGACCCTGGTAGCTGAGATATACGGCCCCGACTATGAAAAACTGATTGTCCGAGCCAGACATATCAAGGAAGTATTTAAAAAAACGCCCGACGTTGTTGATGTTGACTGGTACATGACAGAACCCCAAATACAATATCGTATTGTTGTTGAACGGGATAAAGCCCTTGCGAACAGCGTAATGCCATCACGAGTAACCGAGGTTTTAAAAGCGGCGATTGCCGGTACTGAGGCGGGGCTTTTTCATGATCCGCTGGCAAAAGAGGACACAACGATCTTTGTTCGCCTTCCCAGGGACAGAAGATCATCGCTGCCGGATATTACCTCGCTCAAGGTGCGCTCAGAAACCGGTAATCTTGTATCACTGCAGGAAATTGCGAAAATCGAGCAAACCATTGTGCCTCATCCCATTTATCATAAAAATCTTCATCCGGTTGTGTATGTCACCGGCGATATGGCAGGCAAAGAGGAAAGCCCGATTTATGGTATTCTGAATATGGATCGGACCCTTGCGGATGAAGCAAAAAAAGTAGCGGGCGATACGGTTGTCACAACCTATTATACGCATTTGCCCTTTTCTCAGAAAGAATCCGCCATGAAATGGGACGGCGAATGGCATATTACCTATGAAGTGTTTCGAGATATGGGTCTGGCATTTGCTGTCGTGCTTGTTCTCATCTACATCCTGGTCGTGGGGTGGTTCAAGTCATACACTGCTCCGCTTGTAATTATGGCACCGATACCGCTTTCCCTTATAGGTATTATGCCTGCCCATGCACTTATGGGGGCTTTCTTTACAGCCACTTCAATGATCGGTTTTATTGCTGGGGCTGGTATTGTGGTGCGCAATTCCATTATTCTGGTTGATTTTATTGAACAGCGCCTTTCGGAAGGCGTTCCGCTTGAGCAGGCAATAATTGATGCTGGAGCCATACGCTTTAGGCCCATGCTGCTCACGGCACTGTCGGTAGTGGCTGGCTCGTTTGTCATGTTGTTTGACCCCATCTTTCAGGGACTTGCGATTTCAATGATGGCGGGTGAAGTTGCGGCCACTCTTTTTTCTCGAATGGTTGTTCCAATTCTTTACTACCTTGACCACCGCATGAAAAAAGAAAGAAGGCTGGTCTTTTAATCCGTGATTTATTGATAAAGTGATTGATAGTATAAACTGCAAAGCAGCCAGTATGATTTTTCAGTGACATTGCCATTGCACGGAAGAAGCTTTATGTACTGCTCTTGATGCATAATCTCGATTAGGCAATCTTTAATATACAGAAAGGAATTGATATGGATGCGAAAAAACCATGGAAATATTGCTACTGGCTTACGCTGGAACATTTCGAGAGCCTAAAAGCGCTCAAGCATGCACAAGGGACTGAAATTGCGCGGGCAAAGCAGAACCCCTGCGAGGTAATGCTTGCTGAAATCGGCTATGCCGAGCCTGCAACCTGGCCGGCGATCTGCAGGTTTGATGCAGCATCATGGTACAATGCATCACAACATGCGGGCAAATATCTTGTTGTCTCATCGCAGGAACTTGATGAACCGTTTAAGGAGTTTCTTGAGACAACTATCGAGCCTGTCGAGTTTGATCCGCCATACATTCCCTCGCCTGAAGAGCAAAAGAAGCTTGCTGCCGACTCTGCTTATCAGGCACGTCAACCTGATGGCTGGGGAGCATTTCCGCAAGAAATGGGAGAAGCCATTGTCAACGGGCTTGGTAAGGTGTTTGGAACAAAAATTGGCAAATTTGAAGACCTGCTGCAAACTTGGACTGCGGTGCATGCTAATTTTGTTTGTCCCGCCTATCGGAGCGGTAAAGCGTTCGGTAATATCCCGTATTCGATATCGGATTCAGTGCATACGAGCACCTGCTGCGCGGAAATGTTTAACCTTATCAATACCCGCGAGGAGGCCCTTCTCGTGCGGCCTTGTATCGGCAGTGTTATTGTCAAGGCGTTTGAGCAGGACCGTTACTATCTGGTCAGGCCCGCAAAAAAAGATCTTTGATATGGCTGTGGCTGGCTCTGTCCCCTGCTTGGGTTCAGCGTGCCGGTTGTCATGCTGCTGGGCACGACCGGCGGCAGGGTTCGCTTTACGCATTTTGCAGTATCACCGCGCTGCGCTACTGCAGGCGCGGAAACAATTAGCCCAGAGGGAGGTTATATGAAAAAAATTGTATTGTTGACACTGGTCGTTTTTTTCGTATCAGCGCTTACGGCATTTGCCCAGGATGATATCAAGCAGACGCCCAACTGCAAGTATTGCGGCATGGACCGGCAGATGTTCAGTCACAGCAGGATGCTGGTGACGTATGAAGGCGGATCGTTTGTGGGAACGTGCAGCCTGCACTGTGCAGCGCTGGATTTGGGGCTGACTCTGGACAAGACTCCGATGTCTATCATGGTTGCCGATTACGGCACAAAAAAGCTTATTGATGCCGAAAAAGCCGTGTGGGTCATTGGCGGCAACGTTCAGGGAGTAATGACCAGAAATGCTAAATGGGCCTTTGAAAACAAACCGGATGCCGAAAAATTCATTAAACAGAACGGCGGAACCCTTGCCACTTTTGATGAAGCCATCAAGCAGGCCTATGAGGAGATGTATCAGGACACGAAAATGATCCGTGAGAAGCGCAAAATGAAAAAAATGATGGACCATAAAAATCCGGCATCATGATATCCTGCATTGTTCAGATTTCGTATGGGGCTCATGCACGGTTACTTCCAGTACAAGTACGCGCGATGCAGAAGCCCCTTGTCTTTTAGTTAGAAATGGGGTTGGTTTTCAATGGGATTTCTGGTGAACCCTATATCTGTGGGATGTTTTTACCGGATGCCTCTATGTCAGCATGGAGCTTCCATAGTATGGTGATTTGTGAAAAGGAGTTGTATGAACTGCGCGCAATGTAAAACCGTTGACTGCTATACCAAAGGCAAAGACTGCACTGGCGACAAAGATGAAATTGTAGCCCTGTATAAAGACGATCCCCAGTCGCTTGCGATCATGGGAGCCGCTGCGGCGCTGGAATCCGAGGGCTATATGCTGCTGCCGCGTGTGCAGGAGGTGATACTGTTCGGGCAGAAAATGGGCTACCGGCATTTAGGCATGGCCTTTTGCGCTGGACTGCACCGCGAAGCTCGGCTGCTGGAGGAATTACTGAATCCGCACTTTGAGATAACCTCTGCCTGCTGCAAGGTCTGTGGCATTGCAAAAGAGGATTTTGACCTGCCGAAATTGCGCGATAATCCCTCTGAGGTCATGTGCAACCCCCTGGGCCAGGCCGATATTTTAAACCGTGCTGGTACGGAGCTGAACCTTTTGGTCGGCCTGTGCGTAGGCCACGACATGCTTTTTAATAAATATTCGAAAGCTCCCGTAACAACGGTTATCGTCAAGGACCGCGTGCTTGCCCATAATCCGGCCGGCGCGCTTTATACGCCCTATTGGATGAAACTGATTAAGGAAAATAGACTCCTTGGAAAAGGAGAACGATGACTTGAGTTGATCCTTGAGGCTGTTTTTTTCAATGGGAATTGTCCTGAGTATCTCACCCTGGTCCAAACTAAGCATGACGATTAATTCAGCGTACATTCAAGGAACCACTGCCAGCAGGCAGACAGTTTTAAACTGCGTATAAAAAAAGCTCAGTGGAGTAAAATCCACTGAGCAGGGTGAAGCGGGCTGCAAGCCGCCCGGGATGCATACTGCAACTTTACTTGACGATTTTCACTTTGATTTTTATGGCTGTTCCCTGACCGGGAAGAATGTCCATGCGGGGATAATACCTGCCTGCATAATAATTGGACGACGCCATTGTAGAGTCATAGGTGCCACCGTCGGCAAACCACGTGTTGTCATTAGCCTTAGAGTTGCTGGTTATGCCGCAGACACAGGAGTAGAGGCAGAAGATGCAGCCTGGGTTCCAGTTGAGGTTGGAGTCGCGTGTTCCGCCGATGCGGGCTTCCATGCCAACCTGCACAAACGTTACGTTATCCGGTTCGAACAGAGAAGGTTCCTCATCATACAACTCTGAAAAAGCATAATATCTGCCGGCATTGTCCCAGGTTACATAATACTCAATTTTCTGGCCTTCAGTATTATAAGTTCCAGCATAGTCCTCATCGTAATAAATGCCTTCCGCCATATTTCCATCAGGACTCGCACCAAGGTAAGTTGAAAGCTCCTGAAAGCAGAATGGCGCTATGTTGACCTGCAGTAGACCGTAATATTGTAGCCCACCCCCCTTGAAAACAATGCCGTGATGGGTTCCGCGAGTGGATGTGTTGTCAAAGTTCGTATTATTGATATAGCCGGTCATCACAAAGGTTCCGTTATTTTCATCAACCGAGTCGATGCCGTCATAATACTGTGCCGTCTGATCGGCATAGCTTTTTGCCCATGCGCCGTAGTTGCCGAGCATGTAGGAAACATTTGTGTAACCGATATCCTCGGCGATGCGTGCAGCCTGCATGGCCTGCGCAACCGTTGAACCGTAAAAAATGATGCGCGAATCAGCATAGGTTGAAGCGAAATCATTAACCAGCTGATTGATCAGCATATGGGCTAGCCATGCGTTTGCAATGCCTGTTGCAGCCGTAGGGCTTACCTCATTAATGCTGTTAGTGTAAAGAGCTTTTCCGTTTTTCGAAAACTGATCAATGGGGGCGGTCAGAGCATTCTTAATATGCCCCTGAATAAAGGTATTGCTTGGCCGTACATCCACAATAAGTACACGGTTTTCGACGTCAGGAGCCGTATCTCCTGCCGTTATCAGAGCCGCAATATCCTTCATTGCAGTACCATTGAGTCCTTTACACCCCGTCTGCAACAGAGCAAAAGCAATAAACAATAAAAGAATAGATAATTTTGAAGTTTCCTTTACGGTCATACCAATCGCCTTTCTTTAAATAAGTTTTAAAAGCATATGTTATTTCCCAACAGTATATCTGCATGTGGCTCAGTTTTAAAAATTGGTAATATCAATCATATAAGCCTTCGCTATAGATTTTTTGCATGATGCTTCTGGTAATGTGTAAATTGCTGAGCTTTTTTGTCCATCATGAGAGTCGTAATGTGGAATTCAGGAAGATAAGTACTGGCACAAGATATTTCGACACAACGCTAAAGGTCAGCCGCCGGTAAAGCTTGAGGGGAAGGGAAAACAGCACCAATAATTGTAATGTTCTAACTGTACTGTGCTATCTTTAATGTGTTGTCGTGTCGTCCTGTTTCCCATCTTTTAGCTGATAGACGTGGTCAAAGCCTTCAATCATCCGGACATCATGAGTCACCCTGGATTTGTTCGTGGATGATAGCCATAAATTATTAGCCAAAATCCCCCTGTTTTTAACCACACGGGGTTATTAAGCCAAGTAATCGAGGATCCTGCATTTTTTTGCGCAAGTTTTATGTCAAAACTATGTTTAAAAAAGTATGGGTGTATCTATCTGAAATTTTACGTATATCTTGTTATATAAGGACTACGGAATTGTTAGGGAATGATAGCGATGTTGAACTGCTTAAAGCAGTTGCACAAAAAAACACCGATGCTTTTAAAGTGTTCATGGTACGATTTCAGGAACGGGTTTATCGGACTGTTTTTCGCTTTGTCCCTGACCCGGAAGTCGCCCGTGATCTGGTTCAGGATATATTTATAAAAGCATACAACGCCGCATCCTCCTACTCCCCTGATGCAGAGCTGTTTACCTGGCTGTACCGGATCATCGCCAACCACTGCATAAATTTTTTACAAAAGCAGAAGAAAGACCCTATCCACAGGGCAGAAGATGTATTGGATCAGCAGTTTTCGAGCCTGCCGGATACTGAACACGCTGCCAGCCAGCTCAGCATACTGGAAAAACAGGAACGGGCTTTAGCGGTACGCAGAGCACTGGATGGTCTTCCTCCCCGTCAGAGAATGGCAATAACCCTGTTGCGGTTTGAAGATTTGAGCTATCAGGAAATTGCCAAGACTTTGGATTGTTCCGTATCTGCAGTGGAATCGCTCATTTTTCGTGGCATGGAGACCTTTAAAAAAATCCTCACCAGAGAACTTGAACGATAGCTCCGCAAGTTTCTCACGTAAAATATGTTTAATAATAGGGAGAAAATTATGGACTGCAACAAAGCAAAAAAAAGACTGAAAGCCTATCTTGACCGGGCACTTCCCGATAAAGAGGCGCAGGCTCTGCAGGCCCATATTCAGAACTGTCCACACTGCGCACAAGAGACGGCGGTGCTATCCAGAGCCTGGGATATACTGCTTGAACTCCCGGAACCGGAAATAATCCCGGACCTTCTTCCGGAGACGCTGGCCCGCATCAGGTCTTTGCAGAAAGAATCATTATGGGAGAAGCTTTCACGATGGCTTACTCTCATACCCGGTCCTGCAGCTGCTGCAACAGCACTGGCACTGGGGCTTTATTTTGGGACCAGTATCGGCACTTCGATTTCGCAGATTTATAGCACACCCCAGGAGCAGGAAGACCCTTTATATCTTGAGATTTTTAATGATGTGCCGCCACAGTCAATCGGTGATGCCTACTTAAGCATCACTAAAGGGAAGGAAGGTTAAGAATCATGTACAATAAATGGCTTAAAGTGGCCTTGATTTTTTCTCTTGCTGTAAATGTTGCCATACTAGGGGCTTTCGGCTATCCAGTCGCCCGGCAGTATTTTAAAGCCGGCAGCGAAACTGCTCTCATCCCCGGGTATTCACTTGAAAATATCCCATCACAGGTACTCTCCTCCCGGGCGGCGTTTGAGAAAGGGCTGTTTGAGGAACGGGCACTGGTACAACTGCAGCAAAACGAACTGGCGCAACTGCTCATGCAGCAGCCGCCGGACAAAGAAAAGATCCAGGAAAAAGTAAAATTACTCAATGCACAGCAGGAAAAAATTCAACAGGCGGTTGTTGCACAGATACTCAGTGAAACAAGCTCTATGACTCCAGAGCAGAAGAGCCTTTATTTATCGAGCATTCAGGGACGTATGTGCCAGCCCGGCATGATGGGCAGGTGCGGCAAAGGCCGCGGATTCAGGGGCGGAATGGGTTTTGGTAGAAACAGGTCGTGCCAATAAAAAGCCGCAAGTTTTATGACTGTTTTTTGTTTAATTAAATAGGTGGACGGAGAATTGCAGTTTCCATGAAGCCAAAACTAAAGGTCTTTGTTCTAATGAATCAATTAGTAACAGAAGGAGGTAATATTATGAAGCGATCAATGGTAATTCCGATAATTATCGTGGTAACGCTTTTGTGGTCATTTAATGCTGAAGCACAATGTTGGGGTGGCAGGGGCAGAGGTGCCGGCCAAGGACAATGGGATAATCCCTCTGGAATCAATCTGACTGACGATCAGGCTAAAAAAATCACCAGCCTGCACCAGGCATTTCTAAAGGATACTTCTGAACTCAATACCAAAACTGATCAGAAGCAACTTGAACTGAACAACCTGCTGCTTGAAACTAATCCTGACCCCCAGAAGATTGCCACCTTGCAGAAAGAGATTTCAGGACTGCAGTCCCAGTTCAATGAAAAGAGAATAAACTATCAGCTTGATGCTCGAAAAATTATTACCACTGAACAATTAGCACAACTTCCTCCTGGCTGTACCCTTGGTTTCGGTAATATTATGGGTGGCCCAGGATGCGGCATGGGGCCGGGCTATGGAAGAGGTTCTGGATATGGATGCGGGAGAGGTGGCGTCTACGGTTGCGGCAGAGGGCCATGCTGGTGGTAAAAAATTAGAATTTTTTAGCGACTAAGAAATAAAAACGGTGAGCACCATGAAAAGTAAAGTAATACTCTTGGTTGTTGCAGCTATCACGTTAGCCATATTTTCGCCACCAGTCTACGCCCAAAAAGGTGTCGGCGATGAAACCGGTTTAGCCCGTCAGGCTGTCAAGCCGGCATTGAACTCTTTCAGCGGAACGGTTGTATCAGTTGATACGAAAGTCTGCGAAAAGACCACGGGTCATGGAGAGATTGGTACGCACTTTTTTCTCAAGACAGATCAAAACGAAACTCTAAACATAGATTTAGGCTGGTCTGATGCCGATGTGGTCAAGGGCGTTGCAAAAAATTTGACCGTCGGCAAACAGGTGACAGTAGTTGCATTCCGCACCGAAAAAATGCCCAAAGAACGTTATGTGGCAAAGTCTCTGACGATTGACGGCAAAACCACAGATCTACGCGATGAAAATCTACGTCCTGTCTGGGCAGGAGGCGGTGCTGGAAGATCTCAACAGCCTGCCGGTCGCGGCCAGAGGCGAGGTTGGTAAATAAACTCACAGCAGCGTGATGCAGAAATTGATGGCGGATCAATTCCCAGAGGAGCTTTCTTGCAATTTGTTCACTTCACCCGGAGCTTTTCCAAAACGTAATTCATCCGTTCAAAAGCATCTCTGCGAACCATATCTCTTGCCTCTGGGTCCGTCTCATCATAAAAATCCACGATAAACTTGGGGCCAATATTTTCCGTGGTCTCAAAATGCTTCGCGATTTTCTCAAGCCCTTCTTGTACCAGGCCGTTGTGAATATGCGGTTTAAACTCCTCAACAATAGCATCAAGGCCACCGGCATAATGCCGAAGGCAATAATATATATCCCAGGCGTCTTTTTCTTTCAGCCGCTCATCAAGGGCCATTGCCTTCATAACAAAAAAGGCAACGATTGAGGCAACGCGGATTGATACCCTGTCTTTTCCGCCTCCGGGCAATTCTCCTTCAATGGTTATTGCTTGCGCCATATCGAACACAAGATCGCAGCCCCGAATTTTTCGTGCCTGTATGTCCTGCATCTTCTGGTGGCGGTGATTTTTGCCTGTTCCCTCATATTCGCCGGCCAGCAGATCAACCTGCACATCAACAGCTGTTGCGTCTATCGTTACCGTCCGATGATAAATGAACGGCTGACTGCCCTTGCGGTAGCCCCGCCCGAGAAGAAGCTGCTCGATAGTCCTGTATCCTTCTTCCTGAAGATTCCTATGATTCAGGGCAATATCAACATCCATGCTGCCAATATAGGGCTCTGTTTTATCGGCTATCAGAGCTTCCGGCACCCATCCACCGATAAGCGCAATATCATCCCGGTACTGGCCAAGCAGATGCACCAGCTCTATCAAAACAGAATGGGCTGCTTTGACTTTTTCTTCAGTATAATCTCTTCGTGTTACCATGCCGGTTTTATGGCCTTTTCTAAAATTTCCTGTGCCGCTTCTTCGCCGCGGCCCTTCATATTAATAAGATCAAGATAAAGCTGTACGGGGGAGACTGTTCGCACAGCGTCAATTTCCCTTGCTCCGTAAAAGACCCCTTCATCATAGGGGATAAAAAGTTGCACGTTTGCCCCGGTTGTTACCTTTTTAAGATTCAGAAGAGCCAGCAGCTCTTCTATCCTTGATTCTGTGTATACCATAACCCGCTGGTACTTTACAAAAGGCGCGATCCGAGCCGCCCCTGAGAAACCCGTTAAAGCATAGTTTATGTTATTTTCCGCACAGGCCCTGGCAATCTCAGCTTCAATTTCTCCGAGACTTTTCAGGCTGTAGAATTCCCTGATATCGTTTTTACGATACGAATAGTTTTCAGCCCATTCAGTCATAAGCTTTTCCGGCTCTTTTAAAGCAACCCCCTTGCCTGAACTTTCTATCCATTCCCGGTCGGCAAGCAGATTTTTTATATTGGCAATCTGCCCCAAACTCACGTCAGCTTCACTGGCCAGCTCCTGCATTTTCCAGGTTCGCCGGGGATCATTCAAAAGCACCCGCAAAATCCGTTCGGCCCTTGGAGAATACAACGAACGTAGATCACGTTTTACATTAAATGTGTTTGGGTTACCCCTCTGCTCGATATACACCTGCCCGAAGCACAAAAAGCAGTTGCCGGTAAAATCGAGATAGCCGATGCCATCCGCCCGGCATATTTCTGCAGCCTGCGAAGAAACATACGGCGCTATAAAAACACCATACGAGCCAGGATAAAGCTCCCGTTGTCTGAGCAAGAGATTAACCGTATCGCGTGCAAAGCGAGGCTGCCCATTGGTTTTGACTTCTGCTATGAGGGTTTGTTTCCGGTCCGGGAGGGAAACAGTGGCAAAAAGATCAATATCCGCCCTGTTCAGCTGTCCGTTTCTTACCCCCCTGAGCAAGGAATCCACCTTGAGAAAGGGCACCCTGCCAAGGCATTGACGCAGGGCTCTTTCCGCTTTTTCTTCGGTCTCTATACAGTCTATTTTCATCAAAAAATATCCTTTCAGCAAATGCTGAAATATGTATTTATAATGAAAAATGTTTTCTGTCAATGGTTTTTTTCACTAAAAAGGCTATTTTCAGCAAATGCTGAAAATGCGCAACTTGTTGCACTGTTGTAATCCAGAATTAAAATAGCAGGAAAGAATTATTCTTGATGTTTTTTTAAAAAAGAATAAGATCATCAAGTTTGAGGGCGGTTATCACGGGCATGCGGATCATTTGCTGGTCAAGGCAGGGTCCGGGGCAAGTACGCTCGGGACACCCGATAGCGCCGGAGTTCCTACGGACTTTACGCAGCATACTTTGAGTCTTCCCTATAACGATCTCAAGAAAGTCGAAGAAGCGTTTAAGAAGTACCCGCGGGATATCGCCGCGATCATTATAGAGCCTGTTGCCGGGAATATGGGCGTCGTGCTTCCTTCAAAAGGTTTTTTGCAAGGCCTCCGGAAACTCTGTGATGGGTACCAGTCCCTTTTGATTTTTGATGAAGTGATGACCGGGTTCAGGCTCACTTATGGAGGTGCCCAGAAAGTTTTCGGGATTACACCGGATATGACCTGCCTCGGGAAGATCATCGGCGGGGGAATGCCTTTGGGAGCTTTTGGAGGACGGGCAGGCGTGATGAAGGTTCTCGCGCCACTCGGACCAGCGTATCAGGCCGGCACTCTTTCCGGTAATCCTGTGGCGGTGACGGCGGGGATCACGACCTTGAAATGTCTGTCACGATTTGGCTCTTACAAAACATTGATTGCCAGAACGAAAAAACTTTGTGAAGGGATCCAAAAAGCAGCCAACGATTCGGAGATCAAAGTGCGGATCAATGTGATCGGGTCCATGTTCACGGTCTTCTTTACTGATCAAAGTGTGACCGATTATGAGACTGCAAAAAGCCAGGATGGGGCTTTGTTTCGAAAATTCTTTCATGCGCTGCTTAAGCGGGGCGTCTATTTTGCCCCATCGCCCTTTGAGGCTAACTTTGTTTCTTTCGTCCATACTGAAAAAGATATCGAACGGACGATCCGCGCAGTTCAGAGCGCTTTTAAAGCGCTGCGAATTCCGTAGGCTTATCTTCCATGAAACCAAACGATCCTGTGTTTAAAAAAATGGACCTCACGAGTTTTGAT
>Ga0118677_10005435_pt1 | contig 22281 bp, 24 predicted proteins | sample AliMusrvi5mmetaG_FD_86154 | JGI IMG/M metagenome (GOLD analysis project Ga0118677, IMG submission 86154)
CCATCGGCATGGGTGGCGGGCGGTCGGAGTCGTCCATCGGCATGGGTGGCGGGCGGTCAGAGTTGTCCTCTGGCGGCAAGGGTGGCGGGATGTCGGGCGATGGTGTAGCAGCCGTAGCGAGAGGCTTTGCAACGGGGGTAGGGAATAATCCTTTGAGCCGACCAGCCACGCCCCACTGGTCCGTTCCTTCCCGCTGAACCAAGTCAGACGGTTGCAATTTCCCCGAGGCGGCAAGCTGTTTGAGTTGCTGGTCCGAAAAAGGGCCGAATTGCTTGCCTTGCCGCTTGCAGTGCCACAGGTTTGCCATTTCATCTTCCTTTCACCCGAGAGCTTTGTGCCGCGAATGATGACCGGAAATGCGTTCTCATTCCCCTCATTATGGCTGACAGAGAATTGCAATGCCACGGGGCTGGTTCTGCGGCTGCTTGTCTCATTCCACACGATGAAACGAAACAGGGAGCCAGCCGAAACTGCTCTCCTGGAAGCCCTGCAACAGGCTGCGGAAGCAACAGCGTCCGGTGGCTCCCTTTCGGGAACCTGTCCGAACGCCGTCTTCCGCTTGAAATGTTGCAGTTTTCCAGGAACGACGGCGGGCAAAGGTTATTTGCTCGTCAATCAGTGAGGTAAATCAGTTCGTTGTATTCTGGGTCGGGTGCTACTCCTCAGTCAAAGTTCTTGGCTGTCCTGCTCAGTTTCACAGGACAACTACCTACCATGATAAAATGCGGGCAGGCTACCGTCAATCAGGGGGAGAAATAGGCAGCGTGGTCGCTACGGAGAGATGCGGCAGGAAATCGGGCCGGTTTCAGATGGGGTATTCCAGCCCGTTTTCCAGCACCGGGGTCGCAAAAGGAACAATAGGCCGACTATTTTCAATTTCCCAGGAAAGGGACTCCAGCCCCGGCCCATTTCAGATACTACGGGCGGTTTCTTTTCTCTTGCCTTCCAAACCCTCTCGCCCCGGCCAGCGACTAAAGATGCCATGTACGGCCAAGAAACCCTTGGACTTTTAGACTACCCGTTCAGCCGCCAAACCACCAAGTTCAAGAAGCTGGCAAAACTCACCCAGGCCAAATAGGGCACGAACAGGATTCCGGCCACCATCGAAATCCGCCAGAACGCCACCATCGTCGCCGCGATTGCCGTCCAGAGCAGAAGCACTTCACCGAAAGCAAGGCCGGGCATCTCAAGACCGAAGAAGATGCACGACCACAACAGGTTCAAGACGAGTTGAATGCCGAACAGGGTCAGCGGCAATTTGGCACCGTCGAATCCGTTCTGCCGCCACACCAGCCACGCAGCGACGGCCATGCCCCACCCACTATTCGCGGTACTGAAAAACCCTATTCGCAGCACAGGAAGGTCGTTATAGCAACCGAATCCCGTTGGAAGTAGCCTAGTGTCAAAGAAGGGAAGGGCTGGCCTATGTTCCGTGTACGAGTCTGGGATGGTGCGTCTTCGGATTTTGTCGATATTGAGTACGAGAAAATCCCGCTGACCGACGAAAACGAGTTCCGTTGCATCCCACCCGGCACGGTTTCGTTTGAGCGTGCCGAAAGCATTTCCCGCCTGTTCGACACCGCTAATTCGCCTGTCGAAACAAACAAACGCGAATAAAATGTCGGCCCGGTTGGGTGATGGCTGCCGCTTCGGGATTGGCGTTCGACGCGGCCTGTGAATTCAGTGGGGTGGCGGGCCGGGGAAGGACGAGTATAATTGAGCAGTGCCGATGGTTTGACAAGCCCCCTGGCAAACATAGGGCAATAAGGGCGAATAATAGGGCAATAACCGGGGATGCGATAGTTGTAAGTAATTGACAAATAAGCACTTACGGATTTGCCAATAGGACTCCTACAGGGGGCACTGGGTATTTTAGGCAGGACAGGACGACAGGTGTCTGAGAGTGACTAAACACCTTATCTTGTAATGCTTTAGGTATCGATCTCCATCACTTTGCTGACCTCATACCGACTTGCCACGAACAAAGGCAGGCGGTTGCCCAGAACCTTGCGGTGCGTGTCCAAGGCCAGTTCGGTCGTGTTGTTGTCTTGGGAAAGATGGCCCAGACACCCCCACTTCATTCGGCTCGATGCCGCCGTGTTCAATAGCTCGGCGGCCTCAAGGTTTGAAATATGCCCTTCCGGCCCGGTAATCCGTTTCTTCAGCCACTCAGGCCGAGGACCGCTGGCGAGCATGTCGGGGTCGTAATTGCTTTCCAGCAGCACGGCATCCAGGGAGGCCACCACGTCGCTCAGGCCGTTGAAGACGTGGCCCAAGTCGGTCATGATGCCAAGCCGTTGCTTGCCGTCGTCCACGACGAACACAACGCCGTCTTCGGCATCGTGCGGGGTGGGAATGGTTTCCACCGTGACTTTCCCGAATTTGACCGTATCCCCGGCTGCGAAATGCCGCAAATCGTTGATCTCGCCTATTGCGTATCGCTTGGCTGCCTCGTAGGTCTTGGCGGTGGCGTAGATCGGCAGGCCGAACTTGCGATTCAAAATTCCCATGCTGCGAGAGTGGTCGGCATGATCGTGCGAGATCAGGACCGCATCAACGGCCACGTCCCGGCCATGCACAGCTAGTCGCTCTTGGACGAGGATGCCGCTAATGCCCGCGTCGAATAGTAGTTTGACGCCATTGGCCTCGACGTAGACGCAGTTTCCGTTGCTGCCGGATTGGAGAGAGATGACTTTCATGGGTGCATTGAATCGGAATATCGGCCCTGCTCGAACCGATTACCGAGGCTGCAATGGTCCACACTCTTCCAATTTATCTTCCAAACGGCTCGGCTCGTATTCGTCAATCTCCATCCACTCGGGAGCATCAATTCCCAGCACCACTTCGTCGCCATTGATTTCGAGAACCTTCACGCTGATGTCTCCATTGATGATGATGCTATCGCCTTCGTCTTGGAAGAAGATTCTCATAAGTTACAGGCTCCTTTGCGTGCAGAAAAGATGTGGTAAAACAGACGACGCCGAAGCGATAGATTATCGTCAGTTCCAAAAACAATACAAGCCGTCTTCGATCAACTGTTGCCTTTCTACGATGGTTTCCAAAATGCTTGCAGTGATAGCACTCAGTTCCATTGCAAGGGCTTTGCTGAAGGTGCAGTTGATTGTGACGGACTCGGATAGTCTAGGGCTACAAATCGATGAAGTCCCACGCACGCTCGGCATGAGCCAGGGCGGGTGAGCAGCCTTTGATCCGATCATAGATTTCCTGCCGATGAACTGGCACCTCGGGGGGAGCCACAATGCCGAGTTTCACCTGATCGCCTTGAACCGACAGAACCGTGACCGTCACTCCGTTGCCGATGGTTATCGCCTCTCCACGTTTGCGACTTAGAACTAACATGGTCAAATCCTCCTTGTTAAAGAACTTTCTGTTTTGCCGAGAGCGGGTTTTCCGGCGCCAACCGTTGCACATATAACAACCGTAGCTGGCAATAAACAAGAGAATACCATTTCCAGAGAACGGAACAAGGGCAATTTGAGAATGAATCTCAAATAGCAAGATAGGTAAAATGGTGAAATTGGCAATCTATTCTTCCAAGGTGGCTTCCAACTCCAACACGCCCTGAGCCTCCGAAACGGGCAATTCCTGCACATCCCGCAGTTTTCTCTCAATCGCCCGACTCCTCTTGCCCACATCCTCGATCTTGTTGGCTGCCTCTTGGAGCTTCTTCTGAACCCCGACAAGGAGTTCCCCATACTTGCCAAACTCGGTCTTCACCGCTGCCAACACGTTCCAAACCTCGCTCGACCGCTTCTGAATCATTAAAGTGCGAAAACCCATTTGCAGACTATTCAGGATCGACCAAAGCGTGGTGGGGCCAGCCACAACGATCTTATACTTCGATTGTAGGAAGTCTGGCAAACCAGGACGACGGACCACTTCGGCAAAGAGGCCCTCGGTCGGAAGGAATAGAATTCCGAAGTCCGTCGTCTTGGGCGGATTGAGATATTTTTCACAAATATCCCCGGCACAGCCCTTGATTCTGATCTCCAACTGCTTGGCGGCGGCTTCGGCCAGATCGGCATCGCCCTTCTCCTGGGCATCTTGCAGCCGCTGGTAATCCTCAATGGGGAACTTGGCGTCGATGGGGAGCCAAACGATCTCGGTCTTGTCGTCGCTGTGTCCTGGCAGTTTGATGGCGAATTCGACCCGCTCCCCGCCATCCTTGGTCGCCACATTCTTATCGTATTGGTCTGGATGAAGAATCTGCTCCAACATCCGTTCCAATTGGACTTCGCCCCAGGTTCCACGGGCCTTCACATTAGTCAGTACTCGTTTCAGATCGCCCACGCCCACGGCAAGGTTCTGCATCTCGCCCAGGCCCTTGTAGACCTGTTCCAACCGCTCGCTGACCAGCTTGAAGGATTCGCCCAGTCGCTTTTCCAGCGTACCTTGGAGTTTCTCGTCCACGGTTTGCCGCATTTCGTCCAGCTTCTTGGTGTTCTCCTCCTGAATTTTGCTCAGGCGGGCCTCAATGGTCTCCCGCATGGCTCCGAGTCGCCGGTCGAGACTGTCACCGACGTTTTTCAGGCTCGTGTCCATCCCCTCACGGAATTGCTGGGCGGCGGTCGCTGCTTCTGTGCGGTTCCGGCTGAACTCATCCCGGACGGCCCGCTCGGTATGTTCATTGGCCTGTTGGATCGGGGAGAAATCGTTAGGGGCCTTGCGAAGTTGGAGGGCGAGGACAGCCAGCAGGAGGACGATGGCGACAATTAGCAGGGTTTCGGTCATGGTCGGAAGTCTGGGGTGGGTGAATTAGTGACCCATTGCTCTAGCATCGTTTTACCGCTTTCATGGCATCAGCCAGTCATCCAGACGAAGACCGGGGTTGTTCTGGAAGTCTTTGGTGTTGTGTGTCACCAAAGTCAGGTTGTGAACCAAGGCTGCGGTGGCGATCATCAGGTCCGCTGTCGGAACCGAGATGCCTTGTCGAAGCAGGTTTCCACGCACCTTGCCGAACTGCTTCGCAAAAGCATGGTCGAAATCCAATACCTGAACATCGTTGAGCAAGTCAGCGATCTTCTGGAGCAGTGGAGCCGGATTGCCGACATGATACGCCCCGGCATATAGTTCCCCCAGGACAACAGTGGGAATGAATAGTCCGCCGCCGTACTGGATAAACCGATGAGACAACCCAGCGGGACGGCGAAAATGAGCCGCACAGATATTGGAATCCAGAAGATGGCTCATTTGTCCTCCAATTGAGTCCGTCGCTCCAGTTTCCGGTTCTGATGAATCTTCTCCATGATTGCATCCATCTCCGGGTAGTCCGCCCAGCCGCCCGCTGACCGCAGAATACCCTCGCCCCATTTCGGGGCTGGTTGGAATAGCGTCACCTGGACCACGACCTTCTGGCCCTCGGCAACTCCGACGTCTTCGTCTATTTCGATGGTTCTGCCGTGCATTACGCCGTGAACGGTTATGGACATAGCTTGCCTCACTTCGATCTTGGTAAATCTTTCCCATGATGCCGCCGTGGTCATCATGGATACTCCTATTCTTCATCCTCGTTCATTTTACGCCGTTTCCGTTTGGTCTTCACCTCTCCCGTACTGCCACGTCGGACGCAGATGCGGTACGGGAAGGTCGTCCCCCTCGCTGAGTGGCTGTTCAAGTTTCGTGTTGGATTTCCGGGACTTCACTTGGTTCCTATTTCACTCCACCCTCTTGATTTCCCGGGATATCGTCCCCGTCCAGCCCAGTGGCCCCAAGAATCTCCAAAGCAGCCGCCAAGGATCGCCGCACGATCCTTGGCGGATTTGCTAGGGTTCTAGGGTCGGTTCGGCCACAGCCACAGCCACTTTCGGGGGATTTTAACTTTGCAAAGCTCAGATTTTACCCCGTTTGAGGGTTGTCCGCAATGAATTCCAGCCAATGAGTCCAGCCAATGAGCACCATCCTGCTACAGGTTTGGTTGGGTTTTGAAGTTTTGGCAAGGGGTAGGGGCAAAAACGGTGATTTCGCAGTCTGAGCCTCGTCATCTCGCCATCACAACCGCACTCAACACCAGACCTCCGACAAAGATTATCACGACCAAGCAACCGCCCGGCCTGGGCAGCCCATTCCGAATCAATCGCCCAGTATCAGATTCGTAGCCGATATCTCGTTTAATCTTCCTTTTCGTGTTCGTCCACCATCGGAACGGCTTCATGAACGCGGTGATCCCGAGTTCCTTCTTGATCCGCTTCTTAGCCTTCGTGATGCCGAGCAGGGTTTTCAGGGATGGACGGCGATAGCGGAAGAATTTCATGGAAATGCCTCACTCGATTGGAAAGCCTCTTTCCCATCCATGCTTGCCGCTGAATGCCGATGCCGTAACGTAGAATCGTGAATCCACCGGAAACTTCCAAACTTGAAAGAAGATGAATGCCATGTCTTCCGCCGCCGAAGCCTCGTCACCGTAAACGTAAATCTTGCGGAAGGGGTCATGGCCTTCGACATCCTCTTCATGTAGCGTGAATTGTTTGCGATCCCGAAGAAAAAAGAACCCCTGGCGGCTACGCAGGATTTGTTCGGCCTCTGGACGGTAGAGCGTGTCAAGTGGCATGTCTATACAGAACCAATTCCGCTCAAAACTGAACTGGATAAAACGGTTTTGGGAATCGTCCTGCCGCCATACTTCATCCGGCAAGTCGATCATCACGGATTCGTCGAGCGTGCCAGCCCCGCCAATTCCGGCATCGGTGAACTCTTGTACAACCAACTCCAAAGCCAGCTTCTTCTCCTCGGCTAGTTCCTCGTCATCCGAAGTGCCGCCCGGACGGCGTTCCTCAAAGATGATGAAACAAGGACCGTGGGCTTCTTCGTGTGCCCGGTCATGCATGAGTTTCAGATAGTGGGTAAATTGTTCAATTCGCCGGTCAAGTTCTTCGTGGAATGTGGGCATGTCTAGTTCCTCCGTTGCATTCCTTTTCTTACAGCAGTAGCTTCCCCGCTATACGCCGCCAGGAGCAAGTTCAATTCCCGAACAATCTCGGCCTTCAACGACTCCGGTTCCAAGACAACCGCGTGCTGACCGAAGCTCATGATCCAGCGTTTGATCTCCTCCGTGTCCGACAAATCGAACTCAGCCACCACGCCCCCATCCTTCCGCGGCGTGAGTTTTTGGCTTTCGTGCCAGTTCGATTCGGAAACGTAACGGGCCACGGTAGGGGCGAAACGCACCTTGATCTTCACGTCGCCATCGCCGTGATAAACGCCGAACGACTTGGCCAAGTGCTGCTGAAGATCAAAATCCTGTGGCCGCTGGAAATGAACGGCGGTTACATCGGCGTCTTCGATACGGCTGACCTTCCAGTGGCAGATTTCTTCACGATGCGGCGAGCGGCCAACCAAGTACAAGGCACCCCGATGGTAAATCAGGCCGTAGGGGTAGATGTCGTAAGTGACCGGCTCCGTGGCCTTCAACGATTGGTAGGTGATGAAGACGGCCTTGCGGTCCTCGATCCCGACCATCAATTCGTCGATCAATTCGGACTTCTTCGTATAGTCTCCCGCCCCAACCATCGTCTGGTGAAAGATCGTGCCGAACTGGTCGATGTATTTCAGGGCCTTCGCACCCAGCGTAGCCCTGATCTTCTTGAAGGCCCTTTGGGCAGCGTCCCAGAACATTGTCCCGGCCAACGGCTCCAAAAAACGTCGGCCCAGGTAAAGAGCGATGGCCTCGTCGAAGGCGAAGTGCAAGCCCGGCTCGCTTTTGCCGTCCTCCATGTGCCAAGTCTTGCGGCCAAATTCGCCCACGGTCTCATTCAGTGGAAAACCCACCGCCTGAAAAGTTTCCAGGTCACGGCGGATCGTCTTCTCGCTTACGCTCAGTTCATGGACCATATCCTTGATGGTCACGCCGTAATGGCAGGAACAGAGTTTGCGCAAGAGAATCCATTGACGCACCAGGGGCAGTTGATCGGCCATCGTATTATTCATCCTCTTGAGGTAACACCGAGTTAGAATGTGAGCATAATCCAAGGTCACTCCACTTGAAAGCCCCGGTGGGGAATCGTGAAGCGTACTTGTCATCGTGAATCCCCTGTTTTGTTACCCATCGCTGAATGCGGCCAGATGGCAAATACCGCCATCGTAGAGCAAGGCAGCCCCGACAAGCCCTTCGCTGGCAATTTCCAGTTCGTCGCCCAATGCCAAGGCTGGAACCCGTGGTTTTGCCGCACTGCCCAGCCTCTCAATGAACTGTTGGGCACGATCGACCGGGGTTTCTGGGGCGGCGGCTGGATCGCGCAGGGCATCGAAGAAATAGGCATCCGAAAGTCGGCTCCAAAGCGTTTTGAGCGTCGTCGGGGAATCGAACAAATCCATGCCAATGATCCGGTTATGACGGCCAACCAGTACGCCCGCAGCACCCTCGGGCATCACCAGTTGCTTGCAGGCTTCCTTCAGAGTTTCTTCAGCGGCATCAAAAGCGTCGGTCAGGGAGGACGTTTCGGAGGTAGCAGAAACGCCAGACAGGCAGGCTTGCACTTCGTCCCAGACTTCGCCCTGGTCGCTGTCTGCTGGACCGCCCGCTGAACGATTCCGGTGAACCGATTTCAGCTTTTTATGGCGTAGCGACGGCGGGGAGTGGAACTTCGACTCGAAATGGCGGGACTTGTATCGCCAGCGGCCAGCTTCCACGCAACTGACCGGCAAGAGGAACTTCACGCCTGCCGCCACCAGGACCGTGACATTGATGACCCGGTTCTGCTTGGCCCCCATGAGAATCTCGCCTTCGGGGATTAGGAGTGGCCGTTTGCACTTGTTCTTGACGGACAGGTTGGGAACACTGCCCGATTCATTGACCTCTTCCACGACGGCCTCGCCCGACTCAATCGCCGTACTGAGTAGCGTATAAGTCGGCTCATGGGTTCCCGGCCAAAGCAGCGGGAAAAATGTCAGATTGTGGTGATGGGAGGGCAGGCCGATGGTGAGGGTGCCGAGCAATTCACGAAATTTCACCGTCGTCTGCATTCCTTGGGACATGGAAAGCTCATGGGCCATTCGAGGCAAGAGGGCCAGCAGCAGGCGGGTCTCAGGCAGTAGCTCTTGCTTTTCCAGCGGTCGCAATCCCTTCGCCAGTCCAAGAACCAACTCGGGCTTGCAATAGCGTTGGGCGTTGTCATAAGCCTGTAGAACGGTTTGATGAAGGGCTTCAAGCTCGTCACGGGGTTCGGCCTTTGCCAGCAGGTGGCGACCCTCTTCACATTGGAAGACCATGAGGTTCAACGGGCAGCGTGAAGTTTCTTCTTCGGCTTCGGTGGAACTTTGCGGTACATAGCCGTCCAGATGGATTTTTCCCTGGTCGATCAGCGGCGCCAGCCAGGAAGCCATGTTCTTTGGCAAATACCCTACTGGTTCGGCACGGCCGTTCTCGACCCGGATTGCACGCCGGTCGTGGGCGTTCTTCGATTCCCGTTCCAGGTTGATTTGCTCACTGGGAAATACCTTGGCCTTGTGGTACTGCATCCCGACGATCTCGGTTTCGATCTCGCCCAGGAAGTGGTTTCGGACTGGTTCTTGCTCAATCATGTTCTTGCTCCTCAGTTGGCTCATTGCGGGTAGCATCGGACGATCAACCCAAGAATACAGGAGTGCCTAGTCAGATCACGACCAACCCATACAAATTTTCAGGTGTTTGGGGCTTTTTGCTTGGGTTGGAGCCGCACAGAGGAGGGGATTGGGCAGAGATTGAGTTCAGAAAAGGGTGTTCAAGCCGTGGGGGCTCGCTCCACTCGGCCCCGATACTTCACTTCACTTCCCCGGCCGTAACTTTACCAGCATCACCCCGTGCCGGGGAACCGTGGCCGCAAACTGACTGTTAGCCACGAGCATAGCTTTGTGCCGCCACAGGTCGTGGACCTGTTGCTTGCCGATGAGACCCAATTCGGCCCAGGTCGCGGTGATCTTTGCTTCCGCCTCGCCTAGGTTGAACAGCCCCAGGGCCTTTGAGCCATCTTCCAGATCCTTCATCAACACGAAGTCGTTATCTGTCTTGCGAATGATCCGTGCCTGTCGGCCCAGCGAGTCCTGGTCGATGTCGATCACCTCGGCATTACAAAGCACATTAAGGGTGAACGGATCAAGCCGGGCCATGTCGCCGCTGAAGATCAGCGGCGAGGCCATCAGGCACCACATCGACATGTAGGAATACTGCTCGTTGGGCGTCAGTGACGTCTTGTGGCCCACTCCCATGCTGAACGCGTCTCCCACGTAACCGATGAGCAGATAGTCGGGATCGTTCCAGCAACCCGGCTTGGCATTTTCCCAGTGCTGAGCGTTACTGAACCCGATGCCATAAAACCCCGGCAACCGGCTGCCGTTTTCCAGGCCGAGGTCTCCGGTGGTCCGCCAGCACTGGCCAACCTCTCCGCCCCATTTCCAGACCTCGCCCATGCCGTACTGGCATAAATTCAATACAATGTCGCGATCCTGCTTCTTCAATTCGGCTGCGATGACCTGATAGGGCTTTTTGAGATGGGCCAGATCCTTGCCGCCTGCCACGCCGTCATAGGAACACCAGTCGTACTTCAGGAAGTCGAATCCCCAGTGGGCGAACTTCTTGGCGTCGGCCGCTTCGTGTTGATGGGCGCCGACGTAACCGCCGCAGGTCCAGGGGCCGGGCGACGTATAAACCCCGGCCTTCAGCCCGGCCGCGTGGATCTCGTCAACCATTCCCTTGATATCGGGGAACTTGGCGTTCGGCAGCACGGCGCCCTGGGCGTCACGGTACGGCTTGTCGCCCTGCTTCTTCATCCAGCAGTCGTCTATATTGACGTATTGGTAACCAAAGTCGGCCATGCCCGAGACGATCATCTGCTTGGCCGCCTCGCGCAAGTGTACCTCGCTCACGCGGTTGTAGTGTATGTACCAACTGTTCCAGCCCATGGGCGGTGTCAAAGCGCGCGTGTCGCCGCAGACGATCCTCATGAGCCGTTCGGACTTCCCCTCTTGGTTTTTCGCGCGGAGAACCACGCGATATTCGCCTTTCTCGGCAATCGCCCCGCGGATGATACCCGAACCGGCATCGAGCGCGAGGCCGGTGGGAAGCCCTTCCGCGGTGAACTGCATCGGCCGTTGACCTGTGACGGGAATGCGATAGAGGAACGGATGTTTCGGACCGCAAGCATAGACCTTAGGCCCGTTGATCATCGGTTCAGAACCAGGCAGTGGCGTAAGCAGCACGGCTTCTTCTCCGGCTCGCAGCTCGACCGCTTTTTGTCCGGCGACGGAGGAGACAAGGAAGAGAAATACCGGGAACAAGGTCGATGGTTTCATAACGACACCATTCTGGTGGGAAAGTATTGCAGATTGAGAATAGCTGCCTACTGGGAAGCGTCCTTGGATCGCACGTGAATCTCGCCGACCGGCAGCTTGCCCTCCTTGAGTCGCTCGCCGAAGGTGGGCGAATCCGGATCGTCGGGATTGGACTTCATCCGCGCGACTTTCCCCATGGCGGCACGGACCTTCTTCGAGTCCTGTCCGTCGCGTTTGGTGAGAAGCTTCTTGAACGGCGTACCGTAAGCGTTCAATTCTTTTTTCGGCTTCGTCGGATTGCCCAGATGGCAGAGACTGCACGCCTTTTTCTCCACGGCGACATTGAAGATCTGCATCGCGTGATCGGTCGTCTTCGGTTTGACGTACAAAGCCTTGAACTGCTCCAGAAAAGGCTTCACCGCGCCCGCGGGCCGTGTACTGAACACCCCGGCAATCGCCGCACAGAAAACGAGAGTCGCAACACCATATCTCATGACAGGTTCCTCATGGTCAGTCCCGGTTGGCAGCATCATCGTGCCGATGAACATCCCGGAGCAAACGTCCATTTTGTGTGTGGAATGGTTTGATGTCAACCAGTGCCATGATTTTTGGCCAAGAAGCTGTAGGAGAACTGCAAAGTCGCGTTTGCGGTGCAGGTGGATATCACATTTTGTGGTGCCGGTCGATCCGTCTCGAGATACCCCGTTTTGATTGACAAGGCAGGCAATATTGAACCGCCGCAAGGCAACGTGATCGAGAAGTTTCTTCGCCACTGCGGCCTGTGGCAACCCTCGCGGTCACCACTGCGGAGCAATTGTCGGCGGGCACCGCAACTGGTGGCCAACAAAACACCTACTTGGCGGAACATCCCCGAGCCAACTCAGACGCGACTCGGCGGAAGATCAAATCCAGGCAGGAGCAACCACGTCTGCCGAAAATCAACAACTACCATAAAGTAGGCCAGGCTTTCCAGCCTGACGTTGCCCGATTCACTGTCAGGCTGGAAAGCCTGAACAGCAGCAGTTTTGACATCTTGGCGGTGGTTGAAAATCAACGTGAACGTGAACGGACGATAACGACAACAGGCCCGGCGAAGCCGAGCCTGTTAAGTCTTATCCAGCAATGGGTTAAGGAAAGAGGCCCCGATCAGAGTCGAACTGATGATGGCGGATTTGCAATTTGGTCGAACCGCTCTCTCCCGGCCCTCTCCCCACTAATATCGGCAATTTTAGGCCCTTTCCAGCCCGGAAAACAGGGGCCGGGCCGAAAAAAGGTATTGTTTCCAGGTATTGTTCGGCCCGAAAGCCGCCTTTTGTAGCCCGGTTGGGCCGACAGGCTTCCGGCCCTGGCCACCGTCCGCCGACTTGCCCACGTTGGCCACCGTGTTCGCGGCTGTTGGGCTTTCGGCTTCCTACTGGTAACTTTGCCAACCGGCTACTATCGGCCCCGGCTTGGCCCAAAACCCGACCGAGGCCCGCCGTTGGGGCCAAGGCTAGGCCGCCTAGCCCCAGCTACCCCCGCCGTAGCCTCGCCCTTGGCCAACAAGCCCAGTCCTGACCGCTAGAGCCCCAGTCCATTCTCATCTAAACTTTCGAGTAGTTGTTCAAAGCTAAGTCCTGTACGTTCTTTTGCTTTTTTTGCAAATGTTCTGGCGTTGCCCAACGCATTTTTTGAGCGACTTGTGATGTCTTCCCCTAGCTGGCTCATGCAACCGTCACGTAGCATTTTCCACGACCAAGTTCGTTCTGCTTTCAGCTCGCGAAGCGATTGCATTTGCGAGTCATCAGAAGTTCCCGCATTGGATTCTTCGACTTGGCGATGACCTTCGGGGGAAAGAGGAATAGGCGGTCTTCCATCCCTCACAGCGTGGTGTAATTCAACTTTATCGAGGAGGGAGCCTGTAATCATGCAGTTACTGGAGGCATCACGTAATTTGGATCGTACGGTTCCACCCAATAGATAGCGGTCGGTAGCGAGTGACTCGGCTGAAACCCATTGCTTTAGAGAGTTGAGCAATAGGCAGAAGGCTCGAAACTCATCTGGTAGGTGTTTCTTCATCGAATCCGGCAAGGGATTTCTGTCCAAGAAATCCTTCACCTCCCCAGTTTCTGCTGCCTTAAAAGCTGCTTGATTCAAGAGCGTGCCAACATCACTCAGGAAAGCCTCCGCCGCTGCCTTCGGGAGCTTTACATTGAGTTTGGAGTAGTCACCAAGCTCTGCTGCAAGTTGGGCAATCTTTCTGTAATAGGCAACATGCTCACTGATGAGTTGTGGCTTCTCATCTGATGAGACCGGGTTCGGGTTAATTGGCCGGATGTATGGCATCCTGCTTTTCCTTGCGGTTGGCCGGATATGGCGAGGGCCAACCCGTAAATTGGCTTGCCCTCTGGTTTTACCGGATTTGCTGTTCGATCTTCTGGGAGCAGATGGTTTCACTACGTCCGATGGTAGTTTGGCCATGCCTTTCTCCTCTTAAATCTAGTTTCGTCGCCAGCGTATCAGGAGACGAACGGGCAAGCAAGCGGGGTCTCGTGACGGTAGCCCGCCGTTGGGCATTCCGCCCCGCGTTGGAGCCGTGGGGCAAAGGACGCCAGGCCCGACAGCCCTCCCCGGCCCCAACTTCGTGTGATGCTGGAAACGAAAACCTTTGTTGCGGTAATCTTGATGTTCCAAAGGGCCTGATTCGGCTCACTTGCCAAAGTTCCTCCGCCCTGGTCGGCACCGGCGTCACCGGCAAGTAGCCGCTCTTCTCCCCAGGCCGTCCCTCCGCCGACCTTTGTTCGGCCCCTGCCTGGCCGCCGGCACCCTCGTGATTCTCAGTGTTCAGCCAGGCTGCCGAAGCAGGGCCTATCAGATTCACCGTGACTGGACTGCGTGATGCATGACTCCTCGACAAAGGAGATTTGCATGAACGCCCACGACCTTCAATTCGGTATCGAGATAGAGACCATTGCCCCCGACATCGCCGTCCGCCGCGACGGCCTGCGGATCGGCCCTTATCACCACGGGATACAGGTGCCGTACCTGCCCACCGGCTGGACAGCCGAAAACGACGGCTCGATCAACAACGGCCACGGCGGGCATAAGTGCGAGATCGTTTCGCCGATCCTCAAAGGGCCGGGAGGGCTGGCCCAGGTCGCCGAGGTCGCCCGAATTCTGGAGACCAAGGGGCACACGGTCAACGCAAGTTGCGGCGTCCACGTCCACGTGGGCTGGCCTTCCACCTTCTCCGTCCAGGCCCTGGCCCGACTGATCATCATCACCGCCTACTTGGAGAAGGGACTGTACGCGATCACCGGAACCAAGAACCGGGAACGCAGCGTTTACTGCGGCGGGGTCAAGCGATATGGCAATGACAAGGCGGCCAAGATCCATTTGGACCGCGAACGCTACCACATTCTAAACCTCACCAACCTCGCCGCAGGCCGCAAGCAGACGGTGGAGTTCCGCTGCTTCAGCGGCTCGACCAGTGCGATCAAGCTCGTCGGCTGGATTCAAGTCTGCCTCGGCCTCGTCGAGAAGGCCGTGACGGCAAAGAGGTCGCCCGTCTGGAATCCCAAGCCACCGACCGGCGGCCTGAAGAAGGCCGGTGAAGGCCAGTCCGAGGCCGAACGGCTTATGCACTATCTCTGCTGGTCAGAGGGTGCGACCAAGGTCATGGGCCGGTGCTTCGGCTGGATCTATGACGGCATCCCACGTGAGAAGGTGAAGGCCGAGCTAAGGCGGCTCGCCCGTCGCTACGACGGCACGGGAACGCAACCACGGTAAGAGGGAGGACAAGATCATGTGCGGGCTATTTGGTTGGATGTCAAAGAACGGTAACGGGCCTGACCTTGCCCGACTGCGGCGTATCGCCATCGAGACGCAGACGCGGGGCCACCACGCCTTCGGACTGGCGTGGCTGGAGGCCGATGGCCGTATCCATACCTTCAAACGCCCAGGCCCAGCTACGGCCAACCTACGCGACCTCGACCGTGTCCGAGACGCCCTGATCGTGGTCGGCCATTGTCGCTATGCGACCCACGGCAACCCGCGGGACAACCGGACAAACCACCCGCACCGAGCGGGCCGCGGAATGATCTGCCACAACGGCGTCGTCGCCAACCATGACGGCCTGATCCGACGATATCATTTGGCTCCGGAGACGGAGTGCGATACTGAAGTCCTGGGCCTCCTCATCGCCCACCGCTTTAGCGGCCCGCTCGTGCGGCGGGCGGCGAGGGCAGCCGAGGCCACGGTCGGCAAGCTGGCCATCCTCGGCGTGTGGCGTAAACCGGCACGGCTCCTGATCGTCCGCCGCGGCAACCCCCTTTGCAAAGGCGAAACCAAGGATGGGCTTTACTTCGGCAGCCTGCCAGGCGAGTTGCCAGGCCGCGTGCGGTCGCTTCCGGACTACGAGGCGGCTGTGATCGGGCTTGAAGGTGGCCGGCTGTGGCAGGAAGTTCAGCCGATTCTCATCTGAGGTGGCCGGACGGCAGGGACAACAAAGGCCGGCACCGAGGCCGCCGTGCCCAGGGAAGTCCCGGTTCGTCGGAACTGCCCGAGGCTTGTTGCCGACGTCCAGCGGGCCTAGAATGGTGGTCTACTGCCGTCTCTGTCGAAAACAAGAAGATCGTGTAGAAACATTGGGCCGAAACATCAAACGACGAGGATAATCAATGAGTCACTGGCTTTACCAGATGAGAGCTAACGATAACGAACCCTATCGCCCAGAGCACTATCGGGCAGAGGTGTACGAGGATCGTGTTGTCAAGTGGGATACGCCCGGAGAGACTATCAACATTGACCCGCGTGGGCAAGGAATGCCAGGCCCAGGCGATAAAGTCATCTTCTTCTTCTGCGAAACCGGACTACAAGATGAAGAGGAACCGGGCCTCTATGGGCTCGGCGAAATCCAGGAATTTGGGAATGAAAGCAGCGGTCGCGTACTGCATTTTACCCCGCTCCCGCCGAACGATGAATTGAAGAAAAAGCCTGCCTGGAGCCCGAAGATTAAGCAGTTCATCAATAAGATTCGCGGAGGCTTCTTCCAGCGAACCCTTTGGGGCATCACGGAACCGGAATATCAGGAGTTCCTTGCAGAGATGCATGCAAGCCTCTGATCGCGGCCAGCCTCTCGCCCTCCAGTGCATCTGAAGGCTCTATTGAATCTCCTTCCGACCCGGAGTTGGGGCAGCCGGTTGTGTATGGGGTGGCGGCTTCCTTTTTTCAAATCCCTATCCGCCGCAACCCCCCGTCCACCTGCGATGAGTCAACGCCACACGGCCCGCGGCTTAAGGGTTGCCTTCGTGGCGGGGCTTCTTCCCGGCCTGGATACCGCCGCGTTTGCGGCGTGTGGGGATTGGGGGTGAGGGTTACCCCGCAACGTGTTCCACTTGTGCTCGCGTTACGAACGTACCACGCCGGAGTTTGTGTGAGTTAGCGTCTCTTCGATACCAACCGTTCTAATGATCCTGTTGTAAACCTCTTCGGGAACAGCCGTTCCCCATTGATTGTGGTGCAAGCCGTAGTCGCTTTCGTGCGTCGTCCGATTCTCAAAAATCCTGACTTGGGAAATGAGGTAAACCGCAAGGGTCTTGTCCCATGCTCGCAAGTCCTCTTCGGTCGGTTCAGCCTTTCCTTCAACAACAAGATCCGCAAGCAACTCGCCCTTGTAACAGAAGATGATGCGGTCAACGTCATTTATGTTGTAAGTTTGGCGGTATCGCCTGTTCCGCTGGTCATGCTGCAAAAGGGAATAGTGTAAGTATCCCAATGCACAATCTGTGCGTTCAAAATCTGAATTGGAAAAGATTCTAATGTGCATTCGTCTTCCTTTCGGATATTTGGTCTACAGACTACACTCGTGGCAGGGTTTCTTCCCTGCCTGGATCGCCTCGTCTCGACTATTCTAGCGAACCAGATTCTTTTCCGAAATCTTCGCTGCCGATTTGCAGTCGGCCCGGTGGAACACCTCGGTTCCTGCCCGCCAGTCCGGTTGGCGGGAATTGTTTGCTATTTCCCGCGGCGAGATGCATTTCCCAGAACCGATTAATCATCTCACCGTCCTTTCGGGCGGGAGTCTCCAAGGGGCCTTTCCCTATTTTTCCTCATCAGTCGGCAACCTCTTGGCGGTGAAGATGTTGCCTCTGTTTGTACAAACAATAGTAGCCCCATCGGAGGACATCACCATCGAGTCAACGCTTCCAGTCGTCCATGAAGCCTGATACTTACGTGCCTTATTATCTAGGCAATTCCATTTCCCTGTGAAACCGCCGCCATTCTTGCAAGTACCGTCCTTCTGGAATTCGACAGTTTCTCCACTCGGCCAAACCCACTTCCCCACAATCGTAACCGCAGATTTCCGCTTGATCTGAGATTTGGCCTTCTCGCTGGTCATGGCCTCAATCTCCTTCTGGACGGCTTGGGCAGATTCCAAATCTCCCTTGGCACCATACGCCTTCTTCATCTCGTCCAGCTTCGTCAGGTAGGCGGCTGTAATCGGATCGACCGCAGCCTTGACCTTGGCGTCATACGCCTTCCTGAGTTTGACGAGATCGGTGGGTTCTTTGGCCGGTTTGTCCTCCGCAAAAGCCGAAAACGTGGTCAAAAGCAACACGGCGAGCATTGCGAATTTCATGGGATGTCCTTTCAAGTGAGGATGAGGTTACGGGTTGCACTCGTGGCAGGGCTTCTTCCCCGCCTGTACCGCCTCGTCTCGGGTTGCGTACCGCACTAGATTCTTCCCGAATACAGCCGATCCGATTGCGGGGAGGAAGCGGCGGCGGGTATAATGGCGGGAACGCCCGAAGAAACCGAGAACCATGACCGACCTAGCCACGACATACGACATCCCCGACGAAATCATGGAGTTTGTCCGCAGGGGCATCCTTGAGGTCGCTGAGGAAGCCGCGGATCGTGCCACGGTCGAGTTCCGCATCCCGTCGCTGGGAAACGCGGACGCCAGCGACAGGTACACCCTGTACAACCTCGTCTGGATTCGCCCGGATCGGAACGCCGAGTTCTGCCACTACTACGACGAGAAGCCCGGCGACCTGCCGAACTTCTTCGTCCGCATCGACACAGACCATTCCCGCGACGAACAGGTCGAGGGCCTGGAGACTGTCGACGACCTCGCTGACTGGCTCACCGAAACGCAGGAGGCGAAACAACGATGACCGATTTGGCCGTCAATTACAAGATTCCTGCCGAGGTCATGGCGTTCGTGAACTAAGGGTTCCTCATCTTCCTCGCCGAGGACGAGGTGCCGAAACCGATGGAATAGGGCCGCTGGGAACTTGGTGGCGGCTGCGGCGTTGGAATAGAGCGGTGCCAGGATTGACGTAAACCCTTGCTCGCCAGTAAGATTGATTTATTGTACGCTATGCTGCTGAAGTACTCGCGGCGACAGGTGGTCGGCGACACCCTGGTTTATGGATGCTAGGCACTGGCCGGACAAGGACAGGAAAACAACGGAATGCCCCGCTCGAACGCCATATCGACCGAAAGCAAGCGACTTTTGCAGGTGACCGCCGGAAATCTTCGGCAGAGCCATCTCTACGTCAACCGTCACTACGATTTCTTCCCACCCGACTGCATCGGCGGGCCGAAACGGTCGGCGACTGGCAGCCGCACCATCGACGTGCATCTTGACGGGCTAAACCAAACGGTGACGACCGACATCGGACGCGATGCCAAGACTGGCAAACCGCGAGGCTTCCTCCGTGCCCGTGGCTGGCTGCGGCGGTTTTTTGAACATCATGCGGTGAAGCCAGGTGCATTACTGTCGCTGGAGAGGCTGTCCGAAAGAAATTATCGACTCTCGGTTCAGGCGGCTGATGAACCCTCGCCCCTCGCTTTGGACTGTGCCGAGTTTTTTGCCGGCATCGGTCTGGTACGGCTCGCCCTTGAACGACAAGGGTGGCAAGTTGTGTTCGCCAACGACATCGACCCCAAAAAAGCCGAGATGTACCAACACAACTGGCCCAACGGTAACCACCTCGTCGTCGGTGACATTCACGCGATCAACGCGGATGAAGTGCCAACCTGTACGCTATTCACCGCATCATTCCCGTGCAACGACCTTTCCATCGCGGGGCGTTGGGAGGGACTGAAGGGGAAGGAATCGTCATCGTTCTGGGGCCTCGTGCGGATCTTACGCGAAATGGGTGACCGCCGCCCTCCGCTCGTGATGCTTGAGAACGTCATCGGGTTTCTGATGAGCCACGGTGGACGCGACTTCGAGCAAGCGTTGCTGGCGTTGAACGAACTCGGCTACACGGTGGATGCCATCATCCTGAACGCAACCCACTGGACGCCGCAGAGCCGGCAGCGGCTGTTCGTCCTTGCCAAGCAGGATGATGGACAGGCCGTTCGTTCCTGCTCGCTTATCAGCGATGCCCGTCCCGAATCGCTGTTTAACTTCATCAACGCTCACCCCAACATCCGCTGGAACATCCGCGATGTTCCCCACCTCCCGAAGCCGACCGCTCGCCTAGCGGACATCGTTGAAGACCTGCCTGACGACGACCCGCACTGGTGGGACAAAAAACGCACCGAATACTTCATGAACCAGATGAGCCCAAAGCATGAAGAACAAGCCGGAAATATGATCCGAGGGAAATCGTACACCTACGCGACGGCGTTTCGTCGTGTGCGTAACGAGAAAAGCATGGCGGAACTTCGGACTGACGGAATCGCCGGGTGCCTTCGGACGCCGCGAGGAGGCAGCGGGCGGCAGATACTCTTCAAGGCGGGACGAGGCAAGCACCAAGTCCGCCTGCTCACGGCTCGTGAGTGTGCACGGCTCCAGGGTGTGCCCGACAACTACATCATCGACGTGCCGCTGAACCAAGCTCTATTCGGCTTTGGCGACGCCGTGTGCGTGCCCGCCGTTGAGTGGATCGTCAAGCACTACCTCACGCCAATCGCATCTTCGCTCTGCTCTGGGCGAACGTAAAGGTGAGACAATGGCCCAGAACATGGAAGACTTTATCGAGAAGAACATGAAGAAGGGCAGCCGATTCGTGGCCGCTCGGCTTCAGACGGCACTTGCCTTGCTAGAGAAGATTCGGAACAACCCGTCGTTGAACCTGGACGACCACCTAGCGAGCAAGGGCAGTTCCGGGCTTGAGTCGCACGAGACGTTCGGCAACGCGGCCCACCAGCGGCTAAATCTCGAACCGATAAACAGGAACCACGGTCGCCGTTCATCCAGCTTGCAGGACTGGGGGCAGAAGCTGCTCGATATCCTGGGCGAGGGAGGCTTTGCGGACGCCTCATCCGAGGCCCGAGTGACCCTTATAGACCTCGCTCAGGCTGCGTTAGCCTCGCACCTGCGAAACATTCTTGAACAAGAACCTTTGGAAGTTCGCCTGCGAGGGCGAACCGCAGAAGCCGTCATTCGCGATTCGCTGAAGCAGGCCGATGACAAGGGCAAGTCAGGTGACGTAGCTCAATACTTGGTCGGTGCGAAACTTGCGTTGAGGCTCAAGCGGGAGATGCCTGTCTTTCCCGCGAACAAGGCTGACCGTAAGTCGCGATCAGACAGTGAAGCCCGCTTGGGCGACTTTGAGATAGAAAACGCCGTAATCGAAGTGGCGGTTGGGCTGCCTGACGAGAAGCACATCTCCCAAGTGGCGGAAGCCTTGGAAGACACGGACACCGAGGTGTGGCTGCTTACGCGAGCAGATCGGGTTGCGACTTGGAAAAGCGAGTTGAGTTCGTCTGAAGGACTGGACATCCGCCGAGTCGTCGTCACATCGGTCGAAGCTTTCGTCGGCCAGAACGTCACGGAGTTGGGCGAGTTCTCCGCGAAGGGCAAGATTGTGCAATTGCAAGCACTCATCGAACTCTACAATACGAAATGGGTTAACCAAGTCGGCACGCCGGGCATCCGTATTGTGATGAAGTAGTGGGTACGCATCGTGGACACCATCACGGAATCCGAGCGGTCCCGCATTATGGCGGCGGTCAAGTCGAAGGACACCACTCCTGAACTGCTGGTCCGCCGTCTTGTGCATTCCCTGGGCTACCGTTATCGCCTACATGTCCGCACGCTTCCTGGAACCCCTGATCTCGTATTCCCCCGCCTCGGCACGATCATCAATGTCAACGGCTGCTTTTGGCACATGCACAGTTGCGGTCGGTGCCGCGTTCCATCGTCCAGGACCGAATACTGGACCGCAAAGCTGCACCGCAACGCGGAACGAGACAAGCGAACTGGGAAGGAGTTGCGGCGGGGCGGTTGGCGAGTGATGGTGATATGGGAATGCCAAATCAATCCGTCGCGTCTGGATCGACTTCGGGCAAAGATCGTCGCTTTTCTGGAGGATGATGTCAAGCGATGCTCAAAGAAGAAGCCGTGACAAGAGTCCACCTGCGGCGGTGCTGCATCGTCTCTGCCCATCCGCGACGCCTAGACAACAGAGTCGGCGTCAGGCTCCAGCATCCAGGCTCTTAGCATCTCCCGAACCTCATTGTCATCCCAGTCCTTCGACGATGCGTAGTCGATGTAGACTGTGATCTGCTCGTCTGACTCAGGGGGGAAGCCTCCGCTCCATGTCGAGAAGTCTTCTCTTATTTCTTTTGTTGTCTGTTCGTCCATCTTAAACTCCAGCAGGCGGGAGCAGAACATCTGCCCAACCACAATAGGCCAACAAGCACTATACCACAGCGGAGACTTGTTCCCAAAATAGGTGCAAGTTAGCGTTTTGAGCCCGTATCTGCCTAGCCGGTAGCTTGCCCTTGCCCCACGAGGCCCGCCGTTGGCCGCGTGCGGGCCTTTCAGCCACGCCCTTGGCAAACGCTACCAACCCCAGCCCGCCGGCCCGTGTCGGCCCCGCCGCAGGCCAAGGCCGTAAGGCCGCGTTGCCCCGGCTGCCGGCCCCGACGCGGTCCCGCTAGGCCCTGACCTCCGCCCGCCCTCGAATTCGCCGGTGAATCCGCTTGCTGATTTGCCGCCCCGATGCTAGATGATGTCGTGGTGCCGCAAAGGCAGCCCGCCGCGGCCCGAGAAGGGAATCCTGGCAGCCTTCGCAC